>Ga0180429_10001643_pt1 | contig 18862 bp, 11 predicted proteins | sample SS_ome_FD_132428 | JGI IMG/M metagenome (GOLD analysis project Ga0180429, IMG submission 132428) | Hypersaline lake sediment archaeal communities from the Salton Sea, California, USA - SS_1_S_1 metaG | ecosystem: Environmental > Aquatic > Non-marine Saline and Alkaline > Hypersaline > Sediment ...
CGGAAGGACGATTGCCTCGTGAAGGTCGCGCCGCTGTTGTCGCTGGCGAAGAATTGGCGGCGACTCCTCAGCGGCGCGGCCACCGAAGAACAGATCAAGGCGTTCCGCGAACACGAAAGAACCGGCCGACCCCTGGGCGACGACGTTTTGCAAAAGCGCTTGTAGAAGAAGCTGGGCCGCGTCCTCAGACGCCAGAAACCCGGTCCGAAAAAATCCGGATGAAATAATTAAGTATCCTGTCCCCGGAACTCCCGTCGTGCACAACATTCCCCGTCCGCGAGCCGGCGTCCAGCGGCTCCTGGACGCCGCCGGAGTCACCTTGCTAAAATCGATCGCCGACCGCGGCGTCTACGTGTCCACTAGAAAGAAGCTCACCGCAGAGCGCAAAACCGCTTGATACTAAACAACTTAAGGGCCGTTTTCTTGATGCAGGGAATGGGGTCAGACCTTGTTGTTTGTTTCTTGGATAACGAACCTGCGAGTCCTCGCCCTTCAAAAACAAACAACAAGGTCTGACCCCCGACCTGACCCCGACCTGACCCGTTACCTGTTGCTTCTCGATCTTCTAGAATGTAAGCTGATCTGAACAGTCTGTCTTCATCTTCGAGCCTCGCGCTTGAGTCCAAGCTCTCGCTCGGCTGGTCGGTTTTGCAGAGGTAGACGGTCCCATGGCGCGCGGAAGACTGCGGACGCATGTCTCGAGCATGTTCTCTGAGTGTCGGCGGCTACATCTGATCCCCGGCGTTCTCCTGGCTCTGTTTTGGCTGACCGCCGCTGGCAGCCGCCTTCCGGCCGAAGGCGCGGAGTACCTCAGCGACCGGGACACGGGCTTGTCCATAACGCATCGTCAGCAGTGGGGCCAGTTCGGCCTGGATACGGCTGCCGCCGCGCCGGGCCGGCCCGGCACAGCGATGCGTATCGGCGAAAGGGTCTTCGAAAGGGGGCTCGGGCACCATGCCAACGGCGAGATTGTCGTCGATCTGGATGGCCGACATACGGCTTTCTGCGCCAAGGTTGGCGTTCAGTGGCAGGGTGGCGACCAGGGGAGCGTGATCTTTCAGGTTTCCGTGGACGGTCACATTGAATTTGAATGCGGGCCGATGTCCGACAGTGATCCGGCCAAGGAAGTACTCGTTCCGCTGAACAACGCTCGGGAGCTTCGCCTGATCGCTAAGGACGCCGGAGACGGCATCGGTTGCGACATGGCGAACTGGGCCGAGGCGCGTCTCGTTTGCGATTCGCGGATTCCCTCTTTTGGGCCGGTAACCGCGTCGCTGGCCGGCGACCGCGCCCCGGCCGCCAGCGCCGAGGTGTGCGGATTGCGGATCATCGCGCGAGACTCCGGGCCCCAGGTCGCGGTGATGGAACCGGCCGGGACGTTCACCGCGAGTGTCCGCCGCGATGAAGACGTCCGTTTCGTGATCCCCGTCGAGAACGTCCTGAAACCGATGCGGGCGATCGCCGAAGTGTTCGTTACCGGCGCAGCGCAGGCCGAGGTAGGGCTTTCGCTCGGCGGAAAACCGGCCGTTCGCAAAGTCCACCCCGGGCAGTCGGCCTTGCTCACGACGGAGCCAATCGAAGGAGGCAAACAGACCGCGATTGTGCTCACGACGCGTGGCGTGGACGGCGAGACGGGCGTCCGTTGGCGCCGATTGCGATACACGCTGGACGATCAGCCGTTCGATGTCCCCGTGCGGTTTCCAGAAGGAGCGGAAGAGTATCCGCCCCGAACCATGGCAACCCTGCGCCGGTCCATCGAGCAGGAGCTTATCGAATGGGACTGGCGCATGCAGGATGGGATCGGCACGACGCGCGAGACGCGTACGTGGGCAGAAGCCGTTTCCAACGTACTGCAACGTGGCGACGACCTGATCCAGAATCTCTCTGCTTCCGCGGTTTCCCTCAAGGATCTCGCCCAGCAGTGGAAGCGAACGCGGGCCCAGTGGCAGACGTTGACGGCCACCGCCGCACCGAGCGATTCCCGTTGGGAGGACCTCTGGCGGCGCGTTCACGAGTTGCGACGACGCATGGTTTTCCAAAATCCCCTGGCGCGTGTCGGCCCGATCGTTTTCGTGAAGCGTGTTCCGAGTTGCTTCAGCCATCAGTTGACACAGTACTACGGGATGTGCGCGCGTCCGGGCGGCGGCGTCTTCGTTCTCGATGCCCCGGGAGCGTCGATGCGGTGCCGGCAACTCGGCGTGCTTCCGAGCGGCAGCTACCTGCATCCCGACGTGTCGTGGGACGGGCGTCGCGTGCTGTTTGCTTTCTGCGAGGCCGACTCGGTACCGCCGAATCGATCCAGCCGGCAAGACCGCTGCTATCATCTGTTTGAAGTGGAAGCCAACGGCTCGAATCTCCGGCAACTGACCGAAGGCCCTTTCGACGACTTCTCGCCGCGCTATCTGCCCAGCGGGAAGGTCCTCTTCCTGTCGACGCGGCGGGGCGGCTTTCACCGCTGCGGGGCCGGTCCGTGTCCGGTCTATACGATGGCCGTAGCCAACGCCGACGGCTCGGATCCCCGCGTGATTTCTTTCCACGAAACGCACGAATGGGATCCCGCCGTCCTCAACGACGGTCGCATCATCTACACGCGCTGGGACTACGTGGATCGACACGCCGTCCACTATCAGCAACTCTGGACGGTGCGACCGGACGGGACTAATCCGGCCGCCTACTACGGAAACAACACCTTCAATCCGGTTGGGGTCTGGGAAGCGCGCCCCGTGCCCGGCTCCAACCTGGTGATGGCCACGGCGGGCGCGCACCACGCCATGACGGCCGGCTCGATCATCCTCCTCGACATCAGGCGGGGTATCGACGGTCTGGAACCGATAACCCGGCTGACTCCGGACGCGCTGTTTCCGGAGAGTGAATTCCGCGTGCAACATTGGCACGCCACGGCCGGAGTTTCGCAGCCCCCGCCGGTGCCTCCCGAACAGCAGAGGTGGCCCGGACATTGCTACCGCACTCCCTATCCACTCTCGGAAGACTATTTCCTTGCTGGGTACAGCTTTGATCCGCTCATCGGCGAACCTCGAGCCAATGCGGCCAACATGTTCGGCATTTATCTTGTTGATCGTTTCGGCAACAAGGAACTCATCTATCGAGACGTCAACATCAGCAGCCTCTGGCCAACGCCGCTGGGCCCTCGCGAGCGTGCGGCGGCTCTTCCATCCGTCTTGACGGACACCGACGGTAGAGAAGGGATTCTGTTGCTGCAAAACGTCTACGACAGTTGGCCGAAGCTCTCGCCGGAAGGTAAGGACACGATTAAGCGACTCCGCATCGTGCAGGTGCTGCCCAAGACGACGCCGAACGCGAACAGTCCGCGAGTAGGCCTCGCCAACGCCTCGCCGGGCAAGCAGGTGCTGGGAACCGTTCCCGTCGAGCCTGACGGATCGGCGTACTTCCGAGCCCCGGCGGGAATTCCTCTTTCCTTTCAGGCTCTGGACGAAAGAGGCATGGCGGTCCAAACCATGCGCAGTCTCACGTACCTCCAGCCCGGCGAGCAGACAACTTGCATCGGCTGTCACGAGCCTCGTACCACTACCCCCGGCTTCAACGCGTCGGTGCTGGCCGGGCGGCGGCCACCCTCGACCATCGCCGCCGGTCCCGACGGGTCCAGGCCGCTGAGCTACCCGATCCTGGTTCAGCCCGTCCTGGACCGGCATTGCGTTGAGTGTCACCGAGGGCCCAAAGCTGGGGGCGGCATCGTTTTGACGGGCGCTCCCGCCGGCAGTTTCACCGCCTCCTATAACGCCTTGGCGCCGTTGGTGCCCTACTCCCAATGGAAGGGCTCTCCCGCAGCCAACTTTGAGCCGCTGACTCGCCCCAACACCTTCGGCGCCCGGGCAAGCAAACTGACGCACCTGCTTCTTGAAGGCCACGAGGAGGTGAAACTCGGCGAAGAGGACCTCCAGCGGCTTGTCATTTGGATGGATACCAACGCGCTGTTTTACGGCACCTTCGATCCGGGGGACCAGAAACGCCAGCAACGGGGCGAGCGCATCGACGGACCGGCACTGGAATGAACGCGTCGCAACTCGGTAGAAGACTATTCGGCCGACCGACCGTACATCGGACCTGGCGGGTCCGCGCCCACAAGATGCCGACTGACGAATAACGGGCCACTGAACCCTCCTTTCGCTGCGGCTCCGCCCTTAACGTCACTCCGACGTCAGCAAAGCCTCTTTCAGCGGCTGCACCCACTGGCCGCGGCCGGCGTCGTAGACGCCGAAGCCCGAGCAAAACTCCCAGTAGGCGAAACCTATCTTGCGTTTCAGGGCCTCGTCGGCGACGAAGCGTGTCCAGCGGGCGCGCGACTCCAGTTCGGCCTTGCTGTAGGCGCCGAACTCGCCCAGATAGATCGGCCGGCGGTGCTCGACGGCCCAGGTGATTGCGGCGTCCAGGTCGCTCGTCACCGCGAGGCGCTCGGCTTTCGTGCCCGTCCACTTCGTGCCCAACCACGCCTGCGATTGCTCACCCACCCAGCCGGCGCCTTGATGTGTGAACCGAAACGGCTTGTAGTAGTGGACCGTGACGATCAGATCGCGGTCGTTCTCGGGCAGTTCGAGATTGCCCAACTCGCCAATGCTGTTCCAGCCGGCGGGACCAACGACGATCTTCCGCTTTGGGTTCGTGCGGCGGACCACGCCAATCGCCTCGGCCAGCAGCCGGTTCCACTTTTGTGCGGTCAGTTTGCCTTGCGGCTCGTTGAGCAGTTCGAACGACAGGGCCGCCGGATGGTCCTTGTAGTGCGTGGCAATCTGCTCCCAGATGGCAAGAAAACGTGCGCGATGCTCATCCGGCTTCTCCATGATCTCTCCGTAGTGGTGCATGTTCAACACCGGGCGGAGCCGCCGTGAAAGCGCCTGGCGAACCGCCCAATCCACACGGGCGAAGAAACGCGGCTCGATCCGGCATGGCGCCGACGACTCGGCGTGGGCCGACCAGCGGGCCGGAATCCGCACCGACTGGAAGCCGGCCTGTTTGATGAGGTCGAAATACTCTTCTTTGAGCACTACGCCCCAGTCGCCCTCCTTGGGTGCCTCCAGCGCGTTGCCCAGGTTGACGCCACGGCCAAAGACCGGTTCCAACTGTTGGAAGAACGGATCAGCAAGAACCTTGTCGAGCGGCTTCGTCGGCTTTTCGGCCGCGCGTGTTGCCGCACAGAAAAACGCCAGGACCAGAACTGCCGCCGTCAAGGCCGCCGAATCGCGTAGAAACGATCGCGGGGATTGTTGTTGTCGGTTCATGTTTTCTCCCGGTTGGGGTCGTGTCATTCAAGGAAGGCGATCAAGAATAGTCGTTGTTCGCTCCTCGAACCGAACGCTTTGTTCGCGGAGCGAACAACGACTATACGACTGATCGGGCGTTGCTGACATTCTAGCAAGTGCGTTACCCTTTGCATACAAAGGAGACCGCGTCGTTCGGGCATACGTCCGCGCACGTCGTACAACCGGTGCAGGCGCTCGATACCACGGTTGCCTTGTCGTTCTCGAATCTGACGGCATCGCAATGGCCGATGCTCACGCAACGGCCACAGCCGTCGCAGCGTTGCGGGTCTATCTGAGCGTAAGCATGCTCGAGCGTGAGCCGATCGGCCGGGGCAATGGCCTCGGCGGCAAGGTCGCGAAAATCGCGGTGGGACTGGTACCCGTGCTCGGCCATGAACTGCTCGATACCGCGCAGCATCGGCGTTAGGATGCCGAATCCGCGAAGCATGACCTCGGTACAGATGCCGATCATGTCGGCCCCGCACATCATCATTTGAATCGCGTCGACGTGATTGCGCACGCCGCCGGTCCCGAGGATGCAGCGGCGCGGGCCGACTTTCTTGCGGATCTCGAACACGTCGCGCAACGCCAGCGGCTTGATCCACGGTCCGGAGAAGCATGCCACGGACGGCTCGGCCTGGAGTCGGAACGGCCCGGCCGCGGGTTGGTGGATATCGAAGTCGGGGATGGCCAGGCGGTTGGCCGTTGTGCCCGCCACGCTGGCACCCGCCTCGAAGCATGCCTTGGCGAGGTCGGCGATACGTCCGCCCTCGGGCGTAAGCTTCACGAACACCGGAACGTCGACGGCCTCGACGATGCCGCGGGTTGCCTCGCCCACAAGCTGAGCGTTCTGCCCCAGACTGGCGCCGGTTTGCTCGGTACGCTTTTGCTCGCCGGTGATCTCCAGGTTGAACGACATATTGGGACAGCACATGTTCAACTCGATGGCGTGGGCGCCGGCCGCCGTGAATCTTCGAGCCATGTCGATCCAGCCGGCCGTGCCGTGCTCGCCCGCATAGCTGATGTTGGCCAGTATGATCAACTCGCTGGTCCGCTGACGGCCGTCTTCGGTGAGCCGAAGTGCTTGATCGAGGGTCAGCCGCTTCTCGGCAGAGAACGCCAGATACTGCCGCTTGGCCCACCATCCGTACCGCGGCGGAAGATTGATGTACGGCGGCGGATCGATGGCCAGTTTCAGGCTGACCGCACCCCAGCCGCAACGCTCGGCCTCGCAGAGTTGCTCCACGCGCCTGGTCGCGGGGCCGGAGGCCACCACGAACGGGTTTCGGAACGCAAGGCCTGCGGTTTCAAAGCGTATCACCCGTGGCTCCCTTGCTCGAGTCTTTCCGCATCGAACAACGTCGCGTAATCTCGCGAAGGTCTTTGTACATCTTTCAGTTGGTCACCAAGAACGGCGTCATTCTCAACGCCGACACGACGGATATAGCGTAGCAGATCTCCCGGCAGTCTGCAATTCGAGCGATATTGCCGGGGGAGACCCTTTCTGCGGGGAGGATCGCCAAGTAGAATGCAGAAAATCGTGTCGGAAAGGCACGTCCATACGATCGTAATGAGCAGTTCCAGAGACAGTCTTGCAGGCGAGCAATGAATCGGCTTTTCCCATTTATTGATTGGTTCAAGGGCTACAAAAAAGCGGATTTTCGGGCGGACCTCGTTTCGGGAGTGACCGTGGCACTGGTCCTGATTCCGCAATCCATGGCGTATGCCCAACTTGCGGGCCTTCCTCCCTACTATGGTCTTTACGCCTCGTTCCTTCCTCCGATGATCGCGGCCTTGTTTGGCTCCAGCCGGCAGTTGGCCACCGGGCCGGTTGCGGTGGTCTCGCTGATGACGTCGGCCTCGCTGGAACCGCTGGCGACGGCCGGCAGCGCCGGCTACATCACCTATGCGATAATACTGGCCCTAACGGTGGGTATATTCCAGTTGGCCCTGGGGCTATTGCGACTGGGGGTGATCGTGAATTTTCTCTCCCACCCGGTGGTGAGCGGATTCACGAACGCCGCGGCAATCATCATTGCCACCTCTCAACTCTCAAAACTCTTCGGCGTTCAGGTGGACAAGGCCGAACACCACTACGAGACGATCATTAGAGTAATCGAGGCGGCCTGGCATTATACCCACTGGCCTACCTTGGGCATGGGTGCCCTCGCCCTTGCAATCATGTACGGCATAAAGTGGACCTACCCCAGGATTCCATACGTCTTGGTGGCAGTCGTTGTGACCTCCGCGATCTCTTGGGCGGCCAAATTCGAGCGAAGGTATCACGCCCCGCTTTCGTCGATCAGTTGTCCTGAAGTTCAGAAGTTGGTCCACGGTTTCAATGATTCGACGGCCGCGGTAGAGAAGCTCGCCAACAAACGGACTGAGATCAATAACAGGTTGAACGAAGTAAAGATCAAAAGTGGCGAGGACTCTATCGAGTACCTTCACGTGAAGCACGAGTTGGATGTCGCGAACGTCCAGATACATCGGTTCAAGACCTTGGCGTGTTCGGACCGGCACGAGTTGCGATCAATGCTGTTTCGAACCGTCGCGGAGCCTGACGGGTCTCTTCGATTCCATCCCGTGGCCGACGAACTCTCCGACGGCCGCGGCGACGGTCGGACATGGCGTCTGGAAGTTGGAAACGGGGCCTTCGATGCCGGCTCGGTAACAATGACGTCCGGTGGCGCGGTAGTCGGAGCTATTCCTCGAGGGCTTCCCACGCTGGCGGTGCCAAAGGTCAGCTTGCAGGTCTTTCTTTCCTTGCTGCCTTCCGCGGTGATCATATCGTTGCTTGGTTTCATGGAGGCCATTTCGATCGCAAAGGCCATGGCCGCGAAAACGGGGCAGGTGCTCGACCCCAACCAGGAGTTGATCGGGCAAGGACTCGCGAATATCCTGGGGTCCGTCAGTCAGAGCTATCCTACCTCGGGCTCCTTCTCCAGGTCCGCCGTCAATCTGCAATCGGGCGCGGTGTCCGGCCTCTCCAGCGTGTTTACCAGCATCGCCGTGGCGATCACCCTTTTTCTGTTCACGCCCTTGCTGTACCACCTTCCTCAGGCAACCCTGGCCGCGATCATCATGATGGCAGTGATCGGTCTGGTAAGTGTTTCCAGTTTCGTTCACGCCTGGCGCACCCATCGAATCGACGGGGGCATCCAACTAGTATCGTTCGTTGCCACGCTGGCCTTTGCGCCGCATCTCGACCGGGGCATCTTGATCGGCGTGGCGCTCTCCCTGGCTTTCTACCTCTACAAGGGCATGAAACCCAACGTCGCTCACCTATCGCTCCATCCCGACGGCTCGTTTCGCGACGCTGAATACTGGGGACTTCAAGAATGCAGGCACATTTCCATGATCCGTTTTGACGCGCCTCTGTTCTTTGCCAACGCGAGCTTCTTCGAGGATCTCGTGAATGAAAGAATCAATACACTCCCGGAACTTCGCCACATCCTTCTGGTGGCCAACGGTATCAACGATATGGATGCCTCTGGAGAAGACGTGCTGGCTCTAACCGTGGACAACGTGAGGGCCGCGGGCATTGAATTCTCGATCAGCGGGATCAAGGAGAACGTCCTCGCGCTCATGAAACGAACACATCTCTTCGAGAAGGTTGGAGCGGAGAACATCTTTCCCACTCAGGACGCGGCTATCAAGGCCATTCAGAACGTGGCCCATCATAATTCAAACAGAGGATCATGCCCTCTGCTTGTGTCCTGTCCTCTCGCGGGATGCGATGAAGAAGGAGGCGGCAAGAACGCCAATCACTAGAACGCTCGGTTGTACCTATTGTCATGCCGAGGAAACCCGTCACGGATTGAACAAGGGAAGATAAACCATGTCCATAATCACAATTTCCAGAGGGTCGTACTGCAGAGGCAAGGAGGTGGCTGAAAAGGTTGCTTCGAGGCTGGGGTACCAGTGCATCTCTCGCGACGCCGTTATTGAAGCCTGTAGCGAATACAATGTGCCGGAAGTCAAATTGATCCACGCCATTTGCGACGCCCCATCGATCCTGGAGCGTTTCACCGGAGGAAAGACGAGGTTCCTCGCCTACCTTCAAGCCGCCCTCTTGGAGATGCTCCAGAAGGATAACGCGGTATACCACGGGCTTGCCGGCCATTTCTTCGTGAAGAATGTACCTCACGTGCTGAAGGTCCGGATCATTGCGGAAATGGCCGATCGCGCCAAACTTGAAATGGAGCGAAAGGGGGTTTCGGAGAGCGAGGCGCTGCGGACCCTAAGAAGCGATGATGAGGAACGAAGGAAATGGAGCCGTTTCAATTTCGGAATCGACACTTGGGATTCCGCTCTCTATGATCTCGTCATTCATATCAACAAGATCAACAGTGACGAGGCGGCCGACCTGATTTGCCGCACCGTCGAGTTGGAATGCTTTCACACTACTCCTCAATCACAACAGGTAATGAACAACCTCACCGTTGCGGCCGGAGTCAAAGCGGCTTTGATAGATCTGAAGCCGGAAGTCGAGGTATCCGCCGATGACGGAAATGTCCGCGTGCAGATCAAGAGTTCACAAGTCCGGGATGAATGGCGCATCAAGAAACTTGCCAAAGCCGTTGCCGGCGTGAAACAGGTGGAGATCAAGGCGCAGGAAATCAGCCTCCGACCTTGAACATCCGCTTGACAGGCGCCCAAAACGCCCTCTCGCAACAGGTGGCGATTCTGGCCTTTTCCGTTCTACTGATTGCAGATGAACCAATCGAGTGACAGCCCAAGTGCGAAATGCTGGGCGAGCCCGACCGATAGGGAGCGTGTCCGGTAGGCGATCAGTCCCCAGACAATCCCACCCAGAATTGCGGCATAAGTCTCGATGCACGGCTTGCCTATGTGAACGAGAACGGAAGCGAGCACCTGGACCAATAGGGCGTTGCCGGCGCCGAGCGAGTCTTTCAGGCCGAATTGCAGGAACCCTCGAAAATGAAACTCCCAACCCAAGTAGAACAGCGCGTACGTAAACCCGTGCAGCATGAACATCGCCGCCGAGCTTCCGGCGTTTCGATTGACGGGGTATTCTTCGATAATCGATGGGTTGGAGGAGCTTAAGAAGCCCACCACGACAAAGACTGGCACCGAAATCACGATCGCCAGAATTGTCGACTTCGTCTTGCCCAGGCCAACTCCGTAATCAGTCAACTTTTCCCTGAAAACGAACTTCACCATCAACGCCGGCAGAATGCCCATCAACAGAAACGCCATCCCAAACGAATAGACCGCGGCAGCGGCAATCGGGTCGATCGCCGCCGTCATGTGATCGGCAATGCGCGCCGAATAATACTCGGGTGCACCAAAGTACTTCCACGTAATCAGCAGAACCGGTGACACGAGCAATATCAACGTGGGCTTCAACTGCCCGCCGCGAAACGCATCGGCAATTGGCGCGAGTGCTCCTTTACGGCTCATGATTGCTCCTGCTTCACTCGTGCCAACCATTCGTAGGGAGTGCGAATAGGCCGGCTACTCTCCGCTGTCGAGATGCTCCTTCACGACGTTCGGCCGACTCTTCAGCCAGGTCGAATAGCATCTCTGCCGTTTCAGCTAATACCTCGGCACCCTCATCTTGTCCCTCGGACTCGAGGCGTTCAGCTTGCTCTTGAAGGTACAAGACCTCCGAAATAGCGGGTGAGAAGGACAGTATCGACCTGATACTGCAACGTACGAAAGTGTAGGTTACCGGTCTGACCAATGCGGATCGAGCGCGCGCAAATTCTAACCATGATAGCGATTGTAGGCAATATCCGGGCCGGTGTACAGCGGTGAGTTGCTTTACGGGTCTCAAATCGGTGACCTATCCTTGAGTGAGCGTGGTTTGTCGAGATTCTCGAAAGACACATGTAAGGAGAGCAGTCATGCGAAATGTTGTTCAAGCCGTTATGGCAATGACGCTGGTGGCCGTAGTGGCGCAGTCAGTTCGTGGCCAACAATATCCCGAGGTCCTGTTCGTCTTCGACGCGTCGGGAAGCATGCTCGAGACGGCCGGGACGACGCCGAAGATCGCCGCCGCCAAGAAGGTCATGAACGAAATCGTGCCGCAACTCGATCCGGCGGTTTGCGTCGGACTCGTGGCCTACGGCCATCGTCGGCGCGGTGACTGCCAGGACATCCAGGTCCTCATCCCGCCGGGAAGCACCGAACGCGAGGCCCTGCTGGAAAGGGTTGCCGCGCTGAAACCCCGTGGCATGACCCCCATTACCGATACCCTCTCGGTGGCGATCGAACTGCTAAAACTCAAGGAGAACGAAACGACCATCGTGCTCGTCAGCGACGGCAAGGAGACGTGTCAGGCCGATCCGTGTGCAGTCGTCACCAAGCTGAAAGCAACGGGGATCAAGTTCGTCGTGCATTGTGTCGGGTTCCAAGTTGATCGGGACGCCCGCGGTCAACTCGAGTGCATTTCGCGGGCCGGCGGCGGCAGGTATTTTCAGGCAGACGACGCCAACGGGTTGCTCGGGGCACTTCAAGCCATCAACAAGGAGATCGAGCGAAAGGTCGAGACCGCCAAGACCACCGTGGTTCAGGCCGGGACGGGCCTGGGACGCGTGGAACTCGAAATGCCCGAGAATACGCTCAAAGGCATGGCCGGGCTAGAGATCGTCCGCGTGAAGGACGAGAAGGTCGTCAAAACGACGAAGGCCCTGCCGGGGAGGTCGACCCATCCCTTGCTCGACGGCGAGTACGAAGTCTGGTATCTGTTCGCTCAACCAAACTACGGCGAGCCGACGCGGATCCGCTTGGGACGCGTCGAAGTCAAGCGAGGGCAGACGTCCCGAATCGTGATGGGGGCCGTCGAACTCAACGTGGCCGAAGCCTTGGCGCGCGAGGCCTCACTCGATCAGGTGGTGATCGTCGACAGCGGATCGCGGGAACCGGTCGCTGTTGTCAACGACCGGGGTAACGGCTACTACAACTTCGTTCCCAAGGCCGTGCTGCCGGGCGTCTATGACGTGGAGATCCGCTATGCGAACAGCCCCGAGAACACGATCGTCGCGCGGCGCGTCAGCGTATCCGCCGGCAAAAGTACGATCGTCACAATCGACTGCGGGCTGCGGATGAAGCCGGCTGCCACGACTGACATAACCGGATGGGATCTGGTGTCGACGGTTTCGGATGCGGATTGCGAAACGGATGACCAGGAAGGAGAACCTCCGACAGCCGGGCCGGTGGTTCAAGCCCGACCGCCGTTTGGAAACAAATCGACACTCTGGACGCCGTATGCCGTCCCGCCCGGCAAGTACACGTTGCGGGTTCACGTCCAGGGCATGGACGAGCCGCTTCCGGTGGCCGAGGGTCTCAACATCCAGCAGGGGCAACTCCTTGAGTTTGACTCGGGCCTGTGATCCGCTTGTTGGGCAGAGCGTGGTTTTCGGCCAGGTTTTGCTTTTCGTACGGGACACGGCTCAGCGTTTCGCGTCAATTCTGTAAATGTGTACGGCCAGCGGCTCGAAGGCATCGACCAGCGAGCCGGCACCTGAGCGGATCGTGCGGTCTTCATCAACGACGGACACCCGTGTGCCGCCGGCCAGGCCGGCGACGCTGATCGTGGCCTCCGTCGGCGTGTATCGCTCGTCGTAGTTCACGGCGAAGAGGTACAGATTGCCGTCGTGTTGTCTGGCCATCAGATCGACCTTCACGTCGCCTTCGGTCTCGATGCGGACTGCCGTCGTCGGTTTCTCGCCGAGGATGGCCGGCGCCAACCGGGTGATCTGGTCGTTGATGCCGCGCAGGGCCTTGCGATTCTCGTCAGGCACGCCGAACTGGTTGTACGAGGGCTTCCAGATGTGGGTGAAGTAGCCGATGGCAGTGGCCCCGCCGGTGATCGACATCCAGACTTCCGCCTTGATGTGCGCGGGCGTAACGTCGTGTTGTCGCTCCAGCGGCCCCGTCCATTGGCCGCCCTTGCTGGTCTCGATCCAGGCGTAGACCGGCCGGGGTCCCGACATCTTCGCCAGCAGCGCGGTCGCCTCCTGAACCAGGTGAATCCACTCCGGCTTGTTCCAGCCGTAGATTGGGTAGATGTCGTATCCCAGCACGTCGGCCGCCTGGCAGTACTGCGGGTAGATGCTCAGCCGCTGCGCTTCGGGCCACTTCTTGAAGTGCGGGTGGAAGTTGCTGGTGAGCGTCATGAAGATCGGCCGCGAGGCGTCGGCGGCCTTCATCTTCTTGTACTTTTCGAGCGTCTCCGGAGGCCACGCCCTCGGTTCGTTGCGCGGCGGCGAGAGCAGCACGTTCTTGCCCGCGGCGTCGAATGCTTCCACCTCGCCGATCGATCCCCAGACGTTGTCGCCGGGCACGGTCGAGTTGACCGTCATCTCGAGTTCGCTGAAGGTGGCCGGAGCGGGCAGACCGAACTTCTGCTGCCCCTTCTTCGGCTCGAGCGTGACCGTGATGAGCTTCTCGCCGTCGCCCTCGAACGATACCTCTTGCGCCAGCGGCAGGTTGCCCGAGACCGTCAGCCAAACGGCGAGGCTCTCGACCGTGATCGGACGTTTCAGCTTGATCGTGAGCGAGGCGCCTTCCAGCGGATCGAGAACCGACCAACTGTGCCTCACGCCGTCGACCAGTTTCCAAAGCGGTGTCTTGCGGTTGATCTTCAGTTGCTTGGCGGGCACGATCTCGGCGTCGCTGACCGAGCGCGGCAGGTCTGGCTCGTCGTCATGGATGTATCCCAGCAGGTTCGAGTTCCCGATAAGGTTCGAGTCGAAGGGCATCACGCCGTACAAGCCCGCCCGCTCGACCAACTCGATATACTCGCTCACGTCCTTGGTTCCGCTCGATCCCTTCCAGTAGCCGGCCGTGGAGTTCATGCCGCAGGACTTGACGTCGTCGAAATTGCCGGCGTCCTGCAGCCAGGCCATCAATGGGAAGAAGGGCTGGCCGTTGACCATGAAGGCCCCGTTGGCCGCGATCTCAACCCTCTCGATCGGCGGCGGAGCGTCGGCGGCCATGTTTACGGCACTCGATAGCGTCAGTCCCGCCGCGGCAAGCAGCGTGGCAAGAGGGCGAATCGAAATCGACTTGTTGCTTGACGATGGCATGTTGTGCTTCTCCAATTCACGGAAGTACCTTCGGTAAGACCATGCTACTCGCGATTACTTGGTGCGAACCGCGCACTTCACGGACGGTCCACAACCCGAGCGTATTCTACCGAGACGCTGCAACCTCTACAACAGGCCTCATGTCCGCCAAACGTATAGCGTTTTATCGCATCGTGGCGCAGCCATGGTCGATAAAACGGGGCCGAACCGGGTACCACCGATGATTTTCCGCGGTAGGCTTTGCCATTTCAGAAAACTCGTTCGGAAAACCACCGGTGTGGCGGAGCCACCGGAGGGTTGCGGCGGTCGTTTTCCGACGAGATAATGACTCCATGGCCGAACGACGAATCTATGATGACGAGTTTCATGCCCGGTTCGTAACGTTTTCCTGCTATCGACGTCGCCAAGTACTATCCGTTCAATCTATACACCGGTAAGAAAGCGAGAGAGAAGCTCGATTACATGCACTTGAATCCGGTTCGCGGAGGGCTCGTACGGCAGGCCTGTGATTGGCGGCGGGTGCCCAACGAGGCGATTATGGCCTTTCTGATGGTCCGTTCTCTGAGTATACTGACCGCACGGTAGATACAAACCGGTCCCGCGAATCAATTCTCACGGGCTGCTGCTGGTTTCTCACAACGGCAAGGACGCTTTCGCGTGAAGATCGCTCTGATCCACGACTGGCTCACCGGCATGCGTGGCGGCGAAAAGTGCCTCGAGGTGCTCTGCCGCCGGTTCCCCGACGCACGGCTGTTTACGCTGCTGCACGAACGGGGCAGCACGTCGCCGGCGATCGAGCGGATGCGGATCACCACCAGCTTTTTGCAGCGGATGCCCGGCGCTACGCGGCACTACCGCTATCTGCTGCCGCTGATGCCGGCGGCCATCGGGCGGCTGGCCGTGCCGGGCGACGTCGATCTGGTGGTCAGCTTCAGCCATGCGGTGGCCAAGAGCGTCAAACGGCCGCCCGGCGTGCCGCACGTCTGCTATTGCTTTACGCCGATGCGCTATGCATGGCACCGTCGCGAGGACTATTTCGTCAACTCCGGCCGGCTGCGCGACGTGCCGCTTTACGCCGCTCGAAACGTCGTGCTCGATCAGATTTGCCGCTGGGACCGGGCAACCGCCGGGCGAGTGACCCATTTCGTGGCCATCAGCCGCACCGTGGCCGAGCGGATCGCCCAGTGCTATGGACGCGAGAGCCGGATCATCTATCCACCGGTCGACACGCAGTTCTACACGCCCGGCGACGTCCCGCGTGAAGACTTTTTCGTCTGCCTCTCGGCACTGGTGCCCTACAAGCGGACGGACGTTGTGATCGAGGCCTGCAATCGGCTCCGGCGTCGATTGGTCGTCATCGGCGACGGGCCCGAGCGAAGCCGGCTCGAACGATTGGCCGGCCCCGGCGTCAGTCTGAAGGGCTGGCTCGGCGGCCGGCCGCTCCGCGACTACTTGCGTCGCGCCAGGGCGTTGCTGTTCTCGGCCAACGAAGACTTCGGCATCGTGCCGGTCGAAGCGATGGCCTGCGGCACGCCCGTGGTGGCGTTCGGCGCCGGCGGTGCGACCGAAACGGTGCTGGCGGCCGGTGCGTCGACACGCGGCACGGGCCTGTTCTTCAACGAGCAGACGCCCGATTCACTCTGCCGCGCGATCGAGCAATTCGAATCCCATCCCGACTGGTTCGACGCCCAGCTTGCCCGCCGTCAGGCCGAGCGGTTCGCCGTCGAGCGATTCGAGCGGGAGTTGACGGAGTGCCTGGAAGAAATCGTGCCGTCGGCCAGTTGGTTGAAAGAGGCAGTTGGTTGAAAGAGAACGTGTGCCACTGCTGACGAGGTCTGATGCTGGGTGCCACTGCTGGCTTGTCCAGCAGTGCTGTCCGCACGGGGATTATTGGCTCCCGCAACCCGTGGTGGTACTGCAAGACATCGACCACGGATTGGCAATCCCCGGGGCGTTGTGCCAACGCACGGCACTGCTGGACAAGCCAGCAGTGGCACCCAGCGGAAGAGAACGCCCGGCAAGGCAAGCTGTACCTTGCCGGGCGCACGGTGCTGTTTCAGCCGAGAAGGATCGCCGTGTGGCTTACTTCTCCGGCTTGGCCTTCTTTTCGGCCGCGGCCTTTTTCTTGGCTTCCATAGCCTTCTTTCGGGCCTCGAACATCTTCTTGGCGGCTGCCCGCCGTGCCTCCATGGCTTTGCGATCCATCGGCTTGCGGTCCGAGGGACTCCCGGCGGCCTTCCCGGCCATGTGAGCGTGGGCTCGCTTCATCATCTCCGCGGCGGCAGCTTTGCCTTCCGCGGCGCTGATCGCCTTGTCACCGTCCTTGTCGGCCTTCTCCAGCAGGCGTTTGAAGCCTTCGCGTCGCTCCTCGGGCACTTCGTTGATGGTCACCTTGCCGTCTTTATTCTTGTCGGCCTTGATGAACATCGCCCGACCGGCCGCGCTGATACGCTGCGCCATCGCGGCATGTGGCGAAACCGGGCCGCTCGGTCGTTTTGCCGCACAAGGCGGTGTCGGTCCGCCTGGCCGTTTCGCCGCAAAAGGTGGACTCGGTCCTCCCGGCCGCCTCATGCCCATAGGAGGTCTCGGGCCGCCGGGCATCGGACGTCCGTGAAAATGGGCTGCCCTGGTGTGACGGAAACGCATTACTCCTTTGGTAAACTCTTCGAGGCTAAGCTGCTTGTCCTTGTTGGTGTCCATGCGGAAGAACATTTCCTTGGGATCGGGCATTGATGGCCGCGGGCCGGCTTGCGGCGGACCGGGGCGGCGATCCGAGCCACCCCTGGCTTGCGGCGGTCGGCCGTGGTGCGGGGTGCCGTGCCGACGATCCGAGTCGCTCTTGGCTTGCGGCGGTCGGCCGTGGTGCGGGGTGCCGTGTCGGCGATCTGAGTCGCCCTTGGCTTGCGGTTCTCTGCTGCCGTGAGCCTTCCGCGCTGCTGCCGCGAACTCCTCCTTCGTCAGCTTCTTGTCCTTATTCCTGTCGGCCCGAATGAGGAATTGTTTGATACGTTCCGGGCAGCCGTCGGGGACCTCGGACGCCTCGACCACGCCATCCTTGTTGGCGTCGAGTCGCTGGAACATCACTGCTGGGCCGGGATGTTCCGGCCGTTTTGCTTCTTCTGCCGCAACGAACTGAGGCAGAACGACGACCGCAACGGCCGCCAATAGACAAATAATCGCTCCGCGCATCGCACTTCTCTCCTTGAATTGGGGAGGGGAAAGGGGAAATCCGGCTGATTCATCACCTTTATAAACCACGTCAGGAGAGGCAGGTTCCGCGGGAAGCCCGGTTTTTCTCTATCTACCACTGTCGGGTGGTATTGCGCCGGCTAATCTATGATCTTGTCCAGATTCCGGCAAGCGCCTATAATCCGCAATCTGAACGGAAACGGCGGCGGGTGGGAATCGGCCGCTTTTTGTGAACCCTCGATACTGGAAGCCCGTATATTAGCCAAGACAGCGGCAGTTCAACTCATCAGAATGTCCCTTGGCCGCGGGGCCTCAATCGGTCAAAATAGGAATATCCGGCACCATGTGGCCGGAAGCAGCAAATCAGGGAGGATTTTTTTGTCGCGCAAGCGTAGCCGTTGTGTGGTTGGTGCGCGTCGTGCGACCGGTAGCTGACGTGCCGATCGTAATCGGGGGCGAAGAGATGGCGCGGGGACCGACCCGTTCCGACCGCACCGATTGATGCGACCGCACAGTCGACCGGGTCGTCAAGGCGGCGCCGCGATAATCGGCACCATGCGCCGCGGTGATACTGTTCGACAAGGTCGCTCTCGATCAACGCGTGTGGTGCAACTTCACCAGAGCCATGTTGCCATGAAACAACCGGACGCGCCGTGCGGCATCGTGGTTGCGAAAAGTGAGTCGTCACAGGCGTTACAGATCGGCGAGAAACAGATTTCCATGCCAACTAGGCGATATTGAATTGTTTGATTCCACGGTGCCCGGCCGGCCGATGAAACGAGTGCCCGCTCGTGAAGTCAAGGCGGACGGTCAACGAGGCGCCGGCGGAAGATGAATTACAATAGCAAGGACGGAAGAAGCCGCAGGAAAGCCTTGTCTGGCTTTTGCCAAACTGGAGGAGAAGGATGCATATTTTTGGTCCAGCCCATTTGCACGGTCCCCAATCGGTAGGCCCGCCGCACGGCCCTCAGGCATCGAAACCGGCACCGCGCCCCGACTCGACGCCGATTACCGACGAGGTCGAGATTTCCGACGCCGCCCGAATGGTAGAACAGACGAACAACGTTCCCGAAATCCGCCAGGATCGCGTCGACGCGATTCGGGCACAGATTGCCGAGGGAACCTACGAAACGCCGGAGAAACTCGACGTGGCCGTCGAGCGGCTCCTGGACGAGATCGGCTAAGCAGCGTTACTTCAACGAGGGGGACGGAGCACCATGTCGAAGTCGTTTTCGCTCCGTTCCGTCGAGGTCAAACTGCCGCCCACGGAACGTTTCAGCCAGTTCCTGCAAGGTCGCGGCAAACGGATCACCCAGCAGCGGCGGGTGATCGTCGAAA
>Ga0180429_10001644_pt1 | contig 18833 bp, 14 predicted proteins | sample SS_ome_FD_132428 | JGI IMG/M metagenome (GOLD analysis project Ga0180429, IMG submission 132428) | Hypersaline lake sediment archaeal communities from the Salton Sea, California, USA - SS_1_S_1 metaG | ecosystem: Environmental > Aquatic > Non-marine Saline and Alkaline > Hypersaline > Sediment ...
CGGCGCCCAGCGGCGCAGGTCGTCGGCGATCGCGCGCATGACCGGCAGCGTGCGCATGGCGAAGAAGAAGCCGCCGGGCCCGATCGTTTCCTGGCCGATGACGCCGAACGCCAGCGGCACCCGCTCGTCCAGCGCCCTGGCCTCCATCCCGCCCTCGCGGAAGGTGGTGAGCACCAGGTCGGCGCCGTCGAGGGCGCGGGCACGATCCGTCGTGGCGCTCAGGCGCAGCCCGGTCCCCTCCACGAGGCGCACGCCGAGGCGGTGCACGACGTCGAGTTCGGGCGCCGCCACGTCCATCAGGGCCAGCTCGGCGTCTCCGAAGTGGGCGGCCTCCGCCGCAAAGGCCTGCAGCAGGCCGGGCGCGTAGGCGCTGCCGCCGCCGATGATGGCGATCTTCACGTCGTCCCTCCGGGTTCGTCGCGTCGCAGCGCGTCGAGCTGGGCGCGGGTCGGCGCCGCGGTCGCGCCGCCATGGGCCGTCGTCGCGCGGGCGCCGCACCACGCGCCGCGGCGCAGGCAGCCCTCGAGGGGTTCGCCCGCCCACCAGGCGTCGAGGAAGCCGGCGTCGAACACGTCGCCGGCGCCGGTGGCGTCGATCGCGTCGACCGCCGGCGCCGCGACGTGGACCGAGGTGCGGGCGTCGGCACCCCAGGCCCCCGCCGCGCCGTCCTTGACGACGGTGACGCGCCCGGGGCGCAGGGCGGCGAGCCGTGCGAGGGCCACCTCGGCGCTCGGCGGGCCGCCGCCGTCGCCGGCCTCGGCGAGGAGCAGATCGGCCTCGAGGCGGTTGGGCAGCAGCACGTCGGCGGCCAACGCGACCCCGCGCACCCGCGGATCGGCGAGCGCGCGGCCGTCCCATCCGGGATCGAACGACACCGTCACGCCCAGCGCGTGGGCGGTGTCGACCAGACCGGGGTCGGCGAGCGCCGCGGGGAAGCCCGCGACGTGCAGGTGGGTGGCGCCGGTGGCGCGCAGCACCGCCTCGAGGTCCGGCGGCGGACCGGGCGGCTCGAGGTAGGTGACGAAGGCGCGGTCCGCCGCGGTGCTGAGGGCGGCGGTGACGGGCGTGATCTCCTGGTCGGCGCGCAGCGCGTCGATGCCGACGCCCTCACGCGTGAGCGCGTCCCGCAGCCAGGCGGCTAGGGCGTCGCGGCCCACGTCGGCGCACAGCTGGACCGCATGGCCCAGCCGGTGCAGTGCGATGGCGGTGATCGCCGAGCCGCCGGTCGCGATCAGGAAGCTGCGGGCGAAGCGCTCCTCGCCGAGCTCCGGCAGGCGCTCCAGGCCGCCGAACACGAGGTCGCAGTAGGTCGGGCCGAGCACCACCGCGCGGACGGGTGCAGGCGGATTCATGCGAGCGGATCGGCGGGCGCCGCGTCGGGGTAGGGCGCCGGCGCCGCCGGCAGCCCGAGCGCGGCCATGGCCGCGTGGCGGTAGGGCGACGGCACCGGGCCGCGCAGGATCGGGTCGTCGGTGGCGCGCATCCAGGCCACCAGCTCCCGTCGCAGTTCGTCCGCCACCGCGGCCAGCGCCGGGTCGGCGATGCGGTTGACCCGCTCGTGCGGGTCCTCGAGCAGGTCGTAGAGCTCGAGCGGCGGCCGCTCGCGCACGATCTCGTCGATCATGCGCGGGGTGATCGGGCTGCGCAGGACGTCCCCGGGCACGTTCATGATGTCGACCTCGAGGTTGGCGATGAGCTTGTAGCGCTCGGTGCGCACGGCGCGCATCGGTTCGTAGGCCGTGTGGAAGGTCTTCTCTGCGAACACCGCGCGGCGGTGCGCGTCGGCCTCGCCGGCCAGCAGCGGCCAGTAGCTGCGGCCGTGCAGCCCTTCGGGCGCCGTGAGGCCGAGGCCCTCGAGGACGGTGGGGACGAGATCGACGTGGCTCACCAGGGCGCGTGAGCGGCGGCCGCCGGCGAGGCCCCGGGCGGGCCAGCGCATGATGAGTGCCACGCCGATGCCGGCGTCGTACATCGTCGCCTTGGCGCGCGGCATCGCCAGGCCGTGGTCGGTGGTGAAGATCACCCAGGTGTCGGCGGCGTCGTCGCGGGCGTCGACCGCCTCGACGATGCGGCCGAAGCCCTCGGCCATGGCGGCGATCGCCCCCTGGACCTGGGCCATCTCCTCGCGCGCCTCGGGCCCGTCGGGCAGGTACGGCGGGACGTCGACGCCGCGCTCGCTGCGCGGCGGCTGGTCGAGGAAGCGGCCGCGGCGGTCGCGGTGCGGCTCGAGGAAGCCGGCGTTGAGGAAGTAGGGCGCGGTCGCACCGCGCACGACCTCCACGGCGGCGGCCGCGGTGGTGGCGGCGTCGGCGTGCGAGGCGGCGTGGTGCTCGAAGCCGAGCGAGCGCACGTGCGCGGGCGTGTCGCGGATGACGTGCTGGACGCCGACGTGGGCCGTCGCCCAGCCAGCCTCGCGGAGGATGGTGGCCAGGTGGCGGGCGTCGGGGTGGAGGTGCCAGTCGAAGGGCGGGTGCGCCAGGCCGAGCATGCCGACGTGGTGGGCGTGCCGGCCGGTGTAGAGCGCCGCGCGGCTGGGGCTGCACTGCGGCGCGGTGCAGTAGGCCTGCTCGAAGAGCACGCCCTCGCGGGCGAAGGCGTCGAGCGCATCCGAGGGGACGGCCGCCTGGCCGTAGCAGGCGAGGTGGCGCCCCAGGTCGTGGCAGTCGACCAGCACGAGGTTGGGGCGGGCGGTCGCGGTCATCCTCACCCCTTGACCGAGCCGGCGGTGAGGCCCGCCGCGATGCGCTGCTGGAACACCAACACCAGCGCCACCAGCGGCAGCGTGACGATCATCGCCGCGGCCATGATCTCGGCGATCGGCTCCTGCTGCTCGACGATGCCCGCGAACTGGGCCATGGCCACGGGCACCGTCTGGGCGCCCGGGTTGGTCACGGTGAAGCTGCGCGCCAGCAGGTACTCGTTCCACGACACGATGAAGGTGAGGAGACCGGTCGTCACCAGCGCCGGTACCGTGAGCGGCAGCAGGATGCGCGCCAGGATCTGGGCGGTGGTGGCGCCGTCGACGATGGCGGCCTCCTCGATCTCGCGCGGCAGCCCGCGGAAGAAGCTGGTGAGGACCCAGGTCGAGAACGGGAGGGTGAACAGCGGGTAGGCGAACAGCATCGCCGCCTGCGTGCCGTAGATGTTCAACTCGCGAACCGTCAGGTAGAGGCCGGAGAGGATCGAGATCTGGGGGAACATCGTCATGGCCAAGACGGCGTAGAGCATGGGCGTCTTGCCGCGGAAGCGGAGGCGGCCCAGCGCGTAGGCGGCCAGCGAGCCGGCGGTCAAGGCGGTCAGCGAGCTCCCGCCGGCGACGATCACGGAGTTGAGGAGCGAGCTCATGAAACCCGCGTCGCCCAACACGTACGTGTAGTTCTTCGTGGTCGGGTCGCGCGGGAACAGGCGCGCCGCGCCGAAGAGGTCGTCCTCCGTCTTGAACGAGGTGGAGAGGGCCCAGATGAACGGCGTCAGCGCGTAGACCACGATGAGCGCCACCACGAGATAGAAGGGGAGCCTGCGCAACGTTGTCTTCCAGCCGGCGCCGCTCACGAGCGGTTCACCCCCAAGAAGCGGACGTAGGCCACCGCGAAGCCGAAGATCAGGAAGAAGATGAGCACGCCGACGGCGGACGCGTAGCCCGCCTGTTGGTTGTTGATGAGCACCTGATAGTTGTAGGTCGAGACGCTGTGCAGCGAGCGGCCGAACAGCACGTTGAGCAGGTCGAACACCCGCAGCGCGTCGAGGGTGCGGAAGATCAGCGCGACCGCGATGGCGGGGCGCAGCAGCGGCAGGGTGATGGAGACGAACTCGCGGAAGCGGCTGGCGCCGTCGACCCTGGCCGACTCGTACAGCTCCTTGGGGATGACCTGCAGGCCGGCGAGCAGCAGCAGCGCCATGAACGGCGAAGTCTTCCAGACGTCGATCATGATGGCCGACGGCAGCTGCAGGGCCGGGGTCGTCAGCCACGACTGCGGCGTCTCGATGGCCCCGACGAGCATGAGACCTCGGTTGAGGACGCCGGCGGTGGTGTCCTTGAGCATGAGCTCCCACAGCCGGGCGGAGACGACGGTCGGGATCGCCCAAGGGATGAGCATGACCGCGCGCATGGCGCCTCGTCCCCGAAACTCCGAGTGCACCGTCAGGGCGATGAACAGGCCCAGCAGCAGTTCGAGGGAGACGGAGGAGACCGTGAACACCAACGTGACCCAGATGCTGCGGATCCAGACGTGGTCGAGGGCGTTGACGGCGACGGCGCGATCGGGGGCGGTGATGAGGGGGAGGTTCCAGTTCCAGGCGGTGCGGTACCCCTCGACCAGCAGCTCGCGCGGAAGCGGCTCCCAGCGGATGGCGCCTTGGGCGTTGCGGGCGCAGGTCCCGTCGTCGGCGAGGCGGCAGGGCACCTCCACGAAGCTGAGGGTGAGGAGCTGGCGGTAGTGCGCCAGGCCCACGAAGCTCGGCACCTCGTCCGAGGCGAAGACCTTGTCGGTGAAGCTGGTGATGATCGTGGTCTCCAGCGGGCGGGCGGCGACCAGGAACAGGATGAGCAATGCGGGGACCAGCAGGCTCCAGGCGGTCCGCGCCTCGCGCTTGACGAGCGGCTCCTCGCGCAGGTCCGGTGCCCGTGCCGCGCGCGCGAGGCCGCGGCTGAGCAGCGCGGCGACGCTGGCGGCGAGGAAAGGCCCGAGGGCGCCACCGACCACGGCATCCAGCGGCGAGGGTGTGGCCGCGAGCCAGGGCGTGCCCTGCAAGAGGCGCGCGACGGTGACGACGGCGGCGAGCAAGGCGAGCCAGGTGGCGGCATCGCGCGCGGACCGCGTCGCGCTGACGTCGCGCCGCGCCACGCCCGACGCCAGCCTCAGGGCGATGACGCCGAACCCCAGGACGAAGACGGGCAGGATGATTCCGAAGCCGTCCAGGACGGCCATGATGGCCGAGGGACGGTCGTCGCCGAGGGAAGCGTCGAACGCGCTGCGGACTCCGGCATCGGCGGCGACGGCCAGCACGAGTCCGGCGATGGCACCGACGCCGATGGCGCCCAGCAGCGCGCCCCAGAGTGACGCCGAGCGCGGCGTGACCTGGGCGGGGGATGGGGTCGTCATCATGCGGGCTCCGTGGCGCGCGGCGCGCGGGCGATGGTGAGGGCGGTGCGCCCCGCTCTCGATCACGGGCAGTGGGGCGGTGCGCCCCGCTGCCGATCACCGGCGGCGGGGCGCACCGAGTCGCGGGGGATCAGTTGCCCAACAGGGCCTCGAGGTCGAGTTCCAGCAGGGTCAGGGCGGTGTCGGCGTCGAGCTCGCCCGTGAGCACGGCGTGCACGGCGGTCGAGTAGAGCGACGACACCTGGTCGTACTGGGCGCCGGTCGCGGTCGAGGGGCGCGGCGTGGCGCCCATGAAGACCTCGTTGAGGCCGGCGAAGGCCGGGACGGCCGCGATGACGTCGGCGTCCTCGTACAGCGCGGCGATGGTCGGGTTGATGGCGTTCTCCACGGCGCGGCGCTTCTGCTCCTCGTAGGACGCGAAGTGCTTGGCGAAGGCGACGGCGGCATCGACGTTGTCGCTGTAGCGGTTCACGCCCAGGGTCCAGCCGCCCATCGTCGCCGCGTAGGTGCCGGACGCGCCGGCGGGCAGCGGCGCCACTTCCCACGCGTCGGCGATCGCTTCGCTGGTGGCGCTGCTCGCCATGGCGTAGGGCCAGTTGCGCATGAAGGCGGCGTTGCCCACGTGCCACACGGCGCGGGCGTCTTCCTCACGATAGCCGGTCACGCCGGGAGGGCTGATCGTGCCGACCCAGCCCGCGGCGCGCGCCACGGCGCGGAGCATGGCCTCGTTGTTGACCTCGGGCTCCAGCTCGCGGTTGACCACGGTGCCGCCGCCCTCGGAGACTTGCCACTCGAGCGCGTTGCAGGTCAGGCCCTCGTAGTTGTCGCCTTGCCACACGAAGCCCCAGAAGTCGGCGTTGCCGGCGGCGCGCTCACCGGCCTGGATGGTCGCGGCCATCGACTCGAGCTCGTCCCAGGTGGCGGGCGGGCCGTCGAAGCCGTACTCGTCGAGCAGGTCCGTGCGGTAGTAGAGCATCCCCGCGCCGAGACGGAAGGCGATCGCCACCATCTCGTCGCCCACCATGGTGTTCTCGATGTAGCCGGGGAAGTGGGCGGCGAGTTCCTCGTCGCTGAAGTACGGGCGCAGGTCGACGAGGTTGTCGGCCAGGATGCCGGGGTGGATCACGTCGACCCGCAGGACGTCGATGTCGCCGCTGCGGCCCTCGAACATGACCAGGTAGTTGGCGAGCAGTTCGCTGGTGCTCGCGGGTCCGGGGATGATCTCGACCGTGATGTGCGGGCAGGCCTCCATGAACGCGGCGGCCGTGGCGCGTTCGGTCTCGCCCAGGTTGGCGACGGGGTCGCCGATGTAGGTGATGGTGGCCGGCTCGTCGGTGATGCAGTCGATCGCGGCGCCTTGGGCGAAGGCCACGGTGGCCAGCGCGATCGCGAGCGCGAGCGTGATGCGGGTCAGCATGCGCATGGTAGGACCTCACAGGTTCGGCGCGCGGGGGCGCCGGGACGCGGTGTCGGGCGACGTGCGGTCGAAGTCTTCGGCCTCACCTCCTCGAGGGTGCGTCGGGCCCCACCCAGATCGGGGAGCTCCACGCCCACTGGTCGTTGCGTTGCCGGACCCGCACCCGGTAGGCGTCGAGCGCCACGGGTCCGGGCCGGTGGACGAGGTCGAAGCGCGCCGCGAACTCGGCCTCGGAGACCGCGCGGTCGAAGGAGATCGCCGGGCTGACGAAACCGCCCAGGTGGTGGCTGCGGGCGCCTTCGGCGAGATCACGCAACGGGACGCACAGGCGCTGGCCGTTGACGACGGCCTCCAGCGCGGTGGCGTCGTCCACCCGAAGCTCCAGCGCGATCCCCTCCATCGCGGGGAGCGCCGAGAGCGGGTTGGGCCAGGTGGCGGTCGTGAAGCGCACACGGTCGGGCGCGGGCCGCTCGAGCGCGTGTGGCGCGTGATCGCTGCCCGCGGGCGGCACCGCGCTCGGGTACGGGCCACGGAAGCGCGGCTCGACGCCGAGCAGCTCGCCGTCGCGCACCCGCAGCTCCACGTCCCAGGGGGTGGCGCGTTCGCGTTCGCCCCAACCGACCTGCACGTGGACCTTGACCGTTCCGCGGCCGCCCGGCTGCGGCAGCACGTCGTGCCGGTGGATGACGCGCTCGTCGTGCAGCAACTCGACGTACTCGATGCCGTGGCCGCCGCGCACGGCGACCTCCACGCGGCGCTCTTCGGCGGGGGGCGCCTCGCCGCCCATGACGGCGTCGTTTACCCGCAGGGCGAGTTCGATGCGGTCGCCAGTCAGGGCGTAGGTACGCCGCGCGGTGAGCGCGTCCCACAGGCCGTCGCGGTCGAGCGACGGCGTCCATGCCGCCAGGCGCCCGAAGCCGTATGCGCCGGGCACGGCGTTGTGGTGGTCGGTGGAGCCGATCACGCCAAAGCGCAGTCCCTGCCGCCAGGCGTAGCGGGCGGTGCCGTGCTCGTGCCGCGGTCCCATGGCGTGGAGGTAGGGCACGGGGCCGTCGCAGCTCTCGGCGGCGCCGTGGAACGAGACGATCTCGACCACCGGGCTGAGCTCGGCATCGAAGGCGCCCCAGTCGATGCCGCGGTATCCGTGGCGGTAGCCCACGTGGTGGGGGATGAGCAGGACCTCGCCCGGGAGCTCGCGCACGGCGGCCCGCAGCGCCGGCAGGTCGGGCGCGTCGATGATGCGGCTGGCGGCCGGGTCGCGGAAGTACACGCAGTGATCGCCGTAGGCCATCGAGTGCCACTCGAAGCTGGGCAGGGTGACGAAGCGTCCGGGCTCGTTGGCCGCCTCCGTCAGGGCGACGTAGCCATCCCAGCCCGCACGCGCGTGCTCGAAGCCCTGGCGGTGGTAGTCGACGAGGTAGCCGAGGTCGGGATCGTCGGCGGGGACGTCGGGCCAGGCGCCGTGGACGGTGACGGACACGAAGTCGAGCTGGAGCCGCGCGTTGGCCAGCGCCTGCTGTGGCGTGCCCCGGCCGTAGCTGAGGTCGCAGTGGTTGTGCAGGTCGCCGAAGCGCGGCGTGAGGCCCTCGTACCCCGCGATCATGACCGTGCCGACCTCCTGGGGCGCCGGGACCGCGGGCGCGGCCTGGTACCCGGCGCGCGCAACGCGCCCCCTACTAAGCGATACTCTTTTGTAATACGATTACCTAAAGGATGTCAAGCGCGCCTCCCTGGCCGCCGTCCCCGACGCCGTTGGGTATGGTGGCGGACGCGACGCCCGCCATGGACACGCCGAGATCGATCGTCACCCACCTGCTCGCCCGCCCGATGTCGCTCGCCGAACTCGGCGCCGCGACCGGCGTCAGCCTGCCCACCCTGCGCCGCGCCGTCCACGACTTGGTGGAGGCGCGTTGGTTGCGCATCGTGGGGCGGGCGCAGGCCACCGGCGGACGGCCGGCCAACCTTTTCGGCATCGACCCGACGCGGCACGTGCTCATCGGCGTCCACCTGGAGCACCCCGGCATGCGCCTGGTGGCGGCCGACCTCACCGGCGAGGTGCTCGACGAGCGGGTGCCCGAGGGGGTGGAGTCACTCGAGCCCGACGCGGTCCACGCGATCGTGCTCGACTACCTGGCCTCCCTGCGCGTTCGCCTCGCCGGTCGCGCGTTGCTCGGGTTGGGGCTTGCCAGCCCGGGGTTCATCGACCCTCAGAGCGGCGCGGTCCTCACCATCGGGCGCGTGCCGAACTGGAACCACCTTCCCCTGGCCCAACGGCTCGGGGACGCCAGCGGCCTGCCGGTCACGATCGGCAACGACGTCGATGCCATGGCCGCCGTCGAGTTCGCGGCCAATGGCGTGGCGGGCACCTACGCCTACGTCGGCTTCAGCGAGGGCGTCAAGTTCAGCGTGTTCCTCGACGGCCGGCCCTACGTCGGTCGCTTCGGTAACGCGGGGCTCGTCGACCCGCGCCTCTTGGCCGCCTGCGGCGACCGCGCCGCTACGCCCGACCTGCTGACCGTCCACGGGCTCGCCGAGCGGTACCTCGAGCGAGCTCGGCCCGCCGGCGCCCGCCGCGTACGCGCCCTTGGTGAAGCCCGCGAACGCTTCCTGGCGGTGCTCGACCTCGCCGAATCGGGGGACCCCGACGCCGAGGAGCTCGTCGGCTGGATGACCGAGATGCTCGGCACCCAGATCGCCGCCTTCGTGCTGCTGCTCCAGCCCGAGCTGCTCGTCCTCGGCGGGGCCCTCGCCGGGGCCTCCGACCGCTTGCTGGCCGCGATCGACGGTGTCGCGCGGCGGCACCTGCCCACGCTGCTCGACAACAACCTCGTCGTGCGATGCGCGCGTGCGGTCACGCCGGACGCTGCGGCGTTGGGCGCGACGCGCGTGTTCCTCGACCGCTTCCTCGCCGCGGACGCGCCACCCCTGTCGCGCCTCGGCGTCTAGGACGGCTTCCCTCAAGTCCCGTCCCCGCTCACCTAGCATGGGGGCACGGGCCACGGAGGGACGATGGGGACGAGCCGCCTCGAGCAGCATCCGATCCTGGGGATCGAGCCACGCGACGACGTGCCGTTCGTCTGGGACGGGAAGCCGCGCACTGCCAAGGCCGGCGAGGTGATCTCGTCCGCGGCGATCGCCCACGGCGAGCAGGTCTTCGGCCACCACCCCAAGGACGGCAGCGCGCAGGGCCTCTACTGCGCCAACGGCCAGTGCGCCCAGTGCCTGGTGCTGGCCGACGGGCGCCCGGTGAAGGCCTGCATGACGGCCGTCACCCCGGGCATGGTGGTCGCCCCCCTCGACGGCCTGCCCGAGGTGCCCGTCGACGCGCGCGTCGTCGACGGGCGGATCCCCGAACTGCGCGACGCCGAGCGGCGTGAGGTGCCGGTGATGATCATCGGCGGCGGCCCGGCCGGGCTCTCCGCTGCCACCGAGCTCGGACGCCATGGGATCCCGGTGCTCCTGGTCGACGACAAGGACCGTCTCGGCGGCAAGCTCGTCCTCCAGACGCACCGCTTCTTCGGCTCGATCAACGCCGTGCACGCGGGCACCCGCGGGATCGACATCGGCCGGCGCCTCGAGAGCGAGGCGCGCGCGTGCGACACCACCGAGGTGTGGACCTCGTCGACCGTCCTGGCCGTGTTCAGCGATGGCTGGGTCGGGGTGTGGCGGGATGGAGCGCGCTACGCGCTCGTCAGGCCGCAGGTGTTGCTCGTCGCGGCCGGCTCACGCGAGCGGGCGCTGCCCTTCCGCGGCAACACGCTCCCCGGCGTGCTCGGTGCGGGCGCCTTCCAGACCCTCCTCAACCGCGACCTCGTCAAGGCTGCCGAGCGGCTGTTGGTCGTCGGCGGCGGCAACGTCGGGCTCATCACCGCCTACCACGCACTGCAGGCGGGTGTCGAGGTCGTCGGTCTGGTCGAGGCCGCCCCCGAGTGCGGCGGCTACCGCGTCCACCGCGACAAGCTCGCGCGGCTGGGCGTGCCGATCATGACGGGGCACACGATCGTGGCGGCCAGAGGATGTGCGCATGTCGAAGGCCGTTCGCGAAGCGAACTGCTCGGCACCGAGCGAAGCTCGGTGCACGGCGCGACCGTCGCCCGCGTCGACGCGCGCTTCCGGCCCATCGCCGGCACCGAGCGGCATTTCGCCTGCGACACCGTGCTCGTCGCGGTCGGGCTCGATCCGGTCGACGAGTTCACCGCCCAGGCGCGGGCCGCCGGCATGACCGTGTTCGCCGCCGGCGACTGCGACGAGATCGCCGAAGCGTCCGCCGCGATCTTCGCCGGCAAGATCCGCGGGCGCGAGATCGCGCGCGAACTCGGCGCCGACGTCGGAGAGGTGCCGCCCGACTGGCTGCGCACCGCCGAGGTGCTGCGCTCCAAGCCGGGGCCGGTGGGGCCAGAACGCCTCGCACCCGACGCACTGGGTGTTCATCCCGTTTTCCACTGCACCCAGGAGATCCCCTGCAACCCGTGCACGTCGGTGTGCCCGCAGGGTCTGATCCACATCGACCCGAACGACATCCGCCACGTGCCGGAGTACCTTGGGGAGGCGTTGGGCGACGCCTGCATCGGCTGCGAGCGCTGCGTGCGCATCTGCCCGGGCCTGGCGATCACGCTCGTCGATCCCCGCGACGACGCCGAGCATCCCGTGGTCACCATCCCCTTCGAGTTCGACGCCGACGCCCTGCACGAGGGCGACGTGGTGACCGTGCTCGACAGGGCCGGCGAGGTCCTGGGGAACGTGGAGGTCGTCCAGGTCCGCGGGGTGCCCCGCAGGGCGGCCGCGGGCGGGCCCAGCGGCGGTCGCGACGGCACGCTGCTGGTCAAGGTGCGCGCCCCGGCCGACGTCGCGCCCAGGATCGCCGGGGTGCGGCCGCCGCGCACCTGGCACGGGGACGGCTGGGTGCCCGATCCCAGCGAGCTTTCCGACGACGAGATCATCTGCCGCTGCGAGCGCGTGACCGCGGGCGAGTTGCGCGCGCTGATCCGGGCGGGTCACCGCGACGTCAACGAGCTCAAGACGATCGTCCGCGTGGGCATGGGGGCCTGCGGCGCCAAGACCTGCGGACCCCTGCTCGAGCGGCTGTTCCGCGAGGAGGGCGTGCCGCTCGCCGAGGTCACGCCGTCCGTACGGCGGCCGCTGTTCGTCGAGGTGCCTCTCGGCGTCTTCGCCGGCGTCGAGGAGTTCGCGTGAGCCACCCGGACGTCATCGTGATCGGCGCCGGCAGCGTGGGCGTGCCCGTCGCCTGGTCGCTCGCGCGCGCGGGCGTGCGCACGCTGGTGTTCGACGGCGGCGCCAGCGCCGGCCAGGGCGCCAACAAGGCCGCCATCGGTGGCGTCCGCGCCACCCACGCCGACCCCGCCAAGATCCGTACCGGCCGCGAGAGCCTGCGCGTCTTCGCCACCTGGGAGGCCGAGCACGGCGACGACATCGAGTGGATGACCGGTGGCTACGCCTTCGTGGCCTACCGCGAGCAGGAGGAGGCCACCTTCCGCACGCTGCTCCAGACGCAGCAGCGGAGCGGCCTCGACATCGGCTGGCTCGACCGCGACGCCATGCTGGCGCGCGTTCCCGACCTGGCACGCGAGAGCCCCGAGGGCGACGCCTTGCGCGGCGGCACCTTCTCGCCCGGCGACGGTCACTGCTCGACGCTGCTGGCGAGCCACGCGCTGGCGGAGGCCGCGCGGCGCGCGGGCGCCGAGTTCCGCTTCGGCGAGCGGGTGACGGAGCTGTTCGTCGAAGGTGGGCGCATCCGCGGGGTGCGCAGCGACCGCGGTAGCTACACCGCGTCGGTGGTCGTCAACGCCGCCGGCGGCGCCGCGGCCCAGGTCGCCGCACTGGCCGGCGACGAGCTCGCGGTGCGCGCCGACCTGCACGAGGCCGCCATCAGCGAGCCGGTCGCGCCGTTCCTGACGCCACTGGTGGTCGACGTGCGCCCCGGTCCCGGTTCTGCGAACGTGTACTTCTACCAATCCAAGGGGGGGCAGCTCGTGTTTTGCCTCACCCCCTCGCCGCCCATCTGGGGCGACGACCTGCGCGAGACCAGCGTCTTCCTGCCGCAGGTGGCCCAGCGCCTGGTCGCGCTCATGCCGCGCCTGCGCCACCTGCGGGTGCGGCGCACCTGGCGCGGCATCTACCCGATGACCCCGGATGGCTCGCCGTTGGTCGGCTGGTCGGAGCGGACCGAGGGCCTGCTGCACGCGGCGGGCATGTGCGGGCAGGGCTTCATGCTGGGGCCCGGCGTCGGCTCGCTGGTGGCGCGGATGGTCCGGCGGGAAACGACGCCCGAGGACGCCGAGACGCTCGCGGCCTGGGCCCCGCAGCGGGCGTTCGTGGGGCAGGAGGCGTTGCGCTGAAGCGTAGGGAGACGGTGGGCTGCGGTCAGGCGTTCCGGCGGTCCCCGTACCTTACGCCCCGGCCGCGGACGCGCCTAGCCCCGACCCGCCAGGGCGTCCACCCGCCGCAGCGCCGCCGCGAGCCCCTCGGCGGTGACGTCGGGGAACGCCGCCCGCATCCCGGCGTGCGAGAGCGCGTGGGCCAGCACCGGGTCCGGGTCGTCCCACAGCGCGCCGCAGCCCAGCCCCTCGAGCGAGGGATCGACACCCAGCCGCCGCATCCAGGCGACCAGCTCCGCGAGCGCCGCGTCATCGGCGCCGTCGAGCGCCTCCTGGACGAGCAGGCCCAGGGCGACGAGCTCGCCGTGTAGGGACCGCTCGTGCCCCGGGAGGAGGGTGAGCGCGTTGTGGACGGCGTGGGCGGCCGCGAGCTTGTTCGCCTCGCCGGCGAGGCCGGCGATGAGGCCCGGTAGCCACACGACGGCCTCGGCGAGCGCCGCTCGCTCGGGAGGGGCGGGCGGCCAGCTCAGCGCGCCGCCTCCGGCAGCGGGGTCGACGAGGCCCGCTAACACGGCGCACGCCGCCTGGGCCGTCGTCGACCAGGCGTCCGCTTGGGGAAGCCGGCGCGCCGCCAGCCGCACCTCGCGCACCTTGACCACCGCGTCGAGGACGCCCGCCGCGAGCAGGCGGTCCGGCGCCTCCGCGAGGGCGTCGGCGTCGAGCACGCAGAGCTCTGGCGCTGTCGCGCCGGCCACGGGACCGGCCCACGCGCCGGCGTTGTCGTAGGCGACGGCGATCGCCGTGACCGCCGCGCACGTTGCCGGGCTCGTCGGGACGACGACCGCCGGCAGCCCGGCGCGCCAAGCCGCCGCCTTCGCAACGTCCAGCACGCGGCCGCCGCCGACGCCGATCACGACGTTGCAGCCGGCGGCGCGCGCGGCGGTCGCCGCGCGCCCGATGGCCGTCACGGTCGTGGGGCCCTCGTGGCGGTGCCGTTCAGGCGTCACCCCGGCCGCGGCGAGGGCGGGCCCGAGCCTCGTCCGGACGCGCGCCTCCCCGACGCTGCCGTGCACGAGGAGCGGGCGGCGGCCGAGCCACGTGATCTCGCCGGCCACCGCCTCGAGGGCACCGCGACCGCGCAGCACCCGCGCGGGGGCGGGTGTGCGGATCACGGGTGTCCGGTGCGGAGGTGGCGCTCGTAGGTGGCGACGAGCGCGGCGGCCTCGGCGGACGCGGCCGCGAAACCGTCGGCGGCCGAGCCGCCCGACAGCGCGCCGCCGACGCCCGCTCCGACGGCCCCGGCCTCGAGGTACGCGGCCAGGTTGGCGCTGCCAACGCCCCCCACCGCGACCACCTCCAGCGTGGGGTAGGGCCCGCGCAGCGCCCGGAGGTAGGCCGGTCCCAGCGCGCTGGCGGGGAAGAGCTTGACGAAGCGACCGCCGGCGGCGTGTACGGCGGCGATCTCGCTGGGCGTCAGCGCGCCGCAGAGGACGCCCAGGTCGTGGGTATCGGCGTACGCCACGACGTCGGGTGCGACGTGCGGGGTCACCAGGAAGCGCGCGCCGGCGGCGTGCGCGGCCTCGGCGAGCGCGCGCGACGTCACCGTGCCGGCCCCCACGAGCATGTCGGGTGGCGCCACCCGGGCCAGCTGCGCGACGAGCGGCAGCGCGACCGGCTCGGACAGGGCGAGCTCGATGAGCCTGATGCCGGCGGCGTGCAGCGCCTGCACCCGGGCCGCCAGCGTGGCGCCGGCGACGCCACGCAGGATGGCGACGATGCCGTGCCGACGCAGGGCCGCCGCGAAGGCGTCGCGACCGGAGGTCATGCGGAACCACCGGCGCGGCGCTCGTACAGTGCCACCGCCCCGACCACGGCGGCCAGGTCGGCCGTGGCGCCGTCGACCCGCACGATGGGCCGCGTGCCGTCTGCTAGGAGCTGCGTCAGCACGCCAGGGAAGACGCCGTGCCCGTACAGGACGATGGGGGCGGCGGTGTCGCCACCGGCGAGCAGCGGGAGGTCGAGGGCCGCGAGGGCGCCGATCAGGTAGGCGGTCATGTGCTCGCGGGGGATCCCGGCGAGGTGCTCGCCCACGCGCACGAGGAAGGCCGCGCGCCCGACGCCGTGCTCGCGGGCCGCCCGGGCGCCCGCCGTTACGGCGGCGGGATCCGGGTCGAGACCGGCGAGGGGGACCGTGCTGCTCTTGAGGATCGTGTGCTCGGTGATGGCGGCCAGGAGCTCGCCGGTGATGGCGGTGCGCGACGCGGTGATGCGCCCGTCGGCGTCGACCTCCACCGCCTTGTGGTGCGAGCCGAAGTGCAGGTAGGTGGCGGCGGTCGCGATGCCGAGGCGGTCGCGCAGCCCCACGACCTCGGCCTCCTCGCCGCGGAGCACGTCGCCGGTTTCGAGGCCCGCCACGTCGCGCGCGGCCGGGGGTGTCTTCACCCCGGGGACGAACGCGAAGGGCACGTCGGCGGCGTCGTCGAAGCGGACCTCGACGATGCCGGCGGCGAGCTCGTCGGGTCCGGCCGGCGCGGGCAGGTGGGGCACCTCGTGCAGGCCGAGGTTGGAGGTGATCATGCCCGAGCAGATCGCCGCGCGAGGCGTCGCGCCGGTGGCCGACCGGGCCTCGGCGAGCAGCTCGCGCAGGGCCGCGCGGATGCGGCCCGTGTGCCCCTCGATGGCGGTGTCGCGCGCGCCCGCCTCCCGGTCGCCCGTCCAAGTCACGGCGCCGCCCTGCCACACGCGGACGCGCGTGCGGGTCGTGCCCGAGTCGACGACCGCGTAGGTGGCGCTCACGCGCCGTCTCCCGTCGGAAGCGCGAGGGCGCGCACCTTGGCCTCGTCGACCTCGATCCCGAGGCCGGGCCCGTCCGGGACCGCCACGGCACCATCGACGAGCGCGAGCGCGGGGCGCTTCAGGAGCACGTCGCCGAGTGGGTTCTCGCCGAACCAGAACTCGTGCCGCACGAGGTTCGGCAGGGCGGAGGCGACGTGGAAGCTGGCCACGAAATGGATTGCCGAGCCGATGCTCACGTGCGGCGTGCAGGCCACGCCGAACGCGTCGGCCAGCACCCCGATGCGCCGCAGCTCGGTGATGCCGCCCGCGCGGCACACGTCGGGCTGCACGACCTGGAGGGCGCCGCGCTTGAGGTAGTCGAGGACCTGGAAGCGCTGCGTGATCACGTCGTTGGCGAGCGGGATCGCCACGGCCCGGGCCACCTCGGCGTAACCGTCGATGAACTCGTGGGGCAGCGGGGCCTCGAAGAAGCCCACCCCAAGGCGCTCGAGCTCGCGGCCGACGCGCACGGCGGTGTCGACATCGTAGTTCCCGGCCGCGTCGGCGAAGAGCTCGAAGCCCTCGCCGAGGTGCGCACGCACGTCCGCCACGGAGGCGACGTCGGCCCGCGGGTCGAGCCCGATCGCCATCTTCAGCCCGTGGAAACCGCGCTCGCGCGCGCCGCTGGCGGCGGCGAGCATGCGCTCGTGGTCGGGTGCACCGGGCGGATCCAGCGTCGCCGGGACGCCAGACGCGTAGACGGGGATGCGGTCGCGGTAGGCGCCGCCCAGCAGCTGGTGGACCGGCGCCCCGACGGCCTTGCCGGCCAGGTCCCACAGCGCGATGTCGACGCCGCTGATGGCCTCGAGCAGGAAGCCGCTGGCATGGCCGCGGAGCCGCATCGAGGCGTACAGGGTCTCCCACAGCGGCTCGACGCGGCGCGGATCGGCGCCCAGCAGCAGGTCGCGCAGAAGGTCGTCAACGACGGCCTTGGCGACGCGCGGCGCGACGGGCGCCTTGGCCTCGCCCCAGCCGACCAGGCCGGTGTCGGTCTCGAGGCGCACCAGGGTGGTCTCGAAGCCGCGGGCGTACGACGGCCGCATGCGGCCGGGATGCGGGAAACGCAGCGGACGCCAGTGGGCGAGCGGCCCGCGGTCGGCCGCGCCGCCCCACGTTGCCTTGCCCCAGTAGGTCCCCGCGGGGTTGGGGGCGGAGATCGCGATGGCCTCGACGTCGACAATCCTCATGGGGTTCCCTCCGAGCGCGGTGGGGTCAGAGGACCCGGTACCGCGCGACCACGTCCTCGCGCACCTCGACGCCCAGGCCGGGGCGGTCGGTCGCGACGTGCAGGTACCCGTCGCGCCAGTCGAGCGGCTCGGCCAGCAGGTCGTCCACCAGGGGATTCTCGAACACGGGGTACTCGTGGATCCACACGTGCCGCTCGCTGGCGGCCCAGTGGAGCGACGCCGCGATGTGGAGGGCGGCGCCGATGCTGACGTGCGGTGCGATGCGGACGTCGTGGGCGCTGGCCAGGACGCCGATGCGGTGGCACGCGGTGAGGCCGCCGGCGCGGCAGATGTCGGGCTGCGCCACGTCGTACGCCCCGCGGGCGAAGAGGTCGGCGAAGCGGTAGTGGGTGCACTCGCACTCGCCGCCGGCGATGGCGACGTCGACCTTGCGGCGCAGCGCGACGTAGCCCTCGACGTCCTCGGGCGGGACCGGTTCCTCGAACCAGGTGAAGCCGTGCGCCTCCAGCACGCGCGCCATGGCCACGGCCTCGGCCACCGTGTAGCGGCAGTTCGCGTCGGCCATGAGGTCCATGCCGTCGCCGACCGCCGCACGCGCCTGGGCGACCTTCGCGCGGTCGACGCCAGGGTCCTGTCCGACCTTGAGCTTCATGGCGGTGAAGCCGGCGTCGCGGTAGCGCCGGGCGGCCTCGGCCAGGTCGGCGGGCGGGAGCCACTGCAGCACGGAGGCGTAGGTACGCACCCGCGCCTGATGCAGGCCGCCAAGCAGGGTGAAGCACGGCACGCCGAGCGCTTTGCCGGCAAGGTCGTGCAGGGCGATGTCCACCCCGCTGATGGCCTCCTGCATGAAGCCGAGCGCGTGTCCGCGAGGGCGCATGAGCGCGTACATGCGGTCCCAGGCGGGCGCCGTGTCGAGCGGGTCCGCGCCCACGAGGGCCGGGGCAATGAGGACGTCGATGACCGTCTTGGTGACCTCCGGCGCCACGGGGGCGTGCACCTCGCCCCAGCCGACGGTCCCGTCGTCGGCGGTGATCTTGACCAGCGTCGTCTCGGCGAACGCGAAGGGGACCGCGAAGCTCGCGGCCTTCCAGGTGTCGATGCCGGGCACGGGTGCCTTGAGGACCATGGCCTCGATGTGGGCGATCTTCATGCGGGTGCCTCCAGTGAGGACGCGCGGTGGCGTTCGAGCAGGGTGAGGATCAGGGGGCCCTGGCCCCACGGGAACACGCCGAGGTCGCGCTCGGCGTAGGTGGCGTGGTCGCCGACGGGCGTGGCGGCGGAGACGCGCAGGCCGCCGTCCGCGTCGACGTGGGCCGCCAGCGCAGCGGCCGCCCGCGCGTTCATGGAGTCGATCGCTACCTGCAGCTCGGGGGCGACTTGGCCGAGGCGTCGCGCCTTCAGGCCCGCCGACGCGAACAACGCCGCCGTCGAGTTCTCCAGCGGGGTGGTCGGATCGTCGAGGACGGTGCGCCACAGGCCCGACGCGTCCTGCAACGGGACCAGCGCGCCCAGCAAGCCGTTGGCGAGGTCCGCGACCTCGGCCCGCGCGGGATGCGCGGACGGGAGCGCCTCGAGCGTGTCCAACAGGCCGTGCAGGGCCCAGCCGTTGCCGCGGGCCCAGCGGCAGGCGCTGCGCCGCCGGCTCGCGATGTCGTAGCCGTGGTGGAAGAGCCCCGTCTCGGGGTCGCGTAGGACCCGGGCGTAGGCCAGCAGCTGGTCGACGCCGAAGGCGGTCCAGCCGGGGTCGTCGGTGGCGCGGCCGAGGGCCGTCAGGAAGGGCGCGTCCAGGGCCATGCAGTCGACCCAGATGGTGTCGCGCCAGGCGTCGAGGTCACGGCGGTGGACCGCGACGCCGTCGACGCGCGGGAAGCCCGCGAGCAGGCGCGCGAGGTCGAGGGCCGTGGTGAGCAGGAGATCGTCTGGCTCGGCCGCGTGCAGGTGCAGCAACGGGACGCCG
>Ga0180429_10001647_pt1 | contig 18813 bp, 15 predicted proteins | sample SS_ome_FD_132428 | JGI IMG/M metagenome (GOLD analysis project Ga0180429, IMG submission 132428) | Hypersaline lake sediment archaeal communities from the Salton Sea, California, USA - SS_1_S_1 metaG | ecosystem: Environmental > Aquatic > Non-marine Saline and Alkaline > Hypersaline > Sediment ...
AGACAGCCCGCGTGGAGCGATCCCCTCGTCTCTCGCCGGAAAGGCTCTTCCGGCCCCTTTGAAGCTTGCTCGACGGTCGAATTCCGGATAAGAAAAAAGGCGAGGAGATACGAAAAATGATCGAGCTCACCCCCATCGAGGAATCCGTCGCCGACAAGCAGTTCATCCAAATGGGCGTGGAGAAGGGCATGGAAAAAGGGGAGCTGATCGGCGATGGCGCCGAACAAAACCAAGGCATGGCCTTTGAGATTGTGATCGATCAAAAAGATCATACCCCGGGCTCGCGCTTCGCCTTGGCGACCCGAAGTCTTTTCCACGCTTCTTCGGTGCCGGGCTTCGGTGGCTGCAAGGCGATCCGGGCCATTCGCTCGCGGTTTCGATCTTCGTAGTATCTCCGAAGCTCTTCGGCTTCTTCGAGGACTTGCCGGTATTCGGCTTCCACTTGAGGGCGGTTGGCTTCGATATAGGCAAGGGCAGCTTCGATTTGCTCTTCCGTCAGCTCGAACAATCCCCGGATGAGCTCGGGCGGGTATCGAGCCTTCAGGCAATCCATCACATCGTAGAGGGTGATGCGGGTACCCGCAACGGTCAGTCCTCGCTCGGTGCGAACGATGGCTGGCTGGGCTTTGGATGCGGGAATCATGGCGCGACCTCTCTCCATGGCGATAACGAGCCCCCCTTGCGGGCCTTCAGGGTCTTTTTCCGCCGCGCCAGGGTCCTCGGGACCCGAGGGGGTCTCTCGAAAATCCCTTTCAATCCTCCTGCATGCGGCGCTGGCATTTTCCACTCTACTTGTTCCGTCCTAAAAAGCCAAGGGGATGCCTTTGCGCTCGGGGCCCCCGAGGGGCGACAACCTTTCTTGTCTTGATACCGATCCAGGGTACCCGTTAAGAAGTGAAGCCGATGATCTGTAAAGCGCCGAAAATCCTGGACGCATCATCGAAAAACGATAGCGTTCCGTACAATGCGGCTGGGGTGAGCTTCGGTCCGGGGGGCGAGGCTTTCGCGCGGTGACGCCGAGGGGAGGAGCGGTTTCCCCGAACGACTTTGGAGGAGATACGAAAAATGATCGAGCTCACCCCCATCGAGGAATCCGTCGCCGACAAGCAGTTCATCCAAATGGGCGTGGAGAAGGGCATGGAAATAGGGGAGCTGATCGGCGGGATCCGCATGGCCCGGGGCTTCCTCCCAAAGCCCGTCGCGCCCCGGGAGGCCCTCGCCGAGGAAGCCCCGGAAGCTCTGCGAGCCATCCTCGACGGGCTGGAGGCCGAGCTGGGGTGAGGAGGACGGGGAGCGTCCGCGAAATTTCGAAGCCGGGAGGGCCCCTTGATAAAAGGCCGAGGGTGAGGGGCAAGATTTTCTTCATCCACTCGCTTCCTTGATATCGGCCCTTCTTCTTCCATTTCCCTTGTGCCGAGCTTTTCGATGCATTAATAAGGACGGGGTGTGGCGTTGCCGGAGGTCGCCTTGACGATCCAAAGAAGGCAAGACGATTTCTTCGAATTTCGGATTTCGGTGCGAGGATGGAAACGGCGGACCATGGGCAAAGCGGAATTGATTCCCCACTCCTTCAAGCAAAAGGCTCGCCGGATCGTTCTCCCGGCCGCCCGCTTCTTCCTGAGCCTGGGCATGACCCCCAACACCATGACGGTCCTGGGCGTCGTCCTTTCCATCGTTTCGGGCGTTCTCTACGCCTTTTCCATGATCTTCTGGGGCGGGATCTTCTACATGCTCGGGGGATTCTGCGACATGCTGGACGGGGCCATGGCCAGAATCCAGGGCCGGGGCTCCTCCTTCGGGGCTTTTCTGGATTCCACCCTGGACCGGTTCGCCGAAGCGGCGGCCCTCATGGGCGTCATGGTCCACTTCCACCACGGGGGCGAAACCCCCATGATCTACGTCACCTACCTGGGCATCACCACCTCCATGATGGTGAGCTACACCAAGGCGCGAGCCGAAGGGCTGGGGCAGGAGTGCAACGCGGGCTGGATGGAGCGCCCCGAGCGCATGGTCCTGGTCATCGCGGGCTCCCTGCTCCTGGGCGACTTCGGGCTGAAGCTCGCCATGGTCCTCATGATGACCTTCGCCTTCGTCACCGTGGGCCAGCGCATGCTCCACGTGTGGCGCGGCTTCAAGGAAAAGGGCAAGGTCTGATTCAATACATGCGCCGCCGGAACAGCCACGCCGCCGCCATCAGGCTCGTCGTCCCGATGAGGGCCATGGGCCAGAACTGGGCCATGAGCAAGTCCAGGGGCATGTCCTCCAGAAACACGCCCCGCAGGACCACCATGAAGTACCTCGTGGGGTTGAAGAGGGTGAGAAAGCGCACGGCGGCGGGCATGTTGGCGATGGGGGTGGCGAACCCCGACAGGATGACGGAAGGCACCAGGAACATGAAGGCCCCCAGCAATCCCTGCTGCTGGGTCGCCGCCAGGGAAGAGATCATCAGCCCCACGCCGATGGCCGAAAGCAGGAAGACGAGCAGCCCCGCGTAAAGGACGGCCACGCTCCCCCGCAAGGGGACTTCGAACCAGAACACCACCACGAGAACGATGAGGGACGCCTCGAAGGTCCCGATGACGAAGCCCGGCAGGGCCTTGCCCAGGAGAATCTCCGCGGGACGCAGGGGAGTGACCAGAAGCTGGTCGAAGGTCCCCTGCTCCCGCTCCCGGGCCACGGAAAGGGCGGTCACCAGCAGGGTGACCACCAAGGTGAGCAGACCCACGATGCCGGGAACGATGAACCAGCGGCTTTCCAGGTTGGGATTGAACCAGGCCCGAACTTCCAGGGGAGCGGGCATGGCGGCGCTTCCGCGACGGTCCGCCCATTCCCGGTTGAACCGCGTCACCATGTCGCGCACGTAGTTGAGGGCCAGCATGGCGGTGTTGGAATTGCGGCCGTCCACGATCACCTGGACCTCGGCCGTTCCTCCCGTCAAAAGACGGCGGCTGAAATCGGGACCCATGTGCAGGACCAGCAGCACTTCCTTTTCGCTCACCAGCCGGGTCATTTCCTCGTGGCGGGTGATGCGGGCCTTTTCGTGGAAATGGGGCGACCCCCGAAAACGGGCCAGAAGCTCCTCGGGCAGCGCCCCCGAGTCCTCGTTGTAAACGGCGTAGGGCACCCGGTTCAGATCGAAGGTCGCCGCGTAGCCGAACACCAGCAACTGGAACAGAGGCGGAACGACCACCACGAAGCGGCTCTTCCGGTCCTTGAGCAGGGCCAGGAATTCCTTGAGCACCAAGGCCGCGATCCTGCGCCACACGGGCACCTCCTACGAAAGCCGCTTGCGGGACTTGAGCGCCGTCAGCCCCAGAAACACCCCCGCCATGGCCAGGAGCGCCAATCCGTTGGGAACGAGGACCGGCCACACATCGCCGGCCAGAAAGACCGTCTGGAGAATGGCCACGAAGTACCGCGCGGCGATGAGATGGGTGATGGCCTGAACGACCCGGGGCATGCTGTTGATGTCGAAGATGAACCCCGAAAGGATGAAAGCGGGCAGGAAGGTGACGATGATGGCCGTCTGGGCGGCCACGAACTGGCTGCGGGCCACGGTGGAGATGAGCAGGCCCATGCCCAGGGCCGCCAGCAGAAAGAGGGCGGCCCCGGAGAACAAAACCCACGGGGAGCCCCGCAGAGGGACCTCGAAAAGCTCGAGAGTCATGACCGTGGACAGGACCATGCCCCCCATGCCCAGGAGGAAGTACGGCAGGAGCTTGCCCAGGAGGATCTCGAACATGGTGGCGGGAGTGACCATGAGGGACTCCATGGTGCCCCGCTCCCATTCGCGGGCCATGACCAGAGCCGTGAGAAGGGCCCCGATGAGGGTCATGATGACGGCCACCAGACCGGGAGCCAGGAAGTTGCGGCTTCGCAGCTCGCCGTTGAACCAAACCCTCTGCCGCACGTCCACGGGAAGGCTCAACGCCCTCCCTTGCGAAACGGCCTCCTGCTCCAGCCACTTCATCCAAACCCCCTGCACGTACCCGGCGACCATGCGGGCCCGGTTGGCGTCCACGCCGTTGACCACCACCTGGACGGGACCGGTTTCCGCCCCCCTCCCCCCTCGCGCGAAGTCGCTCCTCAGGTGGACGATGGCGTCCGCTCGCCGGTACTTCAGGGCCTCCACCGCCCCGCGCATGTGAAGGAAGGTCGAGGGATCGAAGTAGCGGGAAGCGCGAAAGCCCGAGCAGAAGGCGGAGGCCTCCCCGCCGGGCCGCTCCACCACCAGGGCCACGGGAACGTCCTCGGCGTCCAGAGACACGCCGTAGCCGAAAAGGAGAAGCAGGATCACGGGCATGAGAAAGGCGATGGCGATGCTGCTGGGATCCCTCAGGACCTGCAGGAATTCCTTGCGCACGAGGCTCCGCAGCCGCATGGCCCTTCCGCCCCTCGACGGCTTCGACGGTCCTTTTTCAATCTTCCCGCTTGGGCGAATCGTCTTGCTCCATGAGGCGGACGAAGGTTTGCTCCATGTCGGGACGGGGATTCTCGGACGAGCTTTGGCTCGCCTTGATCTCCCGGGGGGTCCCCAACGCCAGGATCTCGCCGGCCGACAGGATGGCCAGACGGTCGCAATATTCCGCTTCCTCCATGAAGTGGGTGGTGACCATGACGGTCACCCCCCCTTCGGCCAGCTCGTTGATGCGCCCCCAGAATTCCCGCCGGGCCAAGGGGTCCACCCCCGAAGTGGGCTCGTCCAGGAAAAGAATCTCGGGCTCGTGCATGAGGGCGCAGGCCATGGCCAACCGCTGCTTGTAGCCCAAAGGCAGATCGCCGCTCACGGTGTCCTTCACGGAAGCGAGGTGGAAGCGATCCAGGGCCCATTCCACCTTCGAAGCCCTGTCGCGCCCGCCCAATCCGTAAACGCCGCCGAAGAAGCTCAGGTTTTGAAGCACGCTCAAGTTCCCGTACAAGGAGAACTTCTGGGACATGTATCCGATGCGGGCCCGGGCCTTGGCGGAGGCCTTGCGAAGGTCGGCCCCCGCGACGGTGAGGGTGCCTTCGCTGGGGGGCAGCAAGCCGCACAGCATGCGGAAAGTGGTGGACTTGCCCGCCCCGTTGGCCCCCAGAAGCCCGAACACTTCCCCCCGATTCACCTGGAAAGTGACGCCTTTGACGGCGTAGAAGTCCCCGAATCTTCGTTTGACGTCCTTCACTTCGATGACGGGACCGTTGTCCGTCCGCTTCTTTCGAGCCCCGACGACCACCGAGGGACCGTCGGGGGTCTGCGGAGGCTCTCCCCCCTTCTTCAAAAGGGCCACGAACCCGTCCTCGAATCGAGGGGGAACGGCCCGGACGTCCACGTCCTCCGCTCCCTTGAGCATCGCCCGCACATCGGGGGGAGACGAATCCTTCGCCACCAGCCGAACCCCGTCCCCGTGGATGACGGCGTCCAGGACCCCGGCGGCCCCGGCCAACCGCTTTTGAATGCGGCGCTTTTTCACGCCGGGGACCGTCACCGAATAGGTCCGGCCCCGAAGATCCGACGTGAAATGCTCGGGAGGCCCGTCGCCGAGCACCTTTCCCTCGTGCAGCACGATCACCTCCTGGCACCGCTCCGCTTCGTCCAGGTAGGCGGTGCTGAGCAGCACGCTCATGGATTCCTCTTTCACCAGCCGGTACACGATGGCCCAAAGCTCGCGGCGGGAGACGGGGTCCACGCCCACCGTGGGCTCGTCCAACAAAAGCAGCTCCGGCGAGCGCACGAGGGTGCAGGCCAGCCCCAGCTTTTGCTTCATGCCTCCCGAAAGGCGTCCGGCCAAGCGGCGAGAGAACGGGCCGAGCCCCGTCATGCGCGTCAGCTCTCGGTAGCGGTCACGGCGCAGGTCCTTGGGCAGTCCCTGAAGATCGGCGTACAGATCGAGGTTCTCCCGCACCGTCAGGTCTTCGTACAGGCCGAACCGTTGGGGCATGTACCCGATGGAAGCCTGCACCTTGCGGGGATGGCGGGAGACGTCGTATCCCGCCGTCTCCACCTCGCCCTCGTCGGGGACCAACAGTCCCGCGGCCAGGCGCATGAGGGTGGTCTTTCCCGCCCCGTCGGGACCCACGAGGCCGGTCACCAATCCGCGACGCACCCGGAGGCTCGCGCCGTCCAGAGCCTTGACGCGCCGTTGGCCCCGGCGGAAGGTCAAGCTTACTTTTTCCAACCGCAGGACGGAATCGCTCTTGTCGGAACCCACGGGGTCATTCATCCCGGCAAACGTCGGACCCGGAGCGTCCCTGCCCGCCGGGGGAATCCAGGGATATCGCCACGGTGGCCGGCATTCCCAGGCGCAGCTCGTCCTGCGGGTTGCAAACGAAGACGCGCACCTGATAGACCAGCTTGGTGCGCAGCTCGGGCGTCTCCACGGACTTGGGGGTGAATTCCGCCGTGGGGGAAACGAACCCCACCCACCCCTTGTAGAGCTTGCCGGGATAGCTGTCCGTGGTCACTTGGGCGGCCATGCCGGGCTTGATCTTCCCCAGGTCCGGCTCGGAAACGTAGGCTCGCACCCACAGAGGGTCCGTGAGCGCCAGGGTATAGACGGGCCGTTGAGGCGAGGCCATGTCCCCGGGCTCGGCGATGCGGTTTTGGACGATTCCGTCCGCCGGAGCCAGAAGCCGGGCGTCTTCGAGCTCGCGACGGGCCAAAGCCAGCTCGGCTTCGTAAGCCTCGAGGGTCGCCCGGGCCCCGGCGATCTCCTCCTTGCGGGGGCCGGCCACGGCCAGCTCCAGAGCCTCCCGTGCCTTTTTCACCCGCGCTTCCGAAGTGGCCACGGCCGCCTGGGCGTCGTCCGCCCTCTCCCGGGAAACCGCCCGGTCGGCCGAAAGGGCCAGGATTCGGCTGTTGGTGCGCCGGGCGTTTTGCAGCACGGCTTCCGCCTCCTCCAATTCCGCCCGCGCCTTGCGGATCTCCTCGGGCCGCGTGCCCGCCTCGAGCACGGCCACCGCCTGCTCCTGGGCATGGACCCTGGCCCGGGCTCGCGCCACGGCGTACTCCAATCGGGAGGCTTCCAGCTCCGCCAACAAGTCCCCCTTGGAGACCCGATCCCCTTCGCGGGCGATCATGCGCGCGATGCGCTGGCTGCCGTTGAAGGCCAGCTCCACCTGGCGAATGTCCACGTTGCCGTAAAGCACCAGCTCGTCGGCGGGATGCGGGGGCTCCCGGGAGGTCCACCACCAGAGCCCGCCTCCCGCCAAGCCCAGGACCACCGCCAAAACGACAAAACGCGCAAAGATTTTCATGGGAAATTCCGCTTCAAGAATCTGCAGGTCAAGCTCGCTCGCCAAAGCAGGCGATTTCCGGAAAAGATTCTCCCTGCGTCTGTTTTTCAAAGCGCATGGAAGCCGCTTCCACCTTATCCAACCGACCGCTATCACCCGATTCGACCGGCGGGCGGGACGTTTTCCGGGAGGAATCGCCCGAGGCGGCACGCTTGCAAGCTTCCGGTCGATGCGCTCGCCCCCGGGCGCCCTCGTCAGCCTGCCGCAGGGCCCGTCCCCTGAAGATAGCTCCGGGCCTGCCAGTGAATGGTCGGATTGTCGCGGGAGGAGACGGCTTCGAGAACATCCTCCAGGGCCCGCGCCGTCCATTCCTTCAAGGGGGACTTCAGACGCTGCACGTGCTGGAAAGCGTTGAGCAAGCGGCTGGCCACGGTGGTGTTGACCGAAGAAAGCTCCACCACCGTGTCCGCCACCCACCGGATGCCCTCGTCCGTCCACACCTTCCGGGTGTTGACGGCCATGGGCAGGAACAAGGCCCGGCACCAGGTGGGGTGCTTGATGTCGAAGGTCTCCCGCTCCTTCTCGCGCCGGATCATCTCGAAAACGTCGTCGCCCTCGCCGCCGGCGACCACGCGCAGGTAATTGGCGTAGCCGCTCAAATGAGACGACCAAGCCTTGTAAACCTCCTCGAGGATGGCGAGGCGCTCGGGACACGACGAGCGGTTGAGGGCGACCAAGGCCCCCACCCGGTCCGTGGCCGTGGTGGCATGGCGGAAGTGATTGACGACAAGCTCGTGGCTCGCGGGGGTGTCGTCCACCGCCACGAGGTCCAAAAGCGTGTTCTTGAGCAAGCGCTCCTCCATGCCTTTTCCCGGCCTTGTTGCATCCAAGGGAGCGTAGGTCTCCAGTTGATGGAAACGGTCCACCAAAGCCTGCCGGCACCGGCGGTTGACGGCTTTCATCAGCGTGTCGCGAGCGGCCACCAGCTCCGGATACCACACGGCGTAGCGCCGGTCCATGGGCTGCTCTTCGATGCGCAGGAGGTAGGCCTGGAGAGCCGGCGACGAACGGGAGCCATCCAAAATTTCCCCCACCAGCTCCAGCCAGGATTCTCCCACGGGAGCGCCGGGATCTTGGAGAAGGGGGATGCGCTGCCGATCCGTGAGGCGGCGCATGGCGTCCACCCGATTGAAGCCGTCGGGATCCAGGCGCGCCTGAAGGGCCAGCGTCTCCTCGGAAGCGTCTTCCAGCTCGAAGGTCCCGTAAAAGGAGCAGCCCCGGTTCAAGGAAGCGAAAGCCGGGGGCCCCGGCAGATCGTCGAAGACCAGCTCCCCTTCCTCCTCCAGCAATTCATGGACCTTTCGGGCCCCTTCCATGTCCCTTCCCCGCCGGTCCACCAGAGCGACTTCGACGGGGCAGTGGAACGGACCTCCCTCCCCCTCCCATCGTTGCCGGAAGGTCAGTCGATATTGTTGTTTTTCGGCGTCGAAAGATCCGCGAGCCGTCACCTTGGGATATCCGATGCGGTAGAGCCACTCCCTTTTGAACTGCTCCAGGGAGCGGCCGGAAATCTCCTCGAAGCAGGCGAAAAACTGGTCCGTGTTGGCGTTGCCGTGCCGGTAGCGGGAAAAATACAGGGCCTTGCCCCGTCGGAACGTCTCCTCCCCCAAGGTCAGGCGGAGCATGCGGATGACTTCGGCGGCCTTGACGTAGGTGACGCTGTCGATGAGCTCGTCGGGGTCGTTGAAGCCGTCCCGAACGATGCGCCCCAGATGTCCGCCGTCCTCGATGGCCAGCGGCCCCAGCAGGGGATGGCGAATGGAATCCACCTGATGCAGCCGGACGAAGGCGGGATCGAACATATGGGCCAGAAACCGGCGCTCCACGTCCACCGTGTAGGCTTCGTTGAGCCACACGTCGAAAGGGGTTTCCATGGTGGTTTCGCTGCCGCACTGGTTGTGCTCGAACTCGTGGACGATGACGGCGTGGGCGTACAGAAGGGAGGAATCCAGGGTGTGCTCGTCCACGAGGGCGGCGTCGGTGACGATGGTGGTGTTGCCCACGTTCTCCATCCCCCCGAAGTTGGACCGGGTCATGCAAATGGTGCGATACGCCTCCCCCGTGTATTCGTAGTCCTGGGTCCGCGCCACCCACAGGACGGCTTTCTTGAGGATCTCCAAGGGAATGCGGGCCCCTTCCTTGCGCCCCGGCGGCACCAGGTACTGCAATCGGACCCTTCGCCCCGAATCGTAAGCCACTTCGTCTTCCAGCACTTCCCAGGTCCCCGCGCAGGCGATGAACAGATAGGGGGCCATGGGAACGGGATTGCGATAGGTGATGATTTGGCGGCCGGGGTCGCCGGGCTTGGGGACGGGCTTTCCATGGGGGTTGGCCTCGAGGCTCGCGTTGCCGTTGCTGACGAGATGCGTGTAGCGGGCGTCGGCTTCCAGAGTGGTGGTCATGGTGCATTTGGCCCGGCAGTCGTCGAATATGGGAAGGATGCGCTGAAATCCCCATTGCTGGCATTGGGACATGAACTGCTGGGGGGCACCCCGAGGGGTCACGTCCTTGTAGATGCCTTCCAGGATCGTGTCCGAAGGAAAGCATTTGGTAATCGTCCGAACGGCGAGCCGCTCTCCCTCCCGGATGCGTCGGGGAAGACGCACCACGAGGCGATCGGAATCCTCGAGGTAGTCGTAGGAAAGGGGCTCCCCGGCTCCGTTTTCGAGGGATATCCATTCCACTTCGAGAATCTCCAGGTCCGCGGCGTCCAGGGTCAGGGATTCCAGGGGCTGCCGGGCCGTCATTTCCAGACGGTTGATGCCCTCCACCCGGTCGTCGAAAAAGCTCAGATAAACGTCCAGGTGATGAAGGGTGACGGGCAGCTCCTGAAAATCCTCGCGACGATATCGATATTCCGGTCGATTCATGAAAACGATCTCCTATGGCGCCGATTGCCGTTGGTTTTCGCCTTGACGGCGCTGCCGTCGTCGAGCTTGCGTCCCTTGAATTGCGATGCTCGTCGGAGCCAACGGTCGGCGGGACGGTTTCCCATGCGACGAACTTCGTTCCTGTCAAAATACGTTACGGCGTCTCGTCGCTCCCGCCGGCAATGCTCCTCATGAGGGAGTTTTTCGTATCGAAAAGGACTCGTACAACCTGTTGCGGAAGGTTGACGAGGATAAAATATTTGGACGGATACAGATAGTCTTCGCCCTCGTTATCGACGACTCGAAGATAATCCGATTTTGCCGCACTTTCATCGGGCAGCACTTGATAGACCATCCGCGGAGTAAGCAAATCCGGATCGTCCGTGTCAATACATATGGCAAAACATGGCATACTTTTCGACATTTCAGTTCCCGTATCTCCGATCCTCAGTCCAAGAATCTTTTGATTCTCATTTTTTTTCCAACCCCATGGGCTTCGAACCAATGGACTTCCGCCAAGCGAATCGTTCCATCCTCCAAGGGGGCTTTGGCTCTGCCTTTCAGCTTTCTCCAGCGTCCAGCGCCATATCGCCTGCGCAAAAGAGGCAAGATACGGATGCCGCCCCCCGTGCAGATTGTTTCGATATCGGTGATCCGACTCACGATCTCGAAATGAAGCGACTTCAACCCTTCCACCCCTTTTGGCAACCGTACCCGAAAATGGAGCAGCAGGCCAGCCAGGAAAGTTCTTCCGAATCAAGACAAGAAACGACGGGAAGAGCATGAAGCGGTCCGCCAACTTTGCTGCCTTGCAATGGGGCCCCCCGCGAGGAAGGACATCGCCGTCCTCCACGCCGGCGGGGCGCGAACATCCAAATTTTCACCATTCTATTGGATAACGCCTTCGATCACAACGGTAAGCTGGAACATCTTTGCAAGGGATGGAAGCCGCCTTGCCCAACAATCCGGCCCCGGCCATGCATTGCCAGAAGCTCCCGGTTGGTCTATTATGGGAAGCGTTGTCGAAGGAGGGGACGCGAGCCGGAAACGACGGCTCCCCGTGGAAAGCCCAATGCGAGCGAGGGATGGATTCATGAAATTCGAAGGGACCGAGCGCTACTATCTCAACCCGGAGCTGAAAGGCATCGTCAACATCGCCATGGCCATGGAAAAGCCCCTTCTCCTGACGGGGGAGGCGGGAACGGGAAAAACCCAGCTGGCCTTCGAGATCGCCCGCGCCCTGGACTTGCGCATGGAGGAAGCCCGCTGCAAGTCCACTTTCAAGGGCGAGGAGCTCTGCTACGTGTACGACACCGTTCTGCGCCTCAACGACTCCCGCTTCGGAAGCGGGGAAACGGGCCGGAACGTCAACGACATCTGGGACTATCTGCGCTTCGGCCCCATCGGCCGGGCCTTCCTGGCCGAGGACCGTCGGGTGCTCCTGCTGGACGAGATCGACAAGACGGATTCCGACACCCAGGACAATCTCCTGGACGTTCTGGAAGACGGGGCCTTCATCATCCGGGAGATCAACCACAAGGTCGCCGCCAACCGGCGTCCCGTCATCGTCATCACCAGCAACGCCAAACGGGAGCTTTCGGACCCCTTCCTGCGCCGATGCTTCTGCCACTACATCCCGTTCCCTTCCTACGAGGAAATGGTCAAGATCGTCAAGCTTCACTACCCGGACATCCACGAGGGCTTTCTGGAAGCCAGCCTCACCAGCTTCTACCGGTTGCGCGAGCAGGATTTCGAAAAGCCTCCGGCCACGGCGGAGCTCCTCGACTGGATCGGGGCCATGAGGGCCGACGGTCTTCAGGCCCCCGGAGCCGGCAAGGAAACGACCCACATCGGCACCTTGCTCAAGCGCACCCAGGACCTTCTCAAGTTCAAGGGAGTCCGCAAGGCCATGCGGTTTTAATTTATGATCGGATTCGTCTATCAACTGAGGGAAGCGGGAATTCCCGTGAGCGTGCAGTACATCCTGGAATTTTACCGGGCCCTGCAGCAAGGGCTGGCCCCGGACCTGGATCGGCTGTTCCTCCTTTCCCGCCTGGTCTTCGTGAAGCGCGTGGAGCACTACGACGCCTTCGAGCAGGTTTTCGCCTCGTTCTTTCTGGGAAAGGGGCCCGCGAGCCCCATGCCCCACTGGGAGGACCTCGTGGCCGGAAAGCCCTTCCAGGAGTGGCTCCAGCGCCAGGTGGAGCAAGGGCTTCTGACGCCGGACGACTTGCGCCAGTTCGACACCGAGGAGCTTCTGAGCCGGTTCTGGGAAACCCTCCTGGCCCAGGAAGGCGAGCACCACGGGGGCAACCGGTGGATCGGCACGGGAGGACGGTCCCCCTTCGGCCACGGCGGGCGGGCGGGGGGCGGCATTCGCGTCCACGGGCGGGGCCTTCACGGCACGGCCCAGAAGGTCATCGGAGAGCGCCGCTTCGTCAACTACAGCGAGCAATCCACCCTGGCCACGGAAAACCTTCGCCAAGTGCTCGCCTCCATGAAAAGTCTGCGCCCGGCCGGGCCCGAAACGGAGCTGGACGTGGACGAGACCATCGCCCGAACGGCCAAGAACGGAGGGGAGATCGAGCTGATCTTTCGCCGGGAGCTGCGCAACAAGTTGAAGCTCATCGTCCTTTTGGACAACGGGGGGTATTCCATGACGCCCCACATCCCTTTGGTGAAAACGGTTTTCAACAAGATTCGCGACAGCTTCCAGGACGTGCGCTATTACTACTTCCACAACTGCATCTACGGGCGGGTGTACAAGGACCCCCCGCGCCGGGAGCCCCTCAAGTGGGAGACCCTCGCGAGCCACGGCCCCAAGACCCGCCTGGTGATCATCGGCGACGCCAACATGGCCCCCATCGAGCTCATGGCCTCCTACGGCTCCATCGACATGGCCAACATGGAGCGGCGTCCCGCCCGGGACTGGCTGCTGGAGCTCAAACAGGCTTTTCCCGTAAGCGTCTGGCTCAACCCCCTCGTCCAAAAGCAATGGAAGTACGAAAGCCCCACCATCGACCAGATCGGCCGCATCTTCCACATGGAGGACCTGACCTTGGCGGGGATCAAGCAGGCCGTGGAGTATTTGAACCTCCAGGGCAAGACCCACGACCGCCAATGAGCCCCGAGCGAAGGGCCCGCCGCCTGCTGGGCAAGGCCGTCCACGCCTACGACCTGATCGGGGACGGAGACCGCATCGCCGTGGCCGTTTCGGGAGGCAAGGACAGCCTCCTGCTGGTGCGGCTCCTCAAGGAATGCCTCCGCTACGCGCCGGTGGAATTCCGGCTGAAGGCCGTTCACGTGGACCCGGGATTCGACGGGGAAACGGCTTCGCGCGTGAAGGATTTTCTGGAAAGCGAGGGGATCGACCACGAGGTTCTTTCCACCGATTACGGGGTTCGGGCCCACGACCCGAAAAACCGCCAAAACCCCTGCTTCGCGTGCTCCCGGTGGAGGCGCGGGGCCCTGTTCCGGCAAGCTCGAAGGACGGGGTGCCGCAAGATCGCTTTGGGCCACAACCAGGACGACTTTATCGAAACCTTTCTCGTCAACGTTTTCTATTCCGGCCAAGTGGCGGCCATGCTTCCCCGACAGCCCTTTTTCCAAGGCGGGCTCGAGGTGATCCGCCCCCTGGCTCTCATGCCTTCGGACCTGGTGGAGCGGGCCGCCCGGAAGCTGGGGCTGCCCGTCATCGAAAATCCCTGCCCGTCGGCGTCGAGGAGCCAACGGACCCGCATGCGCCGTCGCCTGGAAGCCCTCTACCGGGAAAACCCCAAGGTCCGGGGCAATCTCTTTCGCGCCATGAGCAACGTGCGTCCCGAGTATCTGCCGCCCCCTTTCATCCAAGGAAAGTCCAAGCCATGAGCCCTTCCGGCAAAACCCTGTATCTCATCGACGGAAGCTCCTACATTTACAGGGCTTTCTACGCCCTGGGCCGCCTGACCAACTCCAAGGGCATGGCCACCCAGGCCATCTACGGGTTCGCCCAGATGCTCCTCAAAGTCCTCAGGGAGCACGAGCCCCACGGGGTGTGCGTGGTTTTCGACGCCCCGGGGCCGACCTTCCGTCACGAGATGTACGAGGAATACAAGGCCACCCGCCAGCGCATGCCCGAGGATTTGGTGCAACAAATCCCCTACATCAAGGAGCTGGTGCGGTGCCACGGGGTTCCCCAACTGGAAAGAGAGGGGGTGGAAGCGGACGACGTCATCGCCACGCTCGCCGACAAGGCCGGGGAGGAAGGATGGAGCGTGGTGATCGTTTCCGGGGACAAGGACTTGTACCAGCTTGTCCAAGACCCTCGAGTGCGCCAATGGGACCCCCAGCGGGACAAGACGACGACGGAAAAGGAAGTGCTCGAGCGCTACGGCGTGACGCCGCGTCAAATGACGGATTTTCTGGCCCTCATGGGAGACAGCTCGGACAACGTGCCGGGAGTGCCCAAAGTGGGCGAGAAGACGGCGGGAAAGCTCCTGGCCCGGTGGGATTCCCTGGACGGGATGTACGAGAACCTGGAAAAGGTTTCGGGCTCGTCCCTGCGCAAAAACCTCGAGGAAAACCGCGAGCGGGCCTATCTCTCGCGACGTCTTGTCACCTTGCGGAGGGACCTCGCCCTGGACGTTTCCCTGGACGACCTCCAAGCTTCCCGAGTCCTGGAAGAGGACCTCGAGAGCCTCTATCGCGAGCTGGATTTCCAAAGCCTCCTGGAAAGCTTCCGGGAAGAGGGGATACTTTCCGGGAAAAGCCGGGAGCCCGCCCCGCAGGCCGTTGGGCGCACGGATCGGACCGTCCGATCTTCCGAGGAGCTGGAGGAAGTGGTGGAAAGCCTGCGCGGCACGGAGTCTTTTTCCGTCGATCTGGAAACCACTTCCGAAAATCCCATGCGGGCGGAGCTGGTGGGGGTGGCCTTGAGCTGGAAAGACCACGAAGCCTGCTACATCCCCGTGGGCCATACGGGGGACGGCAGCGAAGGCCAGCTTTCTTCCGAAGAAGTCCTCGGGGCCCTGACGCCTCTGCTCGAAAAGGAAGCTCCCTCCAAGGTGGGCCAGAACGTCAAGTACGAATGGGTCGTCTTCCGACGCCACGGCGTTGCGTTGAACGGCATCGGCTTCGACACCATGGTGGCCGATTATCTCCTGAATCCCGGCAGCCATTCCCACAAGCTGGAAAGAATCGCCCGGGAGCATCTGGGCGAAGGCATGATCTCCTACGAGGACGTGGCGGGCAAGGGCAAGAATCAAGTGAGCTTTGCGGAAGTGGCCGTGAAGGCGGCCACGGAGTACGCCTGCGAAGACGCGGAAATCGCCTGGCGCCTGGCGCCCGTTCTCCGGCGCAAGCTTGCGGAATCGGCCTTGGAGGAGCTTTGCGACTCTCTGGAGCGGCCTCTCATCGAGGTGCTGGCCAGCATGGAGCACAAAGGGGTCCTTGTGGACGCCTCCAAGCTCGAGGAGCTGGCCAGGGAGCTGGACAAGCGCATGGACCAAAGAGCGGCGCGCATCTACGAGCTGGCCGGAGAGGACTTCAACATCCAGTCTCCCAAGCAGTTGGGAGGAATTCTGTTCGACAAGCTCCATTTGAAGGTGGTGAAAAAGACCAAGACGGGACCCTCCACCGACGTGAGCGTGCTGGAAACTTTGGCGGCGGAGCATCCCATCGCCGAAGAAATCCTCGACTACCGGAGCCTGGCCAAGCTCAAAGGGACCTACGCCGAGGCCCTGCCCAAGCTGATTCACCCGGAAACGGGCCGCATTCACACCTCCTACAACCAGACGGTGACGGCCACGGGGCGCTTGAGCAGCTCCAACCCCAATCTGCAAAACATTCCCGTCCGCACGGAAGAAGGTCGAAAGATTCGCCAAGCCTTCATCCCCGCCCCCGGCTGCGTGCTCCTGTCGGCCGACTACTCGCAGATCGAACTGCGCATTCTGGCCCATTACAGCGGAGACGAGAACCTGGTGGCGGCCTTTCGGGAGGGGGAGGACGTCCACCGGCGCACGGCCGCCGAAGTGCTCGACGTGGCCCCCCAAGAGGTCACGCCGGAAATGCGGCGTCAGGCCAAGGCCATCAACTTCGGCATCATTTACGGCATGGGGCCTTTCGGGCTGGCGCGCCAGTTGCGCATCAGCAACACCTCGGCCAAGGGAGCCATCGACCGCTACTTCGAGCGGTACCGGGGAGTGAAGCGATTCATCGAGGAAACCGTCGAGGAAGCCAAAAAGCGAGGGTATTGCCAGACTTTATTGGGACGAATAAGGCGAACGCCCGAGCTGCAAAGCCGCAACCGGACGGTGAGGCAACAGGGAGAGCGGCTGGCGGTGAACACCACCATCCAGGGAACGGCGGCGGACCTCATCAAGAAGGCCATGATCGAGATTCACGGGGCTTTGCGCGCGGAGGGGCTCCGGTCGGAGATGACCGTTCAGGTCCACGACGAGCTGATTTTCGAAGTCCCGGAGGACGAGCTGGAGCGGATGAAGGCGTTGGTTCAAGAGCGCATGGAGAACGTCCGGGAACTGAACGTCCCTCTTCAAGTGGATGTGGGATGGGGAAGCAACTGGGGGGAAGCCCACTGAGCGGTCCGTCAACTCCGTTGCCTTCCCGCGAGGAAGCGCGGACATAAAAAAAGCCACTTCGCGGGGAAGCGGCTTGTGAAACGTCCAATTCGGGGAAGCGACCTGGAAGAAAGGGTTCAACCCGCAGCCTTGGCTTTCTCGAGCTCGGCCTTGAGCTCTTCCACTTCCTTTTTGTATTTTTCGGCTTCTTCCTTGAGCCTGCCGATGTCGTCGCCTGCGGGGGGAGCGGCTTCTTCGGCTTTCTTGCCGAAGGAGGGAAGCTTGTCTTTCACTTCGTCGTAGCCCAGGTACGCCGCCATGGCGCCGCCGACGAGCAAGGCGGCCGGCACGGCCCCGAGCAGCAGGGTCCAGAAATAGCCGAAGAAGACAATGATCCCGATGATGCCCAAAAACGCCGCCACCAAGCCACCTAGAAAAACCTTCATAACCTTTCCTCCTTCTCCTGGTTGATGAATAGAGCCAGTCTTTCAGACCCTGGAATCCAAGACTCCCGTCTCACTCTCTGCCCCTACGAGGACCCTGAAAGCCGAGTTTGGCCGCGAAAACGGTTTCCTCTTAGCATGCTCCCCCGAAGATTGCAAGAACAAATTGGCTCGAAATATCCCCGAATATAGCCCGCATAGACGGACGCTCCCCCCTCCCCCTTCCCCCAAGCGCCCCTTGTTCCCCGCAAGCTTTTTCATTGACTCGTTTTCAACAACGGAGCTATAAAAGCAATTTTATGCCTTTTCGCTTCTTGCGGCGCCCCTCGCTTCTCGTTCGCTGCCCGGGCGGCGACGGAGGTTAAAAAGGCGAAGAAACGGCGGCCATCCCCGGGCAAGAGGCAAGCCCGCGCATTCAAATCAAGGAGAGCTTTTCCCCGATTCGACCATGCTTGACGAGATCTTTCAAAACATAGAGAAGCCCGGACGCTACATCGGCGGGGAGATCAACGCGGCTTCCAAGCCCTTCGACAAGGCCCGCATCCGCTTCGCCCTGGCCTTCCCCGATGTTTACGAAGTGGGGCAAAGCCATTTGGGGATTCAAATCCTCTACCATCTCTTGAACGGCATGAACGGCGTGATGGCCGACCGCGTGTTCGCTCCGTGGCCGGATTTCGAGAGGAGGCTCCTGGAACGGGGCGAGCCCCTGCGCACTCTCGAGTGCCGCCGCCCCCTGAAGGATTTCGATTTCATCGGCTTCAGCCTCCAGTACGAGCTGTGCTACACCAATCTCCTCACCATGCTGCATCTGTCTTCCATTCCCTTCGCCGCCGCCCGGCGCGAGGAATCTTCGCCGTGGATCGTCGCCGGGGGCCCTTGCGCCTTCAACGCGGAGCCTCTGGCCGATTTTCTGGATTTGGTGGTGCTGGGAGAGGCGGAGGAAGTCCTGCCGGAGCTGTTGCAAGCATTCGAAGCCTGGCGGGCTTCGGGAGAAGAGCGCAAGAGGTTTCTCGAAGCCGCGTCGGACATTGCCGGGATCTACGTCCCTTCCTTGTTCGAGCCGCGCTATCTTCCCGACGGCAGGCTGGAGGCCGTCCGTCCCATCCCGCCGGCGAGCGCTCCCGCGACCAAGCGAACGGTATGGGACCTGGACCGCGCCTCCCCTCCTTCCAACCGGCCCTTGGTCCCTTTGGTGGAGATCATCCACGACAGGCTGGGAGTGGAGATCGCCCGGGGATGCACCCGGGGATGCCGGTTCTGCCAGGCGGGCTTCATCTACAGGCCCGTGCGCGAGCGGAAGCCCGAGGCCGTTCTGGAGCACGCCGTCCGGGCGGTGGAAAGCAGCGGGTTCGACGAGATCTCCCTGCTGTCCCTCAGCACGGGCGACTACTGCGCCGTTCAACCCCTTCTCGCCTCTCTCGTGGAGCGCTTCCGGGACCGCAAGGTGGCCGTTTCCCTCCCCTCCATGCGCGTGGGCACCCTGACGCCCGAGCTCATGGAGCTCATCCGCAGCGTACGGAAAACCGGCTTCACGGTGGCCCCCGAAGCGGGAAGCGAAAGGCTGCGCAAAGTCGTCAACAAGAACATCCTCGACGCCGATCTCCTGCATACCGCCGAAAGCTGCTTCGATTTGGGCTGGAGACTGTTGAAGCTTTACTTCATGATCGGCCTGCC
>Ga0180429_10001648_pt1 | contig 18804 bp, 7 predicted proteins | sample SS_ome_FD_132428 | JGI IMG/M metagenome (GOLD analysis project Ga0180429, IMG submission 132428) | Hypersaline lake sediment archaeal communities from the Salton Sea, California, USA - SS_1_S_1 metaG | ecosystem: Environmental > Aquatic > Non-marine Saline and Alkaline > Hypersaline > Sediment ...
CGCCCCGGCCCACGCCCCCGCCCGGGCCGATCTGGACGCACACCGAATCGGCCCAGGACCGGTCCGGGGAGCTTGCCGCTCGCCCCCCACCTCCCTATCCTGTTCCGCCCCATTGCGGAGCCGACCCCCTCGGTGCACATCGCCCTCCTCACCCTCTTTCCAGAGGCCGTCCAGCCGTACCTCACGGCCGGCATCCTCGGGATCGCCCAGGAGAAGGGCCTCGCGCGCATCGAGCCGATCGACTTTCGGGACTTCACTCGCGATCGCCATCGCACCGTCGACGACCGCCCCTTCGGCGGCGGCCCGGGCATGGTCCTCAAGCCGGAACCGATCCACGACTGCGTGGACTGGCTCGAGGACCGCAACGGACCGTTCAAGAAGGTGCTGCTCACGCCGGCGGGGCGGCCCTTCCGTCACGCGGACGCGCAGCGGTTGCTCGGACACGAGCGACTGATGCTGCTCTGCGGACGCTACGAGGGCGTCGACGATCGCGTCGAACAGGAGTCCGACTGGGAACCCATCAGCATCGGTGACTTCGTGTTGGCCGGCGGCGAGCTGCCGGCCATGTGCGTGACCGAGGCGATCGTTCGACTGATCCCCGGCGTGCTCGGGGACGACCGCAGCGCCGCCGAGGACAGCTTCGCGAAGGACGCCGCGCACCCCGCTCTCGATCATCCCCACTTCACCCGCCCCCGCGTGTGGCGCGGACGAGCCGTCCCCGACGTGCTCCTGTCCGGCGACCACGCGGCGATCGACGCCTGGCGGCGGCAGCGCGCGCTCGAACGCACGCGACAGCTGCGCCCCGATCTGCTCGGCGACGGCGAAGCGAACGACTGATCCGGTCTCCACCCCACCTTCCAACGGTCGCGCCCGGCGCGTCCGTCGACACCACCCACGCCACGGACCCCTCGCGAGCTGCGCGTGCAGCCCGTCGAGCCCGGTGCCTCTGGGGGACCCGTCCGATCCGCGACCGGCTCTTCGGAGCCACGTGCGCCGCCGACCCGCTGCCATCCACGCGCAGCACCAGGCGCCGAGCGGATCCAGCCGGCCGCGCTCCGCGGTCCGCACCACCATGAACATCATCGACACCGTCGAGCGCGAGCTCGGCAAAGAGCTCCTCCCCCCCGTCAACGTCGGCGACACGGTGCAGGTCCACTACCTGATCCGCGAGGGCGACAAGGAGCGCGTGCAGCTCTTCATCGGCACCGTCATCGCCAGCAAGGGCCGCGGGATCCGCAAGACGATCACCGTGCGCCGCATCGTGCAGGGCGAGGGCGTCGAGCGGATCTTCCCGCTGCACAGCCCGCGCGTGCAGGACGTCACCGTGACCCGCCGCGGTTCGGTGCGCCGCGCGAAGCTCTACTACCTGCGCGATCGCGTCGGCAAGGCGACGCGCGTCACCGAGCTGCTCGGCGAGAAGGCGCGTCGCTCCAAGGCCGAGGACAAGGCGATCCGCAAGCAGATGGCGGACGCCGCCGCTGCCGCCGAAGCCGCGACCGAGGGCGACGAGGAAGCCGACGCCTGATCGAGCTCGCGGCGCGCCGGACGGTCCCTCGGGGCCGGCCGGCGCGCTCGCGTTCGGTCCACTTCGCGATCCCCGGGTGCGCGCTCACCGAGCGCTCCCCGGACCGCCACCACCGACGCCATGATCGAGAACGTCAAGAGCAAGCTCCTGCTCATCTTCACCGTGCTGGCCGTCGCCGGCGCGTTCCTCGTGCTCGGCAAGGTCCGTCCGGACCTCGGCCTGCGGCTCGGCCTCGACCTCAAGGGCGGACAGCGGTTCGTCTACGCGCTCGAGTTCGACGAGAAGCAGATCGAGAACGAGAACCCCGCGCAGCTCGCGCGCCAGACCCTCGAGATCATCCGGGATCGCATCGACCCCGATGGTGTGCTCGAGCCGGTGCTGCGCCTGCAGGGCACGGACCGCATCGTCATCGAGATCCCGGGCGTGGACGAGCTCCAGGGCGCGGGTGCGAACGGGACCCTCTACCGCGCGCTGCCGCTCGAGGGCCCCGAGGCGCTCGAGATCCTGATCGACCAGGACCTGGTCGGCGTCTTCCCCGCGGCCGGCGGTGAGATCGCCATCGGCGGCGAGACCATCCGCTACGTCGAGTCGCGTGCGTACCAGATCGGGAGCCGTCCGGTGATGGACCCCGAGACCGGCGAACAAGCCCGCACCGACGAAGGCGTTCCGGTCACCGAGCCGATCAACGGCGTGCGCCTGACCGTCGCCCCCGACGGTCGCGGCTACCAGGGCACGACCGAGGTCGCGCACGAGGCCGGCGCGGGCGTCACGCTCGTCAGCACGAACTACATCCAGAACAAGATCGAGAACCTGGGTCAGCTCAGCTTCGAGATCGTCGCCGAGGACCAGTACCTCGCCGACCTGCCGACGGTCACGATCGCCTCGGAGCGCGCCAAGCTCGAGGCCTGGTACGCCGAGCGCCCCCAGGCCACCGCGCTGCGCGAGTTCAACGCGCTGCCCGAGGCCCAGGGCGGCCCGCACCCGCGCCTGCGCTGGGTGCCGAACAAGCCGCGCGCGAACGCGGACGGCCAGATCATCGAGACCGGCTCGATCGTCGACCGCGCGATGCCGCTGCTGCGCCTCGAGAACCACCCGGACTACGCCGAGCGCGACTGGACCTTCGACGGCCAGAAGCTGCAGAGCGCGTTCCCGACCCAGGACCGCCGCGGTCTGCCGGCGATCGGCTTCCAGTGGCAGAGCCGCTACGCCTCGGCGTTCGGCGCGTTCACGACCGAGTTCGGCGACAACAACAGCCGGATGGCGATCGTGCTCAACGAGCAGGTCGAGTCGGCGCCGACGCTCGACGAGCCGATCTACGGCAACGGCCTGATCAGCTCGGGCGCCGCGCCGTACCAGCCGCAGGAGGTCGAGGAGATGGTCACCGTGCTGCGAACCGGTTCGCTGCGCGTGCGCCCGATCCTCGAGAGCAAGGAGACCGTCGGCCCGACGCTCGGCGCCGCCTACGTCCAGCGCGGCTGGATCGCGGGCGCCATCGGCCTCGCGGGCGTGCTGCTGTTCATGCTGTGGTACTACCGCCGACTCGGCGGCATCAGCGTGGTCAGCCTGCTGGCCAACATGTTCATCCTGATGGGCGCGCTGTCGTTCCTGAACGCGACGCTGACCCTGCCGGGCATCGCCGGCCTGATCCTCACGATCGGTATGGCGGTCGACGCGAACATCCTGATCTTCGACCGGATCAGGGAGGAGCGCGACAACGGACGCAACGTCAAGCAGGCCGCGAAGAACGGCTTCGACAAGGCGCTGTCCACCATCGTCGACGCGAACCTGACGACGCTCATCACGGCGCTCGTGCTGTTCAACTTCGGCACGGGCCCGGTCAAGGGCTTCGCGGTCACGCTCGCGGTCGGAATCCTCGCCTCGATGTTCGCGGCGCTCGTCATCACGCGCGTGCTCGTGCACTTCAGCCTCGAGAAGGGCACCAAGGAGTTCACGATGGGCACCTGGCTCGTCACGGCGAGCTACGACTGGATGAGCAAGCGCAAGATGGCCATCACCGGCTCGATCGTCGCGATCGTGGCGGGCGTCGGCCTCTTCGGGTACCGCTACGCGACCGACCCGGCGCACATCATCGGCATCGACTTCACCGGCGGTGTCGAGGTGCAGGTCCGCACGGAGACGCCGCAGACGAAGGAGGAGATGGACTCGCTCCTCGCGGCGGCGAGCTCGATCGCGGCGAACGGCGAGTCCCGCGCGGTCGTGTCGAGCGCCGACGGCGACGGATTCCGCGAGTTCCGCATCACCGCCAAGGTCGCGGCCGGCACGAAGGAGGAGCGCGACTCGATCGCGCGCAACTTCACCGACGCGCTCAAGATCGCGCTCGACGACGTGCTCCAGAAGGGCCCGGTCGAGGTCAGCCCGCGCGCCGAGGACGGCACCGTGGCGCTGACGCTCTACACCCTCGAGGACCATCCGGCGCCGGCGCTCGGCTCGTTGATCGAGGACCGCACCGACCTGTCGGGCCTCACGATCGACCCCGACGCGACCCGCGGCGCGGGCGTGTACGCGGTCACCGCGACCGTCCCCGAGACCGTCACCGCCGGCGCGATCCAGCAGCAGATCACCACGGCCCTGGCCGGATCGATCGACGCACTGGGTCGCCGCTACGAGCTGTCCTCCCCCATCGCCAACGAGAGCGTGGTGGGCGCGGCCGTCTCGGACGAGCTGACGGACGCGGCACTGCTCGCGATCCTCATCAGCCTCTTCGCGGTCGTCATGTACATCCGCGTGCGCTTCGCGGAGTACAGCTACGGCTTCGCGGCGGTGGTCGCGCTGACGCACGACGTGCTCATCACCCTGGGCGTGATCGCGCTCGTGAACACGCTCGGCGTGATCCAGATCGAGATCAGCCTGGCGATGATCGCGGCCTTCCTGACGATCATCGGCTACTCGCTGAACGACACGATCGTCATCTTCGACCGCGTGCGTGAGAACCGCCCGCGGATGGAGAAGAGCCTCGAGGAGATCCTCAACACCTCGGTGAACCAGACGCTGTCGCGAACGATCCTGACCTCGATCACGACCTTCATCGCCGTGTTCGTGCTGTTCGTCTTCAACGTCGGCACCGGCAACACGCTCGAGAGCTTCTCGTTCGCGATGATCATCGGCATCGTCACGGGTACCTACTCGACGATCTTCATCGCGAACCCGACCTTCCTGGCCCTCGAGACGCGCGCGCTCGCGCGTCGCGCCGCGGCGGCCAAGGCGGCGGACGAGGCGAAGCCGGCGACCGCCGGGGCCTGACCCCTTCGCGCGTCCCGCGCACCCAGGTCGCAGCGCTGGTGGGCCGCGTCCTCCTCCGGGGGGGCGCGGCCCACGCGCGTTCACCGGGGCATCTCGCCGGGGCATCTCGCCGGGCCACGTCATTGGGCCGAGTCGCCGGCCAGCCCACTGCGCCCGATCGCTGCGACCTCCCTTCGGGCCCGTTCACGGCTCCCTCCCACCGGGGCCACTCGCGCCGCGCTCTCCTTTCCACCCGCAGCACGAGCCCGTCGCGGCGACGCGCGCCGCCGTTCCCGTCCGTGGTGAACCGCGAGCGCGCCCGTACGACGAGGCGTGGCCGCCGTCTTGGACCGACGCCACACTGGCGCCGTGGCAACGGGGGCAGCGAAGGAGACGCGGGGTTCGAGAGGGTGGTCGATCGCGGCGAGCGCACTGCGCCTGGTCGTGGTGGCCGGCGCGGTGGCGTTGCCCGCGCGCCTGCTCTGGACCGAGCGCGCGACCGCCTTCGGCGAGCGCGAGGTCGCGGCCGCGGCGACGGCGCCCGAGCCCGGCTGGGCCGCGGTCCTGTTGGGCGGCCCGTCCGGAGCGCCGGCCCGCCCGCTGCCCACGACCGAGGCGCCCCCGCGGAAGCCGGCGGGCAGCGCACCGAACGGCCCGAGGCGCGGCGACGCGGCGCCCACGAGCCCTGGCGAGCGCACCGGACGCCACACCGGGAGCGATCCGGGTGGAGCGGCCCTTGGCGCCCCCGCGTCGAGCACAGCGGACGGGGACAGCCAGGCCGGCGCGGCGGGCGCCACGCCCTTCCTCCCCGCCCTGCGCGAGGAGCAGCGCGCGCGCGGGCCGGTCCTGCTGTCCTCGACCGGTGGTGATCCGGGCGGCCAGCCCGGCGGGGACCCGAGCGGCGGCGCGAGCGTGCCGCCCCGGGTGCCCGACGACTTCGAGCTGAAGGTCGCGCCGAACACGACGCTCGGCGAGATCGCCCGGATCTACTACGGCACCGCGCGACCGAGCGTCGTGCGCGCGTTGGCGGCCTACAACGGCCTCGCCGACCCGGACCTCCTGCGCTCGGGTCAGACGCTGTTCGTGCCCGAGCGCTCCAAGCTCGACCTCGACTGACCGGCTCCCGGAGCTGGGGCGGCGACGCGGCGGCCCGACCCCGCCGTCGGTCGAAGCGGCACTCGTTCGACCCGGTACTCGTTCGAACCGGCACTCGGCCGAACCGGGCCTCGGCCAGCTCGGCCCTCGCTCGATCGGGAGCCTCAGTCGACCCGGGCGTAGGGCTGGGCCGGGGGCTCGAGGACCTCGACCTGGATGCGGCCCTTGGCCTCGCGCTCGAGGTTTCCGAGCTCGCGATCGGGGACGCGCGCGACGAGCTCCACCCGGTCGTTCTCCCAGCGCTCCTCCTCCACCACGACCGTGCGCTTCACGCGCGCGATGAGGCTGCCCTCGGCGTTCGAGATGACGAGGCGCACGCGCGCGCAGCGCCGGTCGAGCTGTTCGGCCACGCGCGCGTCGAGGTCGTCGAGGCCCTTGCCCGAGCGGGCGGACACGAGCACGACCTCCTCCTCGCCATCGAGGTCGAAGGTCGGCACGCGCACGGGATCGGTGAGCGCGTCGGCCTTGTTGAGCACCAGCAGCTGCGGGCAGTGCACGCGCACCTCGCGCGCGAGCACCTCGCGGACGGCGTGCATCTGACCCAGCGCGTCGGGGTGCGCCGCGTCGACCACGTGCAGCAGAAGGTCCACCCCCAACGCCTCCTCGAGCGTCGCGTGGAACGACGCGACGAGGTGGTGCGGCAGGCGCTTCAGGAAGCCGACCGTGTCCGACAAGAGCACCGTGCGACCGTCCTTCAACTGCCAGCGGCGCGTGCGCGTGTCGAGCGTGGCGAAGAGCAGGTCCTCGGCCAGCACACCCGCGCCGGTCAGCGCGTTGAGCAGCGTCGACTTGCCGGCGTTCGTGTAGCCGACGAGGCCGACCGTGAACTGCTCCGAACGGCTCATCGTCTGACGGCGCCGGCGCCGCTCGATCTCCTTCAGCTCGCGCTTGAGGTCGAGGATGCGCTTCTTGATGAGGCGGCGGTCGGTCTCGAGCTGCGTCTCGCCCGGACCGCGCGTGCCGATCGCCCCTTCCATGCGCTCGAGGTGCGTCCACATGCGCCGCAGGCGCGGCATGAGGTACTCGGTCTGCGCGAGTTCGACCTGCAGGCGCGCCTGCTTGGTCTGCGCGCGGCGCGCGAAGATGTCGAGGATCAGCTCGCTGCGGTCGACGACGCGCGTGCACCAGGCCTTCTCGAGGTTGCGCACCTGCGCGGGCGTCAGGTCGTTGTCGACGACGACGGCGTCGACCTTCAACGCCTTGCAGGCCTCGGCGATCTCCTCGACCTTGCCCGCGCCGAACAGCGTGGCGGGCACGGCCTTCGCCCGGTTCTGGACGACGCCGTGCGCGTGCGGGTCGTCGCCGACGACCTCGCTGCCCGCCGCGACGACGAGGCCCGCGGCCTCGGTCAGCGGTCCGGCGTCCTCCACCTCCTGATCGGGGAAGACCACGCCGCAGAGCAGGACGCGCTCCTTGGGGCGCTCGTTCTCGAACGGCTGCTTGCTCACGACGACGCGCCGGTCCCGGGGACGCACCGCTGCTCGCGCGACGGCTCGGCCGCGTCGGACGCGGCGCGCAGCGCGGAGCGTTCGACGAGGATGCGCTCGACGCCCGACTCCGACGAGGCCACGGGGACGAGCCGCGTGTGCGCGCGCCAGGCCTCGTTCGTCTCGGGATGGTCGACGCGGAAGTGCACGCCGCGGCTCTCGGTGCGCGCGAGGGCGCCGATGATCGACAGCCGCGCGACCGACAGCATGTTCACGAGCTCCCAACTGCGCGGGCCGGACTTGGCGAGCTCGAGCGTCGCGCGCGACCACAGCTCGAGCAGCGGGAGCGACTCCTCGAGGCGGTCCTTCGCGCGGATCACGCCCATGTGGCGCCACATGAGCGACTTCAGCGAGTAGGTGATGTCGGGCAGGTTGACCGGGATGCTGCCGCGCGACGGGCACTCGGTGTCGGCGTCGATGCGCAGCTCGCCGCGCTGCACCGGGCGGCTCGCCTCAGCCGCGAGGCGCCCCGTCCGCTCGCCGAGCACGAGCCCCTCGAGCAGCGAGTTCGAGCCCATCCGGTTCGCACCGTGCAGGCCGCTGTTCGCGCACTCGCCGATGGCCCACAGGCCGGGCACGGTCGTGCGTCCGTCGAGGTCGACCTCGAGCCCGCCGATCATGTAGTGACAGCCGGGGCGCACCGGGATCGGGTCCTTCGAGATGTCGATGCCGAAGAAGCTGCACACGCGCGCGATGCTGGGGAACAACTCGCGCGGATCGCCGCTGTCGACGCCGGACAGGTCGAGGAAGACGTTCGTGTCCTCGGTCTCGGCCATGCGCTGCGCGACGGCGCGACTGACCACGTCGCGCGGGGCGAGCTCGGCGTCCGCGTGGAAGTCGGGCATGAAGCGATAACCCGAGCGATCGCGCAGCACCGCGCCGGCGCCGCGCACGATCTCGCTGATGAGCACGCGCGCCGCGCCGGCGATGTAGAGGCAGGTCGGGTGGAACTGGAAGAACTCCATGTCGCGCGCCGCGGCGCCCGCGCGCAGCCCCATGGCCACGCCGTCGCCCGTCGCGATCACGGGGTTCGTCGTCTCGCGGTAGATCTGTCCGGCGCCGCCGGTCGCGAGCACGACCTCCCCCGCGGTGAAGCCGACGCGGTCGCCGCGCTCGGTCTCGGCGAGCACCCCGCGCACGGCGCCGTCGCGACAGCGCAACAGATCGATCGAGAAGGTGTTCGGGAAGGTGGCGATGCGCTCGTGGCGCTCGAGCGCCTCGCTGAGCGCGCGCTGGAGCTCGAAGCCGGTCGCGTCGCCTCCGGCGTGCAGGATGCGCGCATGGCTGTGACCGCCCTCCATGCCGAGGGCGATCGAGCCGTCGGCGTCGCGATCGAACGCGGTGCCGAGCTCGAGCAGGCGCTCGATGGACGATCGGCCGCCGCGGACCACCGCTTCCACCGCGTCCTCCTCGCACAGGCCGCAGCCGACCGCGAGCGTGTCGTCCGCGTGCGCGCGCCAGGAGTCGTCGCTCCCGTACACGGCGGCGACGCCCCCCTTCGCCCACTGGGTGTTCGAGCGATCCAGGTGCGACTTGGTCAGCACCGCCACGTCGGCGCCCGCGCGCGCGGCGGCCAGGGCGGCGCTCGCCCCGGCGACCCCGCCCCCCACGACGATGACGTCGAAGCGGTAGAGCGGGACGCGCCGCGGGTCGAAGCCGACCAGCTGGCGCGGCTGGATGAAGGGATGCTCCCGGAGCACGGAGGAGGACGGTGCGGGCCGAACGGTCGTGGGCACGGTGGGTGGGCCTCGCGAACTCGGCGGAGCGGGGCCAGCCGCGCATCGTACGCCCGCAGCGCCGTCGCCACCGGGTTCGCGGCGGGCTTCTGTGGGTGGGCGGTTGGGGCGTCGGGTCGTCTGCGCCAGGTGCTGGTGGGCCGGGTGTGGGGTGTGGCCGAGCGGCGTGCGGCCGAGGCGGGTGCAGGCGCGCGGCGCGCGAGGGTGCGGATTGCGGGAGCGACGGGCTCGGGAGCACGGCGCGCGACAGCAGCGGCGCGTGGGAGAGTCGCGCGGGAGAGTCGCGTGGGCCGGCGCGACGAGCCGAGGGCGCGAGCTGCTGGAGCAGCGCGCACGGGAACACGGCGCACGGGGGGGCACGGCGCACGGGGGGAGCACGGCGCGTGGGGGGGAGCACGGCGCGCGACAGCAGCGGCGCGTGGGCCGGCGCGACGAGCGGAGGGCGCGAGCTGCTGGAGCAGCGCGCACGGGAACACGGCGCACGGGGGGAGCACGGCGCGTGGGGGCTGCGGCGCGTGCGAGTCGCGTGGACCGGCGTGGCGCGCCGGGAGGGACGAGCGTGCGAGCTGGACCGCCCGCCCCCCCCCCACGCCCGCAGCCCCGACACGCGCGCTCGCCCACTTCCCCCTCGGCGAATCCCGCCGCCCCCTGGCCTCGCCATCCGGACGGGCCTGATCGCGCTCCACCCCGCGCCCCCGACCCACACGGGCCCCGCCGACGACTCGAGAACGCCCCACCGGCGACCCGAACGGCTCCCGAATCCGAGAAGCGCCGTTCGCCTCTTGTTCGCCCCACGACCGCCGCCTACCATTCGAAACCTGTTCGGGTCGATGTGAGGGCATGGCGGGAGTCGCACTCGCCCGCCACCCCCACCGCGACCCGCACCGGACCCTTCATCGGACCGACCGACCCGCCCCACCTCGGGGCCCGCGGCCTGCGCCGCAGCACCACGACGGAGCCACGACCATGACTCGCTTCACCGGACAAGCCTCACGCGACCTGCTCTCCATCGCCTTCTTCGGCCTGCTCGTTCTGACTCCGTTCGTGGTCTGACCAGCGCGCCCTGCGCTGGAGCGGCCCGATCACCCAGGGCCGGCGATCCCGTGCCCGCGGCTTGGGCCCGCGCCTCGGGCACGCGCCCTCGGGCACGCGCCCTCGGCCCGTGGCTCGCCATCGCGCGGCGCACGGATAACCGCCCACCGAACGCAGCCCACCAAGCGCGGCCGGCGCACCGAACGTCCCGCCTCGCAACGGCGCGCATCGTCGAGCCGCCGCCAGCGCTCCCACGGTGCCGGGTTCGGAACCCCGACCCGAACGGCGCTGGAACCCACGACCTCGAACCGTCACCGTCCAGGGACCCTCACGGAGCCCGAACACCCACCGAAGCGACCATGGCAGCCCGAACTCCGCAGCTCCCGCTCACCAAACGCCAGCGACAGATCCTGGACTTCTACCGGGAGTACACGGAGGAGCACCAACTGAGCCCCACCCTCGAGGAGGTGGCCCAGCACTTCGGTCTCAACAAGGTGACGATCTTCGGCCACGTGTCGGAGCTCGAGCGCAAAGGCGCGCTCATCCGCAGCGGCAAGGGGATCAGTCGTGCTCTGCAGCTCCCCGAGCACGCCCAGCCGGACACCCCGCCGACGCCGGACGGCGCGACGACGGTGCCGCTCCTCGGTCGCATCGCGGCGGGCGCACCCCTCGAGGTCCTCGAAAGCCCCGAGTCGTTCGACCTGACGGAGCTCCTCCCGGGCACGACCGACGTCTACGCCCTGCGCGTCTCGGGCGACTCGATGATCGAGGACGGCATCCACGACGGTGACCTGGTCATCGTCGAGCCGCGCAAGACCGCCCAACCGGGCGCGACGGTGGTCGCCATCGTCCGCGGCGACTTCGGTGAGGAAGCCACGCTCAAGCGCTACTACCCCGAAGGCAAGGGCGCGCGCCTCGAGCCGCGCAATGCCAAGCTGAAGCCCATCCACGTCGACGAGCTCGAAATTCGCGGCGTCGTAACCGGCGTCGTCCGTCAGCTGCCGCGCTGAGACCGTCCGCAACGGTCGATCGAAGGCACGCTCCGCGACGGTCGTTCGGGTGGGGCAGCCCCCGACTCCGGTCCACGGTTTCCTTCGAGCAGCCACTGCTCCAGCTGGTGCTGGTGAGGCTGAAGCAGCCCCCAACTGGGGTCCGCGGCTTCCGTGGTTCAGCCTGCTGTTCCAGCAGGTGCCGGTGAGGCAGCCCCCGACTTGGGTCCACGGATGGCTTGGGTCAGCCAGTTGCTCCAGCAGGCGCCGAAGCGGATTCGAGTTGCTGGTGGGCTTGCTGCGGCGGCGCAGGGCGAGTCCATGGCCCCCGCCCTGCTTCATGAGGTACCGCTCGGAGTCGAGCCCGCCCAGCGCTCAGCGCCCAGCAACCAGCACCCAGTGCGATCGCGCTGCGTTCGAGTCGCTATGCCAGTCCTGTGCGAAGTAGCGGCCGTGCCGGACGCTCGTGAAGACACAGCTGATCAGCCGCCTTCCTCAGACGCGAACGTTGCAGCTCTCGGCGTCGGCACTGCTCCAGCAAGGCAGGCCGCGGACTCCTCGCCAAGCCCTCCACCCGAGAGTCACCTCGACTCGCCCGCACCGCACCGCGGGCGAGCCTCGACGATGAGCCCCGTCGACGATCACGCTCCGCCCGCGAGCCCTGCGACCGCGCCGCCGATCGGAACGAACGCATCGAACTCTCTCCTTCGAACCCGGGCTCACGCGTTCAACGAATGGCGCTGAAATCACGCGCGAACTGCGGGCGGAAGCCTTGCACGATGGATTCGACCGAATGCTCTCGCCAGGCATCTCGAACACTGAAATCGAATGCCAGCGGCGAGCGCGAGCTCAGGACGCAAGCTGCGAACGCTAGCTCAAGACACTAGCTCAGAACGCTCGCTGCGAGCGCAAGCTACGAGTGCTTGCCACGAGCGCTCGCGACGGGTACCCGCTACGAGTTATCGCTACGACTGCTCACTACGAGTGATCGCTCGGAGAGCTCGCTACGAGCGTTCGCTGCGAGCGATCGCTGCGAGTCCTCGCTACGAGTACTCCCTCCGAGCGCTCGACACGACCACTGGCTTCCACCACGAGCTTCCGAAACTGGCATGGAACGCTCGCCTTGCTGGCGCGGTGCATGGGCACGCACCTGCCACGCGCCACGAATCAACGGAAACCGACGCCGCCGCCGATGCCGACCTTCGGCTGGATCGCCTGTCAGCTGCTCCCTCGAGCGCGGCCTCGAAAGGACGCCGCGCGTCGCGCCCCTTGGCTCACCACCTTCTGGCGCGTCGGCCGACCCGACCAGTCCGTCCGTCCGTCGGTCCGCCTGCGCCTCGTTCCGCGACGCGACCGACGGGTCAGCACGCGCGCGGCCGGCTCACAGGCATCGAAGAGGCCGAGGGGCGAAAAATCGGCGTGAACAAAAAGAAGGCCCCGAAGCGCCGAAGCGCCTCGAGGCCTTGTGAAAACCCGGCGATACCTACTTTCTCGCAAAGCAATATCATCGGCAGCTCCTGCTTGACGACCGAGTTCGGAATGGGATCGGGTATGGCCAGAAGCCTATGGTCACCGGGAATACGGTCCGGCCCCGCGCGAGGCATCGAAATGCCTCGCCGCAGAACCGGTGAAGGTTGAGGGAGTTGGGATACGCAGTAGCGGGTTGAGAGAGCAACCCTTCACTCGCGGCACTGCATGCAGAGCCGAGAGAGAAAGGTGGTTAAGCCGATCGTCCGATTAGTACCGGTAAGCTGAGCACATCGCTGCGCTTGCACCGCCGGCCTATCAACCTGGTAGTCTTCCAGGGGACTGGTAGGGATGACTCGTCTTGGAGAAGGCTTCGCGCTTAGATGCATTCAGCGCTTATCCGTTCCGACCTTAGCTACCCAGCTGTACCACTAGCGTGATAACTGGAGCACCAGAGGGTCGTCCACCCCAATCCTCTCGTACTAGGGGCAAACCTCCTCAATCATCCTACACCCACGCCAGATAGGGACCGACCTGTCTCACGACGGTCTAAACCCAGCTCACGTGCCGCTTTAATTGGCGAACAGCCAAACCCTTGGGACCTCCTACAGCCCCAGGATGCGACGAGCCGACATCGAGGTGCCAAACCTCCCCGTCGATATGAACTCTTGGGGGAGATCAGCCTGTTATCCCCGGAGTACCTTTTATCTGATGAGCGACGGCCCTTCCACTCGGAATCCGCCGGATCACTAGGACCTACTTTCGTATCTGCTCGAGCTATTTCTCTCGCAGTCAGGCGCACTTATACCCTTACGCTCTTCGTGCGATTGCTAACCGCACTGAGTGCACCATCGCGCTCCTCCGTTACTCTTTCGGAGGAGACCGCCCCAGCCAAACTACCCACCTGACACTGTCCACGACCTGGATTCACAGTATCGCGTTAGACGCCTATCATGACGAGAGTGGTATTTCATATTGCGACTCCACCAGGCCCAAAAGCCCAGCTTCAACGTCTCCCACCTATGCTACGCACGCCATAACAAGAGCCAATATCAGGCTATAGTGAAGGTTCACGGGGTCTTTCCGTCTTGACGCGGGAACGTGGTATCTTCACCACGGCTTCAATTTCGCCGAGCCTGCTGTGGAGACAGTGCCCCAATCGTTACGCCTTTCGTGCGGGTCGGAACTTACCCGACAAGGAACTTCGCTACCTTAGGACCGTCATAGTTACGGCCGCCATTCACCGGGGCTTGAGTTCGGAGCTTCGCTTGCGCTAACCCCTCCCCTTAACCTACCGGCATTGGGCAGGCGTCAGTCTGTATACAGCGTCTTTAGGACTTAGCACAGACCTGTGTTTTTAGTAAACAGTCGTCAGGGCCATTTCTCTGCGGCCCCCCAGTGCTTCGATCGAGAAGATCTACACACCAGAGGGCAACCCTTATCCCGAAGTTACGGGTTAATTTTGCCGAGTTCCTTCACAGCAGTTCTCTCGAGCGCCTTAGGATTCTCACCTCACCCTCCTGTGTCAGTTTAGGTACGGACACCGGTTAGACTCCCTAGAGGTTTTTCTCGGCGGTCGGTCCAATGACTTCGCTCATTCGAGCTCGGCATCACCTCCGGGCTTCCGTGCGCGGATTTACCTACGCACCACCCTCGGGCTTACACGCACTATTCTGCCAGTGCGATCACTTTTCCTTCCGCGTCACCCCATCGGTCAAACGTCTTCCAGTGGTACAGGAATATTAACCTGTTGTCCATCGACTACGCCTTTCGGCCTCGCCTTAGGGTCCGACTAACCCTGGGCGGATTTACCGTGCCCAGGAAACCTTGGGTTTTCGGCGAGCAGGATTCTCACCTGCTTTATCGCTACTTATCCCGGCATAATCACTTCCAGAACGTCCAGGTGTCGTTACCGTCACCCTTCACTCGTTTGGAACGCTCCCCTACCCCTCCAGGCCTTCAACGAAGACTTGGAAGCCGAGGCTTCGGTTCAGTGCTTGAGTCCCGTTCATTTTCGGCGCAAAGCCTCTCGACCAGTGAGCTGTTACGCACTCTTTAAATGATGGCTGCTTCTAAGCCAACATCCTGGCTGTCTTAGAGACTCCACTTCCTTTTCTACACTTAGCACTGATTGGGGACCTTAGCCGTCGGTCTGGGTTGTTTCCCTCTCGTCCACGGACCTTATCGCTCGTAGACTGACTCCCAGGATACGGTTTACGGTATTCGGAGTTTGGGAGGGTAGGGTACCCCGAGGGGCCCCTATCCCTATCAGTATCTCTACCCCCGTAAACTATTACCTGAGGCTAGCCCGAAAGCTATTTCGGGGAGAACCAGCTATCTGCGAGTTTGATTAGCCTTTCACTCCTATCCACAGGTCATCGGAACAGTTTTCAACCTATACCCGTTCGGTCCTCCACGGACTGTTACATCCGCTTCAACCTGCCCATGGATAGATCACTCGCTTTCGGGTCTACTCCGCCTGACTCGAGTCGCGCTATTCACACTCGGTTTCCCTTCGGCTACGGACCTGAGGGCCTTAACCTTGCCAGACAGAGTAACTCGCCGGGTCATTATGCAAAAGGCACGCCGTCAGCCATTGCCCCGAGGGGCCATAGGCCTTCGACCGCTTGTAGGTACATGGTTTCAGGTACTATTTCACTCCCCTCAACGGGGTACTTTTCACCTTTCGCTCGCGCTACTATTACGCTATCGGTCGTCCAGTAGTACTTAGCCTTGGGGGGTGGTCCCCCCAGATTCACACCAGGTTTCCCGTGTCTGGTGCTACTCGGGATCCTCACAGGAGGCTGATCGTTTTCAGTTACGGGGCTGTCACCCTCTGCGGCCGGCTTTCCCACGCCGTTCTCCTAACGATCAACTTTGTAACTCCTTTGAGCTCGTACGGCTGCTCAGTGAGTCCCACGACCCCGACACAGCAACGCCCGTATGCTTGACACTGTGTCGGTTTAGGCTCTTCCCGGTTCGCTCGCCGCTACTTCGGGAGTCGAGTTTTCTTTACTTTCCTGCAGGTACTTAGATGTTTCAGTTCCCTGCGTTGCCCGCGCTTACGCGCTGACGGGGTTTGAACCCCGCCCGGTTTCCCGATCTCGGAAATCCCCGGATCACAGCCTGCTGAACGGCTCCCCGAGGCTTTTCGCAGCTATGCCACGTCCTTCTTCGGCTCTGGACGCCAAGGCATCCGCCATGCACCCTTGGTAGCTTAACCACGCTCTTGATTCTCGTGATGCTACCACGTATTCCCAACTCACCTCGTTTTCAAAGAACGGGCCAGAGAGCGCGCCTCGAGGAGGCGGCTCACCGGCCGTGACTGAGTGACCTATCGAATGCGCCTCGAGTTGTCTGCTCGAGGGGGCGTCGTCCGCGCGGAAGTGGTGGAGGCGAAGGGATTCGAACCCATGACCGCCTGGTTGCAAACCAGGTGCTCTACCAACTGAGCTACGCCCCCTCCCGAACCTGGCGGCCCGCGGTGAATCGCGGAGCCGTGCTCGGTGTGCGTCGAGGGCGCGGGGTTGGTGGGCCTGACAGGATTTGAACCTGTGACCTCCCGCTTATCAGGCGGACGCTCTAACCAACTGAGCTACAGGCCCGCCCGAGTGCCCGGGGGAGACTCCCCCTCCGACTGCCACGGACCCATGGATCCGCCCGACAGCCGCGTTCACGCCCAACGAGAGGGCGCACTGCGGCGGCCCCTCGCGGACGCGAGAACGGGCGACGCGATCGCAGCCTATGGCTACGACCCGTCTCCCGCACTGGCGTGCGGGTGATAGGTAGGGTGACCTTCGTCTCTGTGCGAACATCCCTATGCTCGCACTCTTGGCCCTCACGAGCCTCGAGCAACTAGCTGATCCGCTAGTAAGGAGGTGATCCAGCCGCAGGTTCCCCTACGGCTACCTTGTTACGACTTAGTCCCAATTACGAGGCTTGCTTTCGGCACCGCCCTCCCGAAGGTTGGGCAAAGCGACTTCGAGCACTCCTCGCTTTCGTGGCTTGACGGGCAGTGTGTACAAGGCTCAGGAACATATTCACCGCGTCATGGCTGATACGCGATTACTAGCGATTCCGACTTCATGTAGGCGAATTGCAGCCTACAATTCGAACTGGGGCCTGCTTTGTGGGATTGCCTCCACCTCACGGTATTGGAACCCTTTGTACAGACCATTGTAGCACGTGTGTAGCCCTGGCCATAAGGGCCATGATGACTTGACGTCGTCCCCACCTTCCTCCGTCTTGACAACGGCAGTCTCGCTAGAGTCCCCGCCATTACGCGCTGGCAACTAACGATAAGGGTTGCGCTCGTTACGGGACTTAACCCAACATCTCACGACACGAGCTGACGACAGCCATGCAACACCTGCACAAGTTCCTGCTCCCGAAGGAGCCGTCACTCTGCTTTCACAGAGCTAATCCTTGCATGTCAAGGCCAGGTAAGGTTCTTCGCGTTGCTTCGAATTAAACCACATGCTCCACCGCTTGTGTGAGCCCCCGTCAATTCCTTTGAGTTTTACCCTTGCGAGCGTACTCCCCAGGCGGGGCACTTAACACATTAGCTACGGCAAGGAGCCCATAGGCGGTCCCTTACCTAGTGCCCATCGTTTACGGCTAGGACTACCGGGGTATCTAATCCCGTTCGCTCCCCTAGCTTTCGCACCTCAGCGTCAGAAATGGTCCAGTGAGCCGCTTTCGCCACTGGTGTTCCTCCTGATATCTACGCATTTCACCGCTCCACCAGGAGTTCCACTCACCCCAACCATCCTCGAGCCCCCCAGTATCGGATGCAGTTCCGTGGTTGAGCCACGGGCTTTCACATCCAACTTAAGGGGCCGCCTACGTGCGCTTTATGCCCAGTGATTCCGAGTAACGTTTGCACCCTCCGTCTTACCGCGGCTGCTGGCACGGAGTTAGCCGGTGCTTCCTCTCGCTTTGGTCACGACCGAAGTCAGTTCCTATAGCGTGACAGTAGTTTACAACCCTAAGGCCTTCATCCTACACGCGGTGTCGCTCCGTCAGGCTTTCGCCCATTGCGGAAGATTCTCGACTGCAGCCTCCCGTAGGAGTCTGGGCAGTGTCTCAGTCCCAGTGTGACGGATCATCCTCTCAGACCCGCTAGCCATCATCGCCTTGGTGGGCCGTTACCCCACCAACTAGCTAATAGCCCGCAACCCTCTCCCCGAGCAGCCGAAGCCATTTACTACTCTGGTCATGCGACCTGAGCAGTCCATCCGGCATTACCTACCGTTTCCAGTAGCTATTCCGGTCTCGAGGGCAAGTTGGTTACGTGTTACTCACCCGTTCGCCGCTTTACTCGCCCGAAGGCTTTCACGCGCGACTTGCATGCCTAATCCACACCGCCAACGTTCACTCTGAGCCAGGATCAAACCCTTCAAAAAGTTTGTCTGGTTCTTGGATTTTTTGGATCGCCAGCCGTCCGCACCCGAAGGTGCTGGCCGACGATCGACGCTCGCACAGTTTCAAAGGTCACCCTGATTTTCAAAGAACGGCTGCGTCGCTCGGAGCTCGGGCGTCGGCGTGGAGCCGACGGTCGAAGCTGCTCGGGGCGGCGGGCTTCCGTCGCCGGAAGCTGAGCCGCCGCACGGAGCGACGCGTGTTCTGGTTGAGAGAGAGCACACCGCGACCCGAGGGCCGCGCGGTGCGGTCGGCAGGGCGATTGGGGGCGCCCGGCCTGCGCCCTCGACCGGTGCGGCAGCGCGCTGTGCGCTGCGCTCCTCGCGTCGAGGGAGGGGAGAGAATAGGGATCCGCGCCCGGTGGTCAACGCTCCCGTGGCGAGAAGCGGCGATTCTCGGGCCAGGGCCCCGTAACTAGCTGATGGATAGCGGTTTATGGTCGGTCGATTTCGTCTCGGAACGCGCTCGGAGGGTGGTTGGGGCGGTTCGAGGGGGGGGTCTGGGAGGTGTCGCGGGCTCCCGCGAGCCTCTTCCTGAAGGGAGCGTTGAGCAGGCTTCGTGCGCGCGCAAAGGCGGCGCAGCGGCTCACCGGACGGCCGCAAGCTGCTGCCAGACTGAGCCTTAGCGCCAACCATCCCTCCAGGGGGGGGGGGGGGGGGGGCGGCACCGTTTGCTACGCCGGTGAAGCCGTCAGGCCGTGCGGCTCGGCGGACTTTTGTGACCGGCCATGCCCGGCCGGGGGGGCCCCGCGC
>Ga0180429_10001649_pt1 | contig 18796 bp, 12 predicted proteins | sample SS_ome_FD_132428 | JGI IMG/M metagenome (GOLD analysis project Ga0180429, IMG submission 132428) | Hypersaline lake sediment archaeal communities from the Salton Sea, California, USA - SS_1_S_1 metaG | ecosystem: Environmental > Aquatic > Non-marine Saline and Alkaline > Hypersaline > Sediment ...
ACCACTTCTTCGTTGAAGGGCCAAAGGTCCTCCAGGCTTCCTCCCCCGCGTCCCGCGATGACGAGATCCCAACCGAAGTCGTCCGCCAGTTCGTCGGCTTTGTCAAGAGCCGCGGCGATCTCCCGGGCCGCCTCGCTCCCCTGAACCTTCACGGGCAGAATCGTCAGGGTCAAAGGGCAGGGAGCCTGCTGAAAGACTTCGAGCATGTCCCGGATGGCGGCTCCCGTCGGGGAGGTGATCAGAGCGATGCGCCGGGGACATGCGGGCAGGGGAAGCTTGGAAGCCGCATCGAAAAGCCCTTCCTGTTTCAGTTTTTCCTTGAGCTGCTCGAAGGCCAGTTGCAGGGCCCCTTGACCGACGGGCTCCATGCGGTCCACGATCAGCTGATACTCGCCCCGAACCTCGTAAACCCCGATGCGCCCCTGGCAAACGACTTCAAGGCCGTCTTCCACTCGAAACCGCAGGAGTCGACGTCCGGAGCGGAAGAAAACGGCCCGCATCTGGCTCCGCTCGTCCTTGAGGGAAAAGTAGCAATGTCCCGACGCCGGAGCGCGAAAGTTGGAAATCTCCCCCTTGACCCAGACGTAGGGATAGGTCGCTTCCAGCAGACCCTTGATCTGTCGGTTGAGGCGGGTGACCGTGTAAACGGTGCTTCTTTCGCTGTCGAATGCGGCCTTGTAGTCCTTCACTCTGCCCTCAGCGGAACAACTTGGGATCCATGGCGTCCCGCAACCCTTCCCCGACCAGGTTGTAGGCGGTGATGCTCAGGAAAATGGCGGCCCCGGGGAAGGTGGTCAGCCACCAGGCGAACTCGATATAGTCCCTGCTCTGGGACAGAATGTCTCCCCAGCTGGGGGTGGGCGGCGGAACCCCGAAGCCGAGAAAGCTCAATCCGGACTCCGTCAGGATGGCTCCCGCAATGCCGAAAACCGCCGAAACCAGCACGGGGGCCATGGCGTTGGGAAGGAGATGAAGAAAGATGATCCTTCCGTGGGACGCTCCCAAAGCCCGGGAAGCCGTCACGAAGTCCAGTCGCTTCAGCTTGAAGAGCTCCGCTCTCACGAAGCGGGCAACTCCCGTCCAGGCGGTCAGCCCGATAACGATCATGATATTGTAGATGCTGGGAGGAAGAAAGGCAATGATGGCGATGATAAGAAAAAAAGTGGGAATCGTGAGCAGAATTTCGATGAGACGGCTTACCAGGTGATCCACCCACCCTCCGAAGTATCCCGCCACGGAGCCGAGGAAGATGCCGATCACCAGGGCGATGCCCACGGCCACGAATCCCACGGAAAGGGAAATGCGCGCCCCGTGGATCATCCGACTGAGCACGTCGCGCCCCCGGTCGTCGGTACCCAGCCAATGGCTTGGGCCCGGAGGCGAAAGGGTCTCCGAAAGATCGAACTCCGTAGGAGAATAGGGAACGGGAGGCCAAATGGCGAAATCGATGAGCTCCCGACCGCTCTTTTGAAAGATTCTTCCCGCGCTTGGCTTCATCTCCGCCCAGTCCGCTTCCTGAATGGCCGCGTGATGGAAAAAAACCGGCCAGTACCACTTTCCGTCCATGCGTACCGCCACGGGACGGTCGTTGGCCAGAACGGGGGCCCCGATGGCCACGGCGAAAAAGAAAAGTGTGACCACCAAACCGGAAACGGCCAGGCGGTTTCGACGAAATCCCCGCCACACCATGGCCCAGTAGGAACGAGGCGAGCGGTCTTGCGGTGTTTCTTTGAGCACGTGATCCCTCTTCTTCAAACGATCTTCGGCGTCCCGCGGTTCCCTTCCCATAGCCGATTCCTTGTTGACAGACAAGGATAATTTCGTCCATCCTCTCGAACACGGGGGAACAGGATCCGGGGAGTTGGAGGGCCTTGCCGCATGATTGGCTCAAGTTCTTGATGATGCTGATTATAAGGTCCGGAGGCCGCCGAAGGGCAAGCTCCGTTTTCCCTCTTCGTCCAAGAAGGAAGCCGAGAAGACGCCGACGTTTTTTTTGAACAAGGCAAGGTTGACAAATGAATTTCGGTCCTATGGCGGAGAATGCCCGCGCTTCCCGAAAGAGCTTCACCGGCTGGCGAGGGACAAGCAAAAATGGACTTTCCCGCTAAACCTGCTATGAATCAACGGGTGAAAAATGGTATAAGGAGGCTGGTTGGACAGAGGGCTCGGGCTTCCCGGGCTCCGTGGAGGGAGGGCCTCCGGCGGATGAACCGGTCGCGCATGGCGGAGGACGAAGGGAACGACCATAAGACAGGGTGGGTGTCATGGCCGAGCTGACAAAGGAACAATTGTTGATGTCGATCATTGCCGGCAGGGGGGCTGCTTATTTGAGGGGGGTCAATCTGTCCAAATTGGATCTTTCCAATGTGGGCTGGTTGGTGGAAGCGGACCTAAGGGAAGCCAACATGATGGATGTCAACCTCACCAACGCCAATCTCAACGGGTCCGTCCTCAGAGGCGCCAACCTCAGAAAAGCCAACTGCATGAAGGCCAACCTGGAAAACGTGGACCTCCAGGGAGCCAAGTTGAATGTCACCAACCTCCAGAAAGCCAATCTGCGCAACTCCAATTTGCAATCGGCCAGTTTGGTGGGAGCCAACTTGTCCGAAGCGGACTTGTCCGGCGCCAACCTGGAAAGCACCAATTTCGATGGAGCCAACCTCGACCGCGTCAACTTCGAGGGGGCCAACTTCGGAGGGGCGGCCCACCGGGACCGCATCATGAAGCTTTCCGCCCTCCTGACGGACCAGGAAAACCGCGTCGAGGAGATCGACGAGTACGAAGTGGACGCCGTCGAGATCGTCGAAATGGAGGATTCCGAGATCTCGGGATTCTTCGGTCGAGTGAACAGCATCCAGTTGTCCGACCTTCTTCAGATGGTCTGCTTGTCCAAATCCAGTTTCAACCTTCTCATCCGCCATTCGCAGGAGGAAGGAAAAGTCCATGTTCTTTCAGGCCAGATCGCTCATGCCCAATACGAGAACTTCCAGGGAGAGGCCGCTCTTTTCAAGATTCTCGAATGGCCCTATGGAACTTTCGAGACGCATCCTCCCGCGGAGCAGCGCATCGTGACCATCAAGAAGCCCTGGGAGCACCTGCTCATCGAAGCCGTGCGCCGCATCGACGAGATGCAGGCGGTCACCCCGCCTTCGGACTCGGAGACCACCGTGCCCAACGGATACACGGGAATTCTCAAGGACATCCAGCTCACGGACCTCATTCAGATGGTTTGTCTGTCCAGGGCGGATCTTTTGGTCAGCATCCAATCCAAAGACGAAAGGCACGGAACCATTTACGTTCGGTCGGGAAGATTGGAGCACGCTTTGACCAACGGCAACCTCCAGGGAGAGCAGGCCCTTTTCGAAATGCTGAGATGGGACCACGGGCGATTCGAAACCATTCCCTACGAAGGCAGCGGCACCGTGAGCATCAACAAGCCTTGGGAGCACTTGCTCATCGAGGGAATGCGTCAGCGCGACGAGGATTCCCTGCATTGAAGCCCGCCCGCTTTTTCAATCGGCGGGAAGCAGATCCACCCGCTGGACCGTCTGCAGCGATCTGGCGTCGGGACCTTTCATGGAGCGGATGACCACGGGTCCGATGTCCGAGAGATCGATGTTTTCAAAAAGCACGCTTTCGCCTGTCGAAGACCGGGAAAAATAGAGATTGTCGGCACCGGCGACGGGGCTTCCCCCGCTTTCGAAGATCGCGACGTATCTGCCGGTTTCGGCCACTACCCGGTCCGAAGGTCTGCAGAAAACCACGTCGGGATACAAATCTCCGGCCTGCAGGAGAATCCAGATCTTGTTTTCCGGCTCCACTTTCAGTTTGAGATCGATCATCTGATCTTGACCGAAGGAGACCTGCACCAGGGGCTCTTCGCTGTCGACCGTCACATGGGTTGAAGGCGGCTCCGGATCGATCCCCAAGCTCCGTATCGCTTCGTCGGGGTTGATGAGCCCGTAGCCGAACAGGTCGTCTCTTCCGACGGAGCCGAGATCCGTGGCGGTTTCCCGGAAAACGCCATGGACCGCCGAAGGGGAAAGGTCGGGGGCGACCTCCAACAGAAGGGCGGCGAAAGCGGCCACGTGAGGCGCCGCGGCGGAGGTCCCGGCGAATTCCGTGGGGAAGCTGCCCGCCCCCGTGACGGAGACACCGTCAACGCTGACGAAATCGGGCTTCAGGCGCACGGTCGTCGAAGGAAAGCGCAGCTCCCGCGGGCCTCGGGAAGAATAGGAGCGCAGGGTGTCCAAGCCGGGATCGTTGACGTCTATGGCCCCGATGGCCAAGCAGCCTTCCGCCGCCGGGTGGCCGAAAACGCTCCCCTCGGGGTTGCCCGCGGGTCCGGGAATGCCTCTCGCGCCGCTCGAAGTGGTGCTCCAGAACAGCATCTCCAGGGTGTCGGATTCCGCGGCGTTGGCGTAGCCTTCCACCACCAGAACCACCGAGCGCCAGGAAGATCCCGTGTTGGCGACTCCGGCGATCTCCAAAGGGTCTTGAGTGCCGGACTGCTCGCCGATGCTCTGGGCGACGGGAACGGGACTGGAGGGAAGAGGCGGGGCCGCAACCGGGTTCCCGCCGGAGTCGAGCCATTGCAGATAGGCCAGATATTCTTCAAGGAAAGCGAGATATTCCGCTCCCTCGTAAAGTCTGAGGTCGTAATCGCGGGAAGAGCTTCCGAAGGGCTCCGTCCATTGGAGGACCACCGTGAGCTCCTGACCCGGCCCGATCTGCATCTCCATGAATTCGTCGCCCGAAGGAAAGACCAGGGCCGGAATTTCGAACACGGCTTCGTTGATGTTCGTGTCGTCGCCATGGCTGGATCGGGAGGTCCAGTTGAGCTTGGCGTGTCTCTGGGCGTCGTTGCCGACGGCACTGACGAAGACGACGCCGGCGTCCGCGGCCTGTTGCACTTCGCGAGCCAAAGGGCCGTCTTCGAAGAAGGGCTCGTTGGCGAAACCGATGTCGTCCACGATGATTCGACAGTTCAGGTCGCGCAGGGCCCGGATGCCCATGATGAAGCGGGTGATGGACAGTCCGTCGTGGAAAAAAAGCTCGGCTTCGGGAGCCAGATCGTGGATGATCTCGAGCATGGCGGTCCCCTCGTCCAATCCCTGAGCCCCAACGCTTTGATTCGCCGCCACGACCACGTCGGCGGGCAGGTCCCCCGATGCTTGCGCCACTCGGAGACTGTCCACGCCGTCGGAAATGACGCCCACCTTGACCCCGCGACCGCTCACCCCCAACTGTTGGCGCAAAGAAGCCACTTGCAGCACCTGATCGGCTTCGGTGACGACGCTTCCCGTTCGCACCCGCATGGGCCCGACAGGGACGATGCTCCGCACCCAGGGTTGGGCCGCCCATTCCTCCAACCGTTCCTTGTAGAGGTAAGCCTCCAGGATGCCGTCCTCGGGAAGCCGTCCGAAAGCGGAAGCTCCCTCGGCGGACAGGAGGAGATCGATGGCCGCTTCCCTTCGGGGACCGGGATCGTAAGCGATCTTCACCAGCACGCGCCCCCGGTCGTCGTAGCGGGGGTAGCTTATGCCTTGCGTGCGCAAGGCTCCGCTCTCGGCATGGTCTTTTTCCAGGGCCGGGTGAATCTTGCGGGGCTCTCTCGAGGAGAGCTTCTCCTCTCTCGCGGCGTAAGCGGGGACGGGGGCCGGACCGTTCCCGGGGGAAGCGTCTCGCAGCTTCCCCAGCAGGTTTTCCACTCGCTCGTGCAGGGATGCGATGTCCGAGGAGGAAAGGCTCTCGGGAGAGGATGGCGCCGTAGCCGCGGAGAAGGGCCTCGACGGAGAAGGAGCGGCGGGGGAAGGGGGAGGGGCCGTTTCCGCGTTTTCGTCGGAATGCGTCGCTGGAGGCTCGAAAGTCGCGGGGGACGATCTTCCAAGGACCGTCGAGAAGATCCAAGCCAGAGCGACGACGGCCGAAACCGTTCCGAAGACAACCATTTTCCTGGACATGGAAGGATCCTTCCCCTGGAGTGCGACGACCGGAAGCTCGATCCGCGACGAAAAGCGCGATCGGCGAGACGGAAGCGCGGAGACGGGGCTTCCCCTTCGGGGAGCTTTCAAAGTCCTTGGCCGTGCACCCCTTGTCGAACCGACCGGGTCCCGGAACGTCCACCCTTCGAAATCCGATTAGAGTAAACCACGACACGAACCGCAATGTTTACCGCTGCTTCCTTCCGGACCTGACGGGGTTCACATCCGTCCGTTGCGCAGTGTCCAATCGATGCCGAAGTTAGAGACGATCGGTCCATCTCGAGCCCTCCAAGGGGAATTCAATCCCGCTGAGCGGATTTCGGGTTACAGGGCACCGCTAACTCCCCATCTAGCACGACCAAGGGCCGAACGATTGCGCTCAAGCACCATGCTTCTTCCGATACCATCTTTTCCTTTCGGGGGCAAGTTTTTCTTGCTCCCGCCCGGAAGCTTCGACGATCTCCGGCTTTCTTCCCGAAAAAAGAGCTCGAACATTCTCCTTGGATGTGATATGGAAACCTGACCGTTTGGATCGGAAAAGCAAAGACTCGGGAGGCGAAGGATGATGAAAACCTTGGGGTGGCTCGCGGGAACGGCGGCCTGCGTGGTGACGGTGTTGTACGGTTGCTCGGGCATCCGGTTCGGAAGTCTTCCAAAACCGGCGGAGCCGGAAGCGTCTCCCGGGTTGGAATTGGTTGCTCTGGAGGTCCCCGAGACGTTTCAAGTCGGGGCCCCTTACGAAATTCGGGTCCGGTTCGAAGCCGACGGGGAAGTTCCCATCCGGAAAATGTGCCTGAGATGGGTTCGCGAGGAGATCGCTCCGCGAACCCCTTCCGTGTATTGCTACGTGAACCAGGCTCAGGACAAGCTGGGCAACGAGGAAGGGTGCCTTCGATGGCTGGCCCAAGGCTCCCACGCCCAGGTCTCTCCCCTCTATTGCGCCAGGCCCGAAGCCGTCCGGTACGGGCCCGAGGGGATCGCCTCGGTGCGGTTGAGCACCAGCAACGTGCGGGTTTTCTACGACAAGCTGGAGTGTTACGCCGAATACACCTACGGGGGGAAAATGCGTCAAAGCAACCGGGTGAGCTCTCCCGTGAGCGTGGAGAACATCCAGTACGACCGGGGCGAGCCTTGAAGCACGCTTTTCTCGTCGCCGGAGCGCACAGCGGGAGCGGAAAGACCACCGTTTCCTTGGGGCTCATGGCGGCCCTCGTCTTTCGGGGCCTGCGGGTCCAGCCTTTCAAGGTCGGCCCCGATTTCATCGATCCCGGGCTCCACTTTCAGGTCGCCCGACGCCCGTCGCGCAATCTCGACGGATGGATGCTGGACGAAGCCTACAACCGCTCGACTTTTCTCAAAGCCTCGAAGGGGGCCGACGTGGCGGTCGTCGAAGGGGTCATGGGACTTTTCGACGGTTACGACGGCAAGACCGAGCGGGGCAGCAGCGCCGAAATGGCCAAGTGGCTGGATCTGCCCGTCGTTCTGGTGGTGGACGCCCGCAGCATGGCCCGAAGCGCGGCGGCGCTGGTGCATGGCTTCTGCCGCTTCGATCCCGAGCTTCAGCCGGTCGGCGTGATTTTCAACCGCGTCGGAAGCCCCGGCCACCTGGACTGTCTCAAGGAAGCCATGTCCGCTTCCCTGCCGGACATACCGGTGCTGGGGGGAATTCCCCGGGACGACTCCGTTTCCATTCCCGAAAGGCATCTGGGCTTGGTCACATCCGACGAGCTCCTTCTGGACGCCCCCTGGCAGCGCCGTCTGGGCGGGCTCATGGAAGAGCATCTGGACCTGGACGGCCTCCTGGCGCTTACCGCCCGCCGCCGTTCCTTGGAAGCCCCTTGGGAGGGCAACCCTTCTCCCGCCGTGCCCCGCACCTCGATCGCCGTGGCCCGGGACGCCGCGTTCTGCTTCTATTATCCCGACAACCTCGAGCTGTTGCGGGACCACGGGGCGCAGATCGAGCTCTTTTCTCCCCTCGCCGGGGAATCCCTTCCCGGGAGGGCCCGGGGAGTCTATCTGGGAGGAGGCTATCCCGAAGTCCACGCCGGGATCTTGTCCGAGCAAGGGGAAAAAGGTTTTTTCGCCGATCTGCGACGAGCGGCGGAGCTCGGAATTCCCGTCTACGCCGAATGCGGCGGCCTCATGGTCCTTTCCCGCTTCATCGAAGCCCTCGACGGCCGCCGCTATCCCATGGCGGGCCTCCTTCCCTTCGGGACCCGCATGCTGCCTCGGCGAAAGGCCCTGGGGTACACGGAAGCGACTCTGCGTCGGGCTTGCCTCATGGGACCGGCGGGCTCGGTCGTCCGCGGACACGAGTTCCACTATTCGGAGATCGTGGAATCCGAAGAGCCCCGCCGCCTTGAAACCGCCTACGAGATCAAGGGGCGCAAGGGAGGGGCGGCCAGGCGGGAGGGTTACATGAACGGGTCCGTTCTGGCCAGCTACGTCCACTTGCACTGGGGCAGCCGCCCGCGGTCCGCGGCCGCCCTGGTGGACCGATGCGCCGCTCTGGAAAGCGGAATACGGGAATGAAAGGAAAGATGTTCCAGGAATGATTGGAAGCGCCAAGAGGCTGATGTTTCTGGGAACCGGGTCCGACGTGGGGAAAAGCCTTTTGACGGCGGCCTTCTGCAGAATCCTCAAGCAGGACGGTTACCGAGTCGCTCCCTTCAAAGCCCAGAACATGGCCCTCAACTCCTTCATCACTGCCGAGGGGGCGGAAATGGGCCGGGCCCAAGTGGTCCAGGCCGAAGCGGCGGGCATCGCCCCTCACGTGGACATGAATCCCGTCCTCCTGAAGCCCACCTCCCAAATGGGCTCCCAGGTGATCGTTCTCGGCAAGCCCGTGGGCAACTTTTCCGCCCGGGATTACTACCGTTACAAGACCGAGCTCCTTCCCGTCGTTCGGGAAGCCTTCGGGAGGCTCGCCCAACGATACGACGTCGTCGTTCTGGAAGGGGCGGGGAGCGCCGTCGAGCTGAATCTCAAGGAGAACGACCTGGTCAACCTTTCCATGGCGCATTGGGCCGAGGCGCCCTGCGTCCTGGTGGGAGACATCGACCGGGGAGGCATCTTCGCCTCCCTTCTGGGCAGCCTCGCGCTCATGAGCTCCGAAGAGCGGCGGCGGATCGTCGGCATGATGGTCAACAAACTGCGCGGCGACCCCGCGCTTTTTTCCGGCGGCGTGCGGATTCTCGAGGATCGGTCCGGCTGCCCGGTTTTGGGAGTGATCCCCCATTTCGACCACATTTCCATCGCCGAAGAAGACAGCGTGGCTCTGGGGAAGCGCATGCGAAGGGGCGCGGACGTTGCTCCTTCCGCGGGAAAAGTCGCCGTGGGCGTCCTCCGCTTGCCCTTCATCTCCAACTACACGGATTTCGATTGCTTCGAACGGGAGCCCGGCGTGGATCTCGTCTATTTCGACGAGCCCGCCTCGGTTTTTCGCTTCGACGCCGTCGTTCTTCCCGGAAGCAAGAACACTCTGGAAGATCTGGACCATTTGCGCCGAACGGGAATGGCCGACGCCGTGAAAGCCTACTACAAGTCGGGAGGAACGGTGGTGGGCATCTGCGGGGGCTATCAGATGCTCGGCCGGCGTCTCCTGGACCCTCAAGGCGTGGAAAGCGCTCTGCGGGAGCTTCCCGGCCTGGGGCTTCTGGCCATGGAAACGGAGATGTTTCCCGAAAAGACCACCACCCAGTCCGAGGCGGTGCCGTTGGAGGAGCTTGCGGGGTTGGGAGAACAGATCGGGGAAGGGAGTGCGGGGGAGTCCTTGCACGGCTACGAGATCCACATGGGAAGAAGCCGTCCCCTGGAAGGAAGGGAGCGGCCGCTGTTCCGCGTCTTCAAGCGCAACGGCGAGCCCGCGGACGACCGCGACGGCTTGATCGGGGAAGACGGGCGCGTGTGGGGGACCTATCTGCACGGGGTGTTCGACAACGACGGATTTCGACGCCGCTTCCTGGAATTTCTGCGGCACCGGTCGGGAAAGACGGAAGCGGCGCCGGGAGAAGCCTTCACCTACGCCAAGTGGAAGGACGAGCAATACGACCTTCTGGCGGATCATGTGCGCGCCCATTGCGACGTGGACCTCGTTTACCGGCTCGCGGGACTCGAGTAAAGGACTTTTCTTGCCATCTTTTCTTCCATGGCATTTGGCGGCGGCTTTCGCACTGGATCTGGCCGCGGGAGACCCGCGCGGCTGGCCTCATCCCGTGCGATGGATCGGCGGCTTCATCGCCCGGCTGGAAGCCTTGCTCTACCCCCGAAGCCCTTCTCCCGACGCTCGGCGGGCGGCCGGGATCGCGCTCGTTCTCGCCGTGGCGGGCGGCACGGCCGTTGCGAGCTGCCTTTTCCTTCGACTGGCTTACGGGCTCCATTCCGTCGCGGGCCATGCCGCCGCCGTCTGGCTGGCCTTCACGACCCTGGCCACCCGAAGTCTCCACGCGGAGTCCCGGCGGGTCCTCGATGCTTTGGATGGAGAGGACCTTCCGCTGGCCAGAGAGAGATTGTCGTGGATCGTGAGCCGGGACACCGACTCCCTTTCGGAAAGGGAAGTCCTGAGAGGCGTTCTGGAAACGGTTTCCGAAAACCTTTCCGACGGCGTCGTCGCCCCTCTTTTCTATCTGGCCTTGGGGGGGCCCGTACTGGCCATGACCTACAAGGCCGTCAGCACCATGGACTCCATGGTGGGGTACGTCAACGAGCGCTACCGTTACTTCGGCTGGCTCGCGGCCAAAATGGACGACGCGCTCAACTGGATTCCGGCCCGCCTGACGGGAATCTTGCTGGTCCCCGCCGCTCTCTTGCTGCGCCTGGACGCTCGAAGCGCCTGGACGTCCATGTGGCGGGACGGCCCCGCCATGAAAAGCCCCAACGCGGGATATCCCGAAGCGGCCGCGGCCGGGGCCCTGGGGATCACTTTGGGCGGACCGAGCGTCTATCGGGGCCAAGTGGTGGAAAAGCCTTTGCTGGGCCGGGGGCCGAAGGTCCCGACGAGGGAATCCTACCGTTCCATGATACGCCTGATGTACGTCTCTTCCCTGCTGGCTTTTCTCGCCGGCTTGGTCTTTCGGGCATGGATCGCATGAACAAGGAAGGGAAGGGGGAGGAAGGAAAGGGCATGGCAGCCGTTCACGGAGGAAACGTTTACGAAGTGGCTTCGCGATTGGGGTGCTCCCCGGACTCCGTTCTGGACTTCAGCGCGAGCATCAATCCCCTGGGACCTCCCCCGGGGCTTTGGGAGGAGCTTCGACGGGCCGGACGCCTCCTCCGCCATTATCCCGACATCCACAACCGGGAGCTGCTGGAAGCCCTGGCTTCCCGCCACGGGACGAGCCCCGGGAGGGTCGTTGCAGGCAACGGATCCACGGAGCTCCTTTACTGGCTCCCCAAAGCCCTGGGGCTGACCAGCGCCCTGGCGGCTTTTCCCACCTTCGGCGAATACCCTCGAGCCTTTGAAATCCAAGGGGTCCGTCTGCATTTTCTGACGACCCGCGCGGAGCATCTCTTTCAGCCCACCCTCGACGAGCTGGACGCCGCCTGGAACCGCGCCGCGCCCGGGGCCGTTCTCGTCACGCATCCCGGGAGCCCTTCGGGGACCCTTCTTCCCTCGGAAGTTCGGTCGTACTTGCTCGATCGGTGCCGAAGGGAGAAGATCCCGTGCATCGTGGACGAGGTTTTCGCGGACTTTTGCGAAGAGGAATCCCTGAAAAGGTTTCTTGACGACACGCCGGAGCTGGTGCTCGTGCGCTCCATGACCAAGTTTTACGGGATCCCCGGGCTTCGGCTGGGATATCTTCTCGCCTCCGAAGCCGTTGCGACCGAGCTTCGGCGCTGCCTGCCCCCATGGTCCGTGAACACCCTGGCCCAGGCGGCGGGCGTCTACTGCCTTCGCCAGGAAGACTATCGGCGCGAAACCCTGGAACTGGTGAGCGAGCAACGGGAATCCATGCGTCGGGCCTTGGAGGCCATGCCGGGCATGCATCCCCTGCCCGGTCGCGCCAACTACCTCATGGTGCGCATGGACGACGATCTTCCCCCCGCCCGGCGGTTGCGCGACGAACTGTTGATGGGTTGCAAGGTTCTTGTCCGCGACTGCGCCAGCTTCCAGGGAGTGGGGGACCGCTCTTTCCGGGTGGCGGTGCGGCTTCCCCAAGAGAACCGCCGGCTTCTGGAAGCCTTGAGGGAGTGGCTGGGCCCTTGCGGGCGGTAGATCAAGCCTCGCGGGAATGCTCGCGGTCCTTCAGGAAGTGCTCGTGGTACTCGTCGTCGCTGAAGTGGCGATGCAGCAGACGGGTGAGCAGCTCGAAGACTTCGGTGATCTCCCCGTCCTCGAGACGGGGCACCAGGGTCTTGAGCAAATCGTCGTCGGAGAATTTCTGAAGATAATAGACCAGGGAGCTTTCGTCCACTTGGCGGGAGTAGCCGAAAGCCACCAGCCCTTCGTATTCCTCCACGAAAGTGTGTCGATGTTCGGGCATGAAGGATCTCCTTTCACCGGGCAACGATTCAGATCTCTTCGCCTTCCATGTAGTAGTCCAGTCCGAAATGAGTGATCTGCTCTTCCTCCATGAGGTAGCGCAGGGTGTTTTTAAGCTTCATGAGCTGGATGAACAGATCGTGCTCGGGGTAGAGGCTCTCCTTGTGCATGGGGCTCTTGAAATAGAAGGAAAGCCATTCCAGAATGCCGGACATGCCCGCCCGTTGAGCCAGATCGGCGAACAGGGCGAGATCCAGCACCAGAGGAGCGGCGAGAATGCTGTCTCTGCATTGGAAATCCACCTTGATCTGCATGGGATAGCCCAGCCAGCCGAAAATGTCGATGCAGTCCCAGCCTTCCTTGTTGTCTCCCCGGGGCGGATAGTAGTTGATGGTCACCTTGTGGTAGTAGTCCTTGTACAGGGTGGGGTAGAGTGGAGGTTGAAGGATGTATTCGAGCACCGAAAGCTTGCTCTCCTCCTTGGTTTTGAAGGAATCCTTGTCGTCCAGGACGAGACCGTCGCGATTTCCCAGGATGTTGGTGGAGTACCAGCCTTCCAGGCCGAGCATGCGCGCCTTGAGGCCCGGGGCCAGAATGGTCTTCATGAGGGTCTGGCCGGTTTTGAAGTCCTTGCCGGCGATGGGGGCCCCGGCTTCGCGAGCCAGCTCCGCCATGGCCGGGATGTCCACGGTGAGGTTCGGGGCCCCGTTGACGAAGGGAATCCCGCTTTCCAGGGAAGCCATGGCGTAGAGCATGCTCGGGGAGACGCGCGAATCGTCGTCGTCCACCGCCTGGCGGAAAGCGTCCAGGGAGCGGTGGATCTCCGAGGGCTTGAGATGGGCTTCCGTGCTGCCGCACCAGATCATGACGCAGCGCTCCACGCCGTTTTCCGCCTTGAAACGGGCGATGTCCTCTTTCAACGCCTCCACGTGGCCGCGCAGGCTTTTGCCGGGCTTCACATGGGTCCCGTCCAGGTTGTGAACGAAGCGGCGGTCGAAGACGCCCGGCATGGGCAGGATCTCCCCGAGATAATCCTTGACGGGGTCGAGGTGGTCGCGATGGAGGACCTTGGCGTAAAGGGAAGCCTCGTAGAGGTTGGCTTCGTAAATGTCCCATCCGCCGAAAACCAGATCTTCCAGGGATGCCAGAGGAACGAATTCCTTGATCTCGGGAGTGCGGTATTCGTAGCGCTTGCCCAGGCGGATGGTCCCCATTTGAGTGAGGGAGCCCACCGGCTGGCCCATCCCCCTGCGGGCCGCCTCCACGCCGGCGACGAAAGTCGTGCTCACCGCTCCGCCGATCCCGGGAATCAACACCCCCAATTTTCCCCGGGGCTTGTCGATCCCTTCCTTCCGTTTGAGCTGTTTCGCTTTCAAGGGCATCCTCCGCTTTCGACGGCAATTTCAAGCAGCCGGAATCATTGTGGATCAACTTTTACCCTCTCGGTCTTCGCACCCCTCGCACCATACGCCCGGAATCGTCGGTCTGTCAACCGCCGCGCTCGTCGTGCCCGAGCGGCCGATGTGGACAAGAATCTTGGAAAATTGGTATATTGCGAATCGGTATATTGTGAAAAGCCGAGGGAAAGAGCCAAGCCTTCGGCTTGCTTTGGAATCGTCGGGAGGGACGAGTCGCTTGAAGATGTCGGCAACGCTGCGAGAAAGCCATGCACCGGAAGCGGGGAGGGGCGGCGGGGACGTCGCCATCCCTCGAAATGTCGAGGAAGGGCTTCGATCGGCCCTGCCGGTGCTCCTGCCCGCCGTCCTTCTGTCCGTTTTGGCGAGGCGCCATTTCTTGCTGTTCCACGCTTTCGTGGAAATGTTCTGCGTCGCCACGGCCTGGGCCGTTTTTCTGCTGGCGTGGAACACTCGTCGCTTCGCTTCCCGAGACGCCCTCTTCTTTCTCGGGGGGGCCTACCTCCTGGTGGGCGTCACGGACCTTCTGCACACTCTGGCCTACAAGGGCATGGGAATTTTTCCGGGGGAAGGGGCCGACCTGCCCACCCGGCTCTGGCTGGCCGCCCGGTTCGTGGAAGCCCCGGCCCTCCTGGCCTACGCGGCCCTGGCGGGCAAGCGGGTATCCCTCGCCCTTTCCTTGAGCATCGCGGGGATCCTGTGGGCGTCTCTGTTGGCTTCCATCTTCGTGCTGGACGTTTTTCCCTCGTGCTTCCGGGAAGGGTACGGGCTCACGTCCTTCAAGATCGCCGGCGAGTACGCCGTCATGGGGGTCCTCCTCGGGGCCATGGGGGTCCTCTACCGGCGGCGAAAGCTTCGGGACCCGAGGGTTTGCGGCTTCGTCATGGCCTCCCTGGCGGCGACGGTCCTTTCCGAAGGGGCCTTCACCCTTTACCGGGACGTTTACGGCGTCTTCAATCACCTGGGACACTTGTTCAAGCTGGCCTCCTTCGTCTTCCTTTACCAAGCCCTCGTCGTGGAGAAGCTTTCCCGGCCCCTGGAAGTCCTGTTCGGGGACTTGAAGCGTTCGGAGCAGGAGATGCGCTCGGTCCTGGATTGCATCCCGGACATCGTTTTCACGGTGGATCGCGACTTTCGCATCGGCTTCGTCAACCGCACGGTGGAAGGAATCCGGCCCGAGGAAGTGACGGGGACGGACGCCCTGAGCTACGTCCACCCGGATCACCGGTCGTTGGCGAAAGCACGCGTCGCCGAGGTCTTCGAAACGAAAAGGCCATCCTTCTACAAAGCCCTTGGTCGAGGTCCCGACGACGCTTTCCATTGGTACGAGACCCGCGTGGCCCCCATGCCCCCGGATTCGGACGGCGCGGAGCGGGTGATGCTCGCCGCCCGGGACGTCACCTCGCAGCACGAGGCCCTCGCCCGTCTCCGTCTGAGCCAGTTTTCCGTGGACCACGCCCTGGACGGGGTCCACTGGGTGGGGCCCGACGGCCGCATCGTTTACGCCAACCAAAGCTACTGCGAGATGACGGGGTATGCTCCCGAGGACCTTGTCGGATGCCACGTGTCCCGAATCGCCCCCGGCCAGGGCATGGAAAACTGGGGAGAACTGTGGGAACGGCTCCTCAGGGAAGGGTCTCATTGCGGCGAATACCTCAACCGAAGATCCGACGGCATGTGGGTCCCCGTGGAAGTGCGGGCCCGATATCTCGTTTGCGAAGAACGCGAATACGCCTGCTCCTTCGTGCGGAACATCACCGAGCGCAAGGTGCGAGAGGCGGCCGTGAAAAGATCTGAAGGCATTCTCTCGGCCCTGGCCGAGAGCGCCAACCTGCTTCTGGTCTCCAAGGGGTGGGAAGGGGTGGAGGCCGTCCTGGAGCGCATCGGAATCGCCGTGGAAGCCCATCGGGCCTACGTTTTCGAAAACCGTGCCTCCGCCGACGGAAATCTGCTGACCTCCCGGCGATTCCAATGGCACCATCCCTCCGTCTCTTCCCAAATCAACAATCCGTCCCTTCAAGACATCTCCTACGAGAAGGAGGGACTCGGCCGCTGGTGCGGATTGCTGAGCCAAGGGACGCCGTTTTGCTCCAACATCGAGGATTTGCCCCGAGGAGAGCGGTCCCTGTTGGAAGGCCAGGGGATTCGCTCCATCGCCGTTTTTCCCGTTTTCGTCGGCGACCACTGGTGGGGGTTCATCGGGTTCGACGAATGCGCGGACAAAAGGGATTGGCACGCCGCCGAGATCAAGGCGCTGGGCGCGGCGGCCAATCTGTTCGCGTCGGTGGTGGTGCGCAACGAGCAAGCGGTGGCCTTGGAGTCGAGCGAGGAGCGATACCGCAACCTCTTCGAGCAGTCCAACGATGCCGTGTTCATTTACGACGAGGAAAGGACTTTTCACGAAGTGAACCAGCGGGCCTGCGACCTTTTGGGCTACACCAGGGAGGAGCTGCTGGCTATGCGCGCGGTGGACTGCCATCCGCGGCGGGCCTTGCCCGGGGCTGCGGGCGCCTTCGAAAAGCTCCTCGCCCAAGGGCATGTCCGCTTCGAAACGGAATTCCTGCGCAAGGACGGCGCGATACTCAATGTGGAAATAAGCGCCCGTCCCGTAAGCGAGGGAAGCTCCTGTTACCAGGGTATCGTGCGAGACGTTACGGAGCGCAAGCGGTTGGAGGCCAAGCTGCTGGAGATCGCCGACCTGGAGCGCAAGAAGCTGGGCCAGGAGCTGCACGACGGCTTGTGCCAGGACCTCAAGGGGCTGGAGGTGTCGGCCACCCTCCTGGAGGATTTTTTGGAAGGGAAGGACGAGGAGGCGGCATGCGCGGCGGGTGAGCTGGCGTCCCGAGCCAACCGGACGGTGCGTGCCGCCTACGCCGCCGCCCGTGGGCTTCTGCCCGTGGGGCTGGACGCCTGGGGGCTCCCTTCCGCCCTGGAAGGCCTCGCCCGGCAAGTTCGGGATCAATTCGGCATGGATGTCCAACTCTTTTGCCAGGAATGCCCCTCCATCGGCTCGGAAGAGGAGGCCCACCATTTGTACCGCATCGTTCAGGAGGCCCTGCGCAACGCCGCCGTTCACGGAGGGGCGCCTTGGGCCCGCGTGGAGCTGCTGGAGGAAAACGGCGGCTTCCTGCTCACGGTGAGGGACACTGGTTGCGGCTTCCCTCCCGGCGAGGCTGCGGGAGGGGGCATGGGCATCCCCATCATGCGCTTCCGGGCCCAAAGCATCGGGGCCGCCCTGGATGTTTTGCCCGCCCCCGGCGGGGGGACCGTGGTGGCCTGCCATCGTTCGCCTTCCCCTTTGGGCGCTCGACCATGAGCTTTCGAGCTTGTCTTTGGACAAAATCCCCCTTCGCGACTCCAAGTCGGAAGTCGGAAGGATGAATGCGGAAGTTTCCCGTGTTTTCACTTGTGCCTTCTGCCTTTTGCCTTCCGCCTTGGCTTTCAGGGGGGACTTTGCGGAAAACACTTGGTCAAGTCCTTGCCTCGGAGGCGACCCATGAAAGTCACTCGCATCCTCGTCGTGGACGACCACCCCGTCATGCGCCACGGGGTGGCCCAGCTCCTTTCCGCCACTCCGGACCTGGAGGTGTGCGCCGAAGCGGGAAGCCGCGAAGAAGCCCTGCGACTCGCCCAAAAGACGCCGCCCGACTTGGCCATCGTCGATATCTCCCTCGGGGACGACCGGGCTTCGGGCCTGGACCTTATTCGCGACCTGCACGCCCGGTTGGGGCGCGTCCCCGTTCTGGTGGTCTCCATGCACGACGAAGCCCTCTACGCCGAGCGCGCCCTGCGAGCGGGGGCCCGGGGGTATCTCATGAAGCAGGAGCCCGTGCGAGAGATCCTCAAGGCCGTGCGCGTCGTCCGCGACGGGGGCGTTTACGTGAGCCCGGCCATGCGGGAAGCCCTCTTCCGGCGACATGCGGGCGAGCCCGCCTCCCTTGCCGGCGACTCCCTACTCTCCCTGTTGTCCCGGCGGGAATTCGAGGTGTTCCGGCTCCTGGGCCGGGGGGCTCCTTCGAGGGAGATCGCGCGGGCTCTCTGCCTGAGCGTGAAAACCGTGGAGACCCACAAGCTCAACGTTCGCAAAAAGCTGGGCTTTTCGTCCATGAGCGAGGTGGTCCGCTTCGCCGTGGCCTGGGCGGGGAGACAATAGGGAGGACAAATTCGAGGAAATTTCAAATATCGAATCCAAATGACCCGGACGAAACCCGACAATGATCCCAATTCGTTTCGTATTTCGACAGAACGTTCTTCTCGTTCGGGCACTACTCAATGTTCGAAAGCGCCTCCGAAAGGGCGTTTTGTCAAGTGGCTTCCAGGGGCCGACGCGCCCGCCGATCCTAATCAAATTTGCCTAGGGCTCCCTAGGCAATCCTCCCGTTTTTCCCCGTTTCTCCACGATCCGCCCATTTTTTCCTTCACGAAAGGTTCAATTCATCTATAATCTCGATTGAACGGTTTGAACCGTCTCTTTCCCTTGGCGTGAATCTCATGCCTGCGGGAGCCCTCCCGGCGAGAGGGGACGCCGGAGGGGGAGGAAAAGGTCCAATGCTTGCGGTTCGCAATGCGCCATCCGGGAGATACGGTCGTTTTCCGCGGCGAAAAGCGCCACGGACGGCCGTGCGGCAACGACTTCACGGAGCGCGGGAAGCCATCTCGAAACGGTTTTGCCGTCGCCCCGGCGGAGGAGGGTCCCGGCCCTCGCTCGTCCCAACCCCCGAGGGGATGGCCGCGCGATGGCGGGACCGATGGCCGAAAGCGGGGAAGGGTCCGCGTGCAAGGCGTTGCGGGAGACTATGAACGGGAACGAATTCCATGCTCGAAGGCGCGTCGAAACGATGTTGGCGAAGCGTTGTCCGGCTTAACGGCTTTTTCCTTCTTCTATTCCTTTTCCTTGCTCCGGCGGCCCGGGCGAT
>Ga0180429_10001650_pt1 | contig 18792 bp, 16 predicted proteins | sample SS_ome_FD_132428 | JGI IMG/M metagenome (GOLD analysis project Ga0180429, IMG submission 132428) | Hypersaline lake sediment archaeal communities from the Salton Sea, California, USA - SS_1_S_1 metaG | ecosystem: Environmental > Aquatic > Non-marine Saline and Alkaline > Hypersaline > Sediment ...
CGGGTCGAGCGCCCCCTCGATGGTGTCGATCTCGTTGCTGAAGACCCAGAGGTGTCCGGAGCGGAGCCTCCGGTGTTCGCCCTTCTTGAGCCGGATCGTCGGCCGCGCGTTCTGCAAACCTTCGCCTCCCGGAAAGGCCCGGTCGGCCGGGCGCGGCGAGCCGCCCAGCCGGGAACAGTTCATGCAGTGACCTGGAATCGACTGCTCGACCGATACCACCGCCCCCCGCTCGAATCAACGGGGAACCGGCTGGTCGGGATAGTGACCGATATTCACCTTGTTGAGGCACCTGTTCCGGAGGTCACCTGATGGCGAAGACTGCGATGCTGCTGCTCATCCTTCTGCTGATCCCCTGCCTCGGCGCCGCCCGCGTCCCTACGATCGCGCCGCTCCCGACGACCGAGGCGTTCGCGCTCTCGCTCGACGCCGGGACCCGCGATCCCGGCGACCTCTGGGAGGTCGGCACTGAGGAATACTACTGGACGGTCGACGGCTGGCTGACGGGAGAGGAAACGTACTACTCCTACGCAGACGTGGTCGACTGCCCCGAGTGTCGAGGCGGATGGAGACCGGTCAGCGTCACGTTCTACGTGTTCTGGCAGAGCTCCTGCGACTGCTCCCTGACGGTCAGCGTCGGCGTCCGTGACGCCGTCGGTGACCCCGGCGGATGCCCCTCACCGGGCGAACCGATCTGCGAGTCCGAACCGACCGTCGTCGGGCCCGTCTCCGCCCCGGGTCTCTGGGCCATTACGCTTCCGCTTCCTCTGGATGCGCCCCTCGCGACGGGACCGTTCTTCGCGACCGTCGCGTTCCACGACACCTGTGACCAGCTTCCGGCGCTCGTCACCGACAGCGGTCCATGCTGCGGCTGCCGCAGCTGGAACGACTGGGGAAGCGGACCGGAGGAGCTCTGCGCCCACGGCTTCCCGGGCGCGCTCAGCGTGTTCGCAACCCTCGAGTGCCAGGGCGCGACGCCGGTCCAGACGCGCAGCTGGACCGCGATCAAGTGCATGTACAGGACGCAGGTGGGACAGTAGCGAGGTCCCTTGAGGACTCGCTTCATCGCGTTCGTACAAGAGGGCAGACCGTCGGGAGGCGGTCTGCCCTCGTACATTGCCCGGGCGGTCGGATCGCCGGCTACTGGTGCAGCACGAAGTTCACACGGTCCTCTCCGACAACGACCACTCCGACCCTCGCCTCCACCAACACGCCCGGTGCCTCGACCACGAACGGCGCGTCGAGATGGTTGATTCCGCTCTCGAGGACGACGTCCTCCCCGTCCGAGCGAACGGCGTACTCCTCAGGCATCTCCATGATCAGCGTGACGACGTCGAAGTCGCCTGTACCGAACGCCGCGGCCACGGTGTGCCCCGTGATGTGCACGCGCGTGCCGCCTGAGAACTCGATCTTCAGGACGGAAGTGTGGAGCTGGCGATGCGAATCGACCGCGGTCGTCTTCTTGGGGTCGTGGCTGATGCTCACGGCCGCGAGGAGGTTCGTCGTGAAGACGAGTCTCTTGCCGCGTCCCCTCATCAGCCGTTCGAACTCCTGCTCGGGGCCCGTCTTCGCCTCGCTGATGAAGCTCTCGCGCTCGACCGTCCGCTCCTTCAGGTGGTGTCTCTCCAGAATCCCCAGGACACGGTGTGCCTCCCCTCCCACCACCTCCACAAGGAGCGTGTGCGGTGCGACGCATCTTCTCTGACACACCCCGCGCCAGTCCGGACGCATCCTATCGAGAAGCGCGCAGACGGCGGCACCGGAGTACCGGAGCCGATTCCGCCGATACCAGTCGAGTCGCGAGGGAGCCGCGAAGCAGCCGATCAGACCGCCGGAAGCAGCGACGGATTCCCCCAGCAGCTCGAGCGCGGCATCGTTCAAGTGCTCGGCCGCGTGCTCGCGACACTTCTCGGCAATGTAGAGGGGCAGTCCTTCGGTGAACTCGATCTTGCGCTCGAAGTCCTTGAAGCGTCCCAGGGTGTACTGGTGACGGAAAGAACGCACGCCAACGAAGTCCCTGACTCGCTGGTCGAGCGTGTCGTCCTCGGAGGACATCGCGCTCACGAGGACGTCGCACTCGATGTCGATCATCGCCAAGCTCTGCCCGTTCACCGGATACCCGATCTTCGGCCCGAGCAGCTCACACAGGTCCGAGCACGCCGTGAGCAGATGAACGTAGAAGGCCTTCTCGAACACCTTCGAGAGGACATCGCCTCGAAACTCGTCGACGCGCATGAACGCCGTCGGCACGTCGGCCAGGCGGCATCCGTTGAGGTCGACCGCCGCGTCGGTCACCTCGCCCGCGTAGACGGGCGTTGCTGTCGAGTGGGCGCCCCCGCAGCGCTCGAACCCCGGGGGGAGTCCCGGGTGGCGGACGACGAGGCAGGTGCTGTCCGGGATGTACACGGCGAACGGGGTCTGGGAGATCCGCCACCCGGGCCACACCGCGCCGCTCAGCGCGTCGAGTCCGAGCGCGGCGTCGAGCAACTCGAGCGCCTCCGCCTCGGCCGCGGTCGGGGTCGGAGCACCGATCGACGGCGCGACCGCGGCGAGCGCCACGGTCGCCGCGATCCACATCGTGAGAAGCGCGCGCGTGCGGGTCGGCATTGTCACCCCCGCGGTCCCGCGTTCTGGACGGGACCGCACTCCATTCTAGAGCAGCACGTCCGGCGTGGCAAGAGGGGCTTCGGGCGGCGCGCAGCGATCCACGCGGCGGGGATCACATCAGGCGGTCGGATCCCTCCTCGTCAGCCGCGGCGGGCCCTCGTAGGTCGCCGGTGACCGGCGCACCTCGCGCGGCAGAGGGCCCGCCTTCGGCTTGTCTGGGGACGGTCGGCTCTTCACTCCGTCTATCCGCGACGGCGCCACCCGTCATCTTGACGACGACCATGGTCAGGTCGTCCGACTGCGACGCGCCCGCCGCGAAGTCCTTCACACTCGTGTACACGCGCTCCTCGATCTCACGCGCGGTCATGTGCCGGCACTCGAAGAGAAGCGCTTCGAGGCGATCCTCTCCGAACATCTCCTCGCTCGGATTCCGGGCCTCGGTGATGCCGTCGGTGTAGAGAACGAGATCGTCCCCGGAACCCATCGTCAGCCGGCCCTCCTCGTAGGTCGATCCCGGAACGGCGCCGATAATCAGGCCGCCCCGATCAAGGTACTCCTTCTGGCCGCCGCGCCTGAGCACGCAGGGGGGGTTGTGCCCGGCGTTCACGTACGTCAGATCTCCGGTCTTCGTGTCGAGAATGCAGTAGCAGAAGGTGATGAAGACACCGGCCTCGGTGTACCCGTGCACAAGCTTGTTGACGCGTTCGATCAGGAGCCCCGCCGGCACTCCGCTCTCGCTCAGGGCGCGCACGGCCGCCTGGACGTTCGCCATCAGGATGGCGGCTGGAGTCCCCTTACCGGCAACATCGCCGATCGTGATCGCGAGCCGACCGTCGCCGACGTCGATGACGTCGTAGCAATCGCCGCCCACGTGCCGCGCCGGAACCGAGAACGCGAAGATGTCGAGGCCGTCGATCTTGGGGAACGTTTTCGGCAACAGCTCCGTCTGGATGTCACGGGCCACGTTCATCTCGTGCTCGAGCCGGCCGCGGGCCGAGGCCTCGCGCTCGATCTGCGCCTTCATCTGCTCGTACGTGTATGTGATGAGCCCCACGATCAGCGCGAGGGAACCGTTGATGCAGACGACCATGAGCGCGTAGCGCATCTGGTAGTAAACGGCGAGCGGATAGAACAGGATCGCAAGCGCGCTTCCGAACACGCCCCCGGCGATCAGCGTGACCACTGCCATGGGAATCCGGACGTAGGCCGGGAAGCCGCTGTAACGTGGCAGCACGAACCGCACGGCGAGCACCGCGGCGAACCCAACGACGTTGGCGAAGACGATGCTGACCGGCACGAGGGCCCCGGCCGACAGCGACGGCCCCGCGATCCACCGGATCGCGAGGCCGATCACCAATCCGGCGAACGTGTTCGACAACGCCCAGAGACCGGCCGTTCTCGCCTCGAGTGGTCGAGTGTTCATGCGAGCGAGCTTGCCGCGCGTGGCGTCGCTCATCCGCTAGGCCTCCGTCTGAGATCCCGGGAATCCGTTCGGCAGCGCGTCGGGAGCCGCCGGGGCCGGCTCGAAGGCACGGTCGAGTCGTGTCTCGCGCCGCTGCAGGAGCGCGCCGAAGCCGAAGAAGATGATCACGATACCGATCAGTGTTCCCACGATGGGAATCGCCGTCACCAGGTAGACAATCACGAGGCCGAGCAGCATCGCCGGAATCGGCGAGACGTCCGGCTTGTTGTGCCGACGGAGGATCAGGTTCCCCAGCCAGATCGCCACGTAGAACTTGGCGATGTAGACACAGATGAGGTAGCCGAAGGTGATCAGCATGGCGACCGGAGCGGTGACGATCAGAACCAGCGTGATGAGCGCGACGATCGGCGCGCAGATGAACGCGATGAACCCGATGCCGAGGCTCTTGAAGGGCTTGACCCGGATCGTCTCCGCAGTGCGCCGAGCGTGGTCCTTGGTCAGGGCTACGAGGATGCTCCCCGTGACGATCGCCGCGATGAACTCAATGATCCAGAGCGCCAGCTTGAAAGCTCCCGGGATCTCCCAGTCGCCGCACTTCTCGTCCTTCTCCGGCGGCTTGAACGTCACGGTGCCCGCGACGCTCCCGGGCCGGAAGTCGATCTCCATCGGACCCTCGTAGGTGAGATCGCCGCCTATCTTCGCGGTCTCGCCCATCGTGATTCCACCGTCGGTCGTCACGTTGACGTCCCCGGCGATGTGCCCGGTCAGAGTGAAGACGCCCGTGCCGATGCGCGCGTCCCCCAGCACCTCGCCGTCGACCGTGACGACGCCCGACGCGACGAGCAGATCGCCCTCGACGAGCGCGCCCTCGCGCACCGAGATGTCGGCGCCCGCGCCGATGAGATCGCCGCTGATGACACCGTCGACGGTGAGATTCTGACACGCGACCCGGACGTCGTCCTTGACGTCGCCGCTGATGACGATGTCCTGGGCGAACATGTTGATGTCCTGGACCACGACGCCGCTCACGTCGGCGGTCTGGACCCAGGCGAAGATGTCGCCGTCGAGCGTCCCGTCGATGTCGAGCATCTGCGCCCACAGGTAGACGTCGTCGTCCACGAGGTCGCCCGCCGGGATGTAGTACTCGGACGTCTGAACGACCGAGATGTTGCCCCCGGCGATCGAGATGGCCTTGTCGGGCGACCCCTTGGCGGCCGCGGCGATGCCGCTCCCGGCGGCGGCGCCGGCCACGGCGTTGCCGACGGCGGTCCCCGCGGGACCCGCGGCGGCGATCATCGGGTGGGCCGCCGACGCGGTCCCCGCGATCGCCATCAGAAGAGCCGCGATCACGATGAGTGCGCCTGTTGCCTTCATGCTTCCCTCCTCACGGCTTCGGCCGCAGCGACGGGGGCCTTCCGGAGGTTCCTGCCCCGTCCTTCGCGTCCTCGCACGCATGATCTTCTGCATGGTCTCATGGTGCGATTCTACGGCCGCAATGCCCGAGGGTGCCAGAAGAGGCCCGTGAAGCGGCGCTGGCGAGCGTGAAGCGCACGGACGAGGGGGTCAGATGCACCGCGGGCTCAGGTCCCGGCGGCCGGGGAGAGACTCCGGGGGACGTCCGCGCCGTGCGGAAAGCCGTCTACCAGGGCAGAATTCGCCGCAGGGCGTTGACCCTGGACCGCGAGAGCACGAGCTCGGTCCGATCGTCGTCGTCGACCGTCACCCGGTACTTCCCGCTGAACCAGGGCGCGATCTCGCGGACGTGAGAGAGGTTGACGATGGTCGAGCGGTGGATCCGGAAGAACCCGTGTTCCCCGAGCCGCTTCTCGAGCTCCGCCATCGTCAGGTTGACGAGGTACTTCTCACCGGCGGTATGTGCGAACACGAGTTCGTCAGAGGCTTCGACCCACACAACGTCGCCGAGGTTCAGGAGAACGATCTTCCGCCCCTTCGTTCCGGGCAGCCGCTCGACGCCCCGCGACCGGACAAGCTCGGCGAGCTGGTCGATGCGGGTCGACAACCCGACCTGGCTGTCGAGGATCGATCGGGCCCGCCCGATCGCCCCCTGAAGTCGCTCCCGCTCGATCGGCTTGAGGAGGTAGTCGATCGAGTTCACCTCGAAGGCGCGAATGGCATACTCGTTGAACGCCGTGGCGAAGATGATCAGCGGAACCTCGTCGAGCGCCTCAACAACGCCGAACCCGTCGAGCCCGGGCATCTGGATGTCGAGAATGACGACGTCGGGGGCGAGCTCCCGGATGCGCTCGACGGCCTCGAACCCGTTCTCCGCCTCGCCGACACACTCGACGGCGTCGAGTCCCTTCAGCAGATCCCGCATCCTCGCCCGCGCGAGCTCCTCGTCGTCGACGATCAGGACTCGCATCGGCCGACTCATACCGCCCCCTCTCCGACCGGAATGACAAGCTCCACACGCGTTCCGCCGGTCGGCGACCGCCCGACCGAGAACCACTCGCCTTCCCCGAAGCGCGTGCTCAGCCGGTCGCGGACGTTCCGGAGCCCGAACCCTTTCGACATCTCGTCCTCGAGCCGCTCCGGATCGATTCCCTCGCCGTCGTCCTCGACGACGATTCGGAGAACGGCGCCATCGACCCGCGCCTCGAGCCGCACGGTGCCCCCGTCGACGCGCGGCGAGATCCCGTGACGGACGGCGTTCTCGACGACCGGTTGCAGCAGGAGCGGGGGGACCGCGACGTTCCGGGTCGAGTCGCCGATCGTCTGCTCGACCTTCAGTCGTTTACCGAAGCGCGCCCGCTCGACATCGAGATACGCGTCGACGAGCTCGAGTTCCCGCGCAAACGGAACCGCCTCCCGCTCGGACGATAGGAGCGTCCGCCGGAAGATGCTGGCCAGCCGCTCGAGAGTCTCCTGCGCGGCGTCGGGGTCGCCCGGAATGAGCGCCGAGATCGAGTTCAGAGCATTGAAGAGGAAGTGCGGGTTGATCTGCGCCTTCAGAGCCTTGAGTTCCGACTTGCCCGCCAGCTCCCTCAGGCGCTCCTCCTTGATCCTCGTCGCCGCGAGCGCCCGGTAGCCCGCCTCGATCTCCTTCCGCAGCTGTTCGTAACGGTAGATGATGAGACCGACGATGACCGCGATGATGCTCGCGACGCTCACGAGGAGAAGGATCAGTCTCCCCTGGTAGAAGACCATGAGCGGGTTGAAGAAGATGACGAGGGCCGTGCCGAAGGCGCCGCCCGCCAGGAGGGTGATGACCGCCAGCGGAACCTGGATGACCCGGGGCAACCCGCCGTACCGGGGAAGGACGAAGAGCGCCGACAGGACCGCCGCGAACCCGATCGCGTTCGCGAAGAGGACGCCCATGGAGACGAATCGCAGTCCGACGCCCGGTTCTCCCGAGAAGAGCGCGACGGCAAGACCGACGGCCGCCCCGACGATCGTGTTCGAGACGACCCATCCGAGGAGTCCGCGCGCCGTCACCCTGGCGTCGATGCGACGCGGGGCGCCGCCGTGATCCCTCTCGTGCGTCTCCGCGTCGGTCGGACGCCAGGTCATCACGGACTACCCTCCGACAACCGCGGCCAGAAGAGCGTGCTCGAGATCGTGGACCTTCCAGGCCTCGCACGTGTATCCGTTCGAGATGATCGAGAAGGCGGCGCGCTCGCCGTCGACCGTTCGCGCAATGCCGGAGATGGCGCTCACGCCGTCCAGGAGCCCGGTCTTCGCCCGGACGGACCCGCGGACCCCGCTCCAACCCATCCGGTCCTCGAGCGTCCCGTCGGTGCCGCTCACACTCAAGGACGCCGCGAACTCGTAAGAGGTTTCGAAGCTCTCGAGCGCACGGCCGATGACCCCGACGATCGCCCGCGGCGAGAGGCGATTTCTCCTGGAGAAGCCGGACCCGTCGACGATGCGGATCCTCGCCCTTCCCAGGCCGCGTTCCTCGAGGAAGTCCTCGACGGCCGCGACGCCTCCCGCGGTCGTTCCCGGCACGCCGTGAATCGCGGCGTCCGCGGCCTTGATGAGTTGCTCCGCCACGAAGTTGTTGCTGTACTTGTTGAGGTCACGGACGATCAGCGAGAGGGGCTTCGACTCGTGCTCGAACAGGGTGACTCGCGACTCCGGCGCGGTGCCGGCGCGAACCACCCCCCGGATCTCCACCCCGGAACGCCGCAGATACTCCTCGAGGGCCCCGCCGAAGTAGGCGACCGGATCACCCACGTTCCGGTAGACGATCCTCTCGGGCGACGTCGCGCGGATCCTCCCGGAGACGGCGATGACGTCCCGCCCGTTCTCCGTCAGCCTCCGGATCTCCACGCGGTCTTCCCCGCGGGCGCAGGTCTCGGCGCTGTTGCGGACCTCGATGGCACCGACGGGCGGCGCCAGTCGAACGAGCGCCCGGTCCCCGGCCTTCCGCCCCGGCCGGACGTGGACGGCGATCGCGTTGAAGTTGAGCGACAGCCCGCTCAGGCGCGCGTGATATGCCCGGTCACCCGACGGCCCGCCGGGGGTAGCCGCCCGGGCCGTATCGAACGCCGAGGCGTCGAGCACGACGTCCCCCGCGATCTCCTCGACGCCGAGCATCTCGATTCGTTCGACGAGCTTCCAGAGCTCCTCCGAAACAAGCGAGGGGTCACCCGATCCGACCACGTACAGATTGCCGTCCAGCGCCGTCTCGACCTCAGGGGCGTCGGTCGCGACCTCGGTGACGAAGCGGTAGTCGGGGCCCAGAATCGACAGCGCAGCCGCGCCGGTGACGATCTTCATGTTGGAGGCGGGGATGAACGCGCTGTCGGCGTTCGCTTCGAAGAGCACCTCGCCCGTCTCGAGCGACCGGACGAGCATGCCGATCCGGAGTCCGCGGAGGTCCGGCCTCGCCAGGAACGAGTCGATGATGTAGAACAGGTTCCAGTAGCGGGCGGACGGCGCGGGAACGTCGGGGTCCCTCGCGGAACCCTCTCCGGCCGCGCGCTCCTCCGTCCGGGCAGCGGATTCGCCCTCCCCCGCGACGCCGGGAAACGCGATCAGCACCACGAGAACGAGCGCGACCGCCGGTACCGCGAACGGGATCGAGCGTGTCCGCATCAGGCCTCCTTCACGAGCGACCCGCCGGGCCGCGCCAACGCGTGGCCTACTGCCGCACGGAATGCATCCATATCGATCTCGGCGCCCGGGCACTGCTTGCGTGTCACGATCTCGCCGCCCTCGACGACGTATCCGCTTCCTTCGAGCTCGCGATGGCCGAGAACCCGTTCAGCAGGAAGCGACAGCTCCGCCGCCAGCCGGGCGCAGAGCTCCGCCGCCGCCGTCAGCTGCACCGGTGGAATAGCCGCGATGCCGCCGGACGCCATGCAGACACCGACTGCTCGGTCGTTCCACGGCCCGGCGTGCCACGATCGCACGTCGAGGGGGAGGCAGCGGTAGATCAGGCCGTCCGGCTCGATGAAATAGGCGTAGCAGATCGTCGGGCATCCGTCGAGGGAGATGTGATTCGGGCCGGTATGGTAGCGGGCGACATCCCAGACGTTCCAGCCCGGAACGCCTGTGCAGTGGAGGGCGATCGTGTCGATCGCCCCGGGATCCCTGCGTTCGGGCGACCCGTTCGTAGGAAGCTCGTCGATGATGTCGCGCAGCCGAAGCCCGCTCGTCACTGCCACTCCTCCACCAGCGGCCGGAGCTCCGGGAAGCTGTCGATGACGTGGTCCGCGGCGGACAGCTCGTCGCGCGGCGCGAAGCCCCACGTGCACCCGATCACCCAGGTCCCGGCGCAACGACCCGCGACGATGTCCGATCGCCGGTCGCCTACCATGACCGCTCTCTTCGGAACGACCCCCGTTGCCTCGAGGATACCGACGATCAGGTCCTCCTTCGACAGGAGCCCGCTCTCTCCAGCGCACCGCGCCTCCGCGAAAAGGGCGCGGATGGCGAAGTAGTCGAGGATGAAGTTCATGTAGCCCGTCCCGGCGTTCGTCGCGACCGCCAGGACATAGCCGTCGTCGCGGAGCGCCTCGAGCGTCGTCTTCACTCCCGGAAAGAGCGACCCGTGCCCGCCCTCGACGAGCGCGTGCTCCCAGTGCCAGATGAGATCGCTCATCCGTCCGCGAAGATCCCCGGGGACCTCCGGAAGAACCGCCGCCACGTACTCCTCACGAGCCATGCCGATGCCGCCGAGGATCCCCTCCTCGGTCGGAGCCGGAACCGAGAGGCCGAACTCGTCGTTGAACTCGGAGACGGCCTTCACGACCGCGCCGATGGTCGTCGCCGTCGATGAGTAGAGCGTGCCGTCCAGATCGAGAACGATCAGATCGAGTCCCTTCACGCCATGAACTCCTTGACCTCGGAGAGGCCCGGGACGCCGCCGCGCGCGCCCAGGGCCGTGCAGTTCAGGGCCGCGGCCGCGTTCGAGAAGCGCAGCGTCTCCTCGACCGACCAGCCCTGCAGGAATCCGTATGCGAACGCCGCGTGAAAGACGTCGCCCGCGCCGGTCGTGTCGACCGCCTCGACCTCGAACCCCGGCGACTCGATGAGTCGCCCCCCTTCGCCGACGGCCACCGCGCCGTCCTTCCCCCTCGTCATCGCGACGAAGCGCGGGCCCTCCTCCCGGATCGCGCGCAGCGCCTCGACGGAATCGTCCAGGCCCGTGTAGAGGGAGGGGAACCGGCTCGACGCGACGAGGAGATCGGTGGCCGGGACCAGGTCGGCCGTGCCGTCCTTGACCGTCTCCGCGTCGAGCACGACCGCCACGCCGCGATCTCGCGCCAGCTCCGCGGCCCGCGCCGCAGCGGGCGCGTCGTGGCCGTCGACGAGGAGCGCCCGCCCGCAGGCGATCTTCTCCGCGGTGATCTCGTCCGGCGATGTCGCGATCTCGGGAGGGCGATGCCAGAGGATCGTGCGCTCACCGTCGCGCCCGTCGATGACGATGAGAGCGAGCTGGTTCGTCACACCCGGGACGGCCACGACGTCGGACACGTCGACGCCCTCCGACCGGATGCTCTCGAGCGAGAACTCCCCGATCTCGTCGCCGCCGACCTTCCCGACGTACTTCGCGCGGAGGCCGAGGCGGGCGCAGACGACCATCGCGCTCGCCGCCTGCCCGCCGCCGGCGCGCGTGAACCGCGAGACCCTGCTCTTGGTGTCACGCTCCGGGTAGCTCGGAACGACGCAGAGGTGGTCGACCGCGTTCAGGCCGAACCCGACGACGTCGAAGGGTGCACCGTCGGGTGTGGGAATGTTGAATCGCATGGTCGGACTCCGGTCCGGGCCGCGACTCGGCGCGCTCTCCGCCTGATCGCGGACCTCGTGGCGCGAGACTACACCACCTTGTGCTTCCAGTGCCCCTTCTGAAACCAGAGGAACGTCAGGAGCACCTCGACGCAGGCCGCGGCGAACATCGACCACCACGCGCCCATCTCGCTCGTCTTGAGCACGCGCACGGCCACGAGAATCAACGGAATCTGAACGCCCCACTCGATGATCGCCGCGATCACCGTCGGCGGCCACGTGTTCCCCGATCCGTAGAACGCCGACGAGAGGACGATGTGCATCGAGATCATGACCATGGCGAACGCCATCAGCCGGACGAGCGGCACGCCCGCCGCGACGACCTCCGCGTCCTTCGTGAAGAGCCCGAGAATCTGCGGCGCGAAGACGAACTCGACGATCGCGAGCGCCCCGGTGATCGCGAGCACAAGCAGCGTCGCCTTGACGACCGCCTCGTGCGCCCGTTCCTTCTTGTTGGCGCCGAGGTTCTGACCGACGATCGCGCCGGACCCCAGCTCGAGCCCGACCGCGAAGAGGATGCTGATGTCCATCACGCGCATCGCGAGCCCGTAGGCCGATACGACGACCGTGCCGAACGACGCCACCAGTGTCGTCACGAGCCAGTGCGCGCAGCTCCTCAGGAGTCCGTTCAACCCAGCGGGCACGCCGATCCTGAGGATCTCGATCATGATTCCGAGCTTCGGGTGGAAGCGTCTCCACATCGGAACCGTGATGTTCGCGCGACCGGCCGAGAGCACGACGGCGCCGACCGCGACGGCCACGGCCGCCGAAATCACGGTCGCGACGGCCGCCCCGCGGATGCCCATGCCGAGTCCGAAGATGAAGAGGGGATCGAGGGCGACGTTCAGCGCCGTCGACAGCAGCATGATGTACATCGCCTTCGGTGCGTCCCCGACGCCGCGGAGCGCGGTGTACATCGTGTACGAGCAGAACATGAACGGCAGTCCGAGGAAGCGGATCGCGCCGTAGTCGACAGCGAGGCCGCGGACGACCGTGTCGTCCGTCATGACTCCGAGGATCGGGGGCGCCGCCACGAGGCCGATCGCCCCCATGGCGACCGCCATCCCGAACTTCAGGAGCAGCGTCTGGCGGATGACGTCGCGCGTGGCGCCGTAGTCGCGCTCGCCGAAGCGGCGCGAGATCAGGGCGACCGATCCGGTTCCGACGATCTGGTTGGCCGATCCGAAGACCCAGGCGATCGCCGAGAAGAGCGTCACCGCCGCGACGTGGGCGGTTCCGAGCCGGCCGACCCAGTAGATGTCGGTGAGGGCGTAGATCGTCATCGCCCCGAAGCCGATCATCGAGGGGACGCCCATGTAGAGGACGTTCCGGAGGACGTTCCCCTCGGTGATGTCGATCTTCGGCCGCCCGTTGCCGTTCTTGTCGGGGTCCTGCCGCACGGGGCTCTCCGTGGAGAATGGCCGCTCCCTCGCCCGGGGGCGGCCGCTTCAGTCGCTCGATGTGCCGAGAATACCGACTCGGACGGGCAAACTCAACCGGGGAGGTCGACAGGGCTCCGCCCGGTCGCGCCCGCGCGCCCCAGGGCCGCCCGAAGCGCGGCCTTCTGCGAGGCCGGAGAAGCATCGTAGGCCCAGAGAAGCCCGCACTCCTCGGGGATGGTCGTGGGCGCAATCGGGGTTCCGAGCGCGACGACGGTCGCGCTCGAACCGGAGCCCGTGTGGCTCCGGACGAGTCCGTCGAGGAGGGCGCGGCCGGTGTCGGAGAGGCCGGCGAACCCGCGCCACGCGGCGACCTCGTCGACCACGAAGATGAGACTCCGCGCCGGGGTCGCGGCGTCCGCCCGGGCGCCGGCGGCGGACCGGTCCGTGACGGAGACGACGGTCGGAGCGACGTCCGGCGCCAGGCTCGCCAGCTCCTCACGAAGCGGGGAGAGATCGACCGGACGGGCGGTCTCGGTCAGGACGACGCACCGGAGACGACTGCTCCCGGGCGGCGGACCCGTCGCGGAGCGCTCCCCCCGGACGAGCGTCACAGCCGCCGTGGCGATTTCCCCGACAACCGCGGCGTCGCTCCGCCCCACCCGCGGCGCGGGCCGCTCCTCGACCCAGCGGTGGAACGCGTCGAGCCTATCGAGGGAGTCGGCGATGCGAACCTCCGAGATCGTACCGGCGCGCACGGCGGCACACACCGAGCCCACGGCCCCGCCCGCGTCCTCGGGCATCAGAAGCACGTCCGCGCCCGCGAGAACGGCGGCCGCCGCCGGATCCTGAGCGTCCGCGACGCCGCCCATCGCGAGCGCGTCGGTCATCACGAGTCCGTCGAACCCGAGGACGTCTCGCAGGAGATCGCTCGACACCGCGCGGGAGAGACTCGCGGGCACCCCGGGGTCGAGCGACGCGTATGCCACGTGCGCCGTCATCACGGCGCGGACGCCGGCCCGTACCGCGGCTTCGAACGGCACGAGCTCGCGGGACTCCAGCGTCGCCCGGCGCTCGCCCACGCTCGGAAGCTCGATGTGGGAGTCGGCGGCCGTCGCCCCGTGGCCCGGGAAGTGCTTGACCGTCGCCGCCGCTCCGCCCTCCTGGCAACCGAGGACGAACCCGGCGACGAACTCCGCCACGGTATCGGGGCGGGAGCCGAACGAACGCGTCCCCACGATCGGATTCGAGAGGTCGGTCGCCAGGTCGGCGACCGGCGCGAGCACGGTGTTCACCCCCGCCGATCGGGCCTCGACGGCGGTGAGACGTCCGGCGGCCCGGGCGAGGCCGGGGTCTCCCGTCGCGCCGACCGCCATCGCGCTCGGAAGGGCGGTCGCGCCACCGAACTGCTGCCCGGCGCCGCGCTCGAGATCGGCGGCGATGATGAGCGGCACGTCCGATGCCCCGAGCAGCTCGTCCGAGAGCGATCGGACCTCGGCCGATTCGCCCCCGAAGATCACGACGCCGCCCAGACCCGGCTCGCGGATCTCCCGGAGGGCTCTCTCGCGTTCGGCCACGGGATCGCGGTCTCCCCGCAGCCGGACGCTGCCGACGATCATCCTGGCGACGCGCCTCTCGATGTCCAACGAACCCTCCCGATCAGAGTCCCGTGCAGATCTTCCCCAGGACGACCGGTCGCGACGCTCCCGTCGCGGCCGGTACGTTGCCCGGGCGGCCGGCCAGCGTCTCGTTCGCCAGGACGGCGAACCCGACGGCTTCCTTGGCATCCGGATCCCAGCCGAGGGAGGCGAGAGTGACGACCGGGGCCGGCCCGAAGAGCTCGGACAGCCCTGTCATGATCGCGCCGTTCCTGACTCCCCCTCCGCTGACGACGACATCGACGACCGGCGGGTCCGCCGGAAGGAGATCGGCACCGCGGCGGATCGACTCCGCGGTGACGCGGGCCGCCGTCGCAAGAAGATCGGCGAGCTCGCCGTCGTCGAGGTCCGCGGGAGACCGCCCGGGGAAGACGAGCTCGCGCAACCGTTCGGCCGCCGCGCGGCCGAATGTCTCCTTCCCGGTCGACTTCGGGGGAACGGCTCGGAAGTAGGGGTGATCGAGGAAGCGCTCGACGGCGTCCGCCGACGGGCGGCCCGAGAGGCCGCGCGCGCCGTCCCGATCGTGGGTCTCGCGCCCGTCGGTCGCCGCCAGGACGATCTCGTCGAGGAGAGCGTTGCCCGGACCGGTGTCGAACCCGGCAACCCCTTCCCGCTCCCATGGCACGTAGCTCACGTTGGCGATGCCCCCGATGTTGACCATCAGGCGCGCTCCGCTGTCGGGGCGGAAGAGGAGCCAGTCGACGAACGGTATCAGAGGCGCTCCCGACCCGCCCGCCGCGACATCGGCTGTCCGGAAGTCGGCGACCGTGAGGACGCCGGTCCGCGCCGCGATGATGTCGGGCTCGCCGATCTGGAGGGTCACGCCCGGGCGCCCGGCCGTCGGCTGATCGTGATAGACGGTCTGGCCGTGTGATCCGATGAACGAGACGTCGTCCGGCCGAAGACCGTTTGCCTCGATGAGCGCGAGGGCCGCCCCCGCGAACGCCTCGCCGAGATCCGCGCTCAGTCGGGCGAGGTCCTCCGCGCTCGACGTTCGCGCCCCGCGGATTCGCTCCCGGAGGGACGCGGCCAGCGCCGGACAGGCGAAGTCGAGGACCTCGACGGCCGGAGCTTCCTCGCTTCCCGAGAGGCGAACCAGCGCGGCGTCGATCCCGTCCGACGACGTCCCCGACGAAAGCCCGATCGCAAGCCGCGGATCGGACTCCGCGACGCGGCGCAGCCGTTCGACAAGCCGACCTCCCGGATGGCCGCTCATCGCGCGCTCCCTTCGCCGCGCTCGTCCCGCTGCTCTTCCGCCGAGCGATGACCGGCTCGCCGGAGCGCCTCCCGCACGAAACCGCCGGCGTCCGCGAGCGCCCGCTCCGCGGCCGCGCGATCGAGACCCGTCTTCTCCATGACGATCGCCGCCTTGACCGATCCCCCCGCCTCATCGATGACCTCGGCGGCGCGCCGGTAGTCGACCCCGGTGGTCTCGACCAGGATCCGGCAGGCGCGATCCCGGAGCTTGTCGCAGGTCGCCATGAGGTCGACCATCAGATTCCCGTATGTCTTCCCCAGAAGCACCATCGCGGAGGTCGTGATCGTGTTCAACACGAGCTTCGTCGCCGTTCCGGCCTTCATGCGGGTCGAGCCCGTCACGACCTCCGCGCCCACGATCGGAGCGATGACGACGTCCGCCGGAGCTTCGTCGGGGGGAGGCGTGCAGCACAGGAAGATCGTTGCGGCGCCGAGCCTCCTCGCCGAGTCGAGCGCTCCCAGGACGTAGGGCGTCACTCCGCTCGTCGCAATCCCCACGACGACGTCGCTCGCCCCGACTCCCCGCGCCGCGAGCGCCTCTCCCCCGTCGGCGGCGACGTCCTCCGCGCCCTCCTGCGCCCGCACGAGGGCGTCGTAGCCGCCGGCGATGATGCCCTGGACCATCTCGGGATCGGTTCCGAAGGTCGGCGGGCACTCGGCGGCGTCGAGAACGCCCAGCCGGCCGCTCGTTCCGGCGCCGACGTAGAAGAGCCTTCCCCCTCGTCGGAAGCGCTCGACGACGAGTTCCACGGCCGACGCTATGTGCTCCCGCTCTCCGGCAACCGCCTCGGCCACGACGCGGTCCTCGGAGTTGATCAGGTCGACCAGCTCGAGCGCGTCCATCGTATCGATGCTTGACGAGCGCGGGTTGCGTTGCTCCGTCGCCAGGTCTCCCATTGACGACATGTCGCGCTCCGAACGCCCCCGGCCGGGGCGGTCCTTCGAGCCTGTCACCACGACCTCCGTTCCGGCAGCTCGTCCGCGGCAGTCTCAACCGACGCTCCCCCCTCGCCGCCGCACGCGAGGGGAACCGGCGGCCCCGCGACCGAGCCGGCAAGCTCCCGGTACGCGATCGTCCAGAGCGCGTACTTGTAGGTGCCGTACGCCCCGGTCGCCACGCAGACGAACACGATTCCGACGGGGATCCCGAGAATCAGCCCGACGACGGCGCTCGCCAGTCCGATCAGGACGAACGGAACCGCGATGACCGCCAGGATCACGACGAGAGCCAGAAAGAAGATCACGTCCGAGAGCAGCGCAATGAGCCACACGAGCAACGACTGGCCGAGGCAGCGCCTCATCAGACTCCACCCGATGGCCAGACTCTCCTGGAATCCGACGCCCGCGAGGACGTACGCCCGCTCCGCGTAGATGATCGTGAGCGCCAGCACGACCAGGAAGGCGAGATACGGGATCGCCAGCAGAGCGCCGATGACGATCGAGATCGCGATGCCCGGAGCTCCCGCGGCAATCGGAAGGACGAGGGGAACCGCCAGAATCACGCTGACGACGAGGAACGCCGCGACCCCGAACGCGAGCAGACCCAGGAGCCCCCAGAAGCGTCTCACGCCGCAGGCCCAGGCGTCTCCGAGAGCAACGCGGGCGCCGGCGTCGGCGTCCCGCGTCCCGCCCACGAGCGCGCCCCTGGAGATGATGCTGATGACGAAGAGCGCCAGCCAGACGACCACGACGAGGACGACGGCGAGCACCAACACCCCCACGTGCATCGTCAGATAGTCGCGAACGGGCGCCCCGACCCGCTCGCTCCAGTTGAGGACGTTCCCCCCTCCGAGCGAGACGAGAAAGCCGAACACCCACAGCGGCTTGCTGCGCCAGGTCACGCGAAGCGCGCGCGCGACGATGTCCCAGTAGTCGACACGGCCTCCCGCTGCATTCACCATGACAGCGACCTCCGGTTACGACTGGAGAGCCCCGCTACCCCAGGCGGCGAAGCAGCACGAGGCACACGATATAGGCGGGCACCATGATCCCCGTGAGGACCCTTCGCCCGAGGACCGTTCCGCCGCCGCGGCCCGCTCGGATGCCGGAGAGGACGAGCGAGGTCAGTAGGAGGGCCGTCACCACGTTGACGAGATTGACCGCCGACACGCCCGCCCAGGCCGACCCGCCGCCTCCCACGAGCAGCAGCGGCGCCCCGAGCGCGAACAGGAGGATGTTGATCGTGTTGCTGCCGAGCAGCGTCCCCAGGGCGATGTCGGCCGACCCGGCGTGCCGGACCGCGGCGAACGCAACCGTCACTTCGGGGAGCGATGTCGCGACGGCTACGAGCAGCGACCCGACGAACGTCTGCCCGAGGACGACCGATCTCCCGTTCATCGCGAACTGGAAGAGGGCGATCCGATTCGCCGACCGCGACATGAAGAAGCCGGCAACCACGACGACGCCGGCAAGGAAAAGGAACCTCACCGCCAGCGAGGCTGTCGAGCCGGCCGCCGCGATCTCGTCCTCGCCCTCCTCATCTTCGAGAGGAACGTTCCCACCGGACGCCTCGACGAAGAAAATCACGACAATCGGCAGGCCGAAGAGGACCGTCGGCAGGATGGTGTGGCCGAGATGACGACCGGCGAGGACTCCCGCGCCCACGAGCGCCGTCAGGATCAACAGAAGCCGGCACGTCCTCGTGTAACGCCGGGAGTGGACGGCGCCCAGGAACCCGCCCCCGACGAACGCGAGCTCGAGGAAGGCAATGATCGTGATGTTGAAGTTGTTGCTGCCGAGGATGTTGCCGAGCGCGAGGTCGGGCGCCCGCTCCCTCAGGAGCGCGGCAAGCGTGATCGACAGCTCGGGAAGCGAGGTGATCAGCGCGAGGACGAAGAGGCCAAGCGTGCTGGCGCTGACGCCGAGTCGGGTGGCAATGCCCTTTCCCAGAACGGGCAGGCGGCTCCCGCTTGCGTAGATCGCGACCGCGGCGGCCGCGAAGATGGCGAGTTCCCGGACCGGCAACGCGAGGCCCTTTCGCTGCGTGACAGGGTGTCTCTCGGAGTATATGGAGGCATTGTGAGAGGGGCAAACGAAAACCGCGCCGGCGGTTCCGGCGCGGTCGATCAGACGGCCGTGAGTGACTCTCGCCCGGCGGTGACGGGACGGGCGCGGGGCGTCGCTACGACACGTCCTTGTCTTCCTTCCATGAGGAGATGAAGTAGCTCCCGGTCTGCGGGAACCACGGCGCCGCGCCGCCGATCAGTCGCGGGTC
>Ga0180429_10001653_pt1 | contig 18779 bp, 38 predicted proteins | sample SS_ome_FD_132428 | JGI IMG/M metagenome (GOLD analysis project Ga0180429, IMG submission 132428) | Hypersaline lake sediment archaeal communities from the Salton Sea, California, USA - SS_1_S_1 metaG | ecosystem: Environmental > Aquatic > Non-marine Saline and Alkaline > Hypersaline > Sediment ...
GTACTCTCCGGTGGGGCAAATCGCGTCCCTGCTAGATGGTATTGGACTGGATGCCCTCTCCAATACGATCTGGCCCAACGGGAAGGTAAGCAAGGTCTCTACGGCTGTCCCGGCAAGTGCTCAGTATGCCGCACTCCGGCCGCTGCCGAATGTCGGCACCGTCAGTCGTGGGCGATACACCGGCGTGATGTAGGGGGATTCCATGGCCCGCCGCAGGAAGAAGAAGGGGACAGGCACGAAACTGCTCGTCGTGGGGATCCTGGCCGTAGGCGGATGGTATCTCTACGCATCCGGCAAAGGCCAGGAGCTCGTAGACGCATTCAACGCGTGGGCGGGGTCCGGATCCGGAAATGGTGGTAAGCAGGGCGACGAGCCCGGCTATGTTGACATCAACGCCGACGCCGGCGCACAGACGCTTGTCGGAGAGATCGCGGCGGTTCTAGCCGGACTCGCTGCGGACAGGCACTGGCAGAACACCGCCCAGGATGCCGCCAAGGATGCTGTGCCTCAGTTGCCGAGCGGGGGCGGCAGCGCTGTGGATACCGTCGCAGCCGCCGGGGGGGCATCCGGTCTACTGGTTGACTGGCTCGGGCCGGAAGTCGGGACGAAAGTCGGCAAGACCGTCGCACCGATCGCGGGGGCGTGGATGGGTTATCAGTTGTACTCCGGCATCACGGGGCCGAGCGGTCCGGAGATCCTCGATCACCTCAAGGAGACCGAGGGAGTGGATCCGGAGCCGGTCTATGCGGCATCGAAGCAGATGCGGCAGGCATACAAGGACGCGGGGTTCTTCGGGAAGATTGACGCGATGGGGTCAGTGATGAGCGACTACGCGGCCCAGTATCCGGACGATGCGGCCGCTCTGAGGGCGTTCTATGCGATGACGCCGGCACAACAGAAAGCGGCGGTGTACGGATGAGCCGGCGGACGGCTTCACCCATGGTGAGCCTGGTGATCGCGGCCGCTGTGGGCGCGTTCGTGTTCAAGGCCATGGAGGTCTGGGTCTTCCCACACGTCTTCAGGGGGCATCGTGGATATCTCTAAGGTCGATGATCTGATTCTCGTTGCGGGAATAGGACTGCTGGCGTTCGGAGCCTATCGAGCTGTCAGGGTCGTGTCGGATGTCATCAGCCACACAGCGGCCGCCGTAGTGGAGCTACACAACGACATGGAGCGGAGAGCGTGGGAGGTCGTGCAGGCGGCTCCGGATCTCAGCATCACCGGGACCATGCGCGAGATCGTCGAGTCTCAGCGATCGATCTACGCACCGGAGCAAATGCCGACGCCGAGCGAGCTGTGGAGGTACTACCAGTGACGCCGATCGATTGGGGCGTGATCGCAACACTCGCTGTCTCTGTGATCGGTGGGGCGTTTTCAATGGGGAAGCTGTTCGAGAAGGTGAACTCAATTGACCGCAAAGTGAGCTGCATCACGAAGCTCGATGAGCGCGTGGATGACATCGATCGCCGGGTGGTGCGTCTCGAGACAACCGCCGGCGGAAGGAGGGTCATAGACCATGGCACGTAAGAAACGTTCGACACGAAAGAAGTGGGGGAAGATCGGTGCTCCGAAGAGCGCGAAACGCCGGGCACATCTGCGGAAGATCGCCCGCAAGCGACGGAAGAGGTAGCCATGGCCCATGCAGCAGGTGGGGGGGGGATCCTGGGGGCACTCGCAGCGACCATCGAAGATGCCCAGTACTACTGCGCCTACTCATCCGGATCTGACGAGTCGGGGCAGGGCACGAGCGCGGAGCCGTGGTCTACACTGGACAAGGCGCTGCAGTATCTGCGGGACAACTCGCCGGTGATCCTGAACACCGTTCGTATCCGGATCATGGAGATGGAGACCATCACCGCTTCTCCTGACTTCTCCGGTATCTTTGTTCTCGGGGACCTCATAATTGAAGGGCACGACGGGACCAACAGTCTGTATCAAAGCGGCACCGTCGCTAGCGCAGAAACCAGCAGTACAACGGTAAACCTTGCATCGGGGGATGTACCGGCAGACGATATTTACAATGGAGGGCGCTTCTTCATCGTCTACGGCACGAACAAGGGAGTTGCCGATTCCATCGCGGATTCTACGAACTCTGGAGACACCATCACCCTTGACTCTGCACACGATTCCGCAACCGATGACATATATGCAGTGGTGGGGTCGGCGGGGCTAACATGGACCGGCGGCGGGATGATGACCATAGCCCCGACGCTCGGCAAGATTACCATGTATGGGCTGCAACTGATTAATATCCGGCTCGCGGCGGTTCCGGCTATTACGGAACTGAAATACCTGTATTGGAATAACGACGGGTATCAAGGGGTTTTGTACCCTGGAGTCCTCGGAGTTCCTATGCCGGGAGCCACCATCAACGTCCTCTACGCGCACCTTGTCTCAAATACCGGAACCTACTGCGTAAACGTCGCATCTCCTTTACAGGTAGTTTTCTACTACAACCTCACGTCTGGCGGGCACGGCATCAATGCGGGAGGCAACGCATATGTGACGTGCTACAAGTCCTACCTATCGCATAGTGGTAAAACGGCGATTGCAGTACAGACTGGCGGAAAAGTGTTCGATAACCAGACAACCAACAGCTATGCCGGGACGATCACGGATGCGTCGTATGGGTGGACGGATTTTGCATAGGGGGTGCATGATGGTTGTTGTCTATGACGACGCGACAGGGCGGATCGTGGCGGTGCATCGCGGACCTCTGCGCAGACAGTCCGGGCGGACTATCTACACCGACGAAGGGCGTGTCATTCTGGACGCGGGCGCACGTGTGGCTGTTGTCGATGATCAACCGGTCGACCACATCATGATAGATGAAGGAATGTCGGGTGTCTGGCCGGATGACTTCGTCGGCCTGCATGATGCGAGAGCCGTTACTGATGCGATTGACGCCGGGACCAGTCAAGCCATCGAGGTGGCAGTCCATCCGCTATGTGGTGCTGCCAAGGAGCGGTCCATCCTGCGCGAGCAGCTGGCGGATCTCCTGACCCACTTTGGGATCACGTCAACGGCTGACTTCGCGCGCCTGCAGGGGATCGTTGCCACGGAGAAGGAGAAGGCTACGCTTCTCGAGGCGAGCAAATGACGCGCCGACTGATGGCGCTGGCTCTGATCGCGTGCGTGGGGTTGGCCGGATGCACGCTGTACGTGCCCGGAGGTCCAACGCCGCCGCCGATCGTTGCTCCGGATCCGGAGCCAACCAATCAGCGGCCGCTCGCTCTGTACTCCATGTCGCCGGGCGCGGCCGCGGTGGGGGAGTCGGTCACGCTCGATGCGTTCCAGAGCCGCGACTATGACGGCCAGGTGGTCGCCCATCACTGGCTGATCGATGGTCATGGGACACAGACCGCGAGCATCGTGGTTGTCTCCTGGGATCATCCGGGCGTCTATCGGATAGAGCTCATCGTGACCGATAACGACGGCGCACGCAGTGACGCCACCGACGGACAGATCACAATCACATCATCCGAGCCGCCGAGCTGTGGCGGCGGGGGATGCGGATAGGAGAGCTATGCGCAGACTAACGGGCGGGGACACGTTCTGGTTGGCACTCGCGGCGATCGTGCCCGTTGTCCTGTGGGCAGTCGGGGGCGACACGAAGCCGCAGAAGCGCAGGAGGAAGAGGGGCAAGAAGCGAACGACCACGACCCGCGCCACAACAACGAAGAAGCCATCCGCCAAGAAGACGCCGACCGACGACGGATGGATCCGCATGGGGTACGCGAAGACCGCCGGAGATGCCGAAGCGTGGGAACGTGGGGCCCTCGATAAGGGCTGGGACGTGAAGGCGGAGAAGTCCAAAGGTAAGTCCTGGGCACTGTACAAGAGGGCATAGTATCGCAGTCTCAGAACTGTAGAATGACTAACAGGAGGTTGTGGCATGTCACGAACTCGACGTTTTGATGGTGAGCGGTTCGGGCTAGAGTACGCAGGTTCGAAGAAATCAACGGCTGTAGCACGGGCAAAAGCCCTTCGAAAGCGAGGATACAAGGCCCGCGTGGTTCGGTGTCGAGAGCATGGGTCAGACGGATCAGGACGTACGGTCAGGATCAAACGCTGGGAGTATCGCGTCTACGCACGGATGAAGTGACACGCCCTCGGTACGTGCAGCTACTCAATCCGAAGTCTGGCCGCTATGTCCTCATCGATCGAGAAGAGGGCGCAATCATCCGGAGCAAGCCAACACAGGGGCCGTATCACGGTGTCAAGATAGCCGATCGACTGAGAGGCCCCGTAAATCGATCGGATCCACCGGCGGCCTAGTCTCCAGAGGCCCGGAATCACCTCAACACCGGCCGCCACGCTTCGGCAGGCGACAGATCTCACCAGCGACTGTGGCGAGGCTCGCCGCCTTGCCCGCTCTTGTTGTTGCATCGTGTTTGTATAGTCTGTCTTCAATAAGAGCGGGTCACCCGTCTGATACCGGTGTGTCGTGGGTGTCCTCTTCACTATCACATCGTTTACGGATAAACTGTATACAATAGAGGTGAGGGGGTATGAAAACCGCAAGACTCGTTTGCCTGTTGTTCGCCGTCTCGTTGTTCCTCCTTTTCGGTTGCGATGGTCCGTTCTGCAGTGGTGTCGTGGTCAAGAAGCACCACGAGGCCGAATCCATGTACGTTACGTACATCCCCATGCAGGTCGGCAAGGTCCTTGTGATGATCCCCTACTGGTATCTCGATGATGAGGACTTCGCCGTGACAGTGAACGACAACGGAAAACACCGAACTTACTACGTTGACAAGGAGACGTACGAGCGGTGGGATGTCGGCGAGTGGTTCGATGTCACGAAGGCGGCAGCGGTATCCACACAGGACTCGGACGAACAGCTCGCTGAAGCATCGGCGGAAGATGCCAGGACGTACGGAGGTGACGCATGATCGAGATTGAGAAAGGTATTCCGCTTCCAGAGGTGAAGAGGGGGCGCAAAGGGAATTATCGATACCCGTGGAGGGATATGGCTATCGGGGATTCCTTCCTCGCTCCAGACGCAGACATCCGTTACATGGCCGCGAGTGCCGTAGGAGCTAGAAAGAGACTAGGCCGCCGCTTCGCGTGCCGCACGGTAGAGGGCGGCGTGCGCGTGTGGAGGATCGAGTAGTCGCAACGAAAGGCACCTAATGTTGCGAAGGATTGGAGGTGAGAACGTGAAAGCCTGGAGCGTGCTGGAACAATACGAGCATACCGGTGTCATCGTCTTCGCGGAGACAGTCAGCGAGGCAAAGACAGTAGCGCGGGGCGTTGATCCGATGTGGGAGTACGAGTGGACTGATCTACGTGTGAAGCGCCTCCCGGAGTTAGATGGCAAGCTCTCTGAGCCCGGCGTTGTCGATTGGTTCGAGAACACGAGAATCTACTACGAAGCAGGATGGTGGCCGGAGCAAGGAGCGCCGGAATGCGACCATTGCGGACGCTACGAGTACGAAGGGATACCAGAGAGCCACGTTGAGGAGCTAGTGGATCACGGCTGTCTCTGCGTCATGTGCCGGAAAGCCGCAGGCATCGAAACACCGGAACCGGTAGCGCCGAAGAGCTGAGGAGGTGGATGTGGACGACAAGGCAACGAAGCTCGCAGAGCTGGCCTATCTTGAAGCGCTGGGGACAGGGGGGATGATCCCCGGCCCTGAGATGCGCCCACACCTCCAGCGGAAACCGTCACGAGAGAAGCGCGGATCGACATCGAAGAAGTGGAGAGCCAGCAAGAAGAGCCGACGCAAGCAGGCGCAGGCATCAAAGCGCCGCAACCGGAAGGGGTGAGGATGTCTAGCGCAGAACAGACGCGACTCATGCAGGAGTGGTACGAAAACACTGGATTCGAGTTCATGGGGTGCGACGAGGTAAAGGCAGACGACCCCGCCGGATTCGTTCGGGCGTGGAGGATGAATTGCCAGTGGCTGCAAGACGTTGTCGATAACATGAGACGGAAGATCGACTCCTACAACCGAGCTGAGGAGGTGTGAGGGGATGCTAAGGGTCACACGAATACGAGCGCGCCACGTTGCCGATTGGGGGCTAGGCTGGCATCTGTCCGTAGGGTACGGCACCCGATCGATCGGTATCCGGGTCCATGAGTGGGGCGTGCGGCTGATGTTCTTCCGGTGGCATGTCTGCATTCACCGTTGAGATGTCGCAACAAAAGTGCTCTTTCGATGCGGCAACCTCGGGAACGTAGGCCAGAACCGGGTGGCCATAAACCGGGATCATGGCCACCCAGACAGGAACAGTATTTCGGATAGGATGAGGGGATGAGACGACAGAATCAGGCCAGCGAGTACACGCTGACCGAGCTACAGATCGAGAAGCTGATCTATTCCACCGACTGGCCCGGCAAACGCGCCCGATCGCCGGAAATGGTGTTCCGCGATCGCACGTTGCTCAAGGTGCTGTGCTACTGTGCCCTGCGTGCCTCTGAGGCCGCTGGGCTCGACTGGAAAGACATCGACCTGCGCCAAGGCCGCATGACCGCCTACGGGAAGGGAGACAAGAAACGCGATCTCCTCTTCGGCATTCCCTATCCAGATCTCGCATCTGATCTCTCCGCCCTCAAGGGCCGCCAGACCCGCGGACCGGTCTTCGTGGGCAAGCACGGCCGACAGATCACCCGTCAGGGCGTGCTATACGTCGTCCAGCGGGCTGCAGAGTACGCGGGCATAGAATCACCGCACCCGGGCCACGCGCGCCCGTGGGTGCACCTCCTGCGTCACTCCTGGGTACGTAATGCCCGACGACGGAGGCCGCCTGTGCCATGGGAGCACATCCAGCAGTGGCTAGGACATGACAAGGTCGCGACCACAATGGACACCTACGGCACGCCGGACACGGCAGACACAGCCGACGCGATCGCGCGATCGATCCGGGGTGGTCTCGATGGAGCCTAGCGCACACCAGGCCCGCGGCGAGTGGATCAATCCTGTGACCGGGGCACCCGGCCCCCGCTACGTCAATCACCTCGATCTGAGGGCCGACACACAAGGAGACGCCCGCGAGCTCGCCATGCTCTACGCCTACTATGATGCCGGAGGATCCGCCTACGCGCTGAGTCTCCTGGCGAGCGAAGAGGGCGGTGACAAACTGCGCGATCTGCTGAGCCTGTTTATCCATCCGTCCGGTTTGCTCGTCGTGCAGCAGCTCATCCGTCAGGCGGCCGGGATGCTCGAGGTACCCGACGCAGCCGCCCTGTGCGCACCGGGCGAACCGCCGCCGGCGATCGAGCCGAGTCCGCCGGAGGATCCAACATGGTGAGAATGACAGAGGTCTACCGCTTGATACTGCCGCAGGACGTGCCCGTCTGGGACGAGGAGACCGGCGAGTTCCGGGGCATGGAGTCACCTGCCGTACAGATCGACCGGTCTCGGCCGATCCGCTTCATCGTCGCGTTTCCGGACGACGATTGACATCTGTTACACTGCATCCATGCGGCGAGCTCTGATCATCCTGTGTCTAGTTGTCATCTGCCTGCCTGTCCATGCGGACTGGGTGGACTGGCTTGCGCAGACCTGGAACAGTGCACGCGCAGCCTGGGACGAAGCGACACTCATCTACCGTGTTTTGCGAGCTGCCGACTACGAGGAGCCCCGCGTCATGTCCTTTGCCCGTCGCTCGGTCTCCTACAAGCACGCAGGCGACTACTCGATCGCCCAGGTGTGCGATGTGTTCGATGCAGTCAGCACTCGATGGACCTACGTCAACGATCCCAACGGGTTCGAGTACATCCAGAGGGCTTCCGATTCGCTCAGTGCTGCGTGGCGCGGTGACTGCGATGATCACGCCGTGTTCATGGCCTCGTGTATGCAATCGATCGGCGGTGCCGCGTTCGTCCTCCTCGCCATGTGGCCGGAAGGAGGACACGCGATACCCATGTTGTACGTGGGGCAGACGTTCTACGATGCGTCAAAGCGGATCCTCTATATCGCTGACAGGTACAGCATAAAGGTTCCACCGGTCTACGAGTTGGCATGGGGGTACTGGCTGAATCTCGACTATACAGCGGACCATCCAGGCGGTCCCATGGCAAGACTCGGCCCATCACAGCCGACGACGCTGTCCGTGCCGCTGTTTGATGTGGATGATGCGAATCTGTACGGTCTGCCGGCTCCTGCAGTTCCCTAGTCCTCGGCCTGGTCTCGCTTCGGCAGGAACCACGACAGGACGCGCTTCCAGAATCGGCGGACTCGCTGCCGCTTGGCGAGGGCCATACGGACCTGTCGGACTTCGGTCTCCTTGAGCCGTAGACTGCCCTCGGCCTTCTCACGGCGGATCCGCTCATCCATCAGCTGATCGGCAAGCAACTCGCCGCGGAGTCGCTCGATGTGCCATGCTAACGGCCTTTTGCTGTGGTTCTGCTCGATCGCGCAAAACCGCCGCAGAACCTCCGAATCGTCGTCAGACAGGATGATCGCGTTGTCCCGGCCGCGGTCCGGATCGATCAGACGGGCATCCACCAACGCGCGCACGCGCCGATAGTACTGGTCGCGGGACAGGCCTAGCTCATCCCTCAAAGAGCGATCGTTCACGTTGCTGTGGCCTCTCGTGGATGAAGATGTCGGCGAACTGCAGCTCAGGGTTCCGCCGTTGGAGATGCTGAACGATCGTGAATCCCATCTCTTCGCTCACTCCACCTCGACGATTCTCGACCGTGTGGAGGAACGTCCGGCTGATCCCGACTAAGGAACAGAAGTCCTTGACGGTGTATCTCTGTCTGATCCGCTCGTCACGTAGGGCTGTGCCACGCGACATGATCCGCGTCTTCACGGTCCCTGCAATCACAAACACCATCTCCCCGTAGACTGACGTCTAACTACGAGTATACTGCAGGATGTCCACAGTTGAAGCCTCTTGCGCACTGACTGCAGGACAAATGTCCCTTTCTGCGTTGCACCGCACCTGTAGCGCTCACTACCACACACCACTCCTCTTAACTGTTGACATCTGCGGACACCGGCTGTAGACTGCTTCCTTGGGTGGTGACTCAGTATGTGGTGTACATCTCGTAGACCGACGCGAAACGGCGCAGAACGCCCTAGGGCTGGTCGTTTCGGCTCTATTCCCCTTGTTCCTGACGATTCTTTGCAACATCTCCATACGGCACGGGTACATTTGGATAGAACAGTCGGTCCGCTCGTGGCATCGAGCGCCCGCATTCAGAAACACCACGCGGCGGCGGAAGTGTATGCCTCCGCCGCCGCAACCCGTAGTCCTGCTCTGTCCATTCCACACCGGTCGCGGTCTCGCGCCATACGGGAACACACCCATTCGGATCGTTTCCGGTGTCGCGCGACACCGCGACACACACCACGCAAACCACGACCCAGTCTACCAAGGTGGGAACCATGACGCCCGCTGCCATTGCAGGGATCGCGGGAGGCCTTGGTGCGTCGCTTGTCATCGTTTTGGTCTGCGAACTAGGTCATCTGATCCGATCCCGATCGAGCCGCGGCGTGTCCCACGGTAGTGCGTGTAGTGTTCATAGCCCCGAGTCAACCAGGGGTTCACTGGACGTGCCGCGGTTCGACCGGAAGCATATCAAGTGGGCTATGGAAGCGGTGCGATGGAAGACATGGAACCTACGGGGCTCCACGTACTTTATCATGCGTGAAGACGTACGGTTCATCAGCTGGCGGGCTGATCAGAGGTTTGGCGTATGACGCCGCGCGAGCTACACCGCCCTGCATCGCTGATCGCCAAGGAGGATCTCGCGATCCGGGCCGCGGTTGAGCACCGCAAGGAACACGGCATTCCAGATGGAGAGCACCCACTCCTGACCTATCTCTACTCGGACCTGCTCTGGACAGCCCACCTGTGCGAGCTGTTGGCCGCGTTCTTCAACGCATCGAGCGACGGACAGGGCGCTGCATTCCTCCAGGCATTCGAGAAGACCTGTATCCAGAATGAGCACCGCAGCCCCTCGTGGCGTCTCCGGATGCTGTGGCGGGCGCTCAGTGCCGAGGATCCGGCCACAATCCCCGACGGAGCGATCCGCCGCCTTGTGATGCAGATCCGCGCCGATGACGCCGCCAACGACCGCCGGGGGGTGACGCAGTGAAAGATACGCGCTGTATGCACTGCCAGCACTTCGGGCCAATCGTTGCACAGCGGCCGCTTGTCGGCAAGTGCGCGGCCGGCATGCACTTCGAGCGCTGCATCCTGGGTATGGAGCCGAGCTGCGACCGATTCGTACACAACGGGGAGCCGGTTCTCGACCTCCACAAGGGCAACCTACCGCAGAACACAGGGCCACGGCTCACGCCAAGGGAATCGTTCGACTGTGACGACGAAGTAGGCGACTGGGGTCCGGAGAAGCGTATCCCGGCAACCGCAGCGCACTACGCACGCGGGGGGGCTCGATGGTAGCGTTCTTCTTGGGAGAGACACGACACGTCACCCGCGTTTCGATGAGTCGAATCCAAGCACGGTCGATTGATTGGTGTACGGACATTGATCTTTATGACTGGCCCCTTCAACTACTCCAAGAGCCCATTCCACACGCTGAGTGGACACGCCTACGGTATCGGGTTGATAGGGCATTCCGACGCCGTCGACTCCGCGCCAACCGTGAATACTACCGCCGGACACGAGATCGAGGCCGCCAATGACTGTCAGCAAGACATACACCCGGCCGCGAGTGCTCGCCAATCTCGCGATGAACGAGAACATCGTCTACGACGTGCTGCGCTTGGTCAGTGACGACCGCGGCGTTTTGGGTGGGATGTCGCGGGCCGAGATGGCACGTATCTGTCGGATGAGCGAGCGAGAGCTCTCTCGATGTCTGCGCCGTCTCGAGGCGGTTCGTCTGCTGATCATCAACGCCGCCAAGCGGGGGCGCGGAGCGATCCGACGCTACGTCCTGCGGCCGTTGTACGCGTTGTGGGTCCGTTTCCGAAACGCAGTCCAGAACAGGGTGCGCGAGTTTTCCACAGATAAAGGGGCCCCATTACATAAGGAGACCCCTGAGAGATTGAATCAACAACCTAAAGACGGACCCGGGCCACGATCGCCGGGGGCGATCATGGCACAACTCCGGGCCGTCGTCTCGGGAAATATTCGACTGCCAGCGATTGCCCGCAGGGTTATTCTGTCTACCGCCGGCCGGATGCTATTCCACGAGGGCCAGATGCACCGTTTCACAGCACCGGCTCTACATGAGCTGATCGACTCCTTGCGCCAGGGCGAGCCGTCCGGGATGCCGAGCCCGGACGCTCGCTCGGCCCGCTTCTGGGGGTGGGCTCGCATCTTCATCGGCGGAATCGTCCAACGCCACGCCATGGGAATCGGTACGCAGTCGATGCTTGAGGCATTCATGCCGCCGGAGAAGACCTCCGAGATGCCCACGCCACGGTGGCAGATCGAGCGAGACAACCGCGAGCAGCGGATCCGCGCCCATCTGGCCGCTCGACGCATCCAGCGCACACCGGCGGAACTCGAGCAGATGAGAGCCGCGGCCAAGGCCGCCTTGGGGGTCTCATGACCGGGACGCGCGTACACGGCAAGCACTGGCTCGATCGCCCGAGCCGATCGCCGCGTGTGGAGGACATACAGCTCTGGTGGTCTCGGGAGCGATTCAACGCCGCGGTGATCCTCGCGAAGGCGGAGCTCATGGTCCGTGGGGAGCATGCCCCAACGCGAAAGCTCGCGCAGCTGATGGAGATCTCGGAATCGATGTTACGGGTGTACCGGACGCGCGAGGCCCTACCAGATGGGGTCCGGATCATTTGGATTGATGCAGCACTGCGCCAGCTGATCGGCGCGGGGTGGATGGACATTGTCAACCAAGCCATGACACGGCCACATGAGGCCGCCACTGATCTGTTCTGAGGGGGACAGCCATGGATATGCGACAGCTACTAGACGAGGCCGACGAGATCTACCGATACCCGGGCGAGCTCGTCATCGAGAAGTTCATACCGGGCGCGGATGCGCTTACCGATCGCGTGTGCCTCGGGGTCCTGATTGCCGAGCAAGCCGCGAGCGAAGGGACAATCGGGCTGGACAAGGAGAATGCGGTCATTGGGCTGGTGGTCAGCACGGCGCAGATGCTCATTCCTGACTGGGCCGAGGCGTTCGTGCTCGATGCACTCCGGGGCATCGTCCGCACGATCGTCCGCAAGGTGGTCAAGTTCTTGAATGACAAGTACGGTCACGACTGGACGCCGGCGTATGCGATGCTCGAGGGGGTGGCCTAGATGACTCGCCGAAACGAGCGGAAGCTACACTATCGGACGCCCATGCTGGTGATGAGTGTTGTGGTCTTTCTGGTCGTAGTGCTCGTGATGCTCCTGCTTCCTGCTCCAGCCAAATCTCAGGAGATCCAGGCGCCGCCGTCTCAGCTGGTCGCCGGCATCCGGATGCACCATGACGCCCACTTCTATCTCGTGGGCGGTTTCTCGGATGCCGAGTACGACCTGTTAGCCGGTCTCGGCATGAACAATGGGACCTGGGTCGGGGCACACTTCGCGATCAGCCTCGGAGAGCTCAGTATCGGGGGAGAGGTCCAGGGATACGCCGGGGCCGAGATGGCGATCCGGCCAGGGCCAGAGATCAATGAATTCAGCCTGTCCGTGCCGATCGGTCTGCGGTTCACCATGCAACGCCTGGCCGGCACGCTGGCCGCGATGATCTACCCGGGTATTCACGACGAGCCGGTACGTGTCGGTTTCGCTGTTGCGATCATGTACGGCATCCGGGATCTGTAGGGGGTCGTATGAAACGATGGCTCACACTCCGGGATGAGCTGGCAACGGCCGCCCAACTGACCCGCGATCAGGTCACGCGCACCATGTACAAGCTGCGCAGGTCCGGCGCGATCGATCCCAAGAAGAACCCCGACGACAAGAACGCGCTCTACCTGACCGACGAACACGCCGACATTCTGTCACAGCGCGTACTCGCGGAAGGTATCACAGCTACGTCGCCGGCCGAGGCCATTCCTAGTGAACGAGCTGTTGACGCCGGCGACGGGAAGGAACCCACTCCAAAGGATCCGCCCGAGGGCGGGGATGGAGGTGATCCGGATGCGGACGGCACCGGGAAAGCCGGTGCGAAGGCCGGAGGAGCCGGCAAGAAACAAGTTGCGAGCGTTAGCGATCTTGCCGACTCCCCAGGCCCACCCAACACCGCGGCCAAGAAGGAGCCGAAGCCGAAGGCAGATAGCGACGATGAGCTCGAGGATAAGCCGCGCTTCAAGATGCCGAAAAACGTCGTCTTGATTGGTGTTCTCGTGGTCGCCGGCGGTCTCGTGCTTTACTACATGACCCGCAACCGCGGCACCGCGAAACCGGCAACCCAGGAGCAAGCGACAGCGACAACCCTGCCACCGGCGCCGAGTCGCGAAATCACCGCCGCCGATCGGGACGTCATGGGGCACTGGCGCGATCAGTTCGGTATGGAGGTGCGATGACTGACGATCAACGAACCGAGCCCAGACACGAACCGGTCGAGCCAGTCATCGAGGAGGACCTGCGCGATGTTCCCGAGGTGGACCCCGCGGATCCTGTAGTCGAGCCGTCGCCGCCAGACGACGCGCCGGAAATCTCATGGGCTGTACTTCTGCCGTCATTGGTCGCGCAGATGTACTTCGTGGTACCCAGCGCCACGCAGGGGCCGCCGGCGAGCCCGCAAGAGCTCGCGCAGACGTACGTGCACCTCGTCACGCCACTGTTGACGACCTTCGACCTCGACAGCGCGTTTGCTGAGTCAGGGATCGAGGGAGCGTTGACTCCGATGCAGAGGCTTATGATCTGTGGAGCTGTCATCATTGGCGGCGCGGTGATGCTCAAGCCTCCGAAGCTGGGACCGAAGAAGCCGCGGCCGCAACCCGAGACGCCGGCACCACAGCCAGAGCCGGCCGCCGCGTGAAGGTCACACTAGAAGTCTCTTGGGGCTGGTGGATCTTCCGCCGGCGATATCGTGCGAGGATTCGGGTCGATGAGGGGACAAGAGCCCGGATCCTCGCTCTCTTCCAGCGGGGGAGCGATGACACCGAAGATCTGCATGGTGCTCGGGACGACGCATAGCGGCAAGACGTGGGCGGCCGGCTACCTCGCAAAGCGGATCCGCCGGCCGCTGGTGATTATCGTCTCGATCCAGCGCGACCCGTCCTATCTGGCCCACATCGACCCAAGGCGGACCCGGTTCGCGGGCGTCCACTCGCCCGCGCCAGATGTCACCGCCGAGCTCCTACGGTCGACACGCCGACAGGGCAAGCGGTATCTGTATTTCAGCGTCTACGATCTTACGCCGGCCGAGTCGCAGCAGTTCATCCGCTCGCTGGTTTGCGCTGTCAAGCAGGTAGGAGATCTCGCGCTCTTGATCGACGAGGCGCACCTGTTCTGTGGCCCTGGAGACGCACCCGACGAGCTCATAGGGTTCACCCGCGGGGCGCGTCACTGGGGCGTGGATCTCGTGTTCGTCACCCACGGGTACAAAGATATCTCAATCGGGATCCGGCGCGTGGTCACCTATCTGGTCCTTTTCCGGATCACTGACGGCCACGATCTGGACGTGATCGAGCGCGAGTTGCACCTGCGGAGAGACCTCCGGGAAACGATCGCCAGTTTGCCCGATCGCCGCCACGTGTTTGTCAATCGCGGACTCGGTGACAAGGGCATCTTTGCCCCAACAACGCTGCGGGGCTGAGTTTGCCGTTCTGTAGATCACTCTAGGGTCCGGCCGGGCAATCTGACGCGATTTAAGACCCCCTAGAATCGATCGCTCTATTGTAGTCCCTGTCTACATTTCCGCGCCCTACCCAGACCTCTACGTGTAGCGCTGAGCGCCAAGATTCCCTTCCCCATGCGCAAACGCAGACTCCAACGTCCTTTCAAAGGCCGCGAGGCGGCCACGAACCAACAGAGGGGGAAGAGATGAGAAACCCGATCAAGGTCATTCAGTCCCACATTCCGGTGGTCGCTGCCGCCGGGCTGGGAACCATCGCGGTTCCGTGGGTGATGAACAAAGTACAGCCGATGCTCGCCGGGGTTCCGGTCGTGTCCGGCATGTCGAAGATGGCCGCCGGCCTCGCTGTTGCCGCCGCTTCTGCCGCGCTCCTTGGTGCGAAGCGTCCGACCGTTGCCGCCGCTGTCAGTGGGATCGCCCTGTATCACGCATTCCGGGGCATCAACGCACAGGTCGCGAGCTAGGGGGCTGCCATGATCCAAGTCAAACCTACGCAGTATTTCAACACCGCCAGCTCAGGCGTCACCGCTGGCGACGGCACCGTGTCCGTCCTCTCCGATATCTGGGTCGTGAAGATCCAGAAAGGACTTGGGGTCGTCATTCCGGGCCGTTTCAAGCTTAACCTCAAGCTCCTCGACGCGGACGGCGTGGAGATGGGCGCGAACTCCGAAGTGTATTTTGGCTATCGCACCGCCGACGATCCGCGGCGTACTGTGCCGATCGGCGCGAAGATCCTGTACTCGCCGTACAAGGACTTGACGACCGCGCAGCAGCGAGACGCTGACTACGCGGACTCCGTCTGGGTCGATTTCGGATACGACATCCTGCCGCTGATTGAGGATGAATCGCTCGTGATCTCCTGCTACGGCGTGGCCGGAGCCGGAGCCGGAACCGTTGACGCGACCTACTGCTCATTCGAGGTTCCGTTCGCAGAGCGCAGTCCGGAGGACCTGGTCGCCGAGATGGCGTATCGCCGGCAGTGGTGGGGACGCTAGGGGGAGGGGACATCATGAAGGCACAGCCGCAAGTGATTACCCGCCGACAACCGGCGAACCAGTACACCGAATCGACGAACACAGCCAACGTGTTGACCGAGATCTACCGGGTCTGGGTCCCCCGTGGCAAGGTCTGGATGCTCGACGACACCCGGCCGGCGCGGATTCTGCTCGCAACGCAGGAGACCGTCGAAGGTGTCGGAGACCACAGCGCGCACGCGATGAGCTACGCGATCGCGCGGGTCCTTCAGCCGGACGGTGGACACGCGGACGGAGACTACCAGTCGGTCGTCCTCAAGTCGAACAACACGGCGCGAACCATTTCCGCTGTGGCGGATCACGTGGACAGCGTAGGCTCGCCTACGATCACGTGCTCGGATGAGACGAACGCCGATCATGTTTGGTCTTACGTCCCGTACGCATCGGGCCAGCTCGTGATGTCGATCGAGGCACCGCAGGGGCAGGGCCAGCTCTCGAAGCCGGTCATGGTCCGCAACACGCGCGAGCTTCATTCGATGAACCAGTTCAGAGATCTGCGCATCGGGAACCCGATCGCGATCCCGCCTGACTATGCCATCGTCTTGCGGCTCAACGCTGCATGGCAAGTCGCATGGACGACCGGCGCGAGTTCCGGTGCGACCAATCTTCCGTGGTGTCACATCCAGCTACCCATCCGGGTGCTGCCTGAGTCGCACTTCTACGAGCGGAACGAGAAGTTCCCGGGGGCCGCGCTCAAGGCCCGCGTGAACGATTTCCTCATGAAGAGCGTTCGATAGGAGGGCGGTCCGATGACGACCACTCTTCTCGGAACCCCGGAGCAACAGGCTCAGCGGGCGGCTCAACAGGCCCGCGAGACCTACATGCAGAACCCTGTCTACACGCAAGCCCAGTCGGCGGCCAAGGCTGCCGAATGGGCGCGTGAGGGGGTTTCGGCGGCCGTGCCCAAAGATGCCAAGTACTACCGCCGCAAGGCACAGCAAGCCGCCGCCGAGGCGTACAAGCGAACGCTACACCAAGCGCGGGCCGCGCAGCAGGCCGCCGCCGAAGAAGCAGCTCGAAAAGCCGCACAGCAACAGGCCGCCGCTACAGCAGCAGCGGAGGCGGCCAGCGCACCGCCAGCCGGTCAGGTGACCACGCTTCTCGGCACGGTTGAACAGCAACAGATACGGGCGAACGCCGGCAGACCGCCGGCGGAGCGAGTCACGCCGCTGTTGGGAACGGAACCGCAGCAGAAGAACCGCGCAGAACCGCCGAAGGTCTCCGACGTTGTCGAAGACATCCAGCTAGGGCGGGTGACATCTGTGCTGGGGACACCTCAGCAGCAGGAGCAGCGGATCGCTGAGCACCGGGAGACACAACAGGCAGAGTACGCGGTCATGGCCGACATTTGGGATCGGTTCAATGTCGATCCGACAACCGGCCAAATCATGACGTGGGAGATGCGCAAGTCCCAGTTGGTTCAGTATCCCGGTGTCATCGACCGGCTCTCACCGGAACAGCTCGGCCGGACCGAGTACGGCGTGGTCACGAACAACCCGTATCGAGCTGACGCTGTGCCGGATGACCTCTGGAACGCGTTTCACCGGGATGCAGACCACCGGAGCCCGGCGGATCAAGACACGGTAACGATCATCGACGACGGATCCAGCACCGATGGAGGAAACGGGGGAGATGGATCCGGCGACGGCTCCACGCCGCCGGATACCTGGCAGGAGTGGCTTGATCAGACCGCCGCCGCAATCGCGGACCGGATCGAGAGGCAGGGCGGCGCGTACATCGAGGACGGCACCACCAACCCGCTAGCCGAAATGCTCACCCCTGGCCGGCTCCTCATTGGCGTTGCCGGCCTGCTTCTCTTCGGTGTCTGGATTGGAGGCAACTGATGACCGCACAAGCCAAACCTAAACCCGATTGGCGTTCCTTCGTCAATCTGGTCGATGACGTGGCGACGATGGTCCGCTACGGCGGCACCTATCAGCTGACCATGGATCCATACGCCTCCAATCTGACCGTTGAGCCCGTCGCACCGAGTCCATCGGTCAATAAGTCACTGATGATCGTGGCCGGCATTGCCGGTGTGGCCGTCCTTGTCCTGATCCTCGGGAGGTGAGGAAATGTCACGCGAGAACCCGAAAAGCCGGGAATACGCACTAGACAGCGCCTTCTACGGCATGGACAAGCAGCGCTTTCCGTGGACCGGTGCGACGCTGGTCATTGACTACTTCGACGGCACGGTAGGTCACGTCTGGATCCAGATCGGAGACCGAGAGGACAACCTCTGGAAGGTCTGGCATCAGCGTACGATGTCGATTCCGGAGAACGTCCCACTCTACGTGATCAACACCGCGGACCAGACCGGGAAGGTCCTGGAGATCTCCGTTGCCGAAGCCGGCTCCATCGTCACGCCGGGAGCTCGCACCAGTGAGGCCAGTGAGGCCAGTGAGGCAACGCTCCTCGAGCTCCTGGCAACCAAACAGAATCAGACCACGCTCGCCGCCGGTCAGAAAGCCGTTCCCACCGGAACCGCCGAGGCAATCGCCTCATCGACCGCCGTGCCGAACGGGTACGCCGTGGTGGTCAAAGCACTCGCCGCTAACACAGCGACCGTACTGGTTGGGCCATCTGGTGTGGAGACTGGGACCGGGTTCGAGCTGTCCGCCGGGGAGTCCGTGTCTGTGTACGTGGACAACCTGGCCGATCTGTACGTGATAAGTGGCAGCGCCAGCCAAAAAGTCTGCTATCTCGTGGAGCAAGCGAGCTAGAGGGGGAATAAATGAAAGCCAGTACAGAACGAACGATCAAGACGCTCGCCTATCTGGCGATCGTGGGGGCCGGGGGCTTCTGGGTGTGGACGAACATCCTCCCGATGCTCGCCGCCAAGCTGCAAGCCGGCGGACTAGCCAGTCCAGCCACGGCAACACGCGCAACCGAAGCAGACTGGGAACTCGCACAAGCCCAACTCGCCGCGGCGCGTGGGTACTCTCCGGTGGGGCAAATCGCGTCCCTGCTAGATGGTATTGGACTGGATGCCCTCTCCAATACGATCTGGCCCAACGGGAAGGTAAGCAAGGTCTCTACGGCTGTCCCGGCAAGTGCTCA
>Ga0180429_10001654_pt1 | contig 18759 bp, 14 predicted proteins | sample SS_ome_FD_132428 | JGI IMG/M metagenome (GOLD analysis project Ga0180429, IMG submission 132428) | Hypersaline lake sediment archaeal communities from the Salton Sea, California, USA - SS_1_S_1 metaG | ecosystem: Environmental > Aquatic > Non-marine Saline and Alkaline > Hypersaline > Sediment ...
ACCGGTGAGCGTGTCGACCCAGTCGATCGCGGTGCTCCAGGAGGCAAACTCGCTGCTGACCATCCCGCTGCCGGTGTTTTGAGAAAGCATCCACTTCCCGCCGCTTGTGAAACTCAGCAGGGAATTGGCCTGGTTGACGCCACTGACCGTGACGTCAAAGCTCTCCTCCACAACACTCGTTGGATCGGCCACGCTCGTCGCTCGAATCGTGATCGTCGCCGTGCCTGCACTCGATCCGCTCGGGGTGAGCGAGAGGCTGCTGCCCTCGAGCGTGGCCGCCACGAGGGCCTGGTCGCTGCTGGACACCGTATAGACGAGTTCGTCGACCGGCCGCACGCTGGTGAAGGTCACGAAATCCAAGGGGCGTATGTTGCTCACCAGAGTTGGCGGATCGCCCAAGTCGACCAGTTCAGGCTCCTGCCGCAGCGGAAGCTCATTGAACGCCCCGATTCCGTAAAAGGTGTCACCTCGGTACCTCTCCAGCGACTCAACGGAATCGATCACGGCCATGCCATTGCCGAGCACCCGGGCGAATGCCGTGAAGCCTCCATTTTGAAAATCGAGATTGGGTCGATTGTCGTCCAGATTCACGAACCACTGGCTCGTGGCACTGTCGGGGTTGTCTCCGAGCTTGGCCATCGCGAGCGTGCCGCGAACGTTCTCGTTGCCAGGCTCGTTGACCAGCGGCGGGCCGGTGGGAATCGCCGTCGGCACGCCGCCCTCGATGGCCGATGTCGGTGGAGTGGTGAAGCCTCCGGCTTGGGCGACAAAGCCCGGCACCAAGCGGTGGACAATCGTGCCGTCGTAGAGCCCGGCGTTGGCGTAGGCCAGGAAGTTCTCCACCGTCAATGGCGTCGTTCGCAAGCGACCCTCGCCGGGGGCGTCGAAGAGTTCGATGTGCAGCGCCGCGCCGGGGGCGTTCATCTCGAGCCGCACCGCCGTGCCGGTGATCGAGGTCTCATCGAAGAAACTCGAAAGCTCGAGTTTCGAGGCCGCATCGCCCACGGAGAGCGTCTGATCGGCAAGCGGGGCGATCTGCTCCGCCGCGAGCATCCGCCGCGACTCCAGGGACTCAGGATGCCAGCAGCGTTTCCAGGCGGCACGCCGCTCACCTCCCGGTCGTCGCGGCGCACGGCGATCGGCGAAGGCGTTGGCAAAAAACGAAAACATGGCGGATCTCGCTGAAACACGGCCCCGGCACATCGAGTATTTTCAGTTTTACGCTGACAATCAATGATTGGGTCGAGAACAGCCCCGCCCACCGCGAGATTCCCGTGAACGTCGGTATTTGGTGCGCCTACGGCCAGACGCTCGAGCCCACCGAGGGGATCGGCGTTTTTGCCCATGAGCTCGCCCGGGCCCTGGCCGATTCCCCCCGGGTGGGTGACGTCTGGCTGGCGGTCCACGCCGGCGACGAGCCGGCCGTGGCGACCACCCTTGCAGCCGGCGGCGGGAAGATCCACGCACTCGCCCTCACGCGGCTGCCGCTGGCAACCCGCTGGCGACGCAAGGCGGTCCGCTGGCGTCACCGCCGACTGGCCCGCCGGCTGGCCACGGCCCGGGGCGAGGCCGAGGTTGCGAACGTGGCGGCGGCCCTCCGCGAGACCGAGGCCCGTGCCGCGGCCTTGCAGGGCCTGCAGGAGGCCAACCCGTCAACGCCGCTCGGCCCGCCGGCCGCCGGCGGCTGCGATGTCTGGCTTCTGCCGCATGTCTCGCTCGAGCGGCGGTTTGCCGCGGCGACGGTGGTCGTGGTCCACGACATGGTGCCGCTGCGGGCGGCGGGCCTGGTCAAGCCCCACGATCTGGAATCGTTCCGCCGCCGCTCGCAGGCGATCACCGAAGAGGCGACCCTCGTCGGCTGCATGTCGCGGGTGATCCGCGACGCCGATGTCGTCGGCCTGCTCGGCTGCCCGGCCGAAAAGACCCGCATCGTGCTGCCCGCGGTGCCCGCCGACCTCGTCGAGAGCCATGCCGAGCCGACCGCCACCGCCCGCCATGCGGCCGCCGGCAAACCCTACCTCTTCTATCCCTCCGCCTTTCGTCCCTACAAGAACCATGCCCTGCTGATCGAAACGGCCGCCGCCCTCGCCGGCACGCCCGCGGCGGTCGACCTCGTCTTCACCGGCGACGGGAGGCTGCCCGACGACCTCGCTCGGCTGGCGAAACGCCTCGGCGTGGCGGGGCGGGTGCACGTGCTCGGCCGGGTGCCCCGCGGCGAACTCGCTTCGCTCTATCGAAACGCCACGGCCACGATTGTGCCCTCGCGGTATGAGCAGGGGTCGTTCCCGCTGCTCGAGGCGATGCAGTGGGGCTCGCCGGTGGCGGCCTCCGACATCCCCGCCCTGCGGGAGGCCTTCGCCCCGCTCGGCGGGGCGATCCCCTTTTTCAATCCCGACGACGCCTGCGGGCTCGCCCGGATCGTGGCCCAGATCGCCGCCGACCGTGAGGCGGTGCGGGCGGCCCAGCGGCCCGGCTTCGAAATGCTCTGCCGCCGCAACTGGCAGCAGGTCGCCGATGAGTGGATCGACGTCTTTGTCGAGGCGATCCGCCTTCATGCCGCCACCGCTCCCTCCGCCGCTGCCGGGATGCCATAATCGCCTGGTGAGCCCGTCGAGATGAGCCACAGCCCGACCCCCCGTTTCCCGGAGCGAACCATGCCACCTGGCAGCTGCCCGATGCCCGGACAACGCATCGTCGATACCTATTTCATGGAGCACCGGGCCAAGCTCCTCGATATCGCGGCTTTCTTCGATCGCCTCGACCGCGCCGCTGATGGCGAGGGCCGTGACGACGTCCGCCTGCGGGCCCTCCGCAGGGCGATTCCGCTTTTGCTCGAGGATGGCCCGGGCCGGGTGCGGAAGATGCTCGAACTTTTCAGCGACCATTCAGCCGAGCCGATTCCCCAGGCCCACACCCAGTCGGCCCTCGGGGCCGATCCCCACGGCGACTACTGAGCGACCTTTCGGTAGCAGCCTCCCTCCGATTCTCCCCGCCATGGCCTACATCGATCCCCACATCCACATGGTCAGCCGCACCACCGACGACTACCGCCGGATGGCGGAGGCCGGCTGCCTGGCCGTCACCGAGCCCGCCTTCTGGGCCGGCTTCGACCGGGGAAGCCCGGAGGGTTTCCGCGACTATTTTCGGCAGCTCACCGAGGTCGAGCCGCGGCGGGCGGCGGCCCACGGGATCGACCACTACTGCTGGCTGTGCATCAACCCCAAGGAGGCCGAGGATCCCGTCTTTGCCCGCGAGGTGATCGCCATGATCCCGGAGTTCCTCGACCGCGACACCGTGCTGGGGATCGGCGAGATCGGCCTCAACAAAAATTCCCGCAACGAGCTTGTGATCCTCGAGGAGCAGATCGAACTGGCCCGTCGGCATGACCGGCTGGTGCTGGTGCACACTCCTCATCTCGAGGACAAGCTCAAGGGCACGCGGCTGACGATGGACGCCCTCGCGGCGGGCGGCATCGACCCCGCTCGGGTGCTGATCGACCATGTCGAGGAGCACACCGTGGCCGAGGTCCTCGACCGCGGCTATTGGGCGGGGATGACGCTCTATCCCGACAGCAAGTGCACGCCCCAGCGGGCGGCCGATATCATCGAGTGCTACGGGCAGGAACGGCTCTGGATCAACTCCGCGGGCGACTGGGGGCCGAGCGATCCCTTGAGCGTGCCCCGCTGCCAGGTCGAACTGCGGCGTCGCGGCCACTCGGCCGAACTGGTCGAGTCGATCAGCCTGCACAACCCGATCGCCTTCCTGGGGCAGTGCGACCGTTTCCGACCGCCGGCCTGAGCCGGTGGCGGCGGCGAGGCCCGCGGCATCATTTCTTGTCGAGCTGCTCCAGCGGCACGAAGCCGTCGCTGCCCGCCGGCGGCGAGACTCCCCCGCCACCACAGGAGGGCCTTTGCAGCTGCCGCCACAGCAGCCGCGCCAGCCACCCGGCCGCCGCGAGGGCCACCGCCCAGGCCGCGATGTCCTGCCAGCCGAAGGCCAGGATCGCTATCACGAATGGCTGTTCCACCTTTGCTCCTGGCTTTGCTCCTGGGCGTCTCAGGTTCCCGTGAACAGGCTGCCGAGCTGGTAGGTTGCGAAGGCCGCCAGCCAGGCCAGAAGTGTCATGTAGGAGAAGGTAAAAACCGGCCAGACCCAGCTGCCGGTCTCGCGGCCGATCACCACCAGCGTGCTCGCGCACTGGGCGCACAACGCGAAGAAAACCATGATCGAGAGGGCGACTGGCAGCGTGAAAACCGGACGGTCGCTGCCATCCCAGGTGGCCGCCCGCAGTCGCCGGCTGAGCATGCTCGATCCCTCGCTCTGGTCGGGATCGACCTCCCCGAGGTTGTAGATCACCGAGAGGGCGCCGATCACGACCTCGCGGGCAGGGAAGCTGGCGATCGCCGCGCAGCCGATCCTCCAGTCCCATCCCAGCGGCCGCACCAGCGGCTCGACAAGCCGGCCGGCACGGCCCAGGAAGCTTTGGCGGCTCGCCGCCCCGCGACGGGCCGCCTCGAGTCCGGCGGGAGTCGCCAGCCGCTCGAGTTCCGCGGCGATCTCCTCCCGGCCGGCCGCCTCGCCGTCGGCGTCGATCGCCGCCAGTCGGGCCTCGAGCGATGCCCGCTCCCCCTCGATCTCCGCGAGGATCGCCGACTCGTCATGGGGATAGCTTGCCAACGCCCAGATCACCACGCTCACCGCCACGATCAGCGTGCCGGCGTTGTGCAGGAACGACCAGCAGGCCTCGCGGACCCGCTCGAGCACCACCGCCGGCTGCGGCCACCGCCAGCCGGGCAGCTCCATCACGAACGGCTGCGGCGGCCCGCGGAGGATCGTCCGCGAGAGCAGTAAGGCCACCACCGCCGCGGTCACCACGCCCACCGCATACATCGCCACGAGCACCACCGCCGGCAGCCGCAGCCAGCTCAGCCCGGCCACCGCCGTGTTGGGCACGAAGGCCGCGGTGAACAGCAGGTAGACCGGCAGCCGGGCCGAGCAGCTCATCAGCGGGGCCACCAGGATCGTCAGCAGGCGGTCGCGGCGGTTCTCGATCGTGCGGGTTGCCATGATGCCCGGGATGGCACAGGCGAAGCTCGAAAGCAGCGGGATGAAGGAACGTCCGCTGAGGCCCACCCCCGCAAGCAGGCGATCCATCAGGTAGGCCGCCCGGGCGAGGTAGCCACAGCCTTCCAGCAGGGCCACGCACACAAAGAGGATCGCAATCTGCGGCAGGAACACCACCACCCCGCCGACCCCCGCGATCAGGCCATCGACGATGAGTGACCGGATCGCCCCGGCCGGAAGGCTCGCCTCGACCGCACCGCCGAGCCAGTCCACCGCGGCGACACAGCGGTCCATGAGGGGCGTGGCCAGCCAGAAAATCGAACTGAAAACCACGAGCATCACGGCCACGAAGAAGAGCAAGCCGGCGAGCCGGTGGGTGAGCACCGCGTCGATTTGCTCGGCGAGCGACCGACGCGTGACCGCACGGTGGGAGACGAGTCCCTCGAGGGTGGCCTCGATCCAGGCGTAGCGGGCGATCGCCTCGCGGGCCGCCGGCGACCGGGGGCCGGCAGGAATCTGAATCGACGGAAGCTGCGGAGCCGGTGGTGGCGGGGCGTCGGCCGCGAGCAGGATCGCCTCGGTGAGCCTGTCGAGCCCTTCGCCTCGCGGAGCAACCACGCCCACCACAAAGCAGCCGAGCCGTGAGGCGAGGCGGTCGAGATCGATCTCGATGCCCCGCTCGCGGGCGATGTCGCCGAGGGTCACCGCCACCACCACCGGCAGCCCCCGATCGAGCACCTGGCTGACGAGGTAGCAACTGCGTTCGATCGCCGTGGCATCGGCAAGGACCACCACCACGTCGGCCTCGGGCACCCCCGCCTGGCGTCCGGCGAGCACGTCGGTGGCCACCTGCTCGTCGGGGCTGCGGGGTGTGAGGCTGTAGATGCCCGGCAGGTCGATCAGTTCGATCGTGCGGCCTGCCGCTTCGAAGCGGCCCCGCTTCTCCTCGACCGTCACGCCCGGGAAGTTGCCGATTCGGGTGGGGATCCCGGCAACCGCCGTGAAGAGGGTGCTCTTGCCGGTGTTGGGATTGCCCAGCAGCGCCACCACCAGAGGCGTTTCGGCGGTGGCTGCACCGTGCTGGCCGGCGGGATCGTGGGAGTCAGGCATGGGCCCGGGGCGGGTCAGGCCACCGCCGCGGGGGCCACGGTCACCTCGACACGCGAGGCCTCGCTGCGGCGGAGGGAGAGGCGGTAGCCGCGGAGTTCGACCTCGATCGGATCCCCCAGCGGAGCCCGGCCGACCACCCGCACCGCCACACCCGGAGTGAGGCCCATCTCGAGAAGCCGGAGGGTGATTGCATCATCGCCGCCGAGCCGCTCGACGCGGGCGGAACCTCCGGGAGCGAGCGTGGCAAGGGAGGGCATCGGAAACTTCACGTCGAACCGCGATCAAATCGGGCAATCCGTGGAAAAGTTGAGACTCATTCTCAATACCACGACAACCGCTACTATACCGCCGGTCCATCGTCGGGCAACCGCATCATGGTCCCGTCGTGCCCGCCGCCGGCTCGCCACTCACCGCACACCGCTGACGCCACTGATGGTTCCTGCTGCGCCTGGTTCGTTTCAAACGTGCGACCTTCACGGACCCCCTGTACCGCGGGGCCGGGGGCTGTTTGTGACCGGCACCGACACCGACGTCGGCAAGACGTCTCTTGCCGTGGCGATCCTTCACAGCCTGCGAGCAGCCGGCGTGCGGGTTGCCGCCTGCAAGCCCGTGGCCAGCGGCGTGGCCGCCGACGGGGGCGACCCGGCCAGGCTCTGGGAAGCCGCCGGCCGGCCGGGTCGGCTCGAGGCGGTCTGCCCACAGACATTCACCGCGGCGATCGCGCCGGCCAGGGCTGCCGCCGCCGAGGGCCGTCGGATCGATGAGGCCCTGCTGGCCGAGGCGGTACGGGCCTGGCTGCCGGCGAGTGAGCTGGTGGTGGTCGAGGGGGCCGGCGGGCTGTTCTCGCCGCTTTCCAAGCGGCTGCTCAATCTTGACCTCGCCGCGGTGCTCGAACTGCCGCTGGTGGTCTGCGACGACGCCCGGCTGGGGGCGATCGGCCGCACGCTCGCCACAGTGCGGGCAGCGCGGGCCGAGGGGCTCCGCGTGGCTGCGGTGGTGCTCTCGCAGGTGACCGCAGAAGCTGGGCAGGCCGGCGTGCAGGCGGAGGCGTCGAGCCCCAGCTCGCCGGCGGCCATCACCCGGGCGGGCCTGGAGGAACTCACCGCCCGGCTGCCGGGTCTGCCGGTGGCCCTGCTCGGCCACGATGCCGGCAGGGTCGAGCCACCGATCGACTGGGCGGCCGTGGCCGCCGGCTGAGTCTCAGTCGGCAAAGGCGGCCGCCCGGGCCGCCGAAGGGAGGGGCTGGCCGTTGTCCAGCGGGTCGATCGCCAGCCGCATGCTCACCTTCCAGCTGCCGTCGGGCTCGGGGATCACGATCCAGTGGGGAATCACCGCCACCGACTGGTGGACCAGTTCGAAGCCCGCCTCCGACTGGCTGACCGTTTCGACCGGGAAGGTCCACAGGCCCGTCGGCCGCGAGAAGGAGAGCACGCAGTCGAGCCCGAGCCACTCATCGACAAGCCCCAGACCGTGGCGGTCGGCCAGGTCGAGCCGGCGTCCGAGGTCGCCCAGCGATCCGCCTGCTGCATCGTGGAACCGCCGGCCATCGGCCCCGGCCGGCAGGCCGGCGAAGTTGAACTCCACCGCCAGGTGCTGCCGGCAGTCGGTCGGCAGGCCCTCGAGCTGGTAGCCGATTTCGAGCGACCGCGAGCCGGCCTCGAGCGTGATCGCCTTGGAAAGGCTGAAGGGAATCCCCCAGGCATTCCCCTGCCGCGTGAGCAGCAGCTGGATCCTGTCGGGATTGCGTCGGATCGTCGCCTCGTAGCCGCCGCCGGCAAAGTCGCCCCGCTCCATCGCGGCGGCCTCGGCGACGGCCGCGGCCGTCACGTCGAGGTCGTAGAAGTGGTCGACCAGACTCTTGCGGCGGTAGCTGTCGTAGCGAATGCGGTGCTCGAGACCCTCCTGCTTGAAGTGGGCCACCTGCGAGGCGTCGACCACGCTGCGGGCGGCCCCCGGGCCGGCGAGCACCTCGGCATGGTAGGCCTCCTTGCGGCGGTCGAGCGTGGCCAGGAGATTGTGGCAGACAGGCTTCACGTCGAGTTCGTAGAGCATCCCACCGGCCGACGGGGCGAGCCAGGCATCGAGGGCGTCGTTGGCCAGCCGCACCTCGGCATGGCCGTCGAAGTTGAAGTCGTCGCTCGTCGCCTCGACCCACTCGCCCGTTCGTCCCACCGCGATGTCGGCGGCCTTCTCCGCGGCGATCAGTTCGTGGTAGATCGCATTGCGGAGGTGCGGCAGGTAGATCCCGCCGAAGGCTCCGTGCCAGTAGCCGCAGTTGCACTGCCCGCGATAGAGGTGGTCGATCGCTGCGGCAAGAACCGCCGGGTCGACCGTGCCACCGGCCCCGGCAAGGGCTGCGAGCCGGCTACTGACAGTCATCATGCGGGCATACATCTCCATCGCTTCGGGATAGCGGTGGCGGAAGTTCCGCCAGCTCCCCCCGCGGAGAAAGGCCGCGGCATCGCGAAGCGGGCCCTCGCCTCCGGCCGAGCGGGCACGCCGGCAGGCCTCGGCCGCCTCGGGGGGCAGGGCCCATTCGGTCATCTCGCGGTAGCTGCATTCCGGCAGCCAGATGCTGCCCGCCGGCGGCACCTCCGCAACGGCCTCCGAGGGGAGCCGCATCGTGATCCAGTCGGCATTCGCCTCGAGCAGACCGAAGAACCGCTCCAGCCAGCCCTCCTCGTAGCAGGTGCGGAAGGTGTCGGGCCAGACGCCGAACTTCTCCCCGTCGTCGCCGAAGACAGCCAGGCCGCCGTCGCGGCGTGCGGCCACCGCCGCGAGGTGGTCGATCGTGGCCTGGGCCGCGTCGAAGGGGATCACATAGCGGAGATGCTCGCTCACCGGAAGCACCGTCAAGGTGGCACCGTCCGCCTCGGTCAGCCAGGGCCGGTCGAGCTGCTCTTCTGTGAGCCCGGCGGCCTTGAAGTGGAAGTCGTCGAGGATCGTCCAGTGCACGCCGGCCGCGGCGAGGTCGGCGGTCATGCCGGAATCCCAGACACGTTCGGCAACCCACATCCCCCGCACCGTGGTGGCCAGCCGCCGCTCGAGCCATTGGCGGTAGGAGCGGATCTGCCCGATCCGGTCCCGCGAGGGGAGCATTGCCAGAATCGGCTCGTGGAACCCGCCACCCACGATTTCCATCCGTCCGGCGGCAGCCAGGGCCGCGACGCGGTCGAGATAGTCGCCGTGATGACGGTCGAGCCATTCGGCCAACGGCCCGCTGGTGTGCATCCCCACCCGCACACCCGGATGACGCTCGAGGAGTTCCACGAAGGGCAGATAGGCGTCGCGGTAGGCCTGCTCGAAGACGTCGTCGAAGTTGCCGACGGGCTGGTGGTCGTGGAGCACGAACACGAAACGGACGCTGGGCCGCATGGGCGGAGCCTCGTGGGATCGAAGGCCGGCGGAGGGAACAGGAAAGCAGACGCGAAGGGATGCCGTTGCCGGCCACCCGAGCGTCGCCGCATTCTCATGGGGCAGGGGGGCACGCGCCAAACGCCCCGGGAGCCCTCCGGCCCGGTTTTCAGCCGGCCGAGTCGCCATCGCGACCGGTCCTGACGGTCGGGCCGACTCTCATGCCCCCGCGAGCATCGCCGCAGCCTCGCGGGCGGGCAGGGTGGTGATGTGGCAGCCGCTGCCCAGTTCGAATCCGGCCAGCTCGGTCAGCCGCGGCATGATCTCGAGGTGCCAGTGCCAGCCTCCGCTGACCGCATCAAGCGGCGGCTGGTGCAGCCACCAGTTGAAGTCACCGCCGGGGGCCACCACGGCAAGCCGTTGGCAGTAGCGGCGGGTGAGCATCGCAAGCGCGGCCAGCTCGTCATCGCCCGCGGCATCCAGGCGCGGCAGCGGATGGCCGCACATGATCCAGCTCTCGAAGGGCTGCCGCGGTGCCGGCGGCACGAAGGCCACCAGGCCTCCCGCCTCCGCCCACACCCGCTTGTCGCGGCGGGCCTCGTCGAGCAGCCCGGCATGGCCACCGTCGCATCCGAGCCGCTCGAGCTTGTGACGGATCACCGGCGGCACGAAGTCGATCGCCACAAGCTGGCTGTGCACGTGGCCCAGCGATGCCCCGGCGGCGGCTCCGGAGTTTTTAAAGAGCATCCCCCAGGCCACGCCATCGCTCCGGGCATACTGCCCGAGCCGGCAAGCCGCCGCCTGCCAGGCGGCCTGCCAGTCGCCGGCGGGCACCCGCTCGACGCGGGTCTCGTGTACCGGCGATTCGATCAGCACCTCGTGCAGTCCCCGTGCCGGCCGCGGCCCGGCGGCGGGAGCGATCCCCGCATCGCCGCGATCCCCGCCGGCCGCTGCTGGCCTGATCGGCTGCACGATCGGGTAGCGGTTGGGCACGATTCTCGCCCGCCACCCACCGCCCGCGGCGGGCACCCGCAGGACTTCTGGTGGTGTGAGCGACTCGTTCCCGCCGCACAGCGGGCAGCCCTCGCTCTCCGTCGCGAGCGAGGGATCGGCAAGCTGGAGCGGACGCTCGGCCCGCAGCGGCGCGACAAACACGGCACGCTCAGTGAGCGGGTCGAAGGCGAGCCACGGCTCTGCCCGGCTGCCGGGTGGCTCGGAGGCTGGTCTGACGGGTGACTGCGGCATTGAAAACGGCCGGCTCGAGTCAGAGTGAGGGAAGAGCGGGGCTTGCTTGACGCACGAAAAGGGGGCCGTAGACTCGACCGACACCAAATTCTCACCGCACACCGGAGACAGGTCATGCTCACCGTCGGCGACGCATTCCCAGCCTACTCCGTCCAGGCCTGCGTCGGGACGGGCAAGGACGACGTCAAGCAACTCGCCAACGGCGACTACGCGGGCAAGTGGGTCGTCTATTTCTTCTACCCCAAAGACTTCACCTTCGTCTGCCCGACCGAGCTTGCCGAGTTCAACCGGCAGCTCAAGGCCTTCTCCGAGCGGGATACCGAGGTGGTCGGAGGCAGCACAGACAACGAATACTGCCACATGATGTGGCGGCGGGAGCACCCGGATCTGAAGGATCTCGGCTACCCGCTGATCGCCGCCCAGAAGCTCGGGGCCGAACTGGGGATCCTGGAGAAGTCCGAGGGCTACTGCCAGCGGGCCACCTTCATCGTCGACCCCCACGGGGTGATCCAGTGGGTCGATGTCAATCAGGGCCGGGTCGGCCGCAACGTCGCCGAGGTGCTCCGCGTGCTCGACGCCCTGCAGAGCGATGAACTCTGCCCCTGCAACTGGAAGAAGGGCGATCCCTACCTCAAGACCTGAGGGAGGGGCAGTCAGCCGCCCTGCTTGCCCGCCGGCGGATTGGCGATTGGCCGCTCGGCCCCGCCGCGCGGCGAGGCGGTCGTGCCGGGCACGAGTTTGGCTGCCGGCGAGGTCTTTTCCACGAGCGTTGCCAGTTCCGATCCGTCGATCACCTCGCACTCGATGAGCCTTGCCGTGACCGCCTCGAGGGCCGGCCGGCGGGTCTCGAGGGTCTGCCTGACTCGCTCGATGGCGGCATCGAGAATCCGCTTGACCTCCTCGTCGATTTCGCGGGCGGTCTCTTCGCTGTGGCCCTTGGAGCGGCCGAAGTCGGGCATCGAGCCGGCCAGGAATGGCGAGCGTCCGCTCTCGCGATAGGTCACCCGGCCGAGCCGGCTCATGCCGTAGTCCATGACCATCGCCCGGGCGATCTCGCTGGCCCGCTCGAGGTCGTTTTGGGCGCCGGTGGAGACATCGTCGTAGACCATCTCCTCCGCGATCGTGCCGGCAAGCAGCACCTCGATGCGGCTTTCGAGTTCGCTCTGGGTCAGCAGATGGCGGTCGTCCTCGGGCCGCTGCATGGTGTAGCCGAGGGCCGCCAGGCCGCGGGGGATGATCGAGACCTTGTGCACCGGATCGGTGTTGGGCAGTGAGAAGGCGACCAGGGCGTGGGCCGCTTCATGATAGGCCACCCGCTTCTTCTCATCCTCGTGGATCACCCGCCGCTTCTTCTCGAGCCCCGCGGTGACCCGCTCGACCGCCTCGTTGAACTCGTCCATCCCCACGGCCGGCTTGTCGTTGCGGGCGGCAAGCAGGGCGGCCTCATTGACGAGATTGGCCAGGTCAGCCCCCACGAAGCCCGAGGTGATGCGGGCCACCTGCTCGAGGTTGACCTCCGGGTCGAGTTTGACGTCGGCCCCGTGCACCCGCAGGATCGACTCGCGGCCGCGGACGTCGGGCCGATCGACGAGCACATGGCGGTCGAACCGACCCGGCCGCAGCAGGGCCGGGTCGAGGGTCTCGGGGCGGTTGGTCGCCGCGAGCACGATCACCCCGGAATTGCTGCCGAAGCCGTCCATCTCCACGAGCAGGGCGTTGAGCGTCTGCTCCCGTTCGTCGTGGCCGCCGACCACGCTCGAGCCGCGGGTCTTGCCGAGGGCGTCGAGTTCGTCGATGAAGATGATGCAGGGGGCCTTGGCCTCGGCCTGCTGGAACATGTCGCGGACCCTCGCGGCACCCACGCCCACGAACATCTCCACGAAGTCGCTGCCGGAAAGCCCGAAAAACGGCACGCCGGCCTCGCCGGCGATCGCCTTGGCCAGCAGCGTCTTGCCGGTGCCGGGCGGGCCGACCAGCAGCACCCCCTTGGGAATGTGGCCGCCGAGGAGCTGGTATTTCTCCGGACTGCGGAGAAACTCGACAACCTCCCGCAGTTCTTCGACGGCCTCGTCGATCCCGGCCACGTCGTCGAACGTGATGCCCAAGTCTTCCTGGGCGTACATCTTGCCGCGGCTACGGCCGAAGGCCATCGGGCTGCCCGCTCCGCCGATGCGGCGCAGCATCAGAAAGAAGAGCCCCACGAACAGTCCGGTGACCAGCAGCATCGGCAGCCAGTTCCGCCAGCCGCTGGGAGGATCCTCGTAGCGGTAGGGCACGCGATGCTCGTCGAGCAGTCCGGAGAGTTGCCCCTCCGAATTTTCACTCGGGAGCTTGGCGGTGCGGAAACGACGGCGGGCCGTCGGCTCCCCTTCATCGGCGGCCGCGGCCGGGGCGACACGCTCGACCATCACGGTGCCGGTGACTGCGTAGCCGCCGATCACGATGTTTTCGGGCCGGCTCAGGCGGGTCACGAGTTTGCGGCCCTCGATCTCGTCGACAATCTCGATCCCCTCGCCGTCACCCTCGGGACCGCTTGCCCGAATCAGCCGCTCCAGATCGCTGTAGGAGATATCCACCTCGCCCGATCCGGTCAGCAGGCTCATCACAAACAGCCCGGCGACACCCGCCGCAATCAGGTACCAGATCAGGTTGGCGTTGCCGCCTTTGCGATCAGCCGAACGTGTGGGGAGTTCGTTTTTCTTCGGCATCACGCGGTCTGCGGGCAGCGGGGGGCGGGTGACGGGCCGGCTGAGAAATCCCCGGCCGAAAATCAGAAATGGATGTCACACGCGACGGTGCCCTGGTGGGCCTGCGGCACCAAATCGTCCGGCGACTTCGTGTATCGTAGGTTCCGGCCAGGACGCCGACAAACGCCAGCCGCAAAAGCGGCCCGGCCGCGGTCCGTCCGCTCGTGTGGTCACGGCCACCTGGCTGTCGTACACTGCACCTTCGACGTCCTTCAAACCACTCCGTCGGCTGTGGTCCTTCGGCTTTGGCCGGTTGGCTTTGGCCAGCCGCCCCGGGGTTTGGTGGCTCGACTTTTGACTTGGCCCGATTTTTTTGACCAGATCTGCGTATCGTTGCCGGGCCGTTGGTGTCAGCCTGCCGCCCCGCTTGTCGCCTGGGCACCGGTTCGTGAATCACGCTCTCGACATGCCGCCCGCCGCCCCGGCTATCACCACCGGCACCGAGCACTCCCGCATGGCAGGCAGTCCCACCCGTCGCCGGCCCCTGGCGATTGCCGTGCTTGGAAGCACCGGAAGCATCGGTCGCAGCACCCTGGAAGTGATCGCCGCGTCGGGTGGCCGGATGCGGCCCCACCTGCTGGCGGCCCATACGAGCACAAGGCGGCTGGTCGAGCAGGCCCGGGCAATGCGACCGGATTGGGTCGTGGTGGTCGATGAGGCCGCGGCGGAGGATGCGGTGCTCGCCGATCTGCCTGAGGGCACCCGCCTGGCGGTTGGCAGCGGGGCCTTGTGTGACCTCATCCGCGAGCCTGCGGTCGATCGGGTTGTCTCGGCGGTCGTGGGGGCGGCGGGTCTGGAGAGCACCTGGGCGGCGGTCGACGCGGGCAAGACCGTGGCTCTTGCCAACAAGGAGACCCTCGTGATGGCCGGGCCGCTGGTGATGCGGCTGGCGGCCGAGCGGTCCGCGTTGATCGTGCCGGTTGACAGCGAGCACTCGGCAATCCTGCAGGCGATCCGTGCCGGCCGGCCGCGGGAGATTTCCCGGCTGATCCTCACCGCCAGCGGCGGACCGTTCCGCACGCTTCCTGCCGACCGCTTTGCCGCGGTGACTCCGGCGGAGGCTCTCCGTCACCCGACATGGTCGATGGGCCCGAAGATCACGATCGACTCTGCCACGATGATGAACAAGGCCCTGGAACTGATCGAGGCGCGATGGCTGTTCGACGTGCCGGCCGAGCGGATCGAGGTGGTGGTCCATCCGCAGTCGATCGTGCACTCGATGGTCGAGTTTGAGGACGGTGCGGTGGTGGCCCAGCTCGGCCCGCCGGACATGCGGCTGCCGATCCAGTACGCCCTCGATTATCCCGATCGCCACCCGGGCCCGGCGAGGCGGCTCGACTTCACTGAAAACATCTCGCTGGAGTTTGAGCCTCCCGACCAGGTGAGGTTTCCAGCGCTTGCGATGGGCCGCGAGGCAGCCGCCCGCGGGGGAACCGCAGGAGCGGTGCTCAACGCGGCCAACGAGGAGGCGGTGCGGCTGTTTCTCGAAGGAGAGCTTCCCTTCACGGGAATCACGGCAGCCTGCCGTCGGGCCCTCGATCGGCATGCCTTCGTGGCCGAGCCGACGCTCGAGGAGCTGCGTGGGGTCGATGCCTGGGCCCGTAGCGAGGTGGCCGGGGGGGAGCGAGCATGAACGAGATGCCGGCGGCCTGCCTGGCCGCGACGACGTGGCTTGAGTGGATCATTCAGCCTTCGAGCTGGGTCGTGATCCTGCAGGTGGCCTTCGGACTGGGATTCGTGATCTTCGTTCACGAGCTGGGCCACTTCCTGGTGGCCAAGGCCTGTGGGGTGAAGTGCGAGAAGTTTTACATCGGCTTCGATGTCGGCGGGCTGAAGCTGGCGAAGTTTCAGTGGGGGGAGACGGAGTACGGGATCGGAATCCTCCCGCTGGGCGGCTATGTAAAGATGCTCGGCCAGGACGACAATCCCGCCGCGGCGGGCAAGGAGGCGGCCCGGGCCCGGGCCTCGGGCGACCTGCCCGCTGAGCCTGTCGCCGGTGGCGGCCGCCTCGACCCGCGGAGCTACCCGGCCCAGAGCGTGGGCGAGCGGATGGCGATCATCTCCGCCGGCGTGATCATGAACGTGATCTTCGCGGTGCTCATGGCCTCCCTGGCCTACCGCATCGGGATCGATGAGCTGACCTGTGAGGTCTCGACGGTGCGGCCCGGCGGCGCCGCCTGGCGGGCCGGGCTGCGGACCGGTGACGAGATCGTCGCGATCGGCGGGGTCACCGACCCGATCTTCAGCGACCTGCAGCGGGGCGTGACCCTCGGCAGCAGCGACGAGGGGGTGGAGTTCACCATCCACCGCCCCGCCGACGACTCCACGTGGACGGCACAGCTGAAGCCCGATATCGATCTGGGCATCCCCACGATCGGCGTCACCAGCCCGCTGTCGACCAGGCTGCCTGAGACGCTCGCTCGTGACGAGGCCGAAGAGGGTGAACTTCCCGCGATGCTGCGGGCCGAGCCGCCCTTCGAAGGCAGCGAGCGGATCGTGGCGGTCGACGGGCGGCCGGTGGCCAGCTACGCCGAACTGATCGCGGCCCTCACCGGCCGGGAAGCCGAACCGGTGCGGCTGCTCGTCGAGCGGCCCCGGGACGATGCCGGCGGGCAAGCCGCCGAGCCCGCCGCGAACCGATCGGCCACCACCGAAATCCTGCTGCCGCCGCAGCGTTCCCGCTGGCTTGGTATGGCGATGACCGCCGGGCCGATCCGTGCGGTCCAGGCCAATTCACCGGCGCAGAAAGCGGGCCTCGAGGCGGGCGAGCGGATTCTCGCGATCGACGGAGCGCCGGTGGCTGACCCGCTCACGCTCGAGGAGCGGCTTCAGGAGCGAACCGGGAAGGCGGTGCGTTTGGAGGTGGCGGCCGCCGATGGTACGCCGCGGCAGGTGGAGATCGTACCGCGGAGGGTCACCTGGCTCGAGCCGCCGCGATGGCCCGACACGCCGGTCTCGCTGGCATCGCTGGGGCTGGCGATCGAGGTGGAGGCGGTGGTTTCACAGGTCGACCCGACAGGGCCCGCCGCAGCCGCCGGCATCGCCGCCGGCGAGCGTGTGGTACGGGCCGGATTCATCGTCAACGGCGAGCAGCCCCGCGAGGGCCTCGAGATCACTCCCGAGGCCGCCAACTGGCCGTATGTTGAGTCGCTCCTGCAGGTCGTCAAACCGGGTGCCGTGCTGCGGCTCTCGGTCGAGTCGGTCGACGGGGCCACCCGCGTGGTCGACCTCGATCCGGTGGCCGCGTCTGATCGCTATCTCGTGGACCGTGGGCTCGTCTTTGAACCGGTCTATCGCCGCGTGCGGGCCGACTCGCTTGCCGCCGCCGTCGCCCGTGGCTTTCGACGCACGCTGGAGGAACTCGGCGGGGTCTACCGCTTCCTCGAGAAGATCACCAGCAACGAGATCAGCCCGCGGCTGCTCGGCGGCCCGATTGCAATCGCCCAACAGGCCGGTCGCTCGGCGGAGGAGGGTTTCGGCCGGTTTCTCCTGTTTCTCACGCTGCTCAGTGCCAATCTGGCGGTCGTGAATTTTCTTCCCATCCCCGTTCTCGACGGCGGGCATATGGTGTTTTTGCTGTATGAGCTGGTCACCGGAAAGCCGCCGAGCGAGCGGGTTGTCGTGGGGCTGAGCTATCTGGGGCTCATACTGCTTTTGAGTCTGATGGCGTTCGTGTTCGGCCTCGACCTCGGCCTGATTCCGAGGCGATAGCGGCTACGGGCCGGTGCGACGCTCCTGCTCGTGACGGCCCTTTATGTGCCAGCCCTCGGCGGTCTCCATGGCCACTGCAGTTGAAGCGGAGCCGATCCGGTTTCCTGCGGGGGTTCGCCTGGTCGCCTTTGACGTGGTCGGCACGCTGCTGGTGCCGACGCCAAGCGTGGCCGAGGCCTACCGTCGCGTGGCGGCCCGTCACGGCATCGAGCGGAGCTGCGAGCTGCTGCGGAAACGGTTCCGCGAGGCCTGGCGAGAGCAGGAGCGGATCGACGCGGAGTCGTCACCCGCCTTTGCCACCAGCCGCGACCGCGAGCGAGAGCGGTGGCGGCGGATCGTGGTCGAGGTCTTTGAGCATGTTCCCGAGGCGGAGCAAATCTTCGAAGAACTCTGGGATCACTTCGGCTCGCCGGCTGCCTGGTCGGCGAGCCCGCACGGCGGGAGACTTTTGGCGGCGGCGGATGCCGCCGGCCTCGAGATCGTGCTGGCGAGCAACTTCGACGAGCGGCTGCTGGAAATCGCCCCGGCGATCCCGCTGCTGGCGAGGGCCGAGAGGGTCTTCGCGTCGTCCGAGATCGGATGGCGAAAGCCCTCGCCGGCATTTTTCCGCTTCATCGAGCGGGCCACCGGGCGGCAGCCGGGAGAGATCCTGATGGTCGGCGATGATGCCCAGCTTGATGCCGCCGCGGCCCGCCGGGCCGGCTGGCAGGCGATGCTCCTGCAGCCGTCCGATGAAGGCCTGCCGCGGGCTTCGACCTGAGGTCACTTCGCGGGCCAGGCTTCGAAGGCGGGCCTCATGTCGAGCACCGTCTGGGTGCTCACCGTGGAAAACCGCTGCAGGCCGGCGGCGGGATCGACATCGTCGAGATCAACGAAGCGGATCGCCTGGTCGCCGCGTGTGCGGTAGTAGAGCCGTCTGGCCGCCGGGTCGCGCATCAGCGTGAGCTGCGTCGAGTCGGTCTCCGTGGTGTCGCCATGGGCCGACCGCACCGCCCCAAGCGGGATGTCGAACTGGTTGAGCAGGTGGAAGCCCGAGAGCACCCCGCCGATGCCGTCCTCGGCAGGCTCCGCGGTGACACAATAAAAACTGGCCCGCACGAACCTCGAGGGCGAGCTGAAATCACCCGGCAATCCCAGCAGACTACCGCCGAGTCCGAGGGCCTCGAGCGTGAGCCCTTCAAGCTCCACCTTCGGCACATCGAGCGGCTCGAGCGAGAGGTAGTTGCGAAGGTTCGTGAGATGCCAGTCGAAAGTCGGCGAGTTGGTGAAGCTGCCCAGGGGGTTGTCGTGGAGCACGAGCCGTCCGCCGACCGGCTCGATCACCAGACACCTGCCGGCGGCGTCGTACACCACCCAGTGAAAGGGCTGTGGCTCCGCCGGCCATCCCGGCACGATCGTGGGCGCCACCACCACGGTATCGGCCTCGATCGCCGCCCGCAGTTCGGCGACGTCGGCGAAGTTCGTGAGAATCCAATTTGAAAAGTCGACCGGCGAGAGTGAGCGAGCTCGGTTTTCCTCGGTGGTCTCT
>Ga0180429_10001655_pt1 | contig 18753 bp, 8 predicted proteins | sample SS_ome_FD_132428 | JGI IMG/M metagenome (GOLD analysis project Ga0180429, IMG submission 132428) | Hypersaline lake sediment archaeal communities from the Salton Sea, California, USA - SS_1_S_1 metaG | ecosystem: Environmental > Aquatic > Non-marine Saline and Alkaline > Hypersaline > Sediment ...
GGATAACATCGGCGGCCAGACGGCTCCGGTGATCCAGGGCGTGACCAACGGCACCGGCCTGTACATCCCGCCGGAGCACCAGTACCTGGCCTTCGGGTCCTGTCCGGTCATCCGTCAGTTCGACGCCATCGCGCCGCAGGCCGGCACGGCGGAGTCGGTGGCGGAGTTCCTGGGCCCGGACGGCAGCACCGGCGCCTATCCTGGCGTTTCGGCGATGGTGGCGAACAACTTCCTCTCCGGAGCGAAGATCGTCGTCTCGCCGGTCGGCATGTACAACATGTTCGAGGTGCCCGGCAAGGCCCTCGACGGTGTGCCGACCCGCGCCAAGGTGCTGTGCGACGTCCTGTCGTACTTCTACAACGATCCATCCTACTGCGACAATCTCGACCCGGGTGTGGACGTCCCCGACGCCCACCCGTTCTACGCCAAGAACTGGCCGAACCCGTTCAACCCGATCACGAAGATCGAATTCAGCCTGCCGCGTGAGGGTCACGTGTCGCTGAAGGTCTTCAACGTGCGCGGCGAACTGGTTCGGACCCTCGTCGACGGGAACCGGCCCGCCGGTCCTCAGATCGTCGAATGGGACGGCAGCAACGATCGCGGTCACTCGGTGGCCTCCGGCGTCTACTTCTACGAGACCCGGACCGCCGGCAAGTCGACCATCCAGAAGATGGCCCTGGTGAAGTAGCCTCCGGCTCTTTCGCCTCGGCTCGCCGAATGGGGGAGCGGTCCTGCGGGGCCGCTCCCTGATCCGTTTGCCGGCCCGGTTGCCGTGCGGCCCGCTGGCGGGAGAGGGCCCGGCCGGAAATCCCGGGCTCCGGATCCCCGCGGGCCGCGTGCGCGCTCCAAACTAGAAGTTGACACTATTGAAAGCTTATCCCTATATTTGACAAGCAGTCTTGGCGTTGTCCCCACTGCCGAGACGTGGGTGGATTGTACGTTCCGGAGACGATGTCCGACCTGCGTCTCCGGTCCATATCGTCCTTAGTTTCAGGCTGTTTGCTTGAAAGGCGAGCCCCGTATGCTTTCACGTCGTGTCGTTGCCAACGGGCTGTGCGCCGTCGCGCTGTTGGCGTTGATCGCCTTCTGCGGTTGCCGCGCGTTCGAGCCCGAGACCGTGATCGTCAACCGCGCGCCCGAGACCTATATCACCGGCGCGCCCCAGGACGGCCAGGGCGGGCAGTTCCATTTCCATGTCTTCTGGGCGGGGTCCGACCAGGACGGGACCGTCGAACGCTTCGTCTGGGCCCTGACCGACGGCACCATCCAGGACCCGTCGACGGACGAGGACGAAGAGGACGCCCGTTTCGATCCCGCGGATTTCCGGGAGACGCTCGAGATCGGCCACTGGACGACGCGCACGGACTCCATCTTCGATTTCCAGATCCAGCAGGGCTCGATCACGACGGCCGACAAGACCTTCCACATCGTCGCCGTGGACGACCGCGGCGATTTCGACCGGACGCCCGCGCGGCTGTATTTCCGCAGCAACGCGTTGGGTACCCCTTCCATCGAATTCTTCAGTTCGATCGTGCATTCGGACGAGACGCGCTTCGCCGACATGGACACCATCGGCTACGGCCAGCCCTTCCTGCTCAGCTGGGAGGGCCGCAGCCCCAACACGGTGTCCTTCAGCGAGGCGATGCTGGCGGATACCGACACCGTGGGTGTCGTCGACGGCCTGTTCGGCTTCAAGTACCGCATGCCCCTCGACGTTGAATGCAACGAGGTCGCGCAGGACTGCTGGAACCCGAGCCGTCTGGACCCGCTCACCAGCCAGCTGGTCTCGTACTACGAAGACGTGGACCTGCTCGAATTCGCCTGCGACAACTCGGGATCCGACGTATTCCGTCGGCGGATGTCGCCGGAGGTGCACTCGCTGCTGGTGAACACCATCGACGTGGCCGGCGTGGAAATCCCCGTGATCGAGCAGCCCCTGAACTTCGTGGTCAACTTCGATCCCCAGACCCGGATCCTGAAGAACGAGATCGACCCGTTCTACGACGATGACGACATCTACGATCCCGGCAACGGGCGGGTCTATCCCTACTACGTCGTCCACAAGCCCTGCGGCGAGATCGAGACCCAGGTCTTCCAGGACGAGGACCGGCTGCCCCAGCGCTCGATCGCCGTCTTCAAGGCCATCGGCTGGGACGACCACCGGGACATCCGGAAGGCCGATCTCCCAGACGAGGAGACGCCCGATTTCGGTGTCATGTTCCAGGGCAAGTTCGAGGCCAAGGGCTTCTACCGCGGCGGCATCAATACGGTCTTCAGGTTCTCGACCCAGTACACGGAGGCCGTGCCCAGCGTCTGGGACGACTTCACGAATCCCGCCATCGGCAGCAGCGACACGGTCGGTTTCATCGTCGGGCCCTTCGACTACACGGTGCGCATGCGTTCGGTGGACGAGCACGAACGGCGCGACGGCACGCCGGATTCCCTGACCTTCACGGCCAATCATCCGCCCGTCGTCAACTGCGTGGAAGTGGTCACGGACGAGGCGGCCAGCGGTTACCACACCGAGCCCTGCACGACCGAGATCGACACCTTCTACTGTCTCCTGGGCGGCGGCGACATCCCCGAGCATCCGGAGTGGACGAGCCTGCGGCAGGTCAACTACCTGCCCATCCAGATCTATTACAATCCCTACACGGACGGCATCTGGCACGAGCGGCCGCCCAGCATCACGGAACTGGATTCCGTCGAGGGATACTTCTACGAATACGATCTGCTCCTCTACGCCGACGATCACGAGGAGGAACGCCTCTTCCAGCCGCGGACCACGCCCCTGGAGTCGACGTGCGGCGACCCGGCCGACAGGGCCTTCTCCTGGCGGTACGAGATCGTCTCGGACCGGGATTCGACCAGCAACCTCATGCGCGAGGGCGGTGGCTGGGACGATCTCAACGAGATCTCCTACACCTTCAACGAGGGCGACTACCCGGCGAACTACGACGACAACGGGGTCTGGCGTCTGCGGGTCGAGGTCTTCGTGCCGGCCTTCGTGCTCCAGTTCGGTCCACAGGTCTACTGGGACTACCTGGGCACCCTGCATCCGGAATGGGACGAGTTCACCCACCAGGACGCGTTCGACCTGACGACCATTCAGCTCGGCTCCAGCCGGGCGACCATCATCAACCGGGACGCGACCGACGGGCTCTACCGTCCCGATAGATGCGCCTATGTCTATTACGATCTGGTCCGGCCGCCTCTGGAACACGGCGAGAGTTGCGACGACTACTACGAAGGGGCATCCGGACGTCCGGAACTGGACGACTACTGTGCGCAGAGCGAGCCCTTCGAGAAGCGGTACGTCATCCTGGCGGTCTCGATCGCCGGCAGCGTGTTCCCGGAGCTGGAATGAGCGGGACCCGGGCTCGACGGCAAGGAACCGGCGGAAACGTGATCGGGCGGGAGGTCTGACTTGGCACGCGTATTGAGAATTGCTGCGGCGGCGCTGTCCATCGGGACGGCCTATGCCATCTTCCTGCTGGCCGGCTGTACGCCGTCCGCCGATCTCGGCGGCATCGAGGTGATCAACGCCGTGCCCGACACGTACATCACGGGCTCACCGCCCAATCTCCGCGACACGGACTTCTTCGTGGAGTTCCACTGGACGGGCAGCGATCCGGACGGCCGCGTCGAGGGCTACCAGTGGAAGATCAGCTCGAACAGCAGCGACGGCATCAGCGTGGCCGACACCCTCACGTTCGATCCGGCCACGGGCGACACGCTCAATCCCTGGCATTACACCACCAGCACGGACTCCGTCTTCTTCGTCGAGGCCGATTCCTCCAACTTCATCGACGACTACGACCTGCCGGAGGATCTGCAGCGGTTCTACCAGCCGCACACGATGTTCATCCGCGCCGTGGACGACAAAGGCGCCGTGGACCCGACGCCGGCCATGATCACATTCACGTCGACCACGCTCGCGCCCACGGTCAGCATGACCGCGCCGCCGTCGTTCGTCGGCGTGGCCACGGATTCCCGGCCTGTGCCGCCGAGCTTCCAGGTCCAGTGGGCGGGTTCCGACCCCGATTTCATCGAACTCGGCGTGCCGACTAAGATCCGCTACATGCTCAAGGACGCCCTGTTCGTCAACGCCTTCGGCCAGGAACAGTATCTCACGACCCGGACGGAGTACCGTATCTTCGGGGACACGCTGATCACCTTCTCGGATCCGAACTGGAGCGACTGGGTGCCCTACGCGCTGGATCCCGAGGACAGGATCGAGACCTTCACGGTGAACAAGACCGATGATCTCGGCCGCCTCAAGCACTACTTCTTCGCGATCCAGGCCCAGGACACGGCCGGTGCCGTGTCCCTCGACCGCGACTACGGCTCCACGGTCAAGAACTTCTTCGTGAACGACACGACCTCGCCGCTCCTCCGCGTCCGCGAACGGTACCTGGGGACCTCGCAGGGCGAGGGTCTCTACGGGCGCACCGAAGTGGACATCGCCCAGAACCAGCCGCTGCTCTTCGACTGGAGCGCCAGCGCCTCGAGCTACGGCGGCGTGATCGCGGGCTACCGTTACGGATGGGACGTCGAGGACCTGGACGACGACAACGACGAGGGCTGGGTGACGCAGTTCGGCCTGACCGAGTCGAACACCCAGTCCGAGCTCAAGGTCTGGAATTCGGGCATCCACGCCCTGACCGTCGAGTGCCTGGACAACTCGGGCTTCAAGTCGCGGTACACCTACCTGCTGAACGTCGTGCCCGTGCCCGATCCCGCGGACCAGTTGCCCCTGCTCCTGATAGACGACGTCTACGACGACCTCAGCAACGGCTGGCAGAACGAGGACGGTACGATCCAGTACTCCAACGACGTCTACCGCGACGCCTTCTGGGACTACGTCCTGACCCAGGGCGCCAGCGTATCGGGCTTCAATCAGGCCAACGACGTCATCGACAACGAGGGCCAGGGCGGCATCTGGGGCTACCGCGACGTCGTCTCGTACAAGAACCTGATCTGGACGTCGAACTTCCACGTGAACACCTACATCGCCCAGAACTTCCAGGGGCGGTTCATCACGCAGACCGACGGCAGCGTCGTACCCATCGAGGCCTACGTCTGGCTCGACACCTATCAGGCCAACGTGGGCAACATCCTGCTGACGGGGTCGGGCGTCATCCGCAACTTCCATCACACAAACTACGCCCAGATCGCGTGGCTCGATCCCGTCATCTACACGGCCGACGAGACCTCTTTCGACTGTCCCGGCGCGGGGCAGCGGGGCATGAGCTTCGGAACCTACGAGGAGGATGACGGCAGCCTGACCATCCTGGGCGTGCTCCAGTACCCCCATCGCGGCATGGGCCTGACCGTGAGCTCCATCCTGCTCCCCGCCTCTTTCTACAACACGCCGACCACGTGCGGGTCCGGCATCCGGGACATCAAGATCCGGTGCGTAGGCACCAAGGCCATCATCCTCAATCCCGAATTCAGGGACCAGCACGTCGGCAGCGGCGCCTTCGAGGACACGATCTTCGTCTTCGACGAGATCGACTTCGTGGACCACCAGGGCGGCATTCCCGATCCCGCCGACCCCTACATCTTCGGCGCCTACGACGAGTACTACGACACGAACCGGACCGCGCGTCCGACGAGCTGGTACCCCCAGGTGCTGGAGGACGGGTCGCTCGTGATCGAACCCATGTGGCACGTCTACACGCGCTGGGACTACATCCTGGACCAGCATCTGAGCCACGGGGAGTCCGACTACCCCGACTTCGATCCCGCGGACATCTGCGGACCGCTCTCCGTCTCGGAGGCGACCATGAGGACGATCAACGACGGTGTGCCCATCGGCGTCTTCTCCTACTTGGCCTCCCAGACCAAGCCCAGCGGCCTCGCCGACGTCCTCTGGGGCTTCGATCCGAACATGTTCGAGCGCGCGCGGATGAAGGATGCCGTGCTCTGGGTCCTGGGCGAGCACTTCGGACTCACGGTGACGCCCTAGGCGCGCCTGGTATTCGCGACGGGACGCGTCGCAACGGTGCGGGCGATCGCAGGCCGACGCCCGCGCCAGCCAAGAGAGGGATATGTCAATGAAGAGATCCGCCGTCGTGGGCACGCTCCTCCTGGCCGGGATGTGCCTGCTGGCTTCGAGCAGCCTGGCCCAGACTCCGTCCTCGGTTTGCGCCATGGACTCCCTGCGTCTCCTGTCGCCGGACACGATCGACGTCGAGTACGTCTCCACGGGACGGGTGGGCGTCAACATCACCTGGCCCGAGGTGGACGACGCAGTGACCACCTGCGTGGCGGTCACCGATACGGTGGGTCTCGGTGTGCCCATCAACCTGGACGGCATCTATGCCGACAGCGTCGACCGGCAACTGGAGCTGTTCTGTCTGAACGGCGGCGCCGTGGGCGCGACCGGCAACCGGAGCGTCGTCCTGGAATGGGCCAACGTGAATCTGATCTCGACGGGCCAGGTCATCGGTCGGATCAACCTGAGCAACAACGGCGGCCTGTTGGGCCGAAGCGCTGCGGGGTGGCAGAAGCTCAACGACGGTCTGCTGCCGTATCTCCCGCGGACGGACATCCTCCACCTGGCCGAATCGCCCGTGGCGGGCGGCGGACTCCTGGCCCACGTTCGCGGCAACCTGTCCAAGGGACTGTGGTACCTCTCCGGTCCCGACGGCACGTGGACGCGACTGGCCGAGGACGTCTTCCCGGACGGCACGATCGACGACGTGGGGATCACGGCCATCGCCTATTCGCCCGACAGCGCCGACGTCTTCGCCGTGGGCACCGTGCAGGACGGCCTCTTCATCACGCGTGACGGCGGTATCACCTTCACACAGTACCAGTCCGAGTTCGCGGAGGACGGGAACTGGTCCCTGCGCGACGTCTCGGCCCTGTCCTGGGCGGCCGCCGACCGCCTCCTCGTGGCCATCGGGAACCTGGGACTCTTCTGGTCGACGGACGGCGGTACGACCTTCGACCATCTCTCCGCCTTCCTGGTCTCCCAGGACTTCCCGTCGGGAGGCGGCAACGTGGCGCCCAGCATCAACACCATCCTGGACCGCGGCGCGGCGGGGCTGCTGGTGGGCGTGGACAGTTTCGGGCTCTACGAATCGATCGACGGGGGCGCCTCGTGGCTCTGGCTGTGGAACGCACTCCTCAATCCCTTTTCCGAGCCCAAGGACGTGACCGCGATCCTGGAGTCCCCCTTGGACGGCGACAACCTGACCGTTGGGACCCGGACCTCGGGCTTCTGGTGGACTCCCAACGGGGGAGAGGACTGGATCCCGCTCGTCGGGGACGTCGAATGGCCCGTGCAGGAAGGCTACCCGCAGGTCAACAACCTCATCATCGACGCGGATGCCGGTCGCTACCTGGCGACCGTCGACGGCCTGGGCATCCTCTCCTGCGCCGTCGGCGACACGGCCTGGGCCCTCTCGGACATCGCCGATACCGGGATCCTGAGCTACAGCGAGATCCTGATCTCCGGATTCGAGGGCGTGGACTACCTGCTGGGGACGTACGGCGGCGGCATCTACACGCCGAACACCGAGATCCGTCTGAGCGACTCCATCGTGGCCGCTCAGACGGATGCCGAGTACCGGGACCTGGACCTGGGCCTGTACATCACGTTCGGCGAAGGGACCTTCGCCGAGAGCACCACCTTCGGCATGGTGTTCCAGGATTTCCAGGGCTATGCGGTCTGGCGCAGCGAGCTGACCGATCCCGACACCATGGAGCTCGTGGGCCTCTACGACAAGAGCAACCCCGAGTTCTGCATCGAGGGCTACTGCGGCGACGAGAGCTACAACGTGCTGCCCAACTGCTACGCCGACAAGCGGGCCGCCTGCTTCAATTTCAGCAACCCGGGCACCGTGGTCTTCTTCGACGACAACGTCTACGAGGGTTTCACCTACAACTACGCGGTCACGACCTTCGACTACGGCAACATCGCGACCGCCTCGCCCATCTCCCTGACGGCCGAGCAGCTCTTCTCCGCGCGCTATCCCGGCGACGCGCTCTCCATCTTCGGGGGGGGCGGCAACAGGGCCGAGCTGTACGTCCATCAGGACGCAGTCGATCCCCGGCATGGCCCGGAGATCTTCGCCTACCCGAATCCCCTGCGCCTGGACAGCGGTTTCTCGGGCGCCGAGGGGGAGGATGTTCGCTTCAAGAACCTGCCTCCGGAGAGTCGGGTCCAGGTCTTCACCCTGGACGGCGACATCGTGGCCGATCTGGGACCGGATCTCCAGTCGGGCGACATCATCGCCTGGACGACCCGCAACGGCAGCGAGCTGATCGCCTCGGGCGTCTACATCTTCAAGGTCTTGATGCCCGAGCGGGAGGATTTCTACGGCAAGGTCGTGGTCATCCGCTGACCCGGAACCGACCGACACGGACCTGATCGACGGTATTGCGTTCGACCCCGGAATTGACCATATTTGGCCCGGTGCGTTCACCGGGCCAATTCAATGGTCGCGGTAGGATTTTGCGATATCACAACGAGTTGGCCTGAATCTGGAGGATGAAACGATGGCCGGACAGCAAGTGTTCTTTTTCGGCGACAACCAGGCCGAAGGCCGTGGCGATCAGAAGGCCCTGCTCGGCGGCAAGGGGGCGAACCTGGCGGAGATGGACCGGATCGGCATCCCCGTTCCGCCCGGCTTCACCATCACGACGGAGTGTTGCATCGAGTACCTGAAGGATCCCGGCGTCATGGAACGGCTGCGCAGCGAGGTCGAGGCGAACATCGCCAAGGTGGAGAAGGTCATGGACCGGCGCTTCGCCGATCCCGACGATCCCCTGCTGTTCTCCTGCCGGTCGGGCGCCAAGATCTCCATGCCCGGCATGATGGACACCGTGCTGAACATCGGCCTCAACGACGAGACCGTCAAAGGCCTGATCGCCAAGTCCGGCAACGAGCGTTTCGGCTACGACAGCTACCGCCGCCTGATCCAGATGTACGGCGACGTGGTGATGGGCGTCGAGGGGGAGAAGTTCGAGGACGCGCTGGATCACATCAAGGAGAGCCGCGGCGTCGAGCTGGACACCGAACTGACCGTCGACGACCTCAAGGCCCTGATCGAGACCTTCAAGGGAATCGTCAAGTCCGAGACCGGCAAGGACTTCCCGACCGATCCGATGACCCAGCTCTGGGGCGGCATCGAGGCCGTCTTCAGCAGCTGGAACGTGCCGCGCGCCATCAGCTACCGCAACCTGAACCACCTGCCCCACGACATGGGCACCGCGGTCAACGTCCAGACCATGGTCTTCGGCAACATGGGCGAGAACTCGGCGACGGGCGTGGCGTTCACGCGCAACCCGTCCACCGGCGAGAACTTCTTCTACGGCGAGTTCCTGGTCAACGCCCAGGGCGAGGACGTCGTCGCGGGAACGCGCACGCCCCAGGCCCTGAACAACGAGGGCCGCGACAACCTGCCCGCCGGCAATCCCATCCGCGAGTTGCCGACCCTGGAAGAGATCATGCCCGAGGCCTACGGAACCCTCTGCGGCATCCGCCAGAAGCTCGAGGCCCACTACCGCAACATGGAGGACATCGAGTTCACCATCCAGGACGGACGCCTGTGGATGCTGCAGACCCGTCACGGCAAGCGGACCGGCAAGGCCGCCGTGCGCATCGCCGCCGAGATGCAGGCCGAGGGCCTGATGACCGAGGACGAGGCCATGCTGGCCGTCGAGCCCGAGCACCTCGATCAGCTGCTGCACGACCAGATCGACCCCAAGGCCGAGGTCGCCGTGCTGGGCCGGGGTCTGCCCGCCTCGCCGGGCGCCGCCCAGGGCGAGATCGTCTTCTCCGCCGAGGCCGCCGTGGCCGCGGTGGCGGCGGGCCGCAAGGTCGTGCTCGTGCGCCGCGAGACCAGCCCCGAGGACATCGAGGGCATGAACAGCGCAGAGGGCATCCTGACCTCGCGCGGCGGCATGACCAGCCACGCGGCCGTGGTGGCCCGCGGCATGGGCAAGCCCTGCGTCGCCGGCTGCGGCGAGCTCAAGGTCGCCTACCGCGACGGCAAGATGGAGATCGGCGGCAAGACCTTCAAGGCCGGCGATCACATCACCATCGACGGCACGCAGGGGACGGTCATCGACGGCAAGGTGCCCCTGGTGGCCCCGAGCCTCGAGGATCCCAACCTGAAGAAGATCATGGACTGGGCCGACGCGCGTCGCACCCTGGGCGTGCGCACCAACGCCGACACGCCCCACGATTCCGAGCAGGCGCGCTCCTTCGGCGCCAAGGGCATCGGTCTCACGCGGACAGAGCACATGTTCTTCGGCGAGGACCGCATCAAGAAGATGCGCGAGATGATCCTGGCCGAGGACGTCGAGGGCCGCCGCAAGGCCCTGGCCAAGATCCTGCCCCTGCAGCAGGCCGACTTCGAGGGCATCTTCACGGCCATGGACGGCTACCCGGTCACGATCCGGCTGCTGGATCCGCCCCTGCACGAGTTCCTGCCGGCCCACGAGCAGACCGCCGAGATCAAGGAGCTCGCCGGCGAGCTGAACGTCTCGGTCGAGGTGCTCGAGGAGCGCATCGAGGCCCTGCACGAGATGAACCCCATGCTCGGCCATCGCGGCTGCCGCCTGGGGCTGACCTACCCCGAGGTCTACGAGACCCAGGTGGAGGCCATCATCCGGGCCGCCGTCACGGTCAAGGGCAAGGGCGTGGACGTGAAGCCCGAGATCATGATCCCGCTGGTGGGCGCCGTGCCCGAGCTCAGCAATCTCCGTGAGATGGCCGTCGCCACGGCAAAGCGCGTGATGGCGGAGATGGGGCAGGAGGTCGACTACCTGGTCGGCACCATGATCGAGATCCCCCGCGCGGCCCTGCTCGCGGACAAGGTCGCCGAGCACGCGGACTTCTTCAGCTTCGGCACCAACGACCTGACCCAGATGGCCTTCGGCTACAGCCGCGACGACGCGGGCGTCTTCCTGCCCGAGTACGTCAACAAGTCGATCCTGCCGAGCGATCCGTTCCAGCAGCTCGACCAGGAAGGCGTGGGCCAGCTCGTGGCCATGGCCGTGGAGAAGGGGCGCCAGACCAACCCCGAACTCCACCTGGGCATCTGCGGCGAGCACGGCGGCGACCCGAGCTCGGTCGACTTCTGCCACCGGGTGGGCCTGGACTACGTGAGCTGTTCGCCGTTCCGGGTGCCCATCGCGCGCCTGGCGGCGGCCCACGCGGCCATCAGGAACGAGTAGCGTGGAGCTGGCCTGGACCATACCCCTCTACCTGGGGCCGGTACTGGTCGTTTTCGTCGTGGCGGCGGGTCTCTGGACCCGCCGCCACTATCTTTCGACGGTCCCGCGCGCTTCGGCCCCGCGCCGGAGGCTCCTGACGGGGCTGCGGGTCGCCGCGGTCACGATCCTGATCTGGGCCCTGGCCGGTCCCTCCCTGCTGAGGATCGGCGGGCGGGACGTCGATCCGTCCGTCGTGGTGGTCGTCGAGGATTCGGCCAGCATGGCCCTGCGCGACGCGCCGGGCGGATCCAGCCGCTGGTCGTGGGCGGCGCGCCTCTCCGCCACGCTGGACTCGCTGCTGACGGATCTGGCCCCCGGAGCCGACGTCCTCCATCTGCGCGGCAACGGCCTGTCCCCGACGAGACCCTGGGACCGTGCGGCCGAGGGCGCCGAGCCGACGGGGCGCGGAACCGACCTGGGCGGGCTGGTGGGTGGCCTGGCGCGGGAGTGGGCGGACCGCTCGCTCCGGGCCGTCGTCGTCCTGACGGACGGGCACGAGACCGCCGCGGCGCCGGACAGGAACGGGCTGGCCCCCGCAGGCGGCGTCGAGGCCATCCTCGTCGGCATGGGCGATCCGGAAGGGCCGCCCGATCTGCGCCTGCGGGACCTGCGCTATCCGGACGCCGCGTTCCGGGGCGACGAGGTCGTCGTCGAGGCGGCGGTGGATCTGCGCATGATGTCCGGCGACGGGTCGCGCGAGATCTCGGTCCATCTCGTCCAGGCGGGAGACACCCTGGCGACGGCGACGGCGGCTCCCGCGCCCGGCGACGAGAGCGTCCACCTGGAACTGTCCTTCGAGGCCCGGGCGCAGGGCCTCAACCTCTACGACCTGATCGTGACGCCGGACGACAACGAGCGTTACCTGGCCAACAACCGGTCGTCTTTGGCCATTGCCGTGCGCCAGGAACGGTCCCGGCTCCTGCTGCTGGCCGGGCGGCCCGGCTGGAACGTCCGCGCCCTGGCCAACGCTGCCGCCATGGAGCCCCGTCTGACCCTGGACGTGGCCTATCCCGGGCCGGACGGATTCATGCTCGCCGACAGCAGCGCGGCCTGGCGACAGCCCGCGGACGTCGCCGGCTGGCAGGCCTGGGACGGCGTCGTCCTGGCCGGTACGACGGGTCTCGACGGCGCGGTGGACTGGCGTGCCCTCGCCTCGGCCGTGCGCGCCGGCCTGGGACTGCTGGTGCTGCCGCCTTCCGGGGCCGTCGGGTCGCCCGACGGGCTGGCCGATATCCTGCCCGTGACCGGCGTCGCCTCGATGACGGCGGGCCGGTGGAGGCCGGTGGTCGTCGACGGCATCGTCAACCATCCGCTCCTGTCCTATCTGGACGTGTCGCCGGGGGAGTCCCCCTTCGTCGATCTGCCGCCCCTGGAGCGACTGGCCGGGGTGGTCGCCGCACCCGAGGCCGTCGCGCTGCTCTCGGCGCGTCCGGTGCGCGGCGGACAGGGGGATATGCCCCTGCTGCTGACCACCGAAGCCGACGCCGGCGCGGTGACCTGGTTCTCGTCGCCCGACCTGTGGTCGCTCTACTTCTGGCAGCCGGCCCGGGGCCGGAGCGGGACGTCCGAACACCCTGCCGCACGGTTGGCGCGGAACCTGCTCGTCTGGACCGCCATGGGCCGCAGCCTCTCCGGCGTCACCATCGCCGGCCACCGCAACCTGTATCGCGAGGGCGAGGCGATCACGCTGGAGACCCAGGGCCGGGACATGCGGGGCGAGGGGCGGGGCCAGCCGGTGTCGTTGCGCCTCCTCCGGCCGGACGGCGGCCCGGACGACGCCGCCAGGACCTTCCGTCTCGAGGACGTCCCGGGACGGCCGGGGCGATCGCGGACCACGCTGCCCCCCCTGCCGCCCGCCCGCTACGAGGTCCAACCCGTCTACGCGGGCACCGACTCGGCCGCCGGTCCGGCCCGGCCCTTCCTGGTGGTGCCCTCCTCCCTCGAGGAGATGCAGACCTGGCAGGACCACCGGCACCTGCGGGTCCTGGCCAGGGCCTGGGACGGGCACGCCATCTCCGCGACCGACGGCGACCGTGCGGCCGCCGCCCTGTCGGACGCCCTGGCCCGGGTCGACTGGTCTCCGGTCCGCGTCGATCGCAACGAGGATCTGAGCCTCTGGGCGGGATGGCCGCTGCTGCTGCTGGTCGTGGCCCTGCTCGGCCTGGAATGGATCATCCGCCGCGCCGAGGGCATGCTCTGACGGATGCCGTCGATCCCTTCGCGACCTCCCGGATCGGAAGCCCCGCTTGTTTTCCCGACGTATCCGGCAGGACACGCCCCTCGGCGCGGCCGCGCTCGCCCTCGTCCTCGTGTCGTCGACCGACGCGCCGGGGACCGTCACGCTCAATGAAGTGCTCTACGATCCCGACGGCGCCGACGGCGGCCACGAGTTCGTGGAACTGCACAACGGCGGACCGACCCCGGTCTGCCTGTCCGGGATCCGTCTGCAGTTCGCAAACGGGGCCGTGGGGGACGTCTGGCACGGGCGATGGACGGGCGGTCCCGCCGACACCCTCGCGTCCGGCGGTCTCTTCCTGGTGGTGGATCAGGGATGGCAGGGCCCGGCGCCGGACGCCGTGGCCTCGCTGGGGCTCCAGAACGGTCCCGACGCCGTGCGCCTGGAACGGGACGGCGAGGTGCTGGATCTGCTGGGCTACGGGGATCTCGCCCATGCGGCCCTCTACGAGGGACAACCCCATGCCGGAGCGGGCGGAGGTGCCTCCCTGGCCAGGCGCCCGGACGGGCACGACACCGATCGCAACCACCTGGACTGGACGGTCCTGGCGCGTCCGACGCCCGGCGAGCCGAACTATCCGACCTACGGCCTGGAGATCGCATCCTCCCGGGCGGAGCCGCCGAGCCTGACCGGTCCCGGCCGGGATGTCGCGCTCGACCTGGACATCGTCGTCAGCGGCCTGTCCGCCCTGCCGGCCGCCGAGGTGCGGCTGGTCGACGGCGACGGGAGCGTCCTGGACGCCGTCTGGTCCGCCGGTGTGGTCTCGGGCGCCGCGGGCCGGCTCGTCTTCCACTGGCAGCCGAGCCGGGCGGGCACGGCGGATCTCCATCTGCACTGGTCCCTGCCGGAGAGCGCCGGGGCGTGCCTGGTCGCGCCGGTCGGACGCTACGTGGCGGACCTGCCGCCCCTGGTGCTGGCCGAGGTGATGGCGGCGCCGTCGAACGACGCCTGCGAATGGGTCGAGGTCGCGGTCGCCGGCGCCGCGTCGGTCGATCTCGGCGATTACGCCCTGGCAGACGCGGACGGCGGGACCTGCGCCCTGCCGTCGCGCCTGCTGTCGCCCGGCGAGCGTTGCGTGCTCGTGCAGTCCTTCGAGACATACGACCGCTGGTGGGGCGTGATCCTGGGCGGTGCCGACGCCTGGCCCTGTCCCGTGGTCTCGCCCGAGCATCATGCCCTGGAACCGGCGGGATCCTGGCCGACGCTGAACAACAGCGCGCCGGCGGATCGCGAATACGCCGATCGGATCCACCTGCTGGACGACGCGGGAACGGTCCTCGACCACGCGACCGTCGGTTGGGCGGGCGCCGCGGTGCCGTCGGGCCGCAGTCTCGAACGGAGCGGCCTAGCGCCGACGGGACACGACCTGCGGTTGTGGCGGGCCAGCACCGCGACGACGGGCTCCACGCCCGGCTGCGAGAACGCCCTCGAAGCGGAGGTGCCGGCCGCCGGCTCGCTGGTCGTGACGGGCGGGACCGGTGACGACGGTCTTCTCTTCACCTTCGCTCTGGGTGACCCGGAGCGGGCCTGGCGACTCGAGATCTTCGACCTCACGGGCCGGCGCGTGCGCAGCCTGGGCGGAGACGCCCTGGGCGCCGGCCCGCGCCGGATCACCTGGGACGGGGCAGACGACCGGGGCCGGTCCCTGTCCCGTGAGGCCGTGATCGCCTTGCTGACCGTGACCGGCGCCGACGGAGCGCGGATCCGGCGGATCAAGACGCTGGCCGTCGTGGGGGGCGGGCGTTGAACGGCGTGCCGCGCACGGCCCTCGTGGTCTCGGCCGTCGCGCTCCTGTGCGTCGGCGCCGCCTCGCACGGGCAGGTCATGGCGGACGGCTGGCCCCTGCCGCCCGGCTGGTCGATCGCGACCGCCGCGGACGCCGCGTCGCTTTCACGCGGCACCTGGGTGGCCTGTGGCACGGGCCGTCTCTTCGACATGCCGGAACTCGCCCAGCGCTACCTGGGCGCGAGGATCGCACGGGGAGGCGGCTACGCGGAGGCGGGGTGGCAGATCCTCGGCGGAGCGGCGTGGTGCGAGCGGCGCGTGCGCGTGGAGGCCGGCTGGGGCCGGCGGCTGGGCGCGGGACTGGCCTGGGGCCGGCGGGGAAGCGGTGTCGAGGGCGGTGCATTCTCGTCGTGCCAGGAGGCGACGGCGGTCCTGTGGGCGTCTCTCGCCGATGATCTGCGCCTCTCGATCCGCTCCGATCCCCTGATCCTGACTCCGGACGGCGTGCCCGACCGCCGCTGGCCGTGGTTGCGTCTGTGCGGCCGCCGGGGCGTCGCCGCCTGGGCGCTGGTTCTGGATCGCAGGCGCGACGAGGCGCCGACGCTGCGCGCCGCGGGGCAGGCGCGTTGCGCGTCGGGCCTGGCCCTGGGCGTATTGGGGGAACCCGGCACGGGGACGCTGGGCCTGACCACGGTCTGGACCCGCGGCCCCATCGTCCTGATGACCTCTCACCTGGCCCATCCTGCGCTGGGGCTCACGCACCGCTGGATGCTGGTGCTGGTCGGGGCGTCCCGATGAGGGCGGGCCCGCTCGGACACATCTCCGCGATCGCCGCCGCCGTGCTGGTGACGACGTCCGTTCGGGCGGAGGTCTCGCAGCAGGATGTCGTCGCGGACAGCCTGGTCGTCGTGCTGGAGGAGCAGGGTTGGGCGTCGTCGCCGGACGGCATATCGCTGGAAGCCGAGGGAATCCCCGGCCGGTGGGCGCCGGCGTCCTGGCGCCTGGATACGGGCGCGACGCCGACCGTGCGCTGGCTGCGCGTCGGGGCCGGAGGCGTGGCTTGGCGCCTGGGCGGCGTGCATCGGATCGCAGAGGACGGGGACAGGACCGCCTGGCATGCGACCCTCGCGGGCTCGCTGGGCGATGCGGGGCTGGGGAGCCTGTCCCTGCACGCGGGCAGTGGGTTGCTGATCGGCGCGGCCGGCCGCGGGGGGGCGCCCTCGGCATCCCGCTCCCTCGGCGCCGGGCGTCCGGGTTGGCGTGCGTACGGCGGACGACCCGAGAGCCGGTCCTTCGCGGGAGCGGCCGGCCGCCTGTGCGTCGGAGGATGGGATCTGCTGCTGGCCGCGGGCGAGCGCGATCGCGGCGGACGGCGGGGGGGCGGCGGCGCGACGGAGATGGTCATGCTGGGGCGGCGGCGCGGGCGTCATGGGGTGGTCGTCGCCGCCGTACGCGACACGGGGGGCGTCGGTGGGAGCCTCGGGGTGGACCTGCGCGCCGCGGGCGCGACCCTGCGCGCCGAAGTGGCCGCCTGGTCGCCCGACCGGTCGCAGGATCCGAGGTGGGCCTGGGTGGCCACGTCGTCGGTCCGCAGCGGCGCCATCGACCTGGAGGGACAACTCGCGGCCTGCGATCCCGGCTACGCTCCGCTCTCGGGCGTCAGGCCCTCCGTATTGCCGGGGGAGGACAGCCGTGGAGGCGCCTTGCGGCTGAGGTGGCGCGGACGGGCGATGCGCGGTGCGGCCCTGTTCGCCGCCGCGCGGATGCACCGCTGGGTGGACGACTTCCCGGCGACAGCGGACATCGGACGCCTGGAGCTGGTCCTGAGCGGACGCGATCCGGAGGGGATCGACTGGCGTGGACGCGTCGCCACCCGGTCGGAGACGATCCGAGGCTGGTCGGAGCGGTTGCCATGGCTGCCGCCCGCCGAGATCTCGGCGCGCCGCGAGACCCGGATATCGGCCCGTCTGACGGTCGAATCCGGAGCTGTGTCCGCGCGCATGGCGGCCGGCGCGGCCGGCGTGTCGAAGAGGTCGGCGGACGGGCCCGCCGATGCCGGCTGGCGATCGCTCGTCTCGCTGCGGGCGGATCTGCGCCCGGCGCCGGGTCTGGAGTTCAGGATCAACCAGGTCTGGGCCTGGGGAGCGCCGGTCGACCTGGTCAGCGTCGAGGTCCCGGCGGCCGGATTCGCACGACCGCGACACTGGGGTCGCCGCGATCGGGAACGGTCGCTGGGTCTCGGTTGGCGGGGGCCGACCTGGCGATTCTCGGCGGCCGTATCCGTCTGGGAGATCGCCGGTTCCGGACTCGCCCACGAGGTGCTGGTCGGGTTGAGGCTGGGGGCACACTGACGTCGACAGGCCATCTTTGACTTGGGGTGTTCGACCGAATACCATTGACGGAGAACGTCGGTCTAGCCCTGCGCGGCACGCCGCGCGACCCGTGCAAGGAGATGCGTCATGCTGGCAGATAGGATGAGTCGTCTGGGGACTGAAACGGCTTTCGTCGTGCTCGCGCGCGCCAAGGCGCTCGAGGCCAAGGGCAAGGACATCGTGCACCTGGAGATCGGCGAGCCCGATTTCGACACGCCCGCGAACATCATCGCCAAGGGCGTCGAGGCCATGCAGGGCGGAGAGACCCACTACGGTCCGGCCGCCGGCAAGCCCGAGGTCAGGAAGGTCTACGCCGAGCACATCGCCAGCGATCGCGGCATCGACGTCGGACCCGAGAACATCGTCATCACGCCGGGCGGCAAGCCCATCATGTACTTCGTGATGACGGCGCTCGTGAACGCGGGCGACGAGGTGATCTACCCCAACCCCGGCTTTCCCATCTACGAGTCCGTGATCAATTTCCTCGGCGCCAAGGCCGTGGCCCTGCCGCTGACCGAGGACAAGGATTTCTCCTTCGACATCGCCGAACTGGAGAAGCGGGTCTCGGACAAGACCCGCATGCTGATCATCAACTCGCCCCATAATCCCACCGGCGGCGTGCTCTCTGGCGCGGATCTGGACGCCATCGCCAAGCTGGCCGTCGAACACGACTTCTGGGTCCTCAGCGACGAGATCTACAGCAAGATCATCTACGAGGGGAAGCACGAGTCGATCTCCACGCGTCCGGGCATGCTCGAGCGCACCATCATCCTCGAGGGCCATTCCAAGACCTACGCCATGACCGGCTGGCGGCTGGGCTACGGCGTGATGCCGGCCGAGCTCGCTGAAGCGGTGGCCAAGCTGCAGACCAACTGCAACAGCTGCACCGCGTCGTTCACCCAGATCGCGGGCGCCGAGGCGCTGACCGGACCCCAGGACGCGGCCGAGGCCATGGTGGCGGAGTTCAAGGTGCGCCGGGACCTCCTGGTCGAGGGCCTCAACGCCATCCCCGGTATCACCTGCAAGAGGCCCCGGGGCGCCTTCTACGTCTTCCCGAACATCGAGGGCCTGGACCGCAAGAGCTCCGAGATCGAAACGTTGCTGCTGGACGAGTACGGCGTGGCGGCCCTCAGCGGGACGGCCTTCGGCGCCCACGGCGAGGGCTACCTGCGCTTCAGCTACGCC
>Ga0180429_10001658_pt1 | contig 18746 bp, 18 predicted proteins | sample SS_ome_FD_132428 | JGI IMG/M metagenome (GOLD analysis project Ga0180429, IMG submission 132428) | Hypersaline lake sediment archaeal communities from the Salton Sea, California, USA - SS_1_S_1 metaG | ecosystem: Environmental > Aquatic > Non-marine Saline and Alkaline > Hypersaline > Sediment ...
AGCGGCTGCAGATAGTCCACCAGGCGGTCGACGACGCGGCCCATCAGCATCTCGCGCACGCTCTCCAGCCGCTCCTGGCGCACCATCCTGACGGCGTGCTCCGTCAGGTCGCGGACGATCGAGTCCACGTCGCGGCCGACGTAGCCGACCTCGGTGAACTTGGAGGCCTCCACCTTGATCAGCGGCGCGCTGATCAGACGGGCGATGCGGCGCGCGATCTCCGTCTTGCCCACGCCGGTGGGACCCATCAGGATCAGGTTCTTGGGGATGATCTCGTCGCGCAGCTCGCCCTCGACCCTCAGGCGCCGCAGCCGGTTGCGGATCGCGACGGCGATCGCGCGCTTGGCGTCGTCCTGGCCGACGATGTACTCGTCGAGGCGCGCCACGATCTGCCGCGGCGTCAGATCCTCGAAGACCTCGGTGGCGCGCTCCCGCGCCTGGTTGTCATTAGTGCCCTGCATCGCCAGTAATCATAACGCGGGACGGAGGAGCAGTGTTCAGTGGGGGGGTCAGTCCGCCCCTTCCGCGAAGGTATCCATGATCACGTTTTCCTCGCCCTCGCTGAGGAACTCCTCGAAGACCAGCGAGCCGGGCTCGGTGGGGTCCAGCGAGTAGTACAGCGTATACGGCTCGCGCTCAAGCACGTACATGTCGCGGTGCGTCAGCGCCGAGGTGTGCACCTTGCGGCCCGTCGCGCGCCCCTTGACGATGTCGGCGGCCGCCAGCTGGAAGGCGTAGAGCCGCCCCGGCGGAAACCTCGGTACGCGCCGGTTGAGGGCGTCGCTGATGGCGATGCGGAGCGGCACGGTGCATGATACCGTGCGGCGGGTCGGCAGAGGCGCTACTCCGTCACCACCGCCAGCTCGCGCTTCAGGCGCTTGTCGCCGGCGAGGTCCACCACCGCGTCCCACAGCCGGTGCTGCTTGAGGTTGTGCTTGAGCTGATCGTAGGCGTAGCGGTCAAACAGCGTGAACGGCTCGAACTGGCTGGTGTGGACGAAGTACGTTCCGATCGCCGTCGCGGCGCACAGCACCAGCAGGCTGTGCTGCTCAGGGCCGGATTCCAGCTCCAGGAACAGCGGCTCCAGATGCCGCTCCAGCAGCTGCGGCAGCGGCTGGGGGATGCCCCAGTGCAGCAGCAGCTGACCGCTGAGCACCGGCGTGCTGATCCCCCACTTCTCCATCTCGTACTTGACCCGCAGCACCTCGTTGGGAACCTGGCGATAGCTGTGGTCCGGCCAGGGGCGGGCCAGCCCCAGCACCAGGCTGCCGAGGCGCGCCAGCAGCGCCGCCGTACCCAGCAGCTTGACACTGCGCAGCCGGGCGCCGGTCGCGATGGCACTGGCCAGCACCGCGCTGGCCGCCGAGGTGCGGCGCACGTAGTTGAAGTGCGCGCGCGGAAACGCCGGCCAGAGCTTGAGCGTGGCTTCCAGGTAGTAGGCCACGATGATTGACTGCACCACGCTGTAGCCGAGCGTCACGATCGCGCGCTCGAAGGTGGTCACCGGGTTGGTCAGCCCCATCGCCGCGGAGTTGGCAACCGCCAGCAGCTTGCCGCCCAGCAGCGGATCGCGCGAGACGTAGCTGGCCAGCTGGCGCGGATCGAATTCGTCGGCGTCCTCGAACACCGCCTGGGCGTCGGAGACCAGCGGGGGCAGCGCGATCTTGGTGACCTGGAAGTGCCAGCGCTGCTGAACCTTCTCGGGTAGTTCGTTCCAGGGGACCACGGGCGTCGCCGACTGCCCGCCATCAACCAACTCCCCTGGTGTTATCTCGGTCATTGCACGGCCTACGCGGCGATCATCGCCAATTGCACAGAGGGGTATTATAGCCAGTTGCAGCCTGAACCCGTACGGCTTAACGGAAATACAATCTCATGCAAAGGGGCATCAGCCGCTGGCCGGTTTAAGGCCAACCGCCGGCCTAGTAGAGGATGTAGACTTCCACCTGGCGGCGGCCCCACTTGTAGCACTCGTCGACGGTCAGGAAACCCAGGTCGATGTCCTTGCCGCGGATCGCGCTGCCGCGGTCGCCGGCCACCGCGTAGCCGTAGCCCTCGATGTAGAGCCGCGTGTGCATCGGAATCACGTTGGGATCAACGGCCACCACGCCATAGCCCGCCTTGTAGCCCGCCGAGGTGTAACCGCTGGCGAAGCGCCCGCAGCTGTGGGGGCCGGGCTCGTAGGCCGTGGAACTCATCGTCAGCGTCTTGCGGTAGCGCGTCGGCGGGGTGTGATGATCGCCCGGGGTCAGGCGCAGCTTGAGGATCTGGTCGATGGACGGCCCGTCGCCGTCGCTCAGCGGCTCGTAGTAGACGACGCGCATCGGGCGCATCGGGCGCAGCACCGTCTCGCGCAGCCGGCGGCCGACCTCGCGGCCTTCATAGTAGAAGATGGTGTAGGTGACGCGCCGCAGGCCGGTCTGGCCGGGGTCCAGCAGCTCGGTCCCGCCGTTGCCGAAGCGGAAGCTCGGCTCGACCTTCATCACCACCGGAATCTGCTCGTCGGCCCGGCCGCGGGTCACCGTCAGCCCGTGGAGAAACACGCTCATCCCGTCCGTCAGCGCGCTCTCCATCGGCGGCTCGACCACGGCGTCGGGCGGCAGGGTGATCGCCAGCTCGCCGATGAAACCGGCGACCGTGCTGGCGTTGGAGTCCAGCGGGATGACCTCGTTGGCCAGATGGGCGTTGATCCGCTTGGGCACGTCGTCCTGGGCCAGGGCGGGCGCGCAGCACAGCGCGGCCAGCACAGCTGCAGCCCACCACCAGCGCATCACTCGCCCAGTCACGCCTTTCCTCCACGCTCCGGCCCGCGGCCGGACTCCTACCATAACAAATCGACGGCGCCGATGCAAATCACAAAGCCCCACCGTCCGGTTCAGTCCGCCGGGTGTCCGAGGGGGATCAGATACAGCGGCTCCTCCCCGTCGGGCAGCCGGAGCAACTCAGCCAGGTCCGCGTCGATGAAGGCACCGATCGTCACCGCCCCCAGCCCGAGTGCGACGGCCTGCAGGCAGACGTTCTGCCCGGCGTGCCCGACCTCGATCCGCATGTAGCCGTCGGCCCGCTCGCCGTACTTGCCGCTGGTGCGCTCAACCACGCCGGTCAGGCAGAGCGTCGCCGGCGCATCGGTGAGCATCGCCTGACCGACGCCCGCGTCGCGCAGGGCCGGGCGCGCATCGCCGGCCGCGATCAGCTCCAGCTGATGGTCGTGCGGCAGGTAGTGGTACAGGCCGGGTTCGAGGCCATCGACGCTGCCCGCGGCGAGGTAGACTTCCAGCGGAAACAGCGCGCCCGCCGACGGCGCCGTGCGGAAGCCGCGCTCGGGCCAGGTGATCCCCTGGGCCGCCCAGAGCAGCTGGGCCGCGTCGGCCAGCGTCAGCGCCTCGCCGCTATAGCTGCGCACCGACCGCCGCGTGGCCAGCGTCTCTTCCAGCGACAGATCGCCCGTCAGCCGCGGCGCGGGCAGCTCGATCGTCTGGCTTGCCACCGCCGTGCCGTTGTCCGCCGCGGCCGCATCGCGCTGGTCCTGGCCGCGCGAGGGGCAGGAAAGCAGCACGACGGCCAGCAGCGCCAGAGCGCCGGTGAAGATACGTAGTGAATCCACTGTAACCACCTCCTCCGCTGCGGATTATAGCTGTGCGCAAAGCGCCTGAGCATGCGCCCAGCTTCTGCTCGCGCCCTCGGTTATAATTCGGCTGAAGCGCCATGTCTACTGCACTCGATACCGCTGTGCTCGCAACACCGGTCGCCTTGGCGGTCGAGCTTGCCCGTCTGCGCAGCGCCGAACTCCCAGTGGATGTGCGCAAGAACCTCGGCCAGTACTTCACACCGGTGGAGATTGCCCAGTTCATGGCGGGACTCTGTTCAGTACGGAAGCCTGAGATCGACATCATGGATCCGGGGGCAGGAACCGGCATTCTCTCCGCGGCGCTGTGTGTTGAACTGGCGCGGTGCGCGTCACCTCCACGCGCCCTGCGACTTGTGCTCTACGAGGTTGACGGTAGTCTGTGCGCTGCACTACGCAGCGTGTGCGATCAGACACACAAGCTCCTTGAAGAGATGGGTATAGGCTTCGACTACGAAGTACGTCAGACCGATTTCATACTCGATGTTGCCGGCAACGGTGCCGAACGAGGTCGGTCGTCACACGATGTGATAATCACCAACCCACCCTATTTCAAGATCGGCAAGGACGACCCAAGAGCCCGCGTACTCGCTGAGGTATGCCACGGTCAGCCCAATATCTATGGCCTGTTCTTGGCATTGTCAGCAGAGATTCTTAGGCCAGGTGGGCAGTTGATCAGCATTACGCCACGGAGTTTCGCATCAGGTGACTACTTCAGAGGCGTACGGCAGGCGCTCTTCAGGTGCGTGACTCCGGATCGCTTCCATCTGTTCGAGACCCGTAGCCAAGCCTTTCGCGCGGATAGTGTGCTTCAAGAGAACGTGATAGCACGGTTCTCTGCCAGTCCTTCCACGGGCAGCGATCGGCAAGTTGCGATTACGTGTAGCACTGGCCTCGATGATCTTGGTGAGCAGAGCGCAGTACTCGTTGGCTTGGGCGACATTGTGGACCTGTCGAGCAACGCACTGACAATGGTGCTTCCCACAACCGAGAGCGAGCGGCGTCTTCTGAGGCGAATGCGCCGCCACGATCATACGCTTCAAAGCTTGGGGTGCCAAATCAACACTGGGAGAATCGTAGCATTCCGATGCAGGGACATCCTGAAGACGGAGCCAACCGGCAATGGCGTCCATGTGCCGATGCTGTGGCTCCACAACGTCAGGCCCATGGAAGTGGTCTGGCCTGCGGGAAACGGGTCGAAGCCCCAGTATGTGCTCGCCGTGGAGGCAAGCCGCAAGCTGCTGCTTGAAAGAGGCAACTACGTTCTGGTGCGTCGCTTCAGCGCTAAGGAAGATCGGTCTCGCATCGTCGCTGCGCCGCTCACTGACGACGCGTTCGAAGATGACCTTGTGGGCATAGAGAATCACCTGAACGTCATTGTGTTGCCAGATGGCAGAGCATCTCAGGCAGCATGCAAGGAGCTGGCTGAATACCTGAACTCGGCAGATGTGGACACCTACTTCCGCATAAGCAATGGAAACACGCAGATCAACGCCAGCGAACTGAAGGCGTTGCCCGTGCCGGAACTCAAGCACTTGGGCTGAGGTGAGAGCGGTAATGCCACGAGACCACGCCAGCACTTGTCGGCCAAGGGGGTATGGATGAGCAAGATCGATGAGGCCAGGGACATTCTCAAGGCCATGCGTTTCCCCGCGGAGGAGCCCTGCGATGTTGCTGCTCTGACCTTGCTTGCCTTGGCTGGTGTTGAAGAAGGTATGCAGTGGCGCGATGCAACGCAGCAAAGGCCTACTCTGACAAAGGGGATCATGCGGTTCATTGAGCTGAACTACGGCCGTGCCTACAAGCCCAACACCCGTGAGTCTTTCAGAAAGCTAGCGCTGAGACCAATGATGCAGCTAGGCATCGCAGAAAGGAATCCGGGCAGGCCCGATATACCAACGAATAGCATGCACAACTTCTACTCACTGACGAGCAGCGCGCTGGCGACGATTCGTCGATATGGCATAGGGGGGTGGTCTCACGCGCTCGACAAGCATCTTTCTTCCCTTCCCCTAGCCACGAGAATAAGGAAGACGCGTGACCACCGAACAAGCATCCGAGTGGTGCTACCAAATGGCGACGAGCTAGTGCTACGCCCCAACAAACACAATGAGTTGATCGCAGCGATAGTGGAGGAGTTCGTTCCGTGCTTCATCCCTGATGCGTCCATCCTCTACGTGGGTGATGCGAGCAACCGAGACCTTCATGCGGACAGGCCCCGGCTGGAGGAGCTAGGGCTTCATCTGAGCACGCAGACGCAACTGCCTGACGTCGTCTTGCTGGGCACTGACCCACGTGTGCTGGTCTTGGTTGAAGCAGTTGTGTCAGGCGGTCCGATTCACGACACTCGATTGGCAGAGTTGCAGGAGCTGTCGCGCGAGTGTTCAGTTGGGAAGCTCTTCGTGACAGCATTTCTCGACTTCACACGATTCAGGAGCTTCACAGATCGCATAGCCTGGGAGACCGAAGTGTGGATCGCGGAACTGCCGGATCACTTGATCCATTACGATGGGAAGCAGCTTCTGAAGCCGAGATAGCGCGTCCGCGGCTCAGTCCAGCCTGAACTGCTCGCCGAGGAAATACTTGCGGGCCATGTCGTTGGCGGCGACCTGCTCCGGGGTGCCTTCCACCAGCACGTCGCCGTCCATCATGATGTAGGCGCGGTCGCAGATGCTGAGCGTCTCGCGCACGTTGTGGTCCGTGATCAGCACGCCCAGCCCCTTGTCCCGCAGGCTGGCGATGATGTCCTTGAGCGACTCGATGGTGACCGGGTCGATGCCGGTGAACGGCTCGTCGAGCATGATGAAGTCGGGGTTGCCCGCCAGCGCCCGCGCCACCTCGCAGCGCCGCCGCTCGCCGCCGGAGAGCACGTAGGCCTTGTACTTGCGGATGTGCTCGATGTTGAACTCGGTGAGCAGCGGATCGAGCATCTGCCGCTGCTGCTTCTCGGAGACGCCGACCGCCTCCCAGACCAGCAGGATGTTCTCCTCGACGGTCAGCTTCTTGAAGACGCTGGACTCCTGGCTGAGGTAGCCCAGGCCCATCCGCGCGCGCTTGTAGATCGGCAGCCGCGTGATGTCCTCGCCGTCGAGCAGCACCTGGCCGCCGTTGGGCGTCACCAGGCCGATGATCATGTAGAAGCTGGTGGTCTTGCCCGCGCCGTTGGGCCCCAGCAGGCCGACGATCTCGCCGGTGTCGACCTTGATCGTGACGTGGTCGACCACGTTGCGGCCGCGGTAGGTCTTGACCATGTCGCGGGCCAGCAGCGTCTTGATGACGCCCTTCTTGCGCCCCAGCGCGGCGTCGAGGCCAACGTGGTCCTCGGTGGCCGTGGTGGCGGCGAGGTCCTTGGCGCCGGGCTCGGGCTGCGGCTGGTTGTCGCGTTCCAGGTCCATCACTAGGCTGCTGACGCCGGGGGCGGCAGCGCGTTCATTATACGCCAGCGGCGGCCGCCGCCTAGCAAAGAAAGGCCCGCCCCGGAGCGGGGCGGGCCGTGTGCATCTGTCTGGTAGTCGCTGGTGTCTAGTAGCCGCCCTGGCCGGCGCTGCCGGTGCCGGCGCGCTGACGGGTGTTCGGATCCAGCACGGGCGAGCCCTGGCGGTGCCATTCCTTGCCGTTGAGCGGCAGCTCGACGTCGTAGTACGGCTGGGTCTCAACGTACCCGCCGAAGCTCAGCGCGATCAGCTCCCGCATCACGTTCTTGGGGAACTCGATCGGATACCACGGCTGGTAGCCCTCGAACTCGACGGTGATCAGGTAATCGCCGCCCTCCCAGCGCTTGCGCGCCAGCAGCTTGCCCTCGATCGTGAACCACTCGGGCACGAAGTGCCCCAGGGTCCGGATACGGTTCGGGTTGCGGCGCCAGCCGCTGTAGTTGATGTAGATGTCGTCCAGCGGCCAGGCGTTGTTGGCGATCTCGTCCTGCAGGAACTCGTGGACCTGCGGGTCGATGTTGGCCACGTCCGCCACGCGGTCGTAGTTGTTGAGCAGCACGTCGACGGGCAGTTGGTCGGCGATGCTGTTGACCCGCGTCGGCTTGAGCATCAGCTCGCGGTCCATCAGCTCCACCAGCTGCTCGCCGGTACAGCGCGGCACGTAGCGCATCTCGGTCCGAACCAGCATGTAGCTGGACGCCAGCGGGTCGGCCGGATCGGCGCGCACCGCCTCGGGCGGCAGCACCAGGAACTCCTGCTGGTTGACCGCCTCCAGCGTGACCTGCTCGTCACCCTTGACCGTGCCCCAGGCCACCAGCGCCGTGCTCTCCGGAATCTCAAAGACCACGTAGTTGTGCGGCGCGAACTGGCCGACCAGGTCAGCGGTGAGCGCGCCCCGCCACATCGGCGTCGGGGCGAAGATCGGCGGCAGGTAGTAATAGGGGATGCGCGCGTTGAGCGTGACCGGATAGAGGTGCACGTTCTGCGGCGCCAGCTCGTATGGGTCGACCGTGTCCGGCACCATCTGGGCCGAGGCACCGGTGGGCGCCAAGCCGAAGGCCACGGCGGCCACGAGCGCGCATACCAGAGCCAGGTGCTTAAACCTAGTCATCACTTCACCCTCCATTCCAATATACATCCGCATGAGCCGCTCCCAGTTCCGCCTCGACGGCCCATCCTGGCTGGCTGCCGACCGCACGCGCCAGAGCGCTTCAGCCCGCAGGAAGCCCGATAGATAACTGGAGGATTATAGCATCTTGCGGTCAAACCGAAAAGCGCGGCGCGGCCGGCAGCGGGCCGTCACCGGCGTCGGTTCGTGAAGCCAGCGCCGTCGCATCTGAATTGGCCACTCGACATGTGGTTATCCCCAATCCACTGGCATGATAGAATTGTGGACAACTTGCCAATAGCTGCCAGCGCGCCTGAGGGCGGTTAGGATGGCGGCAGCGGGTGCCAACGGATCGGCGGGACGGCCGGCGGGCACCGGGCAAGGCGGGATGCGGGCTTAAGGACGGATGATGAGTATCAGCGGGGCGATCCACGGGACCACCATCCTCGCCGTCAGGCGCGGCAAGGTGACGGCCGTGGGCGGCGACGGGCAGGTGACCAACCAGGACACCGTGCTCAAGGGCACCGCGGTCAAGATCCGGCGCATGCAGGAAGGCCGCGTGCTGGCCGGCTTCGCCGGCGCGGTGGCGGACGCCCTGGCGCTGTTCGATCGCTTCGAGAGCAAGCTCGGCGAGTTCGCCAACCTGAAGCGCGCCGCCGTCGAGCTGGCCAAGGACTGGCGCACGGACCGCTTCCTCAGGCGCCTGGAGGCGATGCTGCTGGTCGCGGACAAGGAGACGCTGCTGCTGATCAGCGGCACCGGCGAGGTGATCGAGCCCGACGCGCTGAGCGAGCCGGGGGCGGCCGTACTCGCGGTGGGCAGCGGCGGAAGCTACGCGCTGGCGGCGGCCCAGGCGCTGCTGCGGCACACGAAGCTCAGCGCCCGCGAACTGGTCAGTGAGGCGCTCGGCATCGCCGCCGAGCTGTGCATCTACACCAACGACAGCATCACGGTGGAGGAGGTGTCGTGAGCCCCGAATCTCGTGACAACGGGGCTGAGACGAGCGCAAAGCGGAGCAGGGTCAGGCGTGAGCCGACCAGCGTGCAGGCCGCGCTGAGGCAGACGCTGGGGCCGGTGATGCGCCAGATCCGCAAGTTCAGCGCGATGAAGCAGGCGCTCACTGTGCTGCCCGCGGAGCTCGGCGGCCTGGCCGCGCCCTACGATGTGCGGCTGGCGCCCGGGCGCGAGCCGGGGGGGGATGCGGACCTGGCGGACGTCAACACGATGTATTTCTACGTCAGCGACGCCACCGTCAGATCGGTGCTGGAGCGGCACAAGCGCCGGCTGATTCGGGAGATCAACGCGGCTTTGCCGGTGGCCGTCGTGGAGGAGTTTCGCTACGAGGAGGCGGGCCGGCAGAAAATAGAGCGCCAACTGAATATTCTGGCGCTGGAACCCGACTAGAAGGTATGTGCCGGCGGCGGCGCCGGCGGAAACGATGACAGGGCGGATGAACGACAGACGGGACAGCTGGGCCGGGCGGGCTCTGGCGGGGCTGCTGCTGACGCTGGCGGTCACGCTGACACCACTGCTGGCCAGCGCCGGGGAGTGGCAGACCTATCTGGAGGATGACTTCAGCGCGCCGCAGTCGATGTTCTACACCGGCCAGGCCGGCGAGGCGCTGTACTCGATCGACGACCAGGGACGCTACGTGGTCGACGGGCTGAACACCGGCAGCGACAGCCTCAGTTCGCTGACCGACAGCCTGTACTACTACTATCTCGAGGCGCAGTGCGAGCTGCTGCAGACCAACGCGGGCGAGCTGGCGTTCACCGGGCTGGTGTTCCACTACAACAAGGGCATCCCCGGCACGCTCAGCTACTACGTGTTCTATATCTACGGCGATGGCTACTACGGCGCCAAGCGCGTGGTCGGCGACCGGGTGGACATCATCATCCCGCTGACGCCGACGGACATGCTGGACCTCTACGGCGTTAACGTGCTGGCCGTGGACGCCCAGGGCACCACCTTTGATCTGTACATCAACGGCCGCTTCGTCGACAGCTTCACCGACGTGCGCGTCGACGGCGGCGGCTTCGGCTTCTACATCAGCAAGCACGCCCGGGCGGCCTTCGACAACTTCAAGGTCAAGGTCGAGCGGCGCGGCGGCGGACGCGAGGAGAGCGGGCCGCCGGCGCTGAGCGGCAGCAACGTCGCCGATGAGGGCGGTGCAGCCGGCGACGGCGCCGAATCCCCCAGGTACCAGTTCCCGGTGATCCCCAAGGATCCCAACCGGCCGACCTACTCCTGGGAAGTCGGCGTCGACAAGACGCGTAAGAGCAAGCCCGCCGGGCAGCCACCGGCCGCAGAGCCGGAGCCTGAGCCCGTGGCTGAGCCCGAGCCGGAGCCTGAGCCGCAGCCCCCACCAAACGAGGAAACGGAACTGGCGGTGCCCGCGCAGCGTCCGGTCGAAGTCGTCCCGGCCCGGGAGCAGCCGGCGGAACCACCCGCCGCCGAGCCTGAGTCGGCGGAGCAAGCCGCAACGCCCGAGCGGAGCGACGAGGATGTCTGGCAGCCGGCGCCGTCGGGCAGCGCCTCGCTGCGCGAAGTCAGCATGCCGCCCACGGGTGAGGAACTGGTGGAGCAGTGGCCGGAGCAATCGCCGGACGAGAGCGAGGTCGTCGTCGAGGACCAGGTCGTTCCAGCCGACGAGCCTGCAGTGGATGAACCTTCTGCCGGCGGCGAAGCGTCAGAAGTGCTGCCCCTGGCCCCGGCGGAGAGCGAGCAACTCCCGCGCGAGATGCCGCGCTTCGCCGTACCCCAGATCGAGAGCCCGCCGCTGCCCGCTGAACTGCATCCGGCCGAGGGACTACGCGGGGCGGCCGCGGCACCACCTGCGGTGGAGGATCAGCCGGCGGCGGCACCTATCCCCGAACCGCAGCCGGCCGTCGAGATGCCCGAGATCGCGGACGAGCCCGAGCCGGTTGAGGATGATATCGAGCCACCGGACCTTGCCCCCGCCGCAGAGGAGATGCCCGCCGAGCCGGCGGAGGAGCTGGTGCCGGGACCTCCCACTGACGCCGTATCCGAGGAGCTGGAGGTCTTCACCGCGCTGCCGCCGACCGAAGTGGCGGAGAAACCTGATGCCGCCGCCGAGGCGGCGATGCCGAAGCCGGAGACTGTGCCGGAGGTCCCGCCGGCCGAGCTGTCACTGACGCCCAGTGAACCGGAGGCTGAACCGGATGAGCTGCCGGAAGCATCGGCTGCGCCGCTCGAGCCGACCCCGCAGCTGCCCGAACGGGATGCCGCGGCAGCGGAGCCCGAACTTGCCCCCGAGACCCCGCCGGCCGAGCTTTCACTGATGCCCAGCGAGGCGGACGCTGAACCGGAGGTGCCGCCCGAGGAACCCGCTGCGGCGGTCGAACCGGCCCCACTGCCGCCGGCAGAGGAAGCTGTACCGGCGGACTCGCCGCCGGAGACGGCAATCGAGGAACTGCCGCTACTGCCCGACGAGGAACCACAGACCGAGGGCTGGCTGGACGATTCCGCGGCCGCGCCCGCTGAGCCCGAGCCGGAGCCCGAGCCGCTGGAGCGGACGAGCGAGACCGCGGATCAGCCCGAGCCGGCCGCCGAGGCCCCGGTGTCGATGAGCGAGGAGCCGGAGCCCGAGCCGGAGCCCGCCGCGCAGATATCGGAGCCCGAGGCTCCGTCCTGGCGAGATGTCGCGGAGGCGATGCGCGACCACGGTGAGTGGGGTGCCGGGGACGACGTGGTCACCGAGTATGTGCCCCCGGCCGCGCCGGCTGAGGAAGATCCATTGGCCATCGGCCAGGAAACACTGACCGATATACCGGCCACCGAGCAGCAGGCGTTGCCACCGACGGAGGCCCAGCCCGAGCTGTCGCTGTTCCCGCCCGACGAGTCGACGCCGCGCGACGATGCGACGGAACTGGTGCCGCTGGCCGAGGAGCGCGAGGGTGAGCTGAGCTTCGGCGCGGTGCAGCCGGGTCTCGGCGATCTGGCGATCGGCGCCGCCCCGCCGGCCGCGGAGGGAGGCACCCTGCCGGACGAACTGCCGCTCGAGCCCGAGTCGCCGGCTGTACCGTCCGCGCCGGCTGCCACGGAGTACTACGCCGGTGATGGGTTGGAGGAGACCTTCGACGAGTTCGACGAGCAGCGCTGGCCGGTGTCGGAGGGCGCCGGCGCCAGTTTCCGCTACTTCGGCGCCGCCTACGAGATCCTCAACCTCGAGGCGCAGACGATGGCGATCTCCTACCAGGACGCCAGCCTCGGCGACTGCGAGCTGTCGGTCGATGCGGAGTACCTGGACGGGCTCGGTTACGTGGGCTACGGCATGGCCGCGCGGCTCAACGTGATCGACGGTGCGGCGTCCTACTACGGCCTGTTCGTCTGCCAGACCGGCGAGTTCATGCTGCTCAAGGTGCACCGCGGAACGGAAGAGGTGCTGGTGGACTGGACGCCCGCCGCCGGCCTGCTGCCCAGCCAGGCCAACCGCATCATGCTCGACGCCCGGGGCGACCTGCTGACCGCTTACATCAACGGCGAGCAGGTGGCTCAGGTCCGCGACTCAGACATCGCCGGCGGCGGCTACGCGCTGCTGGCCGGTCCCGGCGTGGCGGTGCGCTTCGACAACCTGCGGCTGCGCGGTTTCCCGCGCTAGCGGGACGGCCGCCGCGCCGTGTACACTTGCCATGATGGACTCGATTGAGCGCCTAGCAGTCCTGACGCGCCAGCCGCAGAGCCCCGGCACCGTGCGGCTGAATGAGGCGGCGGAGGCTGCGCGCGTCCCGCTGGAACTTGTCGATCCTCATGAGCTGTACCTCCATCTGGAGCAGTCCGCGGACGCTCCGGCCCGTGTGGCTCACCCGCGGCTGGGCCACGACTGGCGGTCGACGATGGTGATCCCGCGGCTGGGCAGCCTGTCGACGGAGTACGCGCTGAGCGCGCTGGATGCGCTGGTGCGGGCCGGTGCGCGCTCGCTGAACGGACCGACCGGGCTGTGGCGGCTCAGATACAAGTTCCGCGCGCTGACGGAACTGGCGGCGGCCGGGCTGCCGGTGCCGCAGACCGCGATGCTGCGCGCCCCCACCGACGTCGGGCCGGCCGTCGAGCAGCTCGGCGGCTACCCGGTGGTGATCAAGTTCCTCAGGGGAAGCCAGGGGCTGGGCGTGATTCTGGCCCAGGACCGGGCGACGGTGGAGAGCGTGCTGGAGGCGCTCAACCTGGTGCAGTTCGACGTGATGCTGCAGCGCTACTATCCGGCGGGCGGCGAGTCCGATCTGCGCGTGCTGATACTGGGTGGCGAGCCGCGCTGGGCGGTGCGGCGGTATGCCCCGCCGGGGGGCTTCCGCGCCAACTACCACCGCGGCGGCCGCGCCGAGGCGGCCGAGCTGTCGCCGCGGCTGGCGGAACTGGCCCGGCGCGCGGCGGCCTGTTTTGAGCTGGGGCTGGCGGGAGTGGACTTCATCGAGTACGATGATAGGGCGCTGATCATGGAAGTCAACGGCAGTCCGGGCTTCCAGACGATCGAGGACAGCCACCACGTCGACGTGGCGGAAGCCATTATCACCTGCGCACTACAGCAGTAGCGGTTCAGCCGCAAGGACGGACCATGAGTGAGAACGTCTACAGCAGCTTCTCGCAGCTCGCGCTGTGCGAGCCCGGCAGCTTCGAGATCGAACTGGACGAGCGCACCTCGCCCTACACCGTGATGGCAATCCACGGCGGGGAGATCGAGCCGGGCACCACCGACATCGCCCGCGCGATCGCCGGCGGCACGCACAGTTTCTATACGTTTCGCGGGGTGAAGGCGCACGGCAACAAGTATCTGCGGATTGCCTGCGACCTGTTCGACGAGCCTTATGCTCTGTACCTGGTGCGCCTCAGCATGTGGATCGTATCGGTGCACGGCTGCGAGACACCGCCCCGGGACGCCTACGGGGTGATCGTCGGGGGCCTGGCCGACGGCCTGCGCGAGGAGACCTGCGGCGCGCTGCGCAAGGCCGGGTTCAACGCGATCGACGGGCTCAAGCCGATCGACGTGCACGTCCCGGGATCGCTGAAGGGCAGCGAGCGCGACGACATCTGCAACCGCGGGGCGTTCAAGGAGGGCCTGCAGCTGCAGCTGACCACCGACCTGCGCCGCGAACTGCTGCCCGAGAGCGGTCCGCCGTCCTCGCGCTTCGAGCGCCTGCATACTTTTTCGCAGACGATCCGCGAGGTGCTGAGCAACCACCACGAGGGGCGGCCGGCCTTACGGCAGGAGGGCTAGCAGCCGCTCGCTGATCAGCGCGCCGGCCGCGTCAACGTCGTAGGCATCGGCGATCTCCGGACGCAGGAGGCCATCGGTGTCGAGGCGGAAGCTGGGATCCGCGAGTTTCTCCTCCAGGTTCCGCTGGAACTCCGGACGTCGAACAACTCTATTCTCGTACTTCAGGTACTTCCCACAGCAGTCTGCGATGGCCTGCGGATCGACGTCGGTTCTTTGGAGAGCGAGCCAGAGATCAAACAAGTCGCGCCCTTTGCTCCTGTCATAGAGCGCCCTCAGCTTGGTGCCCAGGAGCTCCGCGAGTGGGTATGTCGGGATGAGGGCGAAGCCTGAGAACCAGCGATTCTGCACTCCGTACTCGATCCGCTGTTCTTCAAGAACTCGGAAATGCTCGCGGGTGTTGATCTCCAGCTTGAGACGAAGGGGTACTCCCGAACCTTCGGATTCGAAGCTGTATCTGAAAGCCGTGAGGGACTCACTGGACTTGTACTTCGGGTTATCGCCAAGCCACCTCATGGAATCACGAAGCGCATCCAACATGGGCCCAGTACGCCCCTGCTTTGTCTGTACCAGGTCGATATCCTCCGAGTAGCGCGCCGCCGGGCGCACGTAGAGCTTGTACAGTGCGGTGCCGCCGCGGAAAGCCAGATGCTCCGCGAGCAGCTCATTGCTGAACAGCTCCACCAGCGCCCGCGAGATCACAAGGTCCTGCTCCACGTATTCCTCGGTGGCCCACGGTGCCTGCTCGCGCCACTCTGTGATGAAAGATCTCGGGATCATTGCTCAACCTCAAGCTGCGCGTTCACTTGGACGTTCCACTTGTCGTTTCGGGGAGATCCTTTGCGGCTCCCGTATGGCGCGAGCGGAACGGGCACCGGTTCCAGCGGGATCAGCTTGTAGTGAAGTTGCTCAGTCAGGCTGGCGTATCCTAGTAAGTCCAGGATGTAGCCAAGGCGCTGGATCGGGGCGGTCTTGCATCCTGCTTCAAGCAGTGCCTTGAGCCGTCCGGAATCGAGGCGTTCAGCCAGTCCGCTGAGCACCTCCGCAGCACGGTTCAGCCCTCCGGCAGCCTTGTAGTAGTTGATCAGGTCGTAGGCGGTTGTCTCCGGGGACGAGACGTTGAAGTAACCGGTTGGCGCTTTGAGTTGCACGATCGGAGATCTCTCGATGCTCGTCTTCTGGTAGAAGATGATCCTCGTGCGCGGCGCCTCACGCGGGATATCGATGCGGCGCAGGGGCTTGTCAGTGACGACCTGGAAAACCTGCGGCCGCTGGTGGGCCGAGCCGTGCAGCTCCGCCGCCGAGAGTATTCCCACGTAGTACGGTTGCCCAAGATGCCGCATGAACTGGTCGATGTACCAGGTTGGCGAAGGACCGCCGTATCCACGGTACTCCGGCGGAACGATGACGAAGAAATCTTGCCTGGGCCGAATGACGGTTCCCTTCTGCTCGAGCGCCTGCAGTGCACGGTTCACCGAGATCTTGGAGACCGGGACTTTCGCCTGAGCCTCTGAGCGAGTGAAGGTTCGGACTCCGTGCAACTGCAAGGAGTCCACCATGTACCTGACTGCAGTGAACACCACTTCCTTCATAGCGATATATCTCGCAGGATAACATAAAATGTAGTTCTCTGCAAGAAAGTGCCGTGTATGAGGTTTCCGCGAAGCGAATACTAGCTGAGAACAACAATTAATGTTGTTCTGTGCTAGTAATCACCGCGAGCCTCGACTGCCGTAATCCCACATACCGGACCCCAAGTACCAGGCACAATGACCGCTTAAGCGGGCGATCATGATCGGCAATCGTAGTGCTATCACGGCATTGGCGCGTAGAGAAATGGCCCGCGACGTGACGTGCGTTGCTCACAATCAGCACCAGCAGCGGGCGGTCTCAAAGGGAAGCACCCCGGGCGCCAGGTAACTGCCGGCACCGCAACCTTCCGCTTAGTGCTGCTGCCTTCCGGCCCTGACACGGTTCACGGCGTTTGCGTGCAACAGGCCCGGCGCCACGGAGCTTAGCTGGATTGTACCCGATGCGCGCGCAGGCCAAAGCCCCCGGCGGCGGGGTACTATCCGCGAGTATAATGCCGGGCCGGCAGCATTCGCGACACAGCGAACTCAGAGAGCAGATGGGCATCAGACAGAGACTTCAGGTCATCGCCTACGTCGCCACCGGCGCACTGCTGGTGCTGGCCTCGGGCCTGCTGGTCACCGCCCTGGCCGCCAAGGGCCCGCCCGGCTACTGGCAGCTGCCCGACGGCGTGGTGATCGAGCGCGACATCCCCTACGCCGAGGTGGACGGCCGCCCGCTGCTGCTGGACGTGACGATCCCGGCCGCGCCGGAGGACCAGCCCTGGCCGGTGGCGATCTTTATCCACGGCGGCGCCTGGCACGCCGGTGACAAGAGCAACGGCGCGCGCTACGTGCTGGACCTCGCCCGCGCCGGCTACCTGGGCTTCTCCATCAACTACCGCCTGACCCAGCAGGCCACCTTTCCGGCGCAGATCCACGACTGCAAGGCCGCGGTGCGCTGGGTGCGGGCGCATGCCGCGGAGTACGGCGGCGACCCCGACCGCATCGCGGTGCTGGGGCAATCCGCCGGCGGGCACCTGGCGACGCTTCTCGCACTGAGCGCCGGTGACCCCGCGCTGGAGGGCGCGGTCGGGGACTTCGATTACGTCAGCAGCGAGGTTCAGGTGGCAGCCAACTGGTACGGCCCCAGCGATCTGCGGTCCGGCTCCGAGGCGCTGCAGCGCTGGCAGCGCGTGGTGATGCGCGAGTTGCTGGGGGCGCTGCCGGAAGAGGTGCCGGAACTTGCCGCCGCCGCCTCGCCGATCACCTACGTCGACTCCGGCGATCCGCCGCTGATCATCATCCACGGCGATGCGGATCCGACGGTCAGCGTCTGGCAGTCCCAGGTGCTCCACCGCGCCGTCAGCGACGCCGGGGTGCCGGCGGTGTACATCGAGGTGCCGGCGGGCGGCCATGGGCAGTTCCGCTACACCGATCCCGATCAGGACGAACTGGTCGCCGCGATGATCGCCTTCTTCGACGAGCAACTGGCCCACACACGCTAGCCCGACGTCACATCGCGCGCGGCGACCGGAGCCGGGGCAGAACATCGGGGGGCCATCCGGGGTCTGAACAGGTGGCAGTCGGGCCCGCTCAGGGCGCGTAAAGACTGTGCTAAGGCTAGAACAGGGCCGGAATTGCGATGGTATAATTCGGCTATGGCGCTGGCAAAGGTGAGCTTTTACGATCTGCGGTACGACCACCGTCACCGCTCGCCAGTGCTGTTCCTCAAGGACGCCGAGCGGGACAAGTTCCTGCCGGTCTGGATCGGCGAGCTGGAGGCCAGCAGCATCGAGCTGGCGGTGATCCGCAAGAGCGCGCCGCGCCCCCTGACCCACGACCTGTTCGCCACCGTGCTGCGCGAGGTCGGCGTCAACGTCCGCAAGGTGGTGATCGACCGCCTCGAGAGCCGGACCTACTACGCCACGATCTACCTCGACCAGGACGGCGAGCTGCACACCGTTGACTGCCGGCCCAGCGACGCCGTCGCGATCGCGCTCAGGGAAAACTGCGAGATCTTCGTCGACGACGACCTGATGTACAACATCAAGTTCGTCGAGCTCGAGGACTCGGAAGGGGGCGAGGGCGAGGACGAGGAAGCGGAAATGGCGGTCGAGGCCGCCAACGAGGAGAGCTTCCAGGAGTTCCTGAAGCGCATCACGCCCTCGGACTTCAAGGAGAATTAACTCCCGCCCCGTGCCCGCGCAGGTATAATCTCCGTTGTGAGGGTCGATGAAGTCACGCGCGTGGACGCCGTGCAGCTCTCGCGGCAGGGCCTTGAGCGCGCCCGCGAGCAGGCCGACCGCGCCGCCGAAAGCATCGCGCGGGTGCCGCCCTCGATGGACGAGCAGCGGCGCCTGGAGCAGGCCCGGGAGATGGATCGCCAGGACTACGTCCGCGATCTGCTGGACCTCGCCGAGGCGCGGCACAACGTCGCCTTGAACGCACAAGTCGCCCGCATCGGCATCGCCGCCAGCGCCGAGGTGGTCAACCTCGGCCGCCGCATCGACGTCCGCGCCTGAGCCGCGCGGCGACCCCCCCCTTATAATCGGCGCATGCCCGGCCTGCGCATTGGCATCGACGTCGGCGGCACCTTCACCCATGGCGTGGCGCTGCGGCCGCCCGGCGAGGTCATCGCCAGCACCCGCAGACCGACCACCCATACCGCCGAGCACGGCGTCGCCGACGGCGTGCAGCAGGTGCTTGCCGAGCTGCTGACCCATATCGACGCCGGCGAGGTTGAGCTTGTCGCCCATTCCACCACCCAGGCGACCAACGC
>Ga0180429_10001661_pt1 | contig 18730 bp, 17 predicted proteins | sample SS_ome_FD_132428 | JGI IMG/M metagenome (GOLD analysis project Ga0180429, IMG submission 132428) | Hypersaline lake sediment archaeal communities from the Salton Sea, California, USA - SS_1_S_1 metaG | ecosystem: Environmental > Aquatic > Non-marine Saline and Alkaline > Hypersaline > Sediment ...
GTCTGCCTACCGGGGTGAAACATCCACTGCCAAACGCTTTGGGCACATTCCTTCTGCGATGAACATTGCCGTGCATGAGCATTTTGAAAAACAGGATAACAATGCGAATCATTTGTTGTCACTCGATGCACTGGCAGAACTCTACAAAGATGTACCCAAAGATGAAAAAGTAGTGCTTTACTGTGAAGTCGGTACTGTCTCTTCAACCAACTATCTTGTGTTGCGTGAACTTGGCTATGATGTAGCCAACTATGATGCCTCATGGCGTGAATGGGGTAATGACCTGTCCCTGCCCATCGAAAAATAAAAAAACAAATGTGGAAATCCATCAGCATACGCTGGCAGCTGATTGCGTTAATGACGCTGGCCCTGGTATTGATTGAACTATCAATCCTCACCATCGATTATTACGCCGATATCAGGCAACGAAAACTCATCGCCATTGAGCAGGCTGATACGCTGAGTTTTGCGTTGCAGCATGACCTTGTGCGTGCCGTTATCGATCCCAAGGCCGATACCTTTTCGGACATTTCTTTTCGTGCCAGTGGTTTTGAGCCAGTGATGATGATGGCGATATTTGACGGTCAGATGAAAGAAATGTTTCGTTACGTACGTGAAGGATTTTCACCTCCCGAGAATCTGGAGCTGGCCGCTCCGCAGCAACCGATATTTTCTGAACGTTTCCTGCATATCAAGCACCCACTTATCGTCGACGGCTACCAGTTTGGTGAAATCTTTTTTCTGATTGACCTGTCTCAATACCGAACCGGTCTGCAGGATCAGTTAATCAACAAACTCATCATCTTCCTGCTGCTGTTAGCCATTACCCTGCCGCTGGCCTGGTGGATCAGTAAAAACTATACACGGCCATTTTCAACACTGGCTGAGGCGATGAAAAAAGCTAACCCCAAGCAGCTGTCTTTTCCAAGCATCGAAACCGATTCCAAGAATGAAATCGGCACTTTATACAAGGGCTATAATAAGCTAACAGCAGAGATTTCAATTGCCACGCGTCATCTTAAATATCTTGGCGAACATGATGCATTGACCGGCTTGCTCAACCGTTATGTCATTGAGCAGAAAATCGCCGACTGCCTGAAAGCTGAATCTCATCAGGCCAATGTCATTGCCCTGCTCGATATTGATCAGTTTAAACTGGTTAATGATGATGCCGGCCACAGAGCCGGTGATGAACTGCTCAAGCAGCTGGGCCATATCCTTTCTGAAACCACTCAATCACCGGCATCAGTTGCCCGCGTGGGTGGTGATGATTTTTTGGTCCTGTTACCGGATACTCCTGCAAAAACTGGTATCAGAAAAATTGAAGAACTGCTCGGTGTAGTGGATGACTTTCGCTACACCTGGGAAGACAAGATTTTCAACATAACGGCCTGTGCCGGGCTGGTGGTTTTCAATCCCTACGAATATACCCAGGCTTCTTTGGCCATTGCCCTGGATACCGCCTTTTATGCAGCAAAGAACCAGGGTCACGGCCAGATACATGTTTACAGTGCCGATGATGAACAAAGCCTGCAATACAGTTCGGATGTGCAGACTGTAGCGGTGATCAAGGATGCCCTGGAAGATGGCGCTGCCCGCTTTGAACTCTGGGCGCAGGCAATTGTGCCGCTCCAGGAACAGACGGATCAATGCAGCTACGAAATCCTGCTGCGCCTGAAAAATGCTGACGGACAAATGGTCTACCCGGATGTTTTTCTGCCCACCGCCAATCGCTACCAGCTGATGGTGGCCGTGGATTCCTGGGTATTGTGGAAATATCTTAAAACTGCCACAGCCGATGCACGGCATATGAAAAAACTGGCGTTTGTAAATATCAACGTGGGTGGAGCGACGCTAAACCACCCCGAATTTCAGGACAGGATTCGCGCAGCTATCGATACCTTTGATTTTCCCTGGCACAAGCTGGTGCTGGAAGTCACTGAAACATCGGCTGTCGGCAACCTTGCCCAGGCTTCTGACTTTATCCACTACTGTCGCAACCTTGGCATCCGCGTTGCGCTGGATGACTTTGGCACGGGCATGGCTTCATTCGAATACCTCAAGCATTTGCCATTGGACGTGGTGAAAATCGACGGCAGTTTCGTGCGTGACATGCTGGATGACCCGGTCGATCACGCCATGGTGAGTTACGTGAATGAAATCAGCAAGTTACGTAACCAGGAAACCATCGCAGAGTTTGTCGAGTTGCAGGAACACGCTGATGAGCTGAAGAAGATCGGCATTGATTACGGACAGGGCTATCACCTGGAAAAGCCCAAGCCCCTGGCAGAATGGTTTTAAGTGGCTAAAGAATTTCTGCGGCCGACCGAAAACACTAGCACGACCTAAAAATAACAACCTGAAAAGGATTGATCACCAGGAGCCCCCATGAGCGATAAATTCAGACTGATTACCCGCAGTGACTTTGATGGCCTCGTTTGTGCTGTATTACTCAAGCACCTCGACATGATTGACGACATCAAGTTTGTACATCCCAAGGACATGCAGGATGGCAGCATTGATGTGAACGACCGCGACATCACCACCAACCTGCCCTACGTGGAAGGCGTGCACCTGGCATTTGACCACCACCTGTCTGAAACCATTCGTAACGAAGGCGAACTGGCTAACCATATCATTGACCCGGATGCGCCTTCTGCAGCCCGCGTGGTCTGGAAACACTACGGTGGCCCTGACACCTTCCCGGCTGAATGGGATGAAATGATGGAAGCCGTTGACCGTGGCGACTCTGCCCAGTTCAACAAGGAACAGGTACTCAACCCCAAGGGCTGGGACCTGCTCAATTTCCTGATGGATGCGCGTACCGGCCTGGGCCGTTTCCGCGAGTTCCGGATCTCCAATTACAACCTGATGATGGACCTGATCGACTACTGCAAGAATCACACGATTGATGAGATCATGCAGCTGCCGGATGTGGTTGAGCGCATTGAGCTTTATGAAGAACAGGCCGGTAAATTCAAAAACCAGCTGATGCGTTGTGCCAAGGTTCACAAAAACCTGGTGGTGCTGGATTTACGTGAGGAAGAAACCATTCATGCCGGCAACCGCTTCATGATTTACGCGGTGTTCCCGGAGTGTAACATCTCCATCCACGTGCTCTGGGGTCGTGAAAAACAGAATACGGTATTTGCCACCGGCAAATCCATTTTTGACCGTGGCTCCAACACCAATGTCGGCGAGTTGATGCTGAAATATGGCGGCGGTGGTCACCAGGCTGCTGGAACCTGCCAGGTTGATAATGACAAGGCAGAAGAAACACTTGCCGAGTTAATCGCAGCGATTAATGCTGACGGCTGATTGGTTTGCCTGATTTTGACTTGCAACGTGATGAAACGGATTTCATCACGACATTAACCTAGGCTGGCTGTTCGCAGGCCTTAAGAAGAGTGGAACACTGATCCAGGCGTTCCTTGTAAAAAGCCACCATGGCTTTTTCATAGGCACAATCACCATCGTAGCCCAGTTGTTGCAGGCGTTTTTCGATACTTTCCATTTCCTGTAACAGATACTCTGTCGTAACACCACCTGATGCCACAAAATCTGCGTTATTTAACATTTTCATTTCTCTACAGTATATTGTTTTCAACAACCACTTTAATCCAGCTATATGACAAATGTATGACGTGTAACCCAATTCCATGGCCGACCTGATTCCTGAAATCCGCATCGCTGTGCGCGCCCTGATCCTTCAGGATGACAAGGTATTGTTACAGCACAAAGTCTATGAAAACGGCGATGAACGCTATACCCTGCCCGGCGGTGCAGCCGAGCCTGGTGAACCACTTGAACAAGGACTGATGCGCGAATGTCTCGAAGAAATCGGCGCTCAAGTTAGCGTTCAGGAAATGGTTTGCGTGGCTGATCTGTTTAAACGTAAAAAACAGCTGATCAATACCATTCAGCAGCAGGTCGAAATACTGTTTCGATGTGAAGTGCCATTGAATTACACACCCCGCAACGGTAAAAAGCCTGACAAGCACCAGGTTGCTGTTGCCTGGAAAGACATCGACTCAATTCGGGAGCAGTTTTTCCCACAGGGCCTGCTGAAAATTGTTGCTGATCCCGGGAAAACACATCCAACCTACCTTGGACTGATAAAATAGGATACCAATATGCGACTTTTACACACCATGCTCCGCGTAGGAGATCTCGAAAAATCTATCGCCTTTTATCGTGACATACTGGGCATGCAGGAACTCAGACGCAAAGACTACCCCGATGGCAAATTCACCCTGGCTTTCATGGGCTATGGCAATGAAGCAGAAAACACGGTGCTTGAATTAACCCATAACTGGGACACCGACAGCTATGACATGGGTTCAGGTTTTGGCCACCTCGCCGTGGAAGTGGATGATGTTTACAAGGCCGCTGATGATATGAAAAACGCCGGTGCAAAATGCCTGCGAGAAGCAGGCCCCATGAATGCCGGCACCACCATTATTGCCTTTTTTGAAGATCCTGATGGCTATCCGATTGAACTCATAGGCAAGCGTTGAAAAAACCTGAAGAACAACAAGCGTGTATAGCATCAGGCAAGTCCTGATCAATTCATGATTGTCATCTCAAGTTTATCGAGATATCAACAAATCAGGGTATACGAGTTTTCAGACCTGTTGTTTTATCTCTTCAACACGATTTTGCATGAGTGCAAAATATACGACCGGGATTACAACCAGCGTTAATAATGTTGATACAAAAATACCAAATATCAGAGAAATCGCCAGTCCCGAAAAGATTGGGTCATCCAGAATAAAAAAGGCGCCGACCATGGCTGCAACACCGGTTAACGCGATGGGTTTAGCCCTGACTGCAGCAGAGCGTATGACAGCCGCAGACAAGTCCATGCCTTCACGTACCTGCTGATTGATAAAATCAACCAGCAAAATCGAATTGCGTACAATAATACCAGCCAGGGCAATCATTCCTATCATGGAGGTTGCAGTAAACTGAGCCCCCAGCAGGGCATGTCCGGGCATGATGCCAATCACAGTCAACGGTATAGGTGCCATAATCACCAACGGTACCAGATAGGATTTGAATTGTGCTACGACCAGCAGGTAGATCAGTAAAAGCCCAATCGAATAAGCAATACCCATGTCGCGAAAGGTTTCATACGTTACCTGCCATTCACCATCCCACTTGATACTGTATTCATAAGGGTCATTCGGTTGGGAAAGCAGCCATTGATCCAGTCCAGCCTTTTCTTCCAGGGTTTGCTTGATCTCAAACATGCCATACAGAGGTGAGTCTGTTTCACCCGCCATATCCCCCGTTACATAGACAACTGGCAAAAGGTCTTTATGATGAATACTGTATTCTCTGCTGGCAGGAACAACAGACACTATCTCGGATAGCGGTACCATGCCATTGGTTCCCTGGCATTTATATGACAGTATCTGTTCCAGTTCTGCAAGATCAGCTTCAGAATAACGCAAACGAATTGGCACAGCGTATTTCAGGTTGCTGCCATGTATATAGGCAACATCTTCACCACCCAGTATCGTTCCCAGTGCCTGAACAACTTCAGATTGTGATACACCAAGACGACTGGCCTTGGGCCGGTCAATAACAATAACAGCCTTATCAGATGGAAACTCGACCGAGTCATCAATATCAACAATGTCCGGTGTTTGTTGAAAAACCTCGCGTACTTTGCCTGCAGTGCGAATCTGGCCTTCGTAGTCCACACCATAAACTTCAGCCACCAGGGGCGACATAACGGGAGGCCCTGGAGGTACTTCGACAATTTTGGCATTACCATTAAAGCGCCGGGCAATCTTCTGCACGGGGTCGCGAACTGAGCGCGCAATCTCGTGACTTTTTCTGTCCCGCTGATGTTTATCCACCAGGTTTACCTGTATATCACCCAGATGCGCTCCTTCTCTCAGGTAATACTGACGTACGAGACCGTTAAAACCAATCGGTGCTGCCGTACCGGCATAAACCTGGTAATCAGAAACTTCCGGCACCTCAGACAACACGTGACCGATTTCATGCAACACGCGCGTGGTTTGTTCCAGGCTGGTGCCTTCCGGCATATCCAGAACAACCTGGAACTCTGACTTGTTGTCAAAAGGTAACATTTTAAGGACAACCAGTTTAAAACCTACCAGAGACACAGCAGCCAGAATTAAAACCAGAATAGCCAACAGTAGTATCCAGCGATTCTTCCAGCCCTTACGCCCTTCCAGAAAAGGTGACATCACCCGGGTAAACAGGCGCGACAAACCCGGGCTTGCTTCTTCATGTCCGCCAGCCTGGGCAGGAGTTGACGTACCTTTGAGCATGAAATAAGTCATCCAGGGGGTGAATACAAAGGCGACAATCAAAGAGATAACCATACCCATCGAAGCATTTATGGGGATCGGACTCATATAAGGTCCCATGAGGCCACTGACAAAAGCCATGGGCAATAAAGCGGCTATCACTGTGAATGTTGCCAGGATGGTAGGACCACCTACTTCATCAACTGCTTTCGGAATTGCTTCAAGCAGGTTTTCAGCACCCATGGCGATGTGCCGGTTGATATTCTCAACCACGACAATGGCATCATCAACCAGGATACCGATTGAGAAAATCAGCGCGAACAGTGAAACCCTGTTCAAGGTAAATCCATAAGCCCAGGATGCAAAAAGCGTAGCTGCCAGGGTCACTACCACTGCGCTACCGACGATCAATGACTCACGTATCGCAAACCTGGGAAACTCCATAAAGATTAACACCAGCAAAACGACAGACAGGCTGACAAATGCAAGCTTGCTCATCAGTTTTTTTGCCTTTTCATCGGCCGTGGCACCATAATTCCGCGTTATCCTGACTTCCACCCCATCAGGGATATAAATGCCTTTGAGCTGTTCAAAGCGTTCAATGACACGCTTGGCGATTTCAACCGCATTTTTGCCAGGCTTCTTGGCCACAACCAGCGTGACAGCAGGCGTTTCGAATTTTTCAGCAAGCGCAGCATCATCAATGCCCGGGCCGCTGCCAATCCAGACATAACTGTCAGGGCGCTCTGCACCTTCATGAATTTTGGCGACATCCCTGAGATAAACAAGATGACCATCGTGCACGCCAACCACCAGGTAACCAATATCATGTGCATTACTCAGGAATGTACCGGCCTGCACCAGCAGTTCTTCGTTCCTGGCAGTGATCTCAATATTGTCGCGGATAGTGTTTGCACTGAGCAGTGAATTTCGCAAATTCGGAAGGGATACACCATAGCCAGCCAGGGCTTGCGGATCCAGGGTGACATGAACAACACGCTGCGGTGCGCCAATGGTATAGATGTCTCGTGTCCCGGGTACGCGTTTTAACTCTGCTTCAATCGCATGGGCAACCTGACCTAACTCATACCCCCCAACCTCAGGGTCTTTAGACCATAATGTTGCCGTAACGATAGGTACATCATCGATACCTTTAGGTTTTACAATTGGTTGTCCAACACCGAGATTGGCAGGCAACCAGTCCTGATTGGAATAGATTTTACTGAACAGGCCAACGATGGCATCGGTACGGTCTTCCCCAACAAGGTATTGGATTGTCAGTACCGCCATGCCCGGTGAAGAGGATGAAAAAACATGCTCAATGCCCTCGATTTCGGAGAGTACCTGTTCTGCGGGTGCTGCAACCAGGCTTTCAACTTCTTCGGCAGATGCCCCTGGAAACGGAATAAACACATTGGCAAACGTGACGTTGATTTGAGGCTCTTCTTCACGTGGTGTTATCAGCACCGCAAATACACCAAGCAATACTCCTACCAGAGCCAGTAAGGGGGTAATTTGAGAGTTCTGAAAACGCTGGGCAATGCGCCCGGATATGCCCAGATGATTCATGCGCTTGCTACCTGCGTTGTTTTTTCAGTAAAGCCCCGGCCGCTATAGGGTCCAGTGCCACCTGTTCATTTTCCAACAGTCCAGACAATACTTCCATGCTGTTGGCATCGACCAGATGGCCTATCCTGATATGTCTGAACATCACTTTACCATCTTCTTCTACGATATATACGCCAGTGACTTCTGAACGGAAAACGACCGCGCTGATCGGTACCGTCATAACGGTTGTCTCACCCGTTACAAATGCCACCTTTACGAACATGCCAGGCAATAAACCTTTGAAGTCCTCAGGCAGGTCAAGTCGCACCTTGAAAGTATTTGAGCGTTTTTCAGCGAAAGGGAAAATGGTCAATTTCTCAACGGGCACCATACCATTGTCGGGAATTTCCACTATTGCGTGCTTTTCCTTGCGGATTGCATTTATCAGGTTTTGTGGCACATCAACGACAACACGCAACCGATCCAGTGAAATTCCGCTCATCAGTGGTTTGCCTGGTTGGGCCGTTTCTCCAACTTCAATATGACGCTCGGTAACCAGTCCCGGATAAGGTGCTGTAACACGCGTATATTCCAATTGCTTTTGTGCCTGTTCCAATGAAGCCAACGCCGCCTCGTGGTTGGCATGGGCTTTTTTCAGCGCTGCTTCGGCTTTATCCAGCGCCGATTTGGAAACCAGTTTTTTAGTAAATATTTCCTTGACCCGCTTATGCTCATCACGCGCGTCTTTCAGGCCTGCTTTAGCGGCATTGAGGTTGGCTTCGGCCTGCTTAATTTGCGCTTGTTGCTCAGTATCATCCAGTTCCAGGATGACCTGTCCTGATTCGACAAAGTCCTCCACATCAAAATGAAGAGCTTTAACCTGACCGCTGGTTTGAGCCGTCAGTGTAGATTGATGAACAGCTTCAACAACCCCGTCAAGATAATAAAGTTGATTCACCGTTTTGATGTCAACCGGCACATGAACAAGCTCTTGAGCAGGTAGAGAGGCAGATAAAAGTAAAGCAAGTAACAAAGAACTGGTTATTGGGAGTTTTCTCATTCAAATACCCTTTTGACTGTACTCAAAAGCATTATAGATCACTGCTGAAATTAAATGTCTTTTTCAACAAATGAGCAGTCGTCGGGAATTAATCAAAAAACGGGGCAAACGCCCACAATATAGAGATGACAGGTATAGGAGATTTTAGCCCTTCAACACCATAGTCTTGTCGCACTGACCTATGATCTGAAGATGTTGAGTAGCGCATCCCGGGTTTTGGTATCGTGTAGAAATGCCTCTTTGTCATCGAATGACAAAAAATCACACTATTCTTTGTTCAACCCACCGTAAATCTCAATCAGGCGTTGAACAAAATTTCTCAGTTCAAGCGACATCAATGAGAAGTTCACATCAAACTGTTCCACCGCTGTTTCGGTTTCGGCATTCCCGGCCTCTTCCTGAATGACATCCAGGAACTTCAGGCGTTTAATGGAAGCATCGTCTGCCAGAATACACGACAGCTTGTCTTCCCAGCTGACTGCCAGTTTTGTCACAATTTTTCCTGCATCAAGATGGGCATCAATTTCTGAACCGTTCAGTCCATGACGACGCAAACGCACAATACCGCCATCTTCGAGCGTATCGCGCAGTTCGCATTCGTCTTCCAGTTCAAAACCAGCGGCAGGATGCTTATTCAGCCAGTCAGTGAGGATGGCAGAAGGAGCCTGTTTGACTTCAAAAGGTTTTACCTTGAATGAACCGAGTGTCTCGCGCATCAGGGATAACAGGTCTTCGGCTTTTTTGGCCGACACTGAATCAACAATCACCCAGTCTTTCTCGGTATCGATATAGGCAAAGGTTCGGGCAGAACGGGTGAAAGCACGCGGCAGCAGGTCCACCATGATTTCATCCTTGAGCTGCATTTTTTCCTTGCGGCGTACCGTGCGTGCCTCGGAGGCTTCGATTTCGGCAATCTTTTCTTCCAGCACTTCACGAATCACGGCAGATGGCAATACACGCTCTTCACGACGCGCACAGACCATGATGCAGTTATTCACGGTATGCGTCAGTATCTGGCCATCCCTGCCCAGCGGACGGTCCCAGCCCAGTGTAAAGCTGTCCAGCCCCTGGCAGGGTTTGGTGGCATGAGATAACAGCTGTTCATGCAGTTGCTCGGCGCTCAGGTCGAAAGATTCGGTTAAACGGTAGAGCTGTAAATTTTTAAACCACATGAAAAGTTATCTCCTTAATGTGCTGCTGTCTGCAACGAGCAGCGCATTATGAAGAAGAAAAAGATGAAGAAACAGTCTTGATTTTTTTCTATTTTTTTTCAGAGCGCAGCATCTGCTCAATGCGCTCAAGCTGCTGTTCAATACGAATGGTTCGCTCTTCGATATGATGCACCTCAGCAGCCTCACCTTCATCATTTTCACGCGCCTCTTTCTCATGCTCGCGCTGCAGGGTATCAACGACGATACCAATCATCATGTTGAGAAACACGAAGGCCACAATAAAGATAAACGACAGGTAAAAGAACCAGCTCAACGGAAACACCTCCATGGTTTCGTACATGACATCGGTCCAGTCTTCGAAGGTGGCCACCCTGAAAAGGGTCAGCATGGAAATGGTGATGTTGTCCCACAATACGGGATTAATCTTGTGAAAAAACATACTGCCAACAGCAGCATAAATATAAAAGATGATAAACATCAGCAGGCTGACATAACCCATGCGGGGTATGGCCTGAATAAACGCGGTCAGCAGTACGCGTAATTCCGGGATAATGGAAACCAGGCGCAAGACACGGAAGATTCTCAGTAAGCGCCCCAACAGTGCCGCTTCGCTGTCTTCGACTGGAATCAAACTGGCAACGACAATAATGAAGTCGAATACATTCCAGCCCTTGGAAAAGAAATTTTTAAAGCTACGCTCGGCGATCATGCGGATGATGATCTCAACCAGGAAAAAGACGGTAATCATCAGGTCGAGTATTTTGAAGACCGCCAGTACGTTTGGATCAATCTGGTAAGTCTTGGCGCCAATCACCAGCGCAGACAAGATAATGATCGCTATGACGACAGTTTCAAATAGCTTGTTTTCGCGAAGATGGACGAATTTCGCCTGAACTTTATTGGCGGAAAATGGCATTCTTCTCTCTCTTAATATTTTACCGGGGCGGGAGTATACAGGAAAAACAGGGGAAGGCAGTTACCCTATAGCTCCCACAGAAGTCTCATTCTACATGGATGTATTTACGGCGTCTTCTGTGGGAGCTATAGGGTAACTGCCTGGTCAAATTGCTGCGTCAATCTCTTCTCAAACGGTCAGATATCGCAATCGGTGATTGAAAACGCATGACCACCAGGTAGGTTGAAAACAGGAAGGTTAAAACCGTAGAAAACTGTATCAGGTAAGAACCCTGCTGCGACAGCACCCCCACATCAAGCGCCAGCACCGCAATCAGCAACGAAAATTCACTCATTTGTCCCAAACGATACCCCACTTCGTAGGATCGCTTGAGCTTTTCACCGGTTCTTTGCAGCAGAATACGAAAAACCGGGGGCTTGATGAGCATCATGGCAAAAGCCAGTACCAGTCCCGGCAACAGGATGTCACCGATCATGTTGAGGTTGAAGCCCGCTCCCAGTGAGAAGAAAAAGATGATCAGGAAAAAGTCTCTTAACGGCTTGAGGCTTTCGGCAATAAATAAGGAGATTGGACTGGAAGCCAGCGTAATTCCTGCAATGAATGCCCCGATTTCGCCGGACAAACCTGCCAGTTGCGCCAGTTCAGCGGCTGCCAGGCACCAGGCGATGGCCATCAGGAAAATATATTCCTGGATACGGTCAAACTTCGCCAGCAGTGGTAGCAGGATGAATTTCTGAAACAGCCAGGCAACGCCAATAAAAGCCGGAAGCACCAGCATCAGCTTGAGCATCTCCAGAACGGGGATATCTTCAGCACCGCCACTGCCCTGTAATAACATCAACAGTACGATGGCAATCAGATCCTGAAACAGCAGGATACTGATGATCACTTCACCGGTACGCTGGTGATGCAGAATCGTTGTAGGCAACAGTTTCAGGCCGATAATGGTGCTGGAAAAACTGGTGGCAATTCCAATTAGCAGCGACTCGTTAAAGGCAAACCCAAAACCATAGGCAACCGCAAAACCAACCGCTGAAAACACCAGCGAACTGACCATTGTCACTACCGTGGTTTTGCGCATCATATTGAGCAGATCCTGAGGCTGCAGGTTCAAGCCGATCAGAAACAGCAGAAAAATGATACCGATATGGGCAATTTCCTTGAGGATTTCCGCATCATCAATCAGGCCCAGGCCCCACGGGCCCAGCAAGGCACCAATCAGGATATAGGCAATCAGCAAAGCCTGACGGGCAAACAGCGCCAGCGTTGCCACCAGCGCGGCGCCGGCAAAGATCATAAAAAAGGTAAAGACGATAGGATCGTGGTTCATATAAACCACTATACTGGATTGAATGCGACGGTAAAAACAGAAAGTGGGGTTAAATCGCGATCGGCAGGCGTTTGCTTCCCCACTGGCCTGGTTGTGACTCGATAACACCTGGCAGTTTGTAGCCACAGTTTGTGCAGCATCCCTTTTCATCAAGGTTCCACTGGCCGAGGACATACCAGTCACGCTCAATCAAAAGTTCGCCACACTCGGGACACCAGGTGCTGTCGCCTTTAGTGTCATGCACGTTACCAACGTAGGCAAACCTCACGCCGTTATCCATGGCAATTTTTCTTGCTTTCGACAAGGTAGCTGGCGCAGTCACTGGTTTATCGAGCATTTTCCATTCCGGATGAAAGGCGCTGAAATGCATGGGGACATCAGGGCCGAGGTTTTCTACCACCCACTGGGTCATTTCCTGCAGTTCCTTTTCAGAGTCATTTTCACCTGAGATCAGCAGGGTTGTCAGTTCGACCCACACGGAAGTCTCGTGTTTCAGGTATTTGAGCGTTTCCAGTACTGGCTCCAAGTGCCCGCCGCAAAGCTTGTGGTAAAAGCTGTCGGTGAAGGCTTTCAGGTCGACATTGGCGGCATCCATGTGGCTGAAAAAATCTTCCATCGCGGGTGACGAGATATAGCCCGCGGTCACCGCAACACTACTGATGCCCACTTCATGGCAGGCATCGGCCGTATCATTGGCATATTCCAGGAAAATAACCGGATCATTGTAGGTGTAGGCCACACTGCGGCATTGATGCTTTTTCGCCGCATCGGCTATTGCCCGGGGACTGGCCTGGTCAGCGAGGATATCCATTTCCCGTGATTTGCTCATATCCCAGTTCTGGCAAAACTTGCAGGAAAGGTTACAGCCCGCCGTTCCAAAAGACAGGATCGGTGTACCGGGTAGAAAATGGTTCAGTGGTTTTTTTTCGATGGGGTCGATGCAAAATCCGCTGGAACGGCCATAGGTGGTCAGCACCACTGCATCATTTTCCCGGGCACGGACAAAACACAGGCCTCTCTGGCCTTCCTTGAGATGACAGAATCTTGGGCAGACGTCGCATTGAATGCGGCCATCTTCGAGCTTATGCCAATATTTTGTTCTGTATTGTTGCGGATTTTCCAATGTCTTATCCCATCAGCGAGTCTGAACTGTCTATATTAAGTATAGGCAGCTTGATTTATTCTGTGGGAAGTACATATTTAATTCAGGCGAAATTATTGATTCAGGTAAAGAAAATGACATTTGAAAACCCAACTGTCAGGCTCCCGGCCGTCGCTGGTCAGTTTTATACTGACAACGCAACGGTACTGAGCGATCAGATCCGGCAATTGCTGATACAGGCTCCAGCTGAAGCGGACCAGCCTCCCAAGGCCATTATTGCGCCTCATGCAGGTTACATATATTCCGGGCCGGTTGCCGCCAGCGCCTATAAAACACTGGAGCCGGTGAGTGACAAGATCAGTCGTGTAGTTATCATGTCGCCGGCTCATCGCTATGGTTTTCGTGGCATCGCCTGGTCAGCTGCTGATTATTTCCGTACCCCGCTGGGCGATTTAAAAGTTGATCACCAGGCCATCAGTCGTCTCGACCACCTGTCATTCGTCGCCAATATTGAACAGGCTTTCGAAGGTGAACATGCCCTTGAGGTACACCTGCCCTTTTTACAAAGCGTATTGAATGATTTTGAAATCGTGCCTTTTATTGTTGGCATGGCAGAACCTGAACAGGTAGCCGAAGTCCTGGAAACCCTGTGGGGCGATGAAAAAACCCTGATCGTCATCAGTTCTGACTTGAGCCATTTCCATGATTATCAAACCGCCAGGCAACGTGACCACAAAACCAGCCAGCGCATCGAGGCGCTGGATTATCAACACATCCATGGTGAAGATGCCTGCGGGGTCTATCCATTAAGCGGGCTGTTGCTTGCGGCAAAAAGAAAAAACCTGCATGCCACCCTGCTTGACCAGAGAAACTCGGGCGACACGGCCGGTTCGCGGGACAGTGTTGTCGGCTATGGTGCCTACATCATTAACTGAATGTCATGAACATCAACGAACAGGAACAGGACCAACTACTGACACTGGCACGTAATTCAATCAGCTACGGCCTGAAATACGGACGCGCCATAGAACCGCTCAGCAGTGAATTTGATGACAACCTGAAACAGACAGCAGCCTGCTTTGTGACAATCAATATTGGTGGAAATCTTCGCGGCTGCATCGGTCACCTGTCAGCTATTCAGCCTTTATTTGAAGATGTAGCTGAAAATGCCTTCTCTGCCGCCTTTCGTGATCCGCGTTTCCCTGAGCTTCGCGAAGATGAACTCGAGCGCATTGAAATTGAAATCTCCATACTGACACCCTCCACTGCGATGGAATTCACCGATGAAAATGACCTGTTAAGCCAGATACAGGAAGGTGTTGACGGGCTGATACTCGAAGATGGTTATAACCGGGGAACCTTTTTACCGACAGTATGGGAGTCACTGCCGGACAAGCAGGATTTCTGGAAACATCTGAAAATGAAGGCCGGATTACCGGTTTCGCACTGGTCTGACACCCTCAAGGTATCCCGTTACCACACGATTTCGTTTTCTGAATAGTATTTAAAAAATTGCCAGGAGCAATTTTTACTCAGACATCCTGTCTTCGCCTTCCAGGCCAGCTCACGCTGTTATGGATTGTTCCATACAATCCATTCACGACCACTGGGAGCCCGAAGGGTGAGTCTCATGGATGAGACGAATAAAAAAAGGACATCCCTGTCCAACGATTACACAATTTTCCTTCGGAGAAACGGTTAAGGACGGATGTAAGCATAGCCCTGCTGCTGTAATTCCATGATACGAATAACGCCACCAGGTACAACTTCAACGCCATCGGTCAAAACCGGGGTTTTACCGGTTTTCTTGGTCACTTTTTTAATGGTATTACCGCAGGCACTGAACTTGATATCCTGAGCTGACAGGCTGGCTACACGCGTGGATTGCTCGTTTTTCCTGGTAAGCAGCCCCAGCCCCGGTCCATAGGCCACAATTTCAATCTCGACATTATCCATGCCCAGGGCCTTTTGCAGGTTGACTGCATTATTCAAGGCAATTTTCTGGGTGACCGGGTCATTCGTACTGACCTGGATCACGACCTTGTTGGATGCCAGGACCTGGGTGGAGATAAGAAGTAAAAATGCGACAAGTGCAAATGATGTGATTTTTTTTATTGGTTTTCCTGAATCTGTGAATTTTCTGTAAACAATACTATGCCAGTTATTGTTTTAATCCGGCATCTACAAAGTATCAGATGCAACCATTCGAAAAAATATTCCATTTTTTGTTACAAAAAGGAATATTTCTGCATTTTAGTGCATCCTATACAGTAATCGACGGAGAAAAAGATGTTTTTCAAGCTCAAGGGCGCTGCAGAAATCAGGCAGCGTACGAAAAAAATTCGTGCGTCGCTGCTGCGCGTCGCCTGCTCATGGTGTAACGATACGGCCCTGGCTGATGACCTGGTGCAGGAAGCCCTGACGCTTGCATTCAAGAATCAGCATCAACTCAGGGAAGTGGATAAATTTGAATCATGGATGTTCAGTATCCTGAACAATTGCTGGCGTGGTCACCTGAGAAAACTCAGGGAAACGGTCGATATCGACGATATCGTACTCCAGGATCCACGCCACACAGAAGGGAATATTCAGGAAATGCAGATCGTCGAAAAAGTTCGACTCGCCATTTCCGGGCTACCCAATGGGCAGCGCCAGGTCGTTACCCTGGTCGACTTGCAGGGATTCAGCTATGCCGAAGTGGCAGTAGTCCTGAATATACCGGTAGGTACGGTAATGAGCCGGCTTAACCGTGCACGAAAAGCACTTAAGGAACAACTGCTCTCCCTGAAACCGGACATAAACATTAATGACAGAACTCTCAGGTCAGTGAAATGAAAGACACACACAAATCAGAAAACTACCGGCTCAATGCGCTGGCCGATGGTGAACTCGATACCATCGAAAGTGAGTCACTGATCCAGGAAATCCGCAGCAACCCGCAATTGCAGCGTGAATTGTGCGACATCCACATGCTCAAGGACATGGTCAAATCAGCCTATCCTGAAGAAACCCAGCCGGCTTCCCTCTCCTATGATAAAAGCCATTTCCTGGGTGCTATTGCTGCTTCATTTTTCATTCTTTCCATCGGCTTTCTGGTAGGCAACTGGTCAGCCTCTCCTGCTCTTGATGATGGCTTTGCACTCTCCATGGTCGATGCTACATCCGGCAAAATCGTTCTGCATATCGGTGAATCAGACAATGAGAAATTCGAACAGGCACTGAACCGGGCTGAACAACTGCTAAAAGACTACGGCAAGAAAAACATGCAGGTTGATATTGTAACCAGTGCGGGCGGCATAGACCTGTTAAGAAACAACACGTCACTGCATATCGAAAAAGTCTCAACGATGAAAAGAAATTATGATTCGCTGGCCTTTGTAGCCTGTAACAATACGCTGGCTCGTCTCAAGAAAGAAGGCAAGCCTACCGACCTGCTGGCCGCAGCCGAAGTTGCTCCATCAGCGGTTCAGTATGTGGTCAAGCGGTTGCAGCAAGGCTGGCGTTACGTGGCCATTTAGGTTCAGATAACAGCCTGTTCATTGAATACATTTCCCGGTTGAGCCCGCTTTGCAGGGCTTGCCATTATTCCAGATCGCACCGTCCAGTCTTGCTGAGTTGAGCTGCACCCCGCCCAGGCGGGCCTCGGATAGATCGGCATAGCGCAGATCAGCGTCATTAAGTATCGCATTACTCAAGTCGGCACCTCTTAAACTGGCACCCTTGAGAATGGCCGAGGTCAGGTCGGCATAATCAAGACTGGCCTTGTCGAGCCTGGCATAAAGCAGATTGGCGCCTTTCAGTGAAGTGCCGCTTAACCTGGCCTCTTCCAGCGTTACGTTGGTGGCTGACAAATTATCCAGGTTGGCATTTTCAGCAGCCAGTCCGCGCTTGTTGCAACTGTTCCAGTTGATTCCTGCAGCAGGCGCTGCCGAGCAGTCCGTTTGCTGTATTTCAGCTTCCGGCTTGTACATCATGGCCGCTGCAATGCCACCTCCCACGATAATGACCACCAGTACTATCGGTAGCCACAGGCTGCCTTTTTTACCGGGATCCAGATCATCCGAGTATTCGGTATCGGCAAACTTTTCCGGATCACGCATCTGTAATGGCACTACTTCAGGCTGCTGCTTCAGGTAACGCCAGTCTTTCTTGTTTTTACTGACCTGGTCACGCAAATCGATCTTGCCTTCCATCAGGTAATTTCTGACACGTGCCGCCGCAAAAGGGCCAAAGACTTTTTCGCCATCGCTGCGCTTGATATACCAGATCTTGTCGTGGATTTTATCGACTTCGTCGTTCATTTAATTTTCTGTGCTGTTTTCAGTCATTGTTAAATGTAACGGCATTATTGCCGATATAATTAATTATGAGCGAAGTAAATAACGAAATGATTCAGAGTGTGTTGCAGATTATCAAATCTGTGAGCAAATCTGAAATAATCCAGCAGGCTGTCAGTCAACAGCCCGTACCTTCGTTATTTGACAAGATGCAGCCCGGTCAGCAAATGCAGGCCACGGTGCTGAACCCTGACTTTGAAGGCAAGCTACTGCTGAGAATTGCCAATGAAAAGCTACTGATCGACACCCTGATGCAACTCAAGCCGGGGCAACACCTGAATGTTGAAGTCAGTAGCCGGCAACCGGGTATGATACAGCTCAAAGTCATCGATATGCCTACCCAGGCCAGTGTGCAGGCGCAGTTTCTGAAAATCAATCTGCCTATCCAGGAACCGCTGACAGCGTTACTCAAACAGCTTTCCACCAATCCGAGCAAGCCTTCACCGTCTCAGAACCCGCCAGTGATCAATCCTCAGGCGCAATTACTGCAATCAAACAGTCAGGCTGGATCCAAAATACCTGAACTGGTGCAGACACTGGCCAAGCGCATACTCAGCGAGGTACCGACCGCGGCAGATTTCAAAAATCCCCGGGCTTTTGAAAAACTGCTGTCGGATTCGGGAATTTTTATGGAAAGCCGCCTGCTACGCGGCCAGCCTACCAGCCAGGATACCAAGGCGGGATTACTGCGCATTGCCGAACAACTCAGAACCACGCTGACTCAAAACCAGGCAACAGGATCACCTGCAACCAGCAACAGAACAGTCAATCGAACACAGGCAGTGCAGCAGTTTCAGGCTAATGCTGCTGGTGTAAATATCAAAACGGATGCACCACCGGCAGCTGGGCGCCCTGCTGCAGCTACTCAAGTCAATAGGCCGACAACCCCGACATCCAATTCGGTAAAAACACCAAAAGAGCCACAAATCAGAAGTGAAGCGGCTTTAACAGCTGGCGCAGGCAACAGACCAACAGCAA
>Ga0180429_10001663_pt1 | contig 18721 bp, 15 predicted proteins | sample SS_ome_FD_132428 | JGI IMG/M metagenome (GOLD analysis project Ga0180429, IMG submission 132428) | Hypersaline lake sediment archaeal communities from the Salton Sea, California, USA - SS_1_S_1 metaG | ecosystem: Environmental > Aquatic > Non-marine Saline and Alkaline > Hypersaline > Sediment ...
CCGGGAGATGGGAATCAGCCCGAAAACCGTCGAGTTCCACCGGACCAACGTGCTCAGGAAGATGGGGGTCGACAGCGTGGTGGGGCTCGTGCGAATCCTGCTCGTCCGGGAGACAGAATCTTCTGCGCCCGATGGTACGGCGACTTTACCGTCGTGTCCTTTTTGTGGAGAACACCGGCGAGCCCGGGCGGTCTTGAATCAGCGAACGAACGAACTTCAGGCCATTTACGACGGGATGGTGGATGGGCTCTTGATTGCAGACGCCGAAACCAAGCAGTTTGTGCGGGCCAATCGTGCTATCTGTCGGATGCTCGGTTACTCTGAAGAGGAGCTTCTCTCCAAATCAGTTGTGGACATCCATCCAACCGACAACCTGCCCCGCGTGCTGGAGGCGTTTCAAGCCCAAACCGAGGGCCGGCTCCCCTTCTCCGGATGCGTTCCGGTTCGGCGGAAGGACGGCAGCATCTTCTTCGCAGATATTGCCAGCAAACAGATCGTCTATCACCAGCGCCCTTGTGCGATCAAGTTCTTCAGAGACATTGCCGAACAGAGAAAGATGGATGAAGCGCTTTGCCGAGAACGAGACTGATAGCCCAAGTTATTCTCAAACACTCGAAGTGGGGCAGGCATCTTGCCTGCCTTACCATCTGGCAGGCTGGAAGCCTGCCCCACTTGGCTTATGAATAATCCCGGATAGCTTGCTGATTCATCGTCGCCGAAGCACGCGTTATAGCTCGGGGTAATTGGGAATCGTGGAGAGTGAGGCTTCTTTCGGGTAGAGTAGACGCCAGCCTTGCAGAAAAACGGCTGCAGGACGGGTTTCCAAGCCCGCCCCTCCTGCGCGGAATACTCGCAACCACGCCCTGCGTGTTCTGCTCAGGCAGGCGGACTACGTGTCGGGCTGGAGGGCCTTGCGGACGCTTGGCAACTGTCCGGCCGAGCCGAGCTTGCCGTTCTTGTGGATGATGTACTCGGCGTAGGCGGGCATGAAGAGTTTGCCGGGCGTGCGGGGGTCGAAGTCTTTGGGATCGTCGCGGAACGACTCGCGATAGATGGCGCACCAGACGAGCCGCCCGTCGGTGTCGATGTTCACCTTGCAGGCGCCCAGCTTGGCGGCCGGCAGGTACTGGTCTTCGGGTACGCCGCTGGTTTGGGGCATTTTGCCGCCGGCGGCGTTGATCCGATCTACCCATTCCTTCGGCACGCTGCTGGAGCCGTGCATTACGAGCGGGAAGGTTTCGGGCAGTAGTTGCTGGATCTTCTCGAGCACGTCGAAGTGCAGGCCTTGGGTGCCGGCGAACTTGTACGCCCCGTGCGAGGTGCCGATGGCCACGGCCAGCGAATCGCAGCCGCTGCGTTGGACGAACTCGACGGCCTCGTCGGGCTTGGTCAGCAGGACACTGCCGACGATGTCTTCCTCGACCCCGCCGAGCTGTCCCAATTCGGCCTCGACGACGATTCCCTTGGCGTGCGCACGCTCGACCACCCGCTTGGTGATCGCAATGTTCTCTTCCAACTCGTGGTGCGAGGCGTCGATCATTACGGAGCTGTAGAATCCGCTGTCGATGCAGTCGTAGCAGGCCTCTTCGGTGCCGTGGTCGAGGTGGACGGCGAAGACGGCCTCGGGGAAGATTTCGTTTGCGGTGCGGATCATGGCTTCGAGGAATCGCTTGTCGGTGTATCCGCGTGCCCCGCGTGAGATCTGGAGGATGAATGGGGCGCTGGTTTTCGGGTCGACGGGGTCGTCGTTGGATTTCGGCTTGCCGAGATTGCCGCGAAACAGCCCGACCGTCTGTTCCAGGTTATTGATATTGTAGGCGCCGATGGCGTAGTTGCCGTAGGCGTGTTTGAACAGTTCTTTGGTCGTAACGATCATCTTTGGTTTTGCCTCCTTCGGCGGGGTCTGCCGGCCCGACGTTTTGCGGTGTTTCGGTACAATGCCGAGCCGGGTTGCATATTCAACCGCGCAAGTTTACCGCAAATACACGGCGGCGGCCAGGGGGAGGGCCGGAACAAGTCCCGGGCGATGAATGCGGCCGCTGCCAACGGGCAGCAACCACTGCGAGCTGGGCGGATAACGATTCGGGCCTGCTAGAAGATGCCTGCTCCAAAGTCGTCTTCAGCCGACTCCCCGTGAGCCTGGGGCTGCTGTGTGGGGGCCTTGTGCGGTCCGTGGGGTTTCTCGGCGCCTTGCACTTGGGTCGGTTCCACCGCCAGGGGCTTTTCCGGCTGGGGGTCCGGCTGCTGGGGCGGCGGTGGTGTGGGGGGTGGCGTGGGCGCCGGGTGCTCGAAGTCGTCGTAGCTGGAGATGTAGCCGGGCAGGCGGGCTTGAGATTTTTCCGCTTTGAACGCCTCGATCACCCGATCCTGGATCATCTCCCGGCACGGCGAATTGATCGGATGCGCAATATCGGCGTAGAGCTTTGCGCGTCCGTCTTCGTCCTTGATGGCCGGGTGTTCCTTCAATCGCGTGCCGCACTGGTTGCAGAACACGGCGCGGAGGTGGTTTTTGCAACCGCAGTCGGGGCAATGGGCCGTCAGCTTGCGACTGGGCATGGCCACAAACGGCCCGGTGGCGCCCTCGATGATCTTCAGATCGCGGACGACGAACGCATCGTCGAACGTGATCGAGCAGAAGGCCTGCAATCGTTCTCCCGGCTCATCCATGAGCTTGACGCGAACCTCGGTGATTTCCACGGCCGATCTCCTTAAGTATTCGGGCAAGTTAACGGCAAGTTCGCACGACAAAGACGCTACCGGCGCCGTTTGCTTCCAAGCATGCAGCCACGCGCCGGGCATGGCGCGGGTGACGACAAAGCCCAAAGTAGGATGTTCCGCTTCCGGTCATCCGGGAGCCCAGGACATCGAGGCGGGCGAACTCCGCCCGCAATCGCTCGATCCAGGGCGATAGTTGTTCGGCGGCCGGCTGCAGACGATTCCACAGCAGCCGGCCAATTTCTTCGGCATTTCCTTGCGAGAAGGCATCCAGCAGCGGTGCCGGCGAGCGCGGTTTTTGGGCCGGGCGACACGCGGCATAGACGGCCGCCGTTGAGAGCCCTTGCGGTGGACAAACCACCACGAAGCTGAGTGTCCCGGTTGCGGTAACCGGTTGCACCTGTTCCCCTCGCCCCCGGCAGACGGCCGGGCCACCGGCGAGAAAAAACGGCACGTCGCTTCCCAACTCGGCGGCCGGAACGGCCAGTTCGCGCCGAGAAAGGCCAAGGTCCCAAAGGTCGTTGGCGGCCGCCAAGGCAGCCGCCGCATCGCTGGACCCTCCGCCCAGCCCCGCCGCCAGGGGAATCCGCTTAATCAACCGCAACGCGAGACCCCTGCGAACGCCGTGCTCCCGGCGGAGCAACTCCACCGCTCGCACCACCAGATTCTGCCGTCCGCAGGGCAACTCCGCAGGGTCACTGCCGCTGGGCATCGAAACGTCGGACGCCCTCTCGCACTGTAGACTTACCTGCCCGCTTTGCTCCTCTCTACAATATAAGGTGTCGAACAAGTCGATTGGGCACATGAGCGTCTCGATCTCATGATACCCGTCGTCGCGTTTGGCCAGCACCTCGAAGAACAGGTTCAATTTTGCCGGGGCCTGAACGACCAACTCGGTCGCCGACCGGTGGATCTGCATTCGCCTGCATCCTTCCTTACCGACGAACCATCTGCACGCCCCGGCAAGCGGCCCTCTCAGAGGACACTAACCCAGTACAAGCACGCCAATTGTACCGGCGCGGACACCGGGCGTCAACATGAGAACAAATCCCACGGGAATTCGGGAAATTCAGAGGAATTGAACCCCCGCTAGCGACTTGTCGGCGTTGAAGTGACCGTTTCGTCGTTTGGCGGGGCAGGAAGGCAACTCGCCATTACCAGACTGCCGGCCTCCGTAGCCGCGTTGGCCAGAACGCGGGCACCCCGACGCTCTGGCGAGCGTGGCTAAGGGCAGGTTATTCCCTGCAAACTGCCCAAGTCACATGTCATGGTGCTTGACGCCGCAAATCCGGGTTATTTACGACGAATGTAACGAGTAAGTGTGTGCCATGATTCATGTATACTTCGGGATTATGGGTAATACACACAGCCTGAAGTGGCCCATTAGCTCCCGACGGATGCATCGGATTGCGCTTCCGCCGGTGGTACGCTCGCACTACAATGCCCACTTCATAATGCCAGGTTACCACCTTCGTGGGGGAGACTGATGAAAGCAGCTAAAGAGTCGCCGGCCCGCGACATTGCCCAAGTCGGCCGTGGGATGCTGATGGGTGGGGCAGACATAATACCGGGCGTGTCCGGCGGCACCGTCGCGCTGATACTGGGAATTTACGAGCGGCTGGTAACCGCGATCAGCCATTTCGACCTGACGCTGCTGCGGAACCTGCGTCGCCGGGAATGGGGCGCGGCCGCCGCCCACTGCGATTTGCGGTTCCTGGTCGCCTTGGCGCTGGGGATTCTCACCGGCGTCGGAGCGCTTGGAACGGTGATGAACTACCTGCTGCACGAACAACTGGTGCTGACGCTGTCGGTATTTTTCGGGCTGATTCTGGCTTCCAGCGTCGTGGTCGCCCGAGCCATCAAGAGTTGGAATGCGCCGAAAGTCGTTTTCGTATTGGCCGGTACGGCCCTTGCCTACTGGCTGGTTGCACAACCGTTCCTAAAAGGCGCCGACGGCTACCCGTACTTGTTCTTCTGCGGGATGGTGGCCATCTGCGCGATGATCCTTCCGGGAATCAGCGGTGCGTTTATCCTGCTGATCATGGGCAAGTACGATTTTGTGACCGGCAAGATTCGCGAGGTCACCCACGGGCAGATCACCATCGAGACGGTTCTGGTTATCCTGGTATTCGGCTGCGGCTGTGCGATCGGGCTGCTGGCCTTCAGCAAGATATTGCGGTGGCTGCTGGCACACTATCACGGAGAAACCCTGTCCGTGTTGTGCGGGTTTATGGTCGGTTCCTTGCGGCGGATCTGGCCGTTCAAGGACATTCCACCCGGCGTCGAGCCCGACATCCGCCATTCGCAATACGCCAATATCGTTCCCTCGTCGCCGGACGGTCCGGTACTGCTCGCGCTGTTCTTGGCGATCGCGGCTTTTCTGCTGGTCTTGCTGCTGGAGTGGCTTACGGCCCGGCATGCACAGGAGAAAGTTGGCGGGCAGTAGCAGCCGCAGCGCGTCGGAGCCGCCAGTGATCCGTCAAAATTGTATTGACGGGTTGGGTGCCACTGGCGTTTCGCCAGTGCGGGGCCGAAGCGCGGGCAAGATGCCCGTGGCACCCCTCAAAACAAAGAAGCGCGGGCAAGATGCCCGTGGCACCCTTCAAAACCAAACTGACAAGCCACTAGCGTTGTTCCGCCGCCAGGGGTGCGCAGACCAACTCCTCGTCGTTGCGGGCAAAGACGTGCTTGTAGGCGAAGGCCGGGTGCGACCAGGTCACGCCGTTGCGCTTGTTCAGTTGCCCACGCGTAGGATCGATCAGCTTGGCGCGGCTGATTTCGCGGTAGCCTTGTGGCGAGAGGCGGCTGATGATCAGTTCTCCCCGGTCGTTGAACAGCCAGACGTTATCGCCGTTGCGGACAAGGTGGGCCGTTCCCCAGCGGGTTTGGCTGGTGGCGGTGCGGTCTTCCCAGATCCGTTGGCCGGTCTCCGCGCTGAGACAGCGGAACTGCCCGTAGCTATCGAACCCGTAGATGTACCCGTCGATGATCAACGGCGTGGAGATCATCGGCTGTATGGCCTTGGTGTCGAATTCGCTTCGTCCCAGCCGCAACCAGAATCGCTCGGCGGCGGGTTGGTCGTGGTGCAGCTTGATCATCAAGGCGCCTTCGTCGAACGAGGCCACAAGGATACGGTCGTCTGCTTGCACCGGCGTGGCGACCATGTCGATCCAGCGGCGGTGTTTGAACGGATGCTGCCACAGCAGTTTTCCGGTTTGGGCATCCAGTCCGGTCAGCCGCGCTCCGGTCCAGCAGACGATCACCCGGCGGCCGGCCTGGTCGATGGCGATGGGGGCGGAGTACGAGGCGGGGTCGTCGAGCGCCTTCCAGCGCAGCCGGCCGGTTCGCTTGTCGAAGGCCGCCACGCACCCGCCGGAGGCGATGCCGATCTGCACGATCACCAGGTCGTTTTCCACCAGCGGCGCGGCGGCGATTCCCCAGATGGGCATGCGGATCCGGTAGTCTCGGCCGGGCACTTTCTTCCAGATGACCTTGCCGCTTGCAGCCTCCAGGCAGTGCAGGTGTCCCATGGCGCCCAGGGCGTACGCCCGGCCGTCGTCGACGGTAACCGACGCGCGGGGCCCGTCGCGGTAGCTGATCGTGTACTTGCACGGATATGCGCACGACCAGAGTTTTCGGCCGTCGCGACAATCGAAGCACAGCACTCGTTCGATTTCGTCCGGCTCGGTGAGGCGATCCGTGACGTAGACGCGTCCCCGGGCGACAGTGGGTCCGGAGTATCCGCCGCACAGATCGGCGGTCCAGCGGCGTTCGGCGGTCGGGCCGTCGAACTTATCGATGATGCCCGACTCCCGCCACACCCCGTCGCGCTCCGGTCCCCGCCACTGCGGCCAGTCATCTGCCGGCAACGTGCCGTGAAGCACGATCAACGCGGTGGCAACAAGCAGGGGATGCGTTCTCATGGCTGTCTTGCCAATTTGGACTTCGCCGTTTAGCGGGCTTACCTTGCCCACCGTTGCCAAAGCCTAGTTTCGTGCCGATTTCATCGTAACGACTCCCATCTCGAGGCACGAGTCGTTCCATCCCGGCATCGTTCACATGGTGTCGATTTCCGTGGCCAGAGTCTCGAACAGCCGTTTGCAGAAGCGGGCCTTCCGCTGCACCTCCTCCGGACGTATCAACTCCAGGATGTGGGCTGCATGTCTCGTCTTGTGGTAGGTGCCTTTCTTCGTGTTTCGTGTTGCCTGCTCTAATGTCTGCAAAAGCGTTGCTTTGGGAACCTGCTCTACATCCAGGCTCTTGGGCAAGGACTGCTCACGGAAGCCAGATCCGTAGTATTCCTGCAGTTTCCGGGGGTCCGCAATCAGCCAAGCCTCCATAGTCTGGACCATCAAGTGGCAGTGCTTGTCCTCTGCCCCGGGGTTGTCCCACCGATCACCGGGACGTGCTTTCAAGTGTTGCCAAGGGTCCCTGCAAGTCACCGGTCCTTCGGCATCAACCAGCAGGACGTTCATCGTGTGGGGGTTTGTCCGCAATGCGGTTTTGAAGTCGTCGAAGGCAGAATTCCTGCTGCCGCAGAGAACGATATTCCACCGGATTCTTCGGCTCCGGGCATGATTGCGGAGTCCTGTCAAGAAGGCGGAGAATCCTTGCCGCAGTCGGGCCTTGGTCGTCTTGTGATCTCCACCGCCCTCGATGTAGATGTGGATTGCGCGCGTCAAGGATTTCCCCCAATCTCTCCCGACATCCAAAGCTCGCCCAGGGAGTACTTCCGTAACCATTCCTCCAGGGAGGTCGCGTCGAGGCGCCGGACATGGCTTCCGTAATCGTCCCTCTCGCAGACGACTACCGCCTCGGGCACACTGCTAAGTGCGGAAACCAGCACGTCGGAATGCGTGGTGACAACAAGTTGCGACTTCTCAGAGGCCTCGACCAGCAGATCGGCCAGCCGGGGCAAGGCGTCGGGGTGGAGTGCAATCTCCGGATCCTCGATGCAGATCAAAGGCGGGGGATTCGGGTGGCATAGGATTGTCAGGAGGCAAAGATACCGTAACGTCCCGTCCGACAGTCGTGCAGAAGGGGTCGCACCCATGAAACCCCGTTCGTGAAATGACGTTTCAATCGTGTTCGCCTCGACTCTCTGACTGATGTCCTCGATGGGATCACAGAATCGTTTCAGTTCCGCGAGAATCCGTTTCTTTACGGGCAGGTGACCCAGGAGGCGATTCAACACCATTCCGAGGTTGCTGCCGTCCTCGGAAAGGAAGCTTGAGGGCTGGTCGGCGCGTTGCGGACCAAGCAGCAGCGAGTCGGGACCGAGGCTGCAACTGCGGAACAACCGGATCTCCGACAGTACGTGTCCCAAGTAGGTGAGTTCAGGGTATTTGTCGGGATCTTTGCGCTGTGCAAGTATCGACTTCGAGCGGCTTATGTCTCGCGGGTGAACGACGCGTCTGGTGACTTCACCATGTTTGTCATCGGGGACTCCACTACTGGAAGAGATCTCAAGAGCACTGATTGCCGGTTCGCCATTTCGATATTCATAGTAAACGCGGTGCTCGCGCTCAGTAGCCCCGGTAATGGTCTCGTCCTCGATCGTTTCCTCCAGCAATTCCAGCCCCTGGCTAACTCGCGTCAGATGCAACCGGTAACGTAACGGTAGGGCGTCGGGGTAGGACACCGTCGCTCTTATCTCGAAGTCGATTGCGGGCGACCCACCACCGCCCTTGTATGGCCATTGCGGCATCCCGCCCCCGCTGCGAATGGGATCGGAAACTTCACCGGGCGCCGCCTTCAGCAAACTCAAAGCTTGGATAAAGTTTGACTTGCCGGAACCGTTTGGGCCGATGAGCACGTTCAACGGCTCCAGCTCGATCTCCACGCCTTCAGGCCCGTAAGAGAGGAAGTTGGTCAGCCCAAGCTTGTGGAGAAGTCGTTTTCCTTCCATTGCATGCCACTCCCATCTAACTCCGCGTCAGCTTGTGGAAGCGTTGCATTAGATCGCGGGTGAGCGGTCCCGGCACGCCGTCGCCGATGGTGCGACTGTCGACTTTCACCACCGGGACCACTTCGGCGGCCGTGCCGCAAAGGAAACACTCGTCGGCGATGTACACGTCGTGCTTGGTCAGGGGAACTTCGTCTGCCCGGATATCCTGATCTCGGGCGAGGTCGATGACTGCCTGGCGGGTGATGCCTTCGAGGATTCCGGCCTCAGTCGGCGGCGTGAGCACGCGGCCGTCGCGGACGAGGAACAGGTTGTCGCCGGTGCACTCGGCCACCTCGCCCTTGTGGTTCAGCATCAGTGCCTCGATGCAGCCGGCCTGCAGGCCCTCGATCTTCGCCAGGATGTTGTTCAGGTAGTTCAGCGACTTCACTCGCGGGCTGAGCGCCGCCGGATGGTTCCGCAACGTGCTGACCGTGACGATCTCCAGGCCCTGTTCGTAGAACTCCCTGGGGTACAGCGAGATGTGATCGGTGATGATGATCACCTGCGGGTGATCGCACTTTTCCGGACCGAGCCCCAGGTCGCCGCAGCCCCGGGTAACGATCGCGCGGATGTAGCCGTCCTCGATGCCGTTTACCTTAAGCGTGTCCTCGATCGCCTTGGCCATCTGCTGCTTGGTAATGGGGATTTCCAGCCAGATCACCTTGGCCGAATCCCATAACCGATCGAGGTGCTCGCGGAGCTTGAACACCTTGCCGCCGTAACTGCGGATGCCCTCGAAGACGCCGTCGCCGTACAGCAAGCCGTGGTCGTAGACACTAATCTTGGCGTCTTCCTTGTCGTAGAGCTTTCCGTTGATAAGGACCTTCAGAGACATGTGCGGTGGCTGGGGGCTAGAGGCTGGTGATAATACTTCATCGCACAGAACTTGGCGAGTTGTGCGTTTAGCGGGGTAGCTTGCGGCCCGCTGATTTCCTCAGTGTGCCAAACTCTCAATCCGGCCGTCGATCAGGCGGACCACCCGATCCGCCCGCGCCGCAATCGCCGGATCGTGAGTAACCATCACTATAGTCAGGTTCTGCCGCCGATTCAAGGTTTGCAGGATGCGGAGGATGTCCTCGCCCGTGCCGTGGTCGAGGTTTCCGGTGGGCTCGTCGGCCAGGAGCAGATCGGGCTGGGCAATCAGCGCCCTGGCGATGGCTGCCCGCTGCATCTCGCCTCCGGAAAGCTCCCGCGGCTTGTGCTTCAGCCGATGTCCCAGGCCGACCGTATCGAGCAATTCGGTGGCCGCCGCGCGGTGCCGCCGGCGGTGCCGACGGTAATTCCAGGCGCTTTGGGCAATCATTACAGGCGCCAGCACGTTCTCCAACGTGGTCAATTCCGGCAGCAGGTGGTAAAACTGAAAGATCATTCCGAACCGCTTGTTCCGCAACGCGTCGCGAATGCGGGAAGGCTGGTTGTCGATCCGCCGGCCCTCGAAGTGAATCTCGCCGGCGTCGGGGCCGTCGAGCGTACCGAGCAGGTGCAATAGGGTGCTCTTGCCGGAACCGCTCTGCCCGACTATCGCCAGAAACTCCCCCTGATGAACGCCCAGGTTCAGGTCCCTGAGGACGGGCACCCCGACATTTCCCTTGCGGTAGGTCTTGGCAAGGTTCACCGCCGAGAGTTGATAGCCGGGGATGGTTTCCGCCCGGGGCGACTGCGATCGGCTCGGCGTTGCGGCTGCGCGGAGGTCCAGGTGCGGTCCCCCTGCGCCGAGGTGGTACGCCCCCGATCGACCGCTGATAGCCGCTTCAGGCGATTCGGACAACTCGCCCACCGGGTGCTCCATATCGTTACTCATAACGGAGTGCCTCCACGGGGTGCAGTAGCGCAGCGCGCAGTGCCGGCAGCACACTGGCCAACACGGCGATGGCCAGCGCGCCGCACACGATCCAGGCGATGGTGATCGGGTTGACCATAGTGGGGATTTCGTAGAAGTAGTAGATATCGGGGCTGAAGACCTCGTGTCCCATGATCCAGCCCAAAAGATCCGCAATCTCGTTGATATACCTGACGAACAGCAGGCCGATGAGCATTCCCACGCCCGAGCCGACCAACCCCAACGACAGCCCGTAGGCCAGAAAAATCCCCATCACGCCGCCGGGAGATGCCCCCAGCGACTTCAGGATGCCGATATCGCGGGTCTTTTCGACCACGATCATCAGGAAAATGGCCAGAATGCCGAACCCGGCCACGGCGATGATCAGAAACAACAGCACATTGAGGATGGCGGTTTCCATTTGCACGGCGGCCAGCAGCGGGCCCTGCTTGTCGCGCCATGTTTGCACGACATAGAGTTGCGGGGGGAAGGCCGCGCGCAGGCGGTCGCGCACCGCCACCGCGTCGGCGCCCGGCTTGAGCTTGATCTGGATCGAACTGACCGTGCCGATCCCCGTGCCCGGGTCGATCATGCCGCGCAGCTCCTGCAGCTTGCGGATCGGCACGAAGACGAAGCTGGAGTCGTACTCGCTCATTTTGCTTTCGTAGAAGTCGACGACGGTGAAGTTGTCGCTGATTGCGCTGGGCGGTGTTCCGGCGGTGGGGAAGGTCAGCTTCACGTCGTCGCCCGGCAGGGTCAGAAAGCGATCCTCGCCCTCGGGTGTGCGGAAACCGGCCAAGGCGATCCCCAGCACCACTCCGGTGTGCTGCTCGGTGGCCGGGTCGAATTCGGCCGGCTCCGCCCGGCGCGCGGCGAACGGGTCCAACGCCGCATTTGAATCATTTCCGGCCGGTTCCGCGGCAGACGAAGGCTCGTACGACTCGATGAGTTGCTCATGAAACGCCTTCGCCCGGGCCACGCGGCGGCGGTGCGGCCAGCCGGCGTCTCTCATTTGCACGCGCTCGGGCGTCTCCGGCCCGGCCTGGTGATCGCGGGTATCGTAGCCGCAGCGGCGCAACTGGAAGCTCATCGCCCCGCGATTCTCCGGATGCTGCAGGTACTTGCCGAAATCACTCACCCGACCTTGCGTCTGCGGGTCGATGCCGATCAGTTGTACCTGTCGGGTAATCCACTGGCCGCCGTACTGGAAACTGAGCATCGCCGGCACGGCGACCGTGGGGGTCATGCCCTCGATCTGGTCGCCGGCAACACGCCGAATCTGCTCCATGTGCCACTGGGCGTCGTTCATGCCCTCGAGGCTTCGGGCGTCGACCACCACGTCGGCCAGGATACCGTGGATGCGGTTGCGCATCTCGGTGGTGAAGCCGGACATCACGCTGTTGACCACGATCATCGTGGCCACACCCAGCATCACGCTTACAATGGATGCCAGGGCGATGTATCGCGTGCGGAGATACCGCAGGCAAAGCAGAAGTTTGTACATCGGTTACTCATCCGTGAGCAGTTGATTGTTGCCAGTGGTCAGTTTTCAGTAGTCAGTTATCAGTTGTCGGTCAGTAGTTCCAGGAGACTAGCACGAACAGAGACCGCAATAGCCGGGCCGCAACGCGGCGCGGGAATCCCGCGTCTTGTGACTTTTCCCCGGGCCGCGTTGCGGCCCGGCTATAATCTGCAATCTCCAATCTCCAATCTCCAATCTCCAATCTGCCATCTTCAATCTGCCATCATTCGGCTACTCTGCTTCGGGCCGCAGCAGCGGGAAGAGGATCACCTCGCGGATGGTCTGCGAATTGGTAAGCAACATCACCAGGCGGTCGATGCCGATGCCCAGCCCGCCCGCCGGCGGCATCCCGTGCCGCAAGGCGCGGACGAAGTCCCGATCCATCTTCGCCATCGAGTCTTCATCGGCCTGGCCTTCAAGCTGCCGGCTGAAGAGTTCTTCCTGCAAATCGGGATTGTTCAGTTCGGTGTAGGCGTTGGCCACTTCCATTCCGCCGACAAACAGCTCGAACCGCTCGGCCACCGCCGGATTGTCGGCCTTGCGTTTTGTCAGCGGGCAGATGCTGGCCGGGTAGTCGAGCACGAACACCGGACCGGCAAGCGCGCCCTCCACCCGCGACTCGAATACCTCGTTCTTGATCACGTCCGGATGCTTGCCCGCCGTCTCCAACCCGCTCTGTAAGGCGAAGGCGCTGACCGCGGCCGGGTCGTCGGCAGAGACACCCGTGTGCTCGGTGAACAACTCGTCGTATGTTTTCCGGGCAAGCGGCGGCGTGAAATCTATTTCCGCATCACCCCAGGGAAGCTTCAGGTCCTGGCCGGTGGCGGCGATTGCCTCGACGATCAGCTTCTCGGTCAACTCGATCATCGTCTCGTAATCGCCGAACGCCTGGTAAACCTCGAGCATGGTGAACTCGGGATTGTGCCGGGGGCTGATGCCCTCGTTGCGATATACCCGGCCCAATTCGTAAACGCGTTCAATGCCGCCGACCAGCAGCCGCTTCAGGTGCAACTCCAAGGCGATCCGCAGGTACAAATCGATATCCAGCGCGTTATGGTGGGTGATGAACGGCCTGGCGGCCGCCCCGCCGGCGATCGAGTGCAGCGTGGGCCCCTCCACCTCGACGAACCCCTCGCGGCCGAGCGTGTTGCGGATCGACTGCACGATCTTGGTGCGGCGGAGGAACCGCTCCAGCACGCCCTCGCCGTGGATCAGATCGAGGTAGCGCATCCGCTGCCGCAGTTCGGGGTCCTGCAGCCCCTTGTGCTTCGTCGGCGGGGTCTCGATCGACTTGCAGAGGAAATGAAGGTCCTCGGCAAAGATCGTCAATTCCCCGGTGCGGGTGCGCATAAGCTGTCCGTCGACCCCGATGATATCGCCCAGGTCGAAACACTCGGCCAGGGCCCATTTCTGTGGGCCAACCTGTTTCTGGCCGACGAGCAGTTGAATCTTTCCGGTCCAGTCGCGGATATCGATGAAGACAAGCTTGCCCGCCTTCCGCTGCAAGACGATCCGCCCGGCCGCGCGGACCCTCGGCCCGGTTTGGTCCGGCTGGCGCTGGCCTTCCTTCAGGGGATGAACGACAATTTCGTTTTCGCGGTCGCGGATTTGTCCGATGGGGGTGCGCTGATCAAAGCGACCGCCCCAGGGGTCGATCCCCAGTTCCTCTATTTTGCGCAACTTGTCTCTTCTGGAGGCCTCCAGGGCGGTACTGCCGGTCGGTCCAGGTGGGGTTTGATCACTCATCGTGAGGCTTCACCATATATGCGGAACAGGTAGGTTGGGGCATTGTAGTGGAAGACCGTCTAGGGTCAATGTCAAACTACTGACCCGATCGCGGCATTGGGCATCTCTGCTATACTTGAACCATGAGCAGCGATCCGACTCAACAGCAGGGCGGGCGGGAGCGGCGCCAGTCGCGGCAGATGAGTCTCCAGCGTGGGCAGCCCCCTACGCAGGTGCCCGGATATGATCCGGAAAAATGCCTCGGCGCCGGCGCCTACGGCGAGGTCTGGGTCGCCCGGGAGCGTAACACCGGCCGGCACGTGGCGATCAAGTTTTACGCCCATCGGGGCGGGCTGGACTGGTCGTTGCTCAGCCGCGAGGTGGAGAAGCTGGCCTTCCTGTTCGCCGACCGCTACGTGGTGCAACTTCTGGGCGTCGGCTGGGACGCCGAACCGCCCTATTACATCATGGAGTACTTGGAACGCGGCTCGTTGGCCGAGCGGCTGCGGCAAGGTCCGCTCCCGGTTGCCGAGGCGGTCGAGATGTTCCGCGACGTGGCGACGGGCCTGCTGCACGCCCACGGCAAGGGTGTGCTGCACTGCGACCTGAAGCCGGCAAACATCCTGCTGGACGAGGACAACAAGCCCCGCTTGGCCGACTTCGGTCAGTCGCGCCTATCGAGCGAGCAGACGCCGGCCCTCGGAACGCTGTTCTACATGGCCCCGGAACAGGCGAATCTGGAAGCGGTCCCCGACGCCCGATGGGACGTTTACGCCTTGGGGGCGATACTCTACTGCATGTTGACGGGCAATCCGCCGCACCGCAGCAGCACCGCGGTTGAGCAATTCGAGCGAACGCCACACCTGCTGCGGCGCCTGTCGCGATACCGGCGGCTGATAGAAGAATCGCCGCCGCCATCGGCGCATCGCGAAGTCCGCGGGGTCGACGGCGAGTTGGCCGGGATCATCGACCGCTGCCTGGCCGCCGATCCGGCCGAGCGGTTCCCCAACGTGCAGGCCGTGCTGGAGGCCCTGGAGCTGCGCGCCGCCCGGCGCACCCGGCGGCCGATAATGGTCCTCGGCGCGGTGGGGCCGGCGCTGCTGCTGCTGGTCGTGACGGCCTTTGCGTGGCAGGGGTTCCACGCGGCGGTCAGGCAATCGGACGCGGCGCTTACCCGACAGGTGATCGACAGCAACGGCTTCGCCGCGCGCTACGTTGCTCGAACCACGGCCAACGAATTGCAGGAGCGTTTCGAGGCGGTGGAGAAGGTCGCCCGCGGTGATCGATTCCGCCAGGCGGCGGGCGAGGCGCTGGAGATTCCCGAGCTGCGCGATCTACTCGAGAAACTCAGCGATCCGCAGTTAAAGCAGTCGGAGCTGGAGCCGCTGCGGCGTCGATTTCGCGAGCATCCCGCCCGACTGAAGTTGCAAGAGGAGTTCGCCACGTCGATCCCTTCGGAGATGCGGCCGCCGGAGGCTGCGGCCAGTTGGTTCTTTTGCGACCCGCGGGGAATGTCCACCGTTCGGATGCCGGAGTCGTTGACGATCGGCAAGAACTTCGCCTGGCGGAGCTTTTTTCACGGCGGGGCGAACGATCGGCAGGAATCGTGGCGTCCGGAGCCGGAGGAACACGTCCGCGGAACGCAACTCTCGGCCGTCTTCCGCTCGCAGGCAACGTACCGCTGGATCGTCGCTGTAACCACGCCGGTGTTCGACCGCTCACCGCAACGGAAGTTCCTCGGCGTGGTGGCGTTGACCGTGGAGGTGGGCCGCTTCGTCGAGTTGGAGGGCCGGCGCAACCAGTTCGCCGTACTGGTCGACAGCCGCGCCGGCGAAAACCGGGGTGTGATCCTGCAACATCCGCTGTTCGACAAGCTGTTGGCCGAACAGGGCAAACTGCCGGACCGCTTCAAGAACCATCGCCTTCGCAGTGACGATTTACCCGATACACCCAAGCGCAGAGAGCATTACGCCGATCCGCTGGCGGCCGATCCCGAAGGAAGCGACTACCGCCGGCACTGGCTTGCCCAAATGGAGCCCGTCCATGTCCGTGGCCGGCCGACCGGCTGGATAGTAATCGTCCAGGAGGCATACGACACGGCCATCGGTTCGACACTGCAACAGCTCCGCGGTGGGCTGGTGCGCTATGGTTTGCTGGCCCTGTCGTTGGTCGCCTTGATAATGGCCGGCCTGTGGGGATTCGTGGTGCGGTTAAGCAGGTAAGAGGAGATTGCCAGCGGCGGCGGGCGGCGGTTACCCGGCGTAGCCGCCGGGGCTAAACACTTCTATCCACTATCCACTATCCACTATCCAATAACACATGCCCGACCTGATTGCACAAGGCCTCGAGGCCCAACAACGCTGGCGTCGGTCTTTGCCGGACGCGCAGTCGGTGGTGGTCGGCCGCAGCGGCGGCGCGTGGAACGTGCCTTGGGACACGCACGTCTCCCGCCGGCACGTCCGGCTGCGATGGACCGGCCGCCGGCTGGAAGTTGCACGCCTGGCCGAGGGCCGAAACCCCGTCTTCTTCCACGGCAATGAGGTAGACGAGTTTAGCCTGGAGGCGGGCGAGCACTTCGTGATCGGGCAGACGACCTTTACGCTGGCCGACCAGCGCGTGGAGATCACGGCCGACGTTCCCCGGCCCGTCCAGCAGCAGTCGTTCAGCGCCCAGTACCTCAAGGGCGTGCAGTTCCGCAACCCGGACCGCCGCCTGGAGGTGCTCAGCCGGTTGCCGGAGGTGATTTCCGGATCGCCGGGCGATGCGGAGCTTTTCACCCGGCTGGTGAGCATGATCCTTGCCGGGGTCCCCCGCGCCGATGCCGCAGCGGTGGTCGCAGTCGAAGCGGCCCCCGAGGACGACGGCGAGCCGCGGCGGCCCTTGCCCGTCCGCGTGCTGCACTGGGACCAGCGCACGGCCATCGGCAGCGACTTCGAGTCCAGCGAGGGGCTGATTCGCGAGGCGGTCGGCCAGGGCCAGAGCGTGTTGCACGTGTGGCGCGGCATGGAAACCACCGGCGGGGGAAAGGACTTCACCGAAAGCGAAGTCTTCGACTGGGCCTTCTGCACCGCCGTGCCCGAAAAGTCCTGCCACGGCTGGGGGCTCTACGTTGCCGGGCGTTTCAGCACGGAGGACAGCGACGCGACCCAACCTTCCGACCCGACCGACCTGCGCGAGGACGTCAAGTTCACCGAACTGGTGGCGGCGATGTTGGGTTCCTTGCGGAAGATGCGGCTGTTGGAGCGCCGGCACGCCAGCCTAAGTCAGTTTTTCTCGCCGGTGGTGCTCGAGACGCTGGCCGTCGAAGACCCGGAACTCGTCCTGGCCCCCCGCCAAACCGAAGTCTCCGTGCTGTTCTGCGACCTGCGGGGTTTCTCGCGCGAGTCGGAACGCAGCGCCGAGGACCTCATGGAGCTTCTGCAGCGGGTAAGCCGGGCACTGGGTGTGATGACCAATCACATCCGCCGGCAAGGCGGTGTGGTGGGCGATTTCCACGGCGACTCGGCGATGGGATTCTGGGGCTGGCCGCTGCCGCAGGAGCACGCGGTGTTGGGGGCCGTTACCGCCGCGCTGGCCGTCGGTGCCGATTTCCGCGCCGTTGCCCAACAGCCCGACAGCCCCCTGGCCGACTTCCGCGCCGGGATCGGGTTGGCCACTGGCAAGGCGGTGGCGGGCAAGATCGGGACGGTCGACCAGGTAAAGGTCACCGTGTTCGGGCCGGTGGTCAACCTGGCCGCACGCCTGGAGGGGATGACCAAGATCCTCCACGCCCCGATCCTGGTGGATGAACCGACCGCCGAGGCCGTCCGCCGGGAAGTGCCTGGCACGGTTGCCCGCGCACGACGGCTGGCGAAAGTGCGGCCGTACGGATTGGCCAAGCCGCTGTTGGTAAACGAGCTGTTGCCCCCGCAGTCGCAATACCCCGAATTGACCGACGAGCACATCGGCTTCTACGAATCGGCGCTCGATGCGTTCCTTGCCGGGTCCTGGGCGGAGGCCTTCGAGTTGCTGCACCACATCCCGACCGAGGATCGGGCCAAAGACTTCCTGACCGCATACATCGCCCAGCGCAACCGCACGCCGCCGGGGGATTGGGACGGCGTGATCGCGCTGGAGACCAAGGGCCGGTGATTCCGGGGACGCTCGCCTTGCAGGACGCAGATCGTGGCCGTGCCCGGGATCTCAGAGCTTCTTCGCCTCGAGATTCGAGATCCAACCCATTGACTCCCAACGCCACCCGACACCAAACCCTCCGTACGGGATCGGATCGACCGCCTCTCCCTTGTGGGTATGTTTGACGAGTTGTTCGTCGTTGAGCCAGACGGTGATCGGGCCGCTACGCGGCCGGGCAACACTTAGGTGAGTTCCCCGTTCGGGCAAACGATGCGAAGACCCCACTTGACCTGCTGCCATCGATCTGATAAACGTATGTCAGAAAGGAGATCGATATGGACATTGTAACTGTTTCGCCGAAATACCAGGTTGTCATTCCGAAGGCGGTAAGAGAACGCGCGCAGATCAAGCCTGGCGAGAAGCTTCACGTCTTTAGCTTTGATGACAGAATCGAGCTTGTCCGGACCCGAGAGATGCACAAGATGCGCGGATTCCTCCGCGGAATGGATGCAACCTTTGTCCGTGATGAGGATGACCGCGTATGAACCTCGTGGATACATCCGCCTGGATCGAGTACTTCTTTGGCGAGCCAAACGCCAAGTACTTCGCATCACCCATCGAGGATACCGGTGACTTGATTGTCCCGGTCGTCTGTTTGTACGAGGTCTTCAAGAAAGTGAACGTCGTGGCAAACGAGGCGCGTGCGCTCCAGGCGGTAGCTCAGATGACGCAAGGCTCTGTCGTAGACCTCACCGAAGACGTGGCGCTCAGCGCCGCCCTGATCAGCATCAAACACAAGCTGCCGATGGCCGACAGCCTGATCTATGCGACGGCTCGTGCCCATAGTGCAACGCTGTGGACGCAGGACGAGCATTTCTGC
>Ga0180429_10001666_pt1 | contig 18709 bp, 15 predicted proteins | sample SS_ome_FD_132428 | JGI IMG/M metagenome (GOLD analysis project Ga0180429, IMG submission 132428) | Hypersaline lake sediment archaeal communities from the Salton Sea, California, USA - SS_1_S_1 metaG | ecosystem: Environmental > Aquatic > Non-marine Saline and Alkaline > Hypersaline > Sediment ...
ATTCCGCTGGTGTTGGAGACCAGGAGCTTGTCGTAGCCCAGCTCGGCCAGCTGACGGTTGATCCCTTCCTTGAGCTCGGGCTTCTCCGGCACCGCCTCGATGATCAGGTCACCGTTCACCAGGTCCTTCAGCTCGGTCGTGGTACCGAGCCGGCCCAGGGCCTCGTCCTTGGCCTCGGCGGTGATGCCCTTCTCGCCGCCGCTCTTCTCGTGGGCCTTGACCAGCCGGTCCAGGCTCTTGGCGATGATGCCCATGCCCCGCTCGAGCACCTCGTCGCTCACGTCCATCACGACCGTGTCGAAGCCGCTCTGCGCCGCTACCTGGGTGATACCGTTGCCCATTGTGCCGATGCCGATGACACCGATCCTGCTCAGTCCGCTCTCGCTCATGCCTTCCTCCCCGAAATGTGATTGGGTGGTCGATTGACGTTGCGTCTAGTCTAGCATTCGTGCCAAGCATGGCCGACCGCGCGCGCATCCCGTCAGGATGCTCATCCCGGGGCTAACACTGAGCCCCTGGCTACTCGCCCTGCTCCTCGGCGTCGCTCAGCAGGTCGGAGTAGACGCCCTCGTCGGGCTGCTCACCAGCGTTGCTCAGCTCCTCCGCCTCAGCCGCGGCCGTGTCGTCGAAGGTCAGCTCGGCGAAGGCCAGTTCCAGGTAGGGCTTGAGGTTGTACTCCGAGGCCTTGTAGACGTTACCGTCCTGGTCGGCGACGAAGTACTGCGAGTCCGCCGCCGCGCCGAGCGTCAGCGTGAACTCGCCGTCGGCGCCGCTGAACAGCAGGCTGGGCTGGGCTTCGCCGAGGCCGGTCTCCTCCGGATCCGGTTCGTCAACGAAGTCGCTGACGGTCAGATCGCTCAGCTTCTCGATCAGTTCGGTCAGCACGTTCTGGTTGCCGTTCAGGCCGTCGGGCGTCTTCCAGAAGCCCTCGTTGCGTGTGAAGGTCAAGGCCTCGCCCTCCATCTCCGGTGGCGGCGCGATGGTGACGCTTTCAAGCAGCTGCGGATCGAAGCCCCAGGGCTGCTTGGTGCGGTAGTCGCGGAAGCTGAAGCCCACCAGCGACTTGACGTTCTCCATCGCGCGGTAGACCTCGCTGTGGCCGCTGAGGCAGACGAAGGCGCCCTCGTAGTTGGGGGTGGCCTTGCCGACCAGCAGGTGGACCGCCGGCGAGGCGTTGCCGGTGTAGACTTTCAGGCCGATCGCCTGCGCCTCGTCCAGTTCATAGGTGGCGTGGTTCTCCGCCTTGTCCGTCGCCAGCCCGCTGCTCCTGAGACCCGGCAGCTGCTCCAGCAGCTTCTCCAGGCGGTCCGGGTTGGCGCGGTAGCGCCGCTCGCCGCGCGCGACCCACCAGGTGTCGCCCTCGCGCTCGAGGCGGAAGGGCTCGTCGTCCTGCTGGACGATCTCGAAGGCCGTGATCTGGCCCTCGGTCACGTCGCAGAGCGTGATCTGCTGGGGCTCGTCCTCGCTGGGCTCGCCAGTGGCCGGCCGGAGCCAGCCGAACGGATCGTTGACGATCAGCACGAGAACCACCAGCACAACCAGAATGATCAACGGGAATACAACTCGCCTAGTGCTATGCATCGCCTTCATTCACCCCCTAACTTCCGTAGTGACGCGCAATCGCGCGACGGCGCTGGCTCTTGAGAAACCAGAGCAGCAGCCCGAACAGCACCAGCAGCGCCGAGACGCCCAGCACGTTGACCCAGCGATAGAAGCTCATCTGGGCGTCGCTCAGCTGCTTGAGCGGCCGGGCCGTCACCGGCGTGGAACGGATGCCGAGCAGCTCATCGCCCATCAGCATCATGTCCATCACGTTGGCGACGAACAGCGCGTTCTCGTTGAACTGCCGGAGGAAGCCGTCCGAGATCGCCAGCGCCGAACTGAGCACCACCAGCCGGCCCTGGCCCGTCCCCTTGCGCAGCTGCGCGTTCGGATCGAACTCCGGAGTCAGCGTGGCGGGATCGGGCTCCTCGCCGGGCTCCGGGCGGTCGACCGGCGACGGCGGACCGTCGGGGAACGCCGTCGGCAGCTCGCCCGTCAGCATGCAGGCCACGGTGTAGGGGCCGCTGGTTGCGGACTCGGTCTGGAGGAAGGCCCAGTCCTGGTCCGGATCGAGACTGAACGGGCTCTTGATTGTGAACGCCTCGGAGGTAGTCTCGGCCAGCGAGACGAACTCGATGCCCTCGCCCTGGACCTCGCTCAGCGGGCAGCACCACGGCATCACCATCGATTCCAACTGGGAGACCGCGCCGACATTCTGGCTGAAGCCGTTGGGCCCGATTCGAGGCCACAGCAGGTACTGCCTGACGATGGTGAACATCCCGCCCGACATCGGCGCCTGGGCGGCCTGCTGATCGACCACCAGCTGCTTGTTGAACGACACGCCGTAGCGCGCCAGCTGGTCCTCGATGGTGGGCAGACTGGGATAGGCCTGCTGGGGCTGACCGGCCTGCTGCTGGGGCTGCATCATCGGATCGATCGCCACCAGCACCTGGCCGCCCTTGAGCAGGAACTGGTCGATGTCGTACTTCATGCTGTCGGCCATGCCGAAGGCGCCGGCGATGATCAGGCCGTCGAGGTCCTCGGGCAGCGTGCGGTTGCCCTGGGCGGTCAGCGTCACGAACTCGTAGAGCCCTTCGGCCCCGCCCAGGAACTGGCGCAGGCCATCGTAGGTCGGCCCCTGCTGCTGCTGGCTGGTAGTGAAGTTGCCGACGAACAGCCCGACCTTGGGCTTCTTGACCTGGGTCAGCTTGACCAGCCGGCTGGTTACCGCGTATTCCAGCCCGGAGGGATCGACCATCTCATCGGTCCGGATCGTCTCGGTCTTGTCCTCGTAGGCGAGCACCAGACCGAAGAAGACCTTCTTGACGCTCAGGGCGTCGCGCTCCGTAATCTGGACCTCCAGCTCCTGGATGCCCAGCTGGGTGGCGCGCTGCTTCTCCTCCTCGTCGTCGCCGGGATCGGTGACCTTCAGCTTGAACCGCCCGCGGCCATAGGCCACGTATTCATCCAGACGGTCGCGCACGTCGTCGCGCACCGACATGAACTGCGGCGGCAGATCGCTGGAGAGGAAGAACTCGGCGCTGACCGGATCGCCGAGGCTGGCCAGCACGTCCTTGGTGGCCTGGCTGATGGTGTACTGCTTGTTCTCCGTCAGGTCGATGCGGCGGAAGAACTTGTAGCCCAGCCAGCTGACCACCGCCAGGATCAGAATCACGATCACGATTTCCGCGATGTTGCTCGATGTATAGCGTAGTTTGTTATGCATGTCCGCCCCCTAGCTCCACTTGCGGCTCTCGACCGCCCTGACCGTGAGGAACAGGAACAGGAAGATGACGCTCACGTAGTAGATCAGATCGCGCGTGTCGATCACGCCCCGGGCGATGCTGGCGAAGTGGTAGCGCAGGCCCAGGTATTCGAGGAAGGTGACCATGAAGCCCGGCGCGAAGAAGGTCACGATCGCCTCGCCGACCATGATGCCGACGAAGATCAGCGCCACGCCCAGGATGAAGGCCACGATCTGATTGCTGGTGAAGCTGCCGACCCAGCCGCCCATCGCCAGATAGGCGGCGCCCAGCAACAGCGCACCGAGGTAGCTGGTCAGCAGTACGCCCCAGTCGAGGCCGTTCTGGCTGAGGCCCGCCACCGTCAGCGGGGTGCTGAGCGTCAGCGCCAGCACAACGACCAGGAAGCTCAGCGCCGCCAGGTACTTGCCCAGCACCACTTCCCACTCCGAGACCGGCTTGGTCATCAGCACTTCCAGCGTGCCGCTGCGCAGTTCCTCGGCCCACTGGCGCATCGTCAGCGCCGGAATCAGCAGCAGAAACGCCCAGGGCAGCAGCCCGAAGAACCCGCGCATGCTGGCCTCGCCCAGCAGGTAGAAGCCGCGGAAGAACAGCCAGTTCATCAGCACCAGGAAGACGGTTATCACGATGTAGGCGATCGGTGAGAACCAGTAGTCCCGGAATTCCTTGCGCCAGATCGCGCCGACTCTAGTCATCGCTCTCACCCCCCATCGCTTCCCGCGGCTCGCCTGCAGGCGGCTCCTCGATCGTCGCCGCAGCCGGCGGCGCCTGCTCCTGGGTCACGATGCCGCCCGTCAGCCGGAGGAAAACGTCCTCCAGGCTGGTGGTGGCATGACTGAGCTCCAGCAGCTTGAGCTGCCGGCCGACCGCGAAGTCGAACAGCTGCGCCCGCAGATCCGTGCCGCGCTCGGCGGAGACGCGGAAGCGCATCTCCCCGTTGGCACTCAGCAGGTCGACGCCCGCGATCAGCGGCACATTGCCCAGCGACACGCGCACTTCGTCGGGCCCCAGCCCGCCGGCAAACGTCACTGTGTAGCGCTCCTCGCCGGCCGCCATGTCCAGCAGCTCGTCGCTGGTGCCCTCGCCGACCAGGCGTCCCTCGTTGATGATCAGAATCCGGTTGCAGGTGTTCTGCGCCTCGGGCAGGATGTGCGTGCTCAGCAGAATCGCCTTCTGGGCTGCGATCTCCTTGATCAGCTCGCGGATCTCGACGATCTGCCCGGGATCCAGCCCGCTGGTCGGCTCGTCGAGGATCAGCACCGGCGGATCGCTGAGCAGCGCCTGGGCCAGGCCCACGCGCTGGCGGAAGCCCTTGCTCAGCTCGCCGATGTCCTTGTGCGCCATCGATTCGATCGCGCAGATCTCGATCACCTCGTCGACCCGCGCCCGCCTTTGCGCCGCGGGTACGCCCAGCAGGCCGGCCATGAAGCTCAGGAAGCCGAGCACGCCCATCTCGTCGTAGAGCGGGGTGTTCTCCGGCAGGTAGCCCACCTGTTGCCGCGCGCGCCGCGGGTTATCCAGAACGTCGTGGCCGTCGATGGTCGCCGTGCCCCTGGTGGGGGCGAGAAAGCAGGTCAGAACCTTCATCATCGTGGTCTTGCCTGCGCCGTTGGGGCCCAGAAAGCCCACGATCTCGCCGCGGTCCACCTTGAAACTCACGTCATCGACGGCCAGGGTCGTTCCGTAGTACTTGGTTACGCCCTTGACCTCAATCATCTATCTTCCCCTAAACTGGTGGTCGGTTCCCGTCCCTGACGGGTATAAGTCCTTAAGTGACGGGAGCCCCGACGGATTGTTCAAAGGGTACGCATTCCTATACCCAGCTGGTAATCATAGCATCGTCAACATGGACCTGAGGTTCGGCCAGTTCAACTACCGCGTGGCGGGCGTCATCATCGAGGACGGCCACGTCCTGCTGCACCGCGGCGAGGGCGACGAGCACTGGGTGCTGCCCGGCGGACGCTGCCAGCTGATGGAGCATTCGCAGGCCGCCCTGGCCCGGGAGCTGCGCGAGGAGCTCAGGGAAGACGTGCAGGTCGGCCGGCTGCTGTGGTTCGCGGAGATGTTCTTCGGCGAGCACGGCCGGCACTGGCACGAGCTGAGCATGTTTTACGAGGCGCGGCTGGCCCGCTCTTCCGCCTGGCGCGACAGAACGCGCAGCTACCGGATCGAGGACGGCGGGGTGGCGCTGATCTTTCAGTGGTTCCCCCTGGCGCGGGCGACGGAGATCAACCTGGTTCCCGTGTTCCTGCGCGAGGGCCTTACGCGTCTGCCCGCCGCCCCACAGCACCTACTGATCGACGAACTGGCCGGCGGCTAGCCTCCCGCCCGCATCGCCGCCGCCGGCAAGTCCGGCCAAGCCTGGCCGATCGCCGCCAGCGCCCCACGCCGCATCTCTTCAATGTCACAACAGACGGTGACCACCGGCGGCGTCACCTGCGGCAGCAGTGCGTGGATGGCCTCGTCGAGCTGGCGCTGGTAGTCGGGCGAGGTCTCGCGGAAGCTGTCGTCCCGGGGCGGGAACTGGACGGGCAGGTAAAGCACCAGCCGGTAGCGGTGCATCGCGCCCAGCGCCGCCTCGCGGTGGCGGCTGAACAGCTCCGGCGCCGCGTTGCGGTTGACCGCCAGGTAGCTCAGGTGGTCCACCGGGGTGCGGTCCGCGACCGCCAGCGTGGCGCGGGCCCGGCTGTCACGTTTGAAGTAGGCCGCCAGGAAGGCGTCGTAGTCCGAATCGCGCATCTCGCCGTCAATCCGCACCCCGCGTGCAGCCAGCAGGCGGGCCAACTCCGGCAGCAGCTCGCAGATCAGTCCGCGACCGCTGAGTTCGGCCGTCAGCCAGCCGGCCAGCGTCGTCTTGCCCGTGCAGGGCGCGCCGCAGATGCCCAGAATGCGTGGCTGGTCCGCCATGCTGCTTCCCCTCAGATTCTAACGCTGCGCTACAATACCTGCGCCGATGAGGAGATCACCATGACCGGGCGCGGGCTGCTGCTGGACGAACTGGACCGGATCGTCGCCAACTGCTGCCGCTTCCTTGAGCTGGCAAAGCCGGAGCAGCACGACTGGCGGCCCCAGGAAGGGATGCGCACGCTGATCGAACTGGCCAACCACCTGGCCCAGATTCCCTCGGTCGACCTGAGGATCATCAAGGGCGACACTGAGCAGCAGGTTGAGGATTACGAGCGCGAGCTGACGCGCGACAGCGGCCGGGCGCTGTGCGGGGTGATGCGCGAGGGCGCGCGCGACGTGCGGCGGTTCATGGAGGGACTCGGCTTCGACGACTACGAGAACGGCAGCGCGACGGCCTACTTCGGCCGCACCCAGACCCACAGCCAGTGGCTGCTGGAGACGGTCACCCACATCTACCACCACCGCGCGATGCTGTTCATCTACCTCAAGCTTAACGGCCACCGGATCGGCACCCGCGAGCTGTACAGCTAGTCCGCGTCAAGCGACGACGATCCGTGTTAAGCTACCACCATGACTACGGGGCGGTGGGTGGTGCTGGCCTTAAGTCTGCTGCTGGCGGCCGGCTGCACGATTCAGCCCGCGGGCAAACGGACGCAGAGCGCCTACGTCCAGCGCGAGCTGTCCCCGGCCTTCAGCACGGTAGCCACGGCGGCCCAGCTGGGCGACGACTGGCAGGATACGGGCTGGCTGCGGACGGTGACCGAAGTGTATGCCACCCTCGACGGCAGCCGAGCTCTGTTGCTGAGGACCGGCGCCCATTCGCTTTGGCTTGATGGCGGTGGAGCTCGGTCCCTTTCCCTTGATCGCTCGATCGACTGCGCGGATCCGGGTCGAGGGACAATCTACACAATCAAGGGCTCCGCCGAGAGAGAGAACGACTCGATCCTGACCCGCGAATTGCCGGAGGGCAGCTGGCGAATGCTAATGGCCAGCACTAACATCGGCTGGCCCGGTGGCAGAGTCTCGGCGCTGGCTCGTCACGCGCTCGGTGATGTTCTCTGGGCCAACCACTGGCTTCCATACCAGGTAAATGGACGACACCTGGATGTTGGCTATGTGACAGAGGACGGAGACTTCATTAGCAGCGGGTCAATCGACCGTGGCGAGTCAGAAGTCAGGACAATCGGGCCCGTTCCTCTCGCTGGCGGCGACGCACTGATCATCTCCGGTGACGCCATCTGGTTTGTCAGCAGCGGCATCGACGGCGCGGAAGAGGTCTGCTCGCTTCCCGCAGGCCGTGAATGCCAACTGGTAGCGGACATCGCCGAGCCTGAGACCGCCTGGCTGCTGGTTGAGCCACAGCGAGGCGGCGCGGGTACCGCCAGGGAAGGTGCAGGGGAAGAGCCCGGGTATCTCGTGGCGTTCAATACGCACGGAGCGGAGTTGGCACGGATCAGCACCGGCGATGTACGCTTCACCCGTATCTTCGGCGACTGGGCTAAGCGGCGCGCGCTGCTGCTGCATCCCAGCATCGGCGTGGCGCTGGCCAACGCCCAGACCGGCGAGCTTACCTGGCTCTTGCGCCAGGGCGGCGCCGCCCAGCTGCAGCTGCTGCCCGGCGGGCAGGTCTGGGCCTTCGTGCCCGACGGCATCATCGGCATCGAGGGCGATGACCTGATCCGGCTGGCGCCGAAGCTGGCCGCGGAGCAGGTGCTGACCCGCGAGCAGCTGGCCCTGATCAAGCCGGCGGCCGAGGCGCTGCGCTGGCAGTGGGACGACGTGCAGCTCTCGCCACTGGTGCACGAGCCCGGCCAGCTGACGCTATTCAACGCGGGGCAGGTGGACGCGGACTGGGCGGAGTTCGACTGGGACCTGAGCCGCGAGCTGGTCAGCCGCCTGCTGATCGCTCGCCGACCCGAACCGGGCGACCTCAAGCTGCCGGGCTTAAGCGACGCGCAGCTCGACGAGCAGGTGCTGGCGCTGCTCAGCGCGCTGGGCTGGCCTGATGCCGCGCGCGAAGCGGAGCGCGGAACGCACGGCGCTGACGAGCTGAACGCCTTCTACCGCCTGAGACCCGCGGACGGCGAGGCCTGCGAGTTCCAGCTCTGGATCACCAGCGGCGCGACGATGCTCAAGCTGAGCGCGGCGGACGACTCGCCAGCTCCTGAGCCGCCGCCGGATGACACAGGCGCGGAGCCCGCCCAATAGGGGGCAGGATGGACTTCTATCAGTTCTTCAGCTTCAGCGCCAAGAAGGCGATCTACCGCGCCAACGAGATCGCCGCCCAGTTCAGCAACCAGTATCTTGAGCCGGAGCACATCTTCTACTCCACCCTGAACCTGCGCAGCTGCTCGGCGGTGCAGGTGCTGCATACGCTGGAAGTACACCTGCCCAAGCTGACCTACAGCCTTGAAGCCCACCTTTACGGGCATGCTGCAAGCTACAAGGGCACGGCCAGTTTCTCCAGGCGGACCATCGAGCTGCTGAGTGAGGCGATGAAGGAGATCAAGCGCCTGCACCACCGCGAGATCGGCACGACGCACCTCCTGATCGCCCTGGCTCAGGACCGCGCGCCGTTTCTCAGGGAGCTGATGGCCGATCACAAACTCGACGCCAAGCGCATCCGCAACGCATTCATAACACATCTCAAGGGGTACTCGCATACGGCCTGGACCGGTCCGGTGAGGATTCCTGAAGCACCATGGACGCCGCCCAAGCCAAGTCCGGAGAGCGGGTATTCGAAGATGCTTTCGCCGCCACTGCGCGACGCGATGCAGCAGGCCAGTTCACTGACACAGGCGCTGGGCCATGAATACGTGCAGCCCGAGCATCTGGCCTGCGCCCTGCTGCAGGACCCCGCGGCGTTCACGGACACCGGAATCGAAACCGGTCAGTGGAACCGCGGGGCGCTGCTGGTCAGGCTGATGCAGCACCTCGGTGAGAAGGCCACCACGCCGATGGCAAGACCGCCGCAGCCCGGCCGGCGCCTGATCAGCATCCTCAGCGCGGCCTACGGCTCGATCATCAAGCTCGGCACAGTGGAGATCGCGGTGGGCAACGTCTTCGCCGCGATGCTTGAGGAGCAGGATTCGTTCGTCAGCAGGCTGTTTCACAACGCGGGCATCTACGACGCGCCCGAGGAAGAAGCGGAACTGGACAGCGGACAGAGCGGCGATGGCGACGATATCGAACCGCCCGACGATGACGACGGCGCCGAGGCCGAATAGCGCCCCCATAGCGCACGTCAGGGGTAAGTGAGGTAGTATTACAGCGGCATGGATTTCTATCAGTTTTTCAGTTTCAGTGCCAAGAAGGCGATCTACCGCGCCAACGAGATCTGCGCGCAGTTCAGCAACCAGTACCTGGAGCCGGAGCACATCTTCTACTCCACCCTGAACCTGCGCAGCTGCTCGGCGGTGCAGGTGCTGCACCAACTGGGCGTCAACCTGCCCAAGCTGACCTACAGCCTCGAGGCCTACCTTTACGAGCATGCCGGCAGCTATAAGGGCTCGGCCAGCTTCTCCAAGCGCACCATCGGGCTGCTGGACGCCTCGATGAAGGAGGTCAAGCGCCTCCACCACCGCGAGATCGGCACCACCCACCTGCTAATCGCGCTGGCCCAGGACCGCGCGCCGTTCCTGCGGCAGCTGTTCGCCGAGCACAACCTCGACGCCAAGCGCATCCGCGACACCTTCATGACCCACCTCAAGGGCTACAGCCACGGCCAGGAGCGCGAGCCCAAGGAGTCCGCGGACACCGTCGTCGAGAAGTACAGCCGCTCGCTGACCCAGCTGGCCCGCGACGACAAGCTCGATCCCGTGATCGGCCGCGAGGACGAGATCAGCCGGCTGATCCACATCCTTTCAAAGCGCACCAAGAACAACCCGATCCTGGTCGGCGAGCCCGGCGTGGGCAAGACCGCGATCGTGGAGGGTCTCAGCCAGCGCATCGTCGCCGGCGAGGTGCCGCCCAGCCTGGCGACCTGCGACGTGCTCAGCATCGACCTCGCCGGCCTGGTGGCCGGCACCAAGTTCCGCGGCGAGTTCGAGGAGCGGCTCAAGGCCTTGATCAAGGAGATCCAGGAGGCCGAGGGCCGGATCATCATCTTCATCGACGAGCTGCATACCATCATGGGCGCCGGCAGCGCCGAGGGCAGCCTCGACGCCGGCAACATCTTAAAGCCCAGCCTGGCGCGCGGCGAACTGCGCTGCATCGGTGCCACCACGTTCAAGGAATACCGCAAGTACTTCGAGAAGGACGGCGCGCTTAGCCGCCGCTTCCAGCCGATTTTTGTCGAGGAGCCGGACTACGACGAGACGATGGACATCCTGCGCGGCCTGCGCGCCGAGTACGAGGGCCATCACAACGTCAAGGTCAGCGACGATGCGCTGGAGCAGGCGATCCGTCTCAGCCAGAAGTTCATCCCCGACCGCAAGCTGCCGGACAAGGCGATCGACGTGATCGACGAGGCCGCAGCCTGGGTGCACCTCGATCGCGAAACGCGGCTCAAGCGTGAGCAGCCGGCCGAGGGCGACGAAGGCGAGGAGGCGATCCCGCTCAGCGCGGGCCTGCCGGCGCTCGGCGACCAGACCAGCATCGAGGAGTTCACGGAGGACCGGACCGCCGAGCCCAGCCAGACGGACGACGGCGCCGACGAGGCCGCGGTGGTCAACGAGGAGCACATCGCCAAGGTGGTCGAGCTGTGGACCGGCATCCCCAGCCAGAACATCACGATGGACGACCAGCGCCGGCTGATGACGATGGACGATGCGATCCGCGACCAGGTCGTCGGCCAGGACAACGCGATCGACATCATCGTGCGCGCGATCAAGCGCAACTCCAGCGGCGTGCGCAAGGGCGGGCGGCCGATCGGCAGCTTCGTGTTCCTCGGCCCCACCGGCGTGGGCAAGACCTACCTGGCCAAGATCATCGCCGAGCACGTCTTCGCCCACGGCGAGGCCTTCATCAAGATCGACCTCAGCGAGTACGCCGAGAAGCACAGCGTCAGCCGCCTGATCGGCAGCCCGCCGGGCTATGTCGGCTACGACGAGGGCGGCCAGCTGACCGAGGCGGTCAAGCAGCACCCCTACAGCCTGATCCTGTTCGACGAGATGGAGAAGGCTCATCCCGACATCTTCCACACCCTGCTGCAGCTGCTGGACGAGGGCGTGCTGACCGACGGCCAGGGCCGCAAGGTCTACTTCCACAACACGATCGTGATCTTCACCACCAACCTGGCCGGCCGCTTCTTCGACGAAGGCGAGACGATCGGCTTCAAGCGCGACGAGGACACCAGCCAGGACACCATCGACCAGCGCTACGCGGGCTACAAGAGCCGCGCCGAGGAGCACCTCAAGAAGTACTTCCGCCCCGAGTTCATCAACCGCCTCGACGACGTGATCTACTTCCGGCCGCTGAGCCGCGAGGACGTGGTGGAGATCGCGCGCCTAGAGCTGGGCTACGTCAGCGACAACCTCGCCGAGCAGCACCGCGAGGTCAGCTTCAGCGACAAGGTCATTGAGCTGGTGGTCGACGAGGGCTTCAGCCCGACCTACGGCGCGCGCAACATCAAGCGCACCATCCAGAAGCACGTCGAGGATCCCTTAAGCGAGATGATCCTGCGCGGCCAGCTGCCGGACAAGCCGGTGCGCCTGACGATCGACGACGACGGCAACCTGGCGGTCGACCTCGACTTCAGCAAGCTGGATCCCGCCGGCTTCAAGCCCGAGGAAGAAGAAGCCGCCAAGGACTAGGCTCCGAGAACAAAACGGGCCTCCGTTGGTCTCACTAGACAGCCGACCGCTGGTGGGAATGGTCAGGCGCCGCTTCGTCCGATTCGAGAGATCGCAGTTCGGCGCACCTCACCTGCATCGTGCCGTGCCAGCCCGTACCTCGGCAGGCAAGCCTGCGGCGGGGAAGCTGGACTTGGGCGGCATAGCGGTTGTGGCGATGGGAGGCTCTGATGCTACTGCGCGAGTACCGCTGGCCACGAGTTGGTCAACTGTTGCTTGAGACCGTGCTGCTTCTGATCTGCGCCCAGGCGCTGGGCGCCTGCGGTGGCAATCGCCGCGCCGCGCCATGCCCGGCTGGCGCGCCGGCCGTGCCGGGATTCGACTTGCCCGATCCCGCCAGCCTGCCGAGGGCGGCGTCATACGAGAGCGAGGACCGCTACCTGCCGGGACGCAGCTTCAGCGATACGCTGCCGGCGAATCTGGTGGAGGTCGACGGCAGCTATGCCGTCTTCTCGCCGAACTGGTCGGCCACCAGCCACGAACTCGCCTACTGCATGTTCGACTTCAGCCTCGAGGGCTTCGACGAGGCCGCCGAGGGCTACGTCACGCCCGCCGCGGCGCCCGAGCCCGGGACCGGAGTCTTTCTCGGCCTGGCCAACTGGGACCGCAACAACTGGGTCTGGCATGCCGTGCCAGCGGACGGCCGGGTGGAACTGGGCGGAATGGACGGCTTCGTGGGCGAGGCGGGGCGGATTCTGGCGGTGGTAGCGGCCACCGGCGTCGCTGAATACACTCTCGCTTCGCTGATCATCGGCCCGCCGCTCAATCCGATCGCCGTGCTGGTCGCCGATCCGATGGAGGGCGACGCCCCGCTGACGGTGACCTTCGACGCCACCGACAGCTATGACCTGATCGGCGCCGTCACCGACTTCCGCTGGGATCTGGAGGACGAGGGAAAGTTCGTCATCTCGCCGAACGAGCCGATCCAGGTCAAGACCTTCAACACGCCGGGCCCCCACCGCGTCGGCCTTGCCGCAATCAGCGACCTGGGCTACTGGGGGTATACGTGGATCACCATCGAAGTCTTCAGTGACTGGAGCATCGAGCAGGTCGACGACTACGGCCACCCGGGGCACTACGGCTCGCTGGAGCTGGACTCCGCCGGCCGTCCGCACATCGCCTCGTTCATGGCCGACTGGGAAGGCGAAATCGTCGGCCTGCACTACGCCCGCTACGACGGGGCCGAGTGGCAAACCGAGGCCGTCAGCCTGAACGAAGGCATCGGCGAATACACTTCGCTGGCGCTGGACTCCGGCGATCACCCCCACATCGCCTGCTACGACAGCGTGAACGAGTGCCTGATGCACGTCCAACACACCGGCACGGAATGGGAGCTCGAAACGGTGGACGACACCACGCAGGCGGGCGAGCTGGGCACCTCGATCCGGATCGACAACCTGGGCCACCCCTGCATCAGCTACTACGGCGACCAGGCCCTGAAGTTCGCCCGATCCGACGGCGCGGCCTGGGCCCTGGAGCAGGTCGACGCCGACGGCTGGCCCGGCACCATGAGTTCGCTCGCGCTGGACGACGTCGGCGATCCGCACATCGCCTACCGTGGCAGTCTGGGCCTGCGCTATGCCTGGCACGACGGCGCGGACTGGCACACCGAGCACGTGGACGAGTCGGCGGGGGGTGGTGATCGCGAGATCTCGCTGGCGCTGGACGGCCTGGGCCATCCGCACATCGCCTACGGTGACAGCAACCTGGACATCTTCAAGTACGCCTGCCACGACGGTTCGGACTGGACGCTGACGGTGCTGGACGACACCGCAGTGGCCGGAGTTGACTGCAGCCTGGCGCTCGACGCGCTGGGCCACCCGCATATCGCCTACTGCTGCGTGGTGGACTACGACGACGATCTGATGTATGCCAGCTTCGATGGCGCGGACTGGCAGCTGCGGCTGATCGCCGATACCGGCAGTGTCGGGCGTACGCCTTCGCTGGAGCTGGACGCCCTCGACCAGCCGCGCGTCAGCTTCCACGACGGGACCAGGGACTGCCTAATGTACATGTGGATCGGCGACCACTAGGAGCGCGCGCCGCTAGTCGGCCACCACGATCCGGTGCGCGTGCTCCGGGTGATCGTTGCTGATGTCGTCCCAGCGGCGGATGCGCAGTTCGTCGTCCGCGTAGTACGTGCGCTCGTAGAGGTAGTAATCGCGGAAGCCGAGCTGATAGTCGCCGGGCGCGCTGAACCGCAGCCGGAAGTTGAACAGGTCGCCGGCCGCGGTGGTGACGCCCCCGTTGATCGGCACGACGTTGAAGATCAGCAGCTGCTGGCCGGGGACGTCCGTGGGCAGCGGGCCGACGTAGTCCTCGTTGATCTCCATGAAGCCCTGCGGAGCGCTGCTCAGCGTGGACCACACGCCATCCACGTCGGCGGCAGCGCCGCCCGGTGCGCCGGCGTTGAAGCTGCCCGCCACGTAGTCGCAGCCGCTGCCGACGGTCAGGCCGACCGTGTACACCGTGCGCAGCGGCGCGTCCGCGGGCAGCTGACCCGTCACGACACGCACCGTGACGGTTCCGCCGGTCTCGGCGCTAGTCTGGGCTGGGATCGCGTACAGCGTCCCCGGCAGATACTGTGAGCTCTCCTCAACGCCAAGCGTGAAGTGCTCGGTGCAGCTTCCCGCGCAATTGGCAACCGTGACCGAGCAGTCGTACTGCCCGGGCTCCTGCAGCCGCACCAGCGGCTCACACTGGCAGCTGGCACTCGGCTCGGCGGCCTCGCCAAACTCCCAGGCGCAGCTCAACGGCTTGCCGCCGGACGCCGTCTGGATCGAGAAGCGGTGGGTACTGCCACCGGTGCCGACCCGGGGCAGAACGTCCTCGATGAACGGCGGGGTTGCCGCCCCCAGCCAGATCGAGTCGACCTTGAGCGTGGCTGTCCCGGTGTACATCAGCACGACGCTGCAGGCGCCGCCCACCACCTGCCGGGACGGCTCCAGCTGCGCAGTAGCGCTGCCGTCCAGCAGCCGCCAGCACCAGCAGTCGCAGCCGGCGTCCCCGATGCCGAGCCAGACCTCTCCGACCGGAATACCCCCGTCGATGGCCACGTGCACGGCCTCGTCAAACTGGCAGGCGGGTACGCCGAGCAGATAGCAGGCATACGCGTAGCCGCCTTCCGGCTCACCGGTGAGGCTCAGCCTGTCGTCGGCGTCGGAGGTGAATGCCTGCCGGTGGGGCCAGCCACGCTGGTACTGGCAGCCCGCCAGATAGCAGGCGGACTTCAGTTCGTCCGAGCCCTGACGCAGGGCGGACGGAGGACTGAGCAGCGGTGCCGAGCCGGCTGAAGGCTGGGTCACTGACTGCGTGGAGCAGGCCGAAGCCGCCACCATGAGCAGGCCCAGCGCTACCCGGAATGCGCGGCCCGCCTGCATCACCCATACCTCTCTTATTGATAACTCGTTATCATATTGTACCCGCAAATCGCCCTGATTGTTTCAGTGCGGGCATCCGCTACACTCAGCCTCTGGCACCACCGCGATCCAGCCGCCTGCTCGCCGAGTCCGCGCTGCTCTACGCCGCGGCGATCTGGGGCAGCACGTTCTTCGTGGTGAAAGGCGTGCTGGCATACATCGACCCGGTGGTGCTGGTCGGCTACCGCTTCACCGCCGCAGCGCTGCTGATCGGCCTGTGGCTGGTCTGGCGCCGCGCAAAGCTCTGGCACGGAATCAAACACGGCCTGTTCCTCGGGTTTATTCTCTGGATTCTCTACGTGGCACAGACGATCGGGCTGGGGATTACCACGGCCAGCAATTCCGGCTTCATCACCGGCCTGTTCATCGTCTTCGTGCCACTGACCAACTGGCTGCTCTACCGCCAGCGGGCGCGCGTCCGGCACCTGGCCGCCGTCGGCCTGTCCCTGATCGGCCTGTGGCTGCTGACCGGCGGCGCGGGCGGGATCAACGCCGGCGATCTGCTGACGCTGGCGGCGGCGGTGACGTATGCGATCCACGTGATTTACGCCGGGCGGTGCCTCGGCGAGCGCGGGGAGCGGCGCATCGGCGAGCAGGTTGATCCCTGGGTGCTCAACTTCCAGCAGATGCTGACCGTCGGCCTGCTGGCGCTGCTGACCGCCCTTACGCAGGGCGTGCTCAGCGCGGGCGGACGCGGGCTCGACCTGGCAGCGTCAACAGGGCAGCAGTTCGCCGTCACCAGCGCCGGGGCGTGGTGGACGCTGCTGTTCCTGATGCTGCTTCCCACCATCACCGCCTACGTCGCTCAGCTATATGGCCAGCGGATCGTCAGCGCCACGCGTGCGGCGCTGATCTTTACCATGGAGCCGGTCTTCGCGGCGCTGTTCGCCTGGACGCTGGGCCGCGAGCCGTTCCTGGCGCTCAGCGCCCTGGGCGGCGCGTTGATGGTGGCGGCGATGCTGGTCAGCGAGATCGAGTGGACCCGCCCACGACGCAGCTCAGACGCAGTGAGCAGCGGCTAGCGCCCGTAGATGCGCTTCTCGCACTCCTTGCAGTAGGGGAACAGCCCGTCGGCGTAGCGCCCGTCGCGGGTGAAGTCCTGCGGCGGCTTGAACTGGCCACAGAGCCGGCACTCCTTGGTGTTGCGATCGCGCATGGCCTCGACCGCCGCGGCGGCCTTGTCCTTCGCCGCGCGGTCGAACAGCCGGTGCGCGCGCTCCTCGCCGAGATAGCGCTCCAGCTGCTTCATCGAGACTTCGTAGGTGCGCTGGCTGCCTCGCATGTGGGCGCCGATCTTGCTGGTGACCTTGAACAGCCCGGCGCGGATGTCCCGCAGCAGCGAGCGCTCGCTGCGCCTCAGGATTCGCGCCACTTCGCGCAGAGTGTATCTAGTCCGCCACATGCCGCCTTCTCTTAGTACCCTATTCAACGGCAGAGTGCAACCCCGGCTGGAGTGATCGGCTCCTCATACGAACATAGTCTCCGCGATGCGGGTCATGGGCATATCGGCGCGCTAGGATGTATCAGCGTAACTTGCGCGTCTTCGCAGTAGTCTTTTCTACTAGGTACGCTAAAGGGGTAGGTTATGGGTTGGCTCAGAGAGCATTGGCTTTCAATCGTCTTCTTTGGCATCATCGGTATCGTCCTTGTCGCCGTCGCCTTGCCCAATTTCTGCCGAGTCAAGGACAAAGCGCGGCGCGTCGACGCCCAGATGACGCTCAGCTCCGGCATGGACAAGAAGGCCAGCCGCGGCTACGCGGTGACCGAGGGCGGAGTCGCCGGCGCCGACGTGGCCTGGGAGCAGGAAATGGCGGAGGAGCCGGGCTGGAACCAGCCGCTCGCGGAGCCCGCACCGGCGGCGCCGCCGGCCGGCACGTCTCCAACCGCAAGCACCGGCGGGGTGATCACCGCGGCGCTGGCGGCGGCGGGCATCGAGGAGCAGATCGGCGACTGGATCCTGCCCAAAGCCTATGCCCAGGACCACGGCATCGACGAGCAGTACCTGGTGCGCACCGGCGAGTGCGCGCTGGAGGTGGAAAGCTACGCCGACGCCGAGAAGAAGATCGCCAGCATCGCCGGGCTCTACGGCGGGATCGTCAGCGACAGCCAGTCCGAGCGCTACGGCGATGACCGCATCGAGGGCTGGATCAGAATCCGCGTGCCCGCCGACAAATTCTTCGAGGCCTGGGAGGAGGTGCTGGCACTCGGCGAAGTCTCCAGCCAGAGCATCAGCACCGACGACGTCTCCAGCCAGTTTCTGGCCAACCACAGCAAGATCAAGAACCTGCTTGCCCAGCAGGCCACGCTGCAGAAGATGCTAGACGAGGCGCTGGCCGTCCAGCGCAGCCGCGGCCTCGGCGAGGGCTACTCGATCCTGCTCGATACCCAGGAGCGGCTGTTCAACGTCACCGAGCAGCTGCAGAGTGTCGAGGACCGCCAGAGCGCGCTGGCCGACCGCATCACCCGCAGCACCATCACCGCGCGCCTCAGCGAGGTCAAGGAGATCGCCGAGGTGGTCCGCGAGGAGTGGACCTGGGGCACCGGCACCACCGCCGGCGACGCCTACCGGGCGCTGCTGATCCGCGCGCGCGCCAGCTGGCAGGGCTTCATCTGGTTCATCATCACCTGCTGGGCCTGGCTGATCCCGCTGGCGTTCTGGGTCTTCATCGGCTGGCTGATCTGGCGCTGGCTGATCGCCCCGCGGCTGAAAGCGCGCCTGGCACCGGCGCAGGTCGCCCCCGACACGGGCATACCGCCCGACCGCGGTCCGGATGAGCCACCGGCAGGTGGGCAGTAGGCCAGGCTTCCAGCCTGCCACTGAGAATCACGGGCAGGATGCCCGTGCTAGTAGAGCACCAAGTCGTAGCCGAGAATCTCGTCGGGCCTGAGTTCGCTGGCCGGCGCGACGCCCTGGTGTCCGCGCAGCAGATAGCTGAAATCGCCATGACCATGCTCGCCATCTGGCGGCACGCAGCGCATCGGCTGGCCGGTGAACGGATTGACGGGCATCTGCTCCAGATACCCCGCCTCAAGCAGCTCATCAATGCTCGCGGGATAGACACTGCCCGGGCTGTCGACCGCGAAGCGCTCCAGGCCCAGCTGAATCAGGTGCATGTTGCGCCTGGCCTGGTTCATCCTGCTCTCGTACTGGCAGCCCGGCACCCAGACCGCGAAGAGCAGCCAGGCCAGCACGCCGATGCTCATGTAGGCCAGCCAGAACCTCACCGCCGGCCAGCAGAGCTTATCGTCTGCCCCTGCCGCATCCATGTCTATGTGACTACGCGGG
>Ga0180429_10001669_pt1 | contig 18698 bp, 13 predicted proteins | sample SS_ome_FD_132428 | JGI IMG/M metagenome (GOLD analysis project Ga0180429, IMG submission 132428) | Hypersaline lake sediment archaeal communities from the Salton Sea, California, USA - SS_1_S_1 metaG | ecosystem: Environmental > Aquatic > Non-marine Saline and Alkaline > Hypersaline > Sediment ...
ATCGCCAAAACAGCATTACTGACGACCATCGGACGGTTAGTCCGACTGCCCGCCAAGCTACCGTACTTCGGCAGACGGATCGAATGTCGGACGTCCGACATTGATGGAATCCGCAGCCTTTCCGGGGTGTTGAGCGCGGAAAAATGCCCTTGGTGTTGGCCGCACTTGCTCACCTTTGCCACGTCTGCCTCTGTGGAGCTCGCCGCCGGGTCCTGGGCGCTCGGGCGCCCTCCCATGGGGTGAGACCCGACGACGACCGCCACATACGGCATCCCAGATGCCCGTCAGCTCGAGTAGAGCTCTGGAAACCCCTTCCAGAGAGGATGAGAGCCCTCTGTCTCCCACCAAACCGGCACCCGCTGCCGTAAGTCCTATCCAGGCTAGAGATTTTTCTTCTTGCCAAGATTCCGAATCGGTTGTAGGACAGCTTTAAGGAAGTTAAATCAACCATGATCGACCTAGATCAAACTAGGTCAAATCCTGGAGTCTTAATGAACGACCAGAAGCTCTACAAACTGGCGGAAGTGGCCAAGGAGGCGGGGGTGAGTCCTGTCACCCTTCGCCGTTGGCTCAAACTGCAGAAGGTCAGAGAGCCGGGAAAGGACCGCAACGGTTGGCGTGTCTGGACCGAGGAGGAGATGCAAGAAGTCATCGACTTCGCCGGCGTCTATGAAGAGCCGAGTTACAAGAAGCAGTCTGCGCTCTTCAATGGTCAAGGTGAGCGAGCAGCAGGGAACGCATGATGAAAGTTATTGCAGTCGCGAACCAAAAGGGTGGGGTAGGGAAGACCACCACGACGATGAACCTTGGAGCTGCGCTTGCGAAGCAGGGCGCTCGGGTCCTCCTCATCGACTTCGACCCCCAATGTAGCCTCACTCTCGCTTTTCAGGTCACCCCGCATGAACTCAAGTTGAATGTCTATCATGCACTCATCGGGAGGCCGGCGAAGGCAACGATCGACTCGATCACAATCGAAACCGAAGATAGGGGCGTGTCTCTCGTTCCATCGGGAGTCGATCTTGCCAGGGCTGATATGGAACTCGCTTCCCAAATTAGCCGCGAGACGTTTCTCAAGCGTGCTCTTAGCCGGATGAAGGAGCCGTATGACTATGTCTTCGTTGATTGTCCGCCGAGTCTAGGAATCCTCACAGTCAACGCGCTTACTGCTGCCGACCAATTGCTCGTTCCGGTAGAAGCGGATTACTTGGCCTACGAAGGGATGAAGCTTCTTCTGGAAACCACCTTCCCGATGATTCAGGAGAGCACCAATCCCACGCTCCGGCTTCTTGGGATTCTCATCAACAAATATCAGCCACGAACCACACACTCGAAGGAAATCCGCCAGGCCCTATACGACGCCTGCCCGGGCAAGGTCTTTGAGACTTACATCAGCGCCGGCACCAGGCTCAAAGACGCAAGCGCCTCTGGCATGTCGCTTCTTCGCTATGAACCAAAGAGCCCTCAATCCAATCAATACAAGGGTCTTGCTCAGGAGATCACCCATGCCCAAGCGCACTAGCAAAGGACTCGCTGACCGCTTGAAGGTTGAGCAGGGAGGTGTTGCGGTGGCTACTCGCCACCCGGTCGATTTTATGACCGCCGATGAGGCGGGAACGCTTCTCAAGATTCCTCTTCAAGCTATCGAGCCGAACCCCGATCAGCCGAGAAAGCACTTCGACGAGAAGTCTCTCGAAGAACTCGCGGCGAGCATCCGCATCCAAGGAGTGCTTCAGCCGATTGTCGTCAAGCGTAGGGGAGAGGCATTCCTTCTGGTGGCAGGGGAGAGGCGCTACCGCGCCGCACTGCTTGCGGAGCTCACCGAGCTTCCAGCGGTCCTCACAGACGGAGACGAGCAAGAGATCGCGCTCATCGAAAATCTTCAGCGCGAGAACCTAAAGCCTCTCGAGGAGGCTGAAGCGCTGAGTGCCCTTCTCGAGGACCGTGGATACACCCAGGAGCAGCTTGCCGGCATCGTCGGAAAAAGCCGCGTAACGATCACAGAGACCCTCGCCCTTGTAGACCTTCCGGAGGAGATAAAAGGCGAATGTCGGACGTCCGACATCGCCCGGAAGTCGCAACTCCTTCAGGTTGCGCGCGAGAAAGACCCCGAGCGGCAGCTCTCTCTTTGGGAGGGCATCAAGAACGGCACCATCACCGTGAAGCGTGCTCGGAAGGTCCGTAAGGGAGAGGAGGATGAGAAGCCAAAACCTAAGAAGGTCGTCAAGAGCTTCGACGTCGAAGACCCGACAGCGAAGATCACAGTTCGCTTTGATAAGGGCCGTGTGACGAATGAGGAAGTTTGGAGAGCATTAGACACAGCAGCGAAGGAGGCAAAGAAGGCCCTTCCAGTGAGAAAGAAGAAGCATAAGAGATAGCGCATATGAAATCGAAAGGACCGATGGACCGGGAACACGAACACATGGAGGTAAGAGACCGCCAGGGCGCTCCAAGCCCTGACGAGATTCGTGCCTTCTACGATGAACTTCCTCCTGAGGAGAGACGCGAGAGGATCTTCCTCGCCCCTGCCTATCGCACTCTCTACAACCGGATCGTTCAACCCGACGAGATGGTGGGCTTCCCTGGTTCGGCATACTTCTGGCAAAAATGGCTTCCTGTTCTCAAGCCAACAGCCGCGGCCGTCTACATCGTCCTTCGAGACATCGCCTACGCGAACAAGAATCTTCCTGAAGACGCTTGGTGCTATCCAGACCAAGCAGAGCTTGCGCGCATGCTGGGGCTCTCTGATCGCAAGACCATCCGTCAGCATTTGAATACTCTTGAGAGCTATGGATTCCTGAAACGGGAGAAGGACTATCGCGCCATTCAGGACCAGGAACACGGCGGAAAATTGGCCCGGCAGAAGACCTCTCTCTATCACATCTACTACGAGATTCCCCTCGTTGCGGAAGACGCAGTTACCCTTCTTATCTCCGGAGAGGGATTCGCTAACTCATTGAATTTCAATACCGTCACCAATGAGGGGGGAAATCCCCCACACCGGTATGGGGGGAAACCCTCCACACCGGTGAATCACCTGGAGGGAAACCCTCCACGAGGCGCGAGTTATCCACAGGAATCGACCGGTGAGGGGGGTTTATCTGGGGGGATATCCTCCAGCTATAACGTTAGAGGATCTAACGTACATTCAACGTTAGATAACGTTAGTGAGAGAACTCCTTCTTCAAACGTTTCTCGGAAGCGCCAAAGCAGATTTCAGCAGGACCCTCGGATTGCTTCGATGACTGCTCTCGAGAAAGCGAAGAAGGAGGAGATCGTTCTGGAGATTGCGAGGCGCCTGAATGCCTGTGCGGGCGACCACGGAAAGGAAGAGCACAAGAGCGCGGGTCTCCACCGCTGGATTGCATACCTGATGCCTGTCCAGCTCGTGAATGACGCGCTCATGGCTGTCCAGGATTTGGCCTATGAGGCTCAGGCGGGACGGAAAGAGATGCGAGACCCTGGAGCCTACTTCGTAGGCATAATCAGAAACATGGCCGAGAAGGAGGGAATCGATCTCGGTCCGGTGACCCGCTCATGACGAGAAGAGCACGAAACCGTGGAGTGGACCTTGTGACTCTGAGTGAGCATGACCCAATGTCGGACGTCCGACATTGCAGATGGTGGGCACGCATATGATCCAAACATCAGTGAGAGACGTTTTCGGAGCGCTTAGCTCGGTGGAGGAAAAGAACGCGCCAGTGACGCTCTTCGCCCGGGGCGATATAAGTCTTCTGCAAACGGGCCTCAGAATCTGTGTGATTGGAACTCGGAAGCCGTCACTAGCGGGACAATCAGCCGCGCAGCAATACGCAGGATTTCTTGCGCGAAACGGAGTCACCGTTGTTAGCGGGCTCGCCATGGGGATCGATACAATCTCGCACCGCACGGCTATTGAGGTGGGGGGGCGCACAATTGCAGTTCTGGGAACTCCGCTGGATCAAGTGAGTCCTCGGTCGAACACCGAGCTTCAAAGAGAAATTGGCTCAAGACACCTGCTGGTTTCTCAGTTTGCTCTGGGCTCAACCGTGACCCGCTCAAATTTCCCTCAGAGGAATCGCACCATGGCGCTTCTAAGTGACGGGACGATCATCATCGAGGCGGGCGAAGGAAGTGGAACTCTTCATCAGGGATGGGAGGCTCTTCGTCTGGGTCGCCCGTTGTTTATTCTAAGTAGCGTTGTCAGCTCTGGACTCGAGTGGCCCGCTAAGATGCTTGACTATGGCGCAATGACGCTCTCGGACCCGGCTGAGCTCTATGAGGCTCTCCCGATACGCATGGAGGCTGTCGGTGGAGAGCAGGCCCAGTAAACTCAAATTCGGATCGTTTCTTGTCTACCCGTCGACGGCGCCAACAGATGAGACACGAAAGTTCAAGCAGACTGTCATTGACATCAAGGGCGACCGTTACGACCGAAGGGTCTCTATGCGGATGCCTGAATACGCCGCGAAACGTATCGCGGAAAAACTGCCCGGGTCCCCGCTAGAGGGCTTCTTTGACGATGCGCTGCTTGTCCCGCTGCCCCGAAGCGGGCTTACGCAAAAGCACAGTCTTTGGCCAGCCCAGCGAATCTGTGAAGAGCTCGTGCGCCACGAGATCGGAAGTAGGCTGGAAGCAGCACTTGAGAGAAGGACACCGGTGAGAAAGTCCGCGGGAACTACAGATCGACCATCGCCGAAAGATCACTACGATTCTCTTGGAGTGCTGTTGCCGCCTCCAAGTGCCAAACGAATAGTTCTCGTCGATGATGTAATCACCCGTGGCTCAACAGCCCTCGGGGCGGCCTGGAGGCTTCTTGATATGCTCCCGGACGCGGTGATTACAACGTTTGCTATTGCCCGAACCGTTTCTGCTGAAGAGGCGAGCCAGGCGGTAGATATACAAGTTGGAATAATTGAGCTTGAGGGAACGAACTGGCTAACCCGTTCCCCATAGGTAGGTTTTGGGAATGCCGGATTCCGACACCAGCAGAATGGGTAGGAAACCGGAACAACACGCGCATGGTGCTGCGATGACTAGTTTTGAGTTACTTCGAAACGCTCAGTTCAAGATTGGCGGTGAGGACCAACTCTCAGCGCTTCGTGAGAAGTATTCTGAAGAACCCATGGAGCCAGAAGACAAGCGCCGGATTGACACCGAATGGCAGCGACTTGTCGCTGATATGCATATTCGAACCGGGACCCTTCTCAAGTCCGACACCGTCTCTTTCCTCCTTGGTGCTGGCGCCTCCAAGGAATGCGGTGGACCGCTCATCGGTGCAGTACCGCTTGAATTGGAACGCAATCTGCTTCGGGATGGTGTTTTCGGTAAGACAAAGCTTGGAATTAGAGCTTGGCTCAAGTGCTTCTATTTGACGGCGTGCAGACTCGCACCACAAGACAATGCCATTCCTGCAAACCGCGATGAGATTCTCCAGCGCCGGTCTGCCCTGATAACAGAGCCAGACAACGCAAAACCACTTGCTGTCAACTTCGAGGTGCTCCTAGGCCTCCTTCACAAGTGGCGGGCTTGTCTTCCCTCGGTCGAGGGACGGTTGCGCCTTGCGGGAGACCCGCCGGTCGATTTGCAGGCCAATGTGATCCGCGAATGCATACGACGGGCAACCTTGGCACTTGCCATCCTCTGCAAACTTCCGACACAAGAAGCCACTCAAGAGAGCTTTGATGCCTATAGGGATCTCCTGAGAAAAATCCTTACTCGTCCTCTAAATCTCAAGCGGGCAAACGTCTTTACGCTTAACTACGACACCCTTGTCGAGCAAGCCGCAGATGCTGAGGGAGTTGTTCTCATAGACGGCTTCGTTGGCACAGTGTTTCGAACCTTTAGACCAGAGTCATACGATCACGACCTCTACTTCCCAGGGGAGACAACCGAAGGCAGGGTTCATCGCCTTGACCGCGTGCTTCATCTGTATAAACTCCATGGATCAATTACGTGGACTGCCGACGCACCTACGTGGGAGAACCCTTACGGCATCCGTGCGCATAGCGATGAATTATCCGACGATCAACCTGTGTTGATTTATCCAACTCCAGCGAAGTCGGCCGATACCCTTGGAATGCCGTACACGGACCTATTACGACGCTTTTCAGCCGCTGTTGTCCGCCCCCAGTCGGTTCTCTTCGTGCTTGGGTATGGTTTTGGCGACGAACACATCTGTGCAATTGTCCGCCAGGCCCTAGCTATTCCCAGTTTTACTCTGGTTATCGTTGATCCTAACCCTCAGAGCAATTTCGTGGCACAGCTCAGGAAGGAGGGTGACCGACGAGTCTGGACACTTACCGGAAACACATTCGGGACGTTCGGTGGTTTCGTTACGCGCGCGATGGCTGACTTAAGCGATGAATCCATCCGCCGCAAGGTGATGGATACCCACCGAGCCCTGGGGAAGGCTAAGGAACCTGATCATAAAGAAGGTGGGGGCGATGTCTAACGACTTCGAAATCGGACGTGTCATTGCGGTGGACACCGCCCAAGTCACTATTGAGCTCAACAAGGACCTAAAGGCGCTCACCCGCACGACCTACGAAGGTGCGATGGAAGTTGGGCGGATCAATTCCTACATTATTCTTCCTGTTGGGGCCAGACGGCTTGTGGCCATGGTCACAAGAGTCGTACTCGCCGAAGAAGCAGAGATCCGGTCAGACCGCACCATGGTCGCGCTGCCGGCGGCACGACGAGTCATGAAAGCTACCCTCATAGGAACTCTGGACGGGGCAGCATTCAACCAAGGAGTTTCGGTCTTCCCCGTTCTTGACAACCCCGTACACCTTGCAGCTGCAGCAGATCTTGACCTCATCTTCGACCGCGCAGAGCACAATAACTCCAGTGATTGTGATACGGACCACCCCGGCTTTTGCATCCGAATTGGTGAATCAGCCATCTTCAGCGGCTATCCCATTCAGATCGACCCAGACGCTTTCTTTGGCAAGCACGCCGCTGTACTCGGTAGCACGGGCTCGGGGAAGTCCTGCACAATCGCGAGCATTATCCAGTCTATTCTAGGACACGAAGACATCCGACGAACCCGCTTCGTAATCCTTGACACCAATGGTGAGTACCGATCCGCTTTCCAGCAGTCTCAAGCAAATGGTTCCTGGCGAGACGCGGGCACGAGGAGCACAATTCATATTCCATCGGACCCACGCCGATTAGCGGACCGGCTAGCTATTCCCTACTGGTTCTTGAATGCTGAAGATTTTGTGCGGCTTTTTCGTGCGCGCGAGGGGCTGCAGGCACCAGTCCTCCTCCGCTCGCTACAGTTGTCAAGGGCGGGGGCGTCAGGACAATCCGCTGTAGGCTCTGTTTTGGAGGTTCTCAGAACGGCTTGCATGCAGATAATCTCGCTCTCTCAGAACGATGCCCCGAATCAGCAGTGGGCAATCCCAAACAACATTTCGCAACGCTGTACAGATGGACTCCGCTACCGAGCGCAGTTTCCTGACCATGTGGCGAGCCTGGATGCCGCGTATGGTCAGGAGCTTCTCAAGGACTGGGAATCTGCCCTGCAAGAAGTGGATGCGGTGGCACAGCAAGCTGGTCAATCAGGCAACCAGGGTGGCATGGGTGGCACTCGCATCCAGCAGATTCAAGATGCGATCAACCCGATGATCCAACGACTGAACGAGATCATTGCGGAGAATCCACACGGGACGCCGGGGGCAAGCGCTGATCAACCAATCTACTTCGAGCGGAACCAATTCCTCGAAGGTGCGTTGGAAGCAGCCATGCGCGAGCAAGTCGAGTCTGGTAATCCTGCCCGCATCCGCGATGCGTGCGGTCCAATGTTCCTACGAATCAGAAGATTCTTCGAGGACCCGCGATTTCGTTTCTTCTTTGCCTCCTATCCGGAGGCCGAGCATGTCTTAGCAGCATTCATTCGCGACGTCCTTGGCCTTCCTGCAGCAGAAGATCCTCAGCCACCGCTATCAAATACGCAGGAAGTTCCGCCGCAATCGCTCCCGTTCTACGATCGACAACGCAACGGTGCCGGAAGTCACGAGGTCGTCATTCTCGACTTGAGCTTGCTTGCTGCCGAAGTCCTACAAAACGTTACGGCCCTACTAGGTCGCCTGATTCTTGAGTTCCTGCAGCATCTCGGTGAGTTTGGGGGGGCACAAGCGCGAGGTTCGCTACCGATCGTTCTAGTTCTAGAAGAGGCGCAGAATTATATCGGCCAGCCTCGACAAGGAGAGGAGGACTCGATCTCGCGTCTCGTGTTCGAACGTGTCGCTCGAGAAGGCCGAAAATACGGCGTTGGTCTCGTGGTCGCGTCGCAGCGCCCCAGCGAGCTTTCACGGACGGTCCTCTCCCAATGCAGCAGTTTCATCGTTCACAGGCTTCAGAACCCTGAAGACCTCCGCTACTTCAAAGACATCGTACCAGGAATCTACGGCCCGATGCTTGACCAGCTCCCCGCCCTCGCGCCGCAAACAGCGCTTGTGCTCGGCGAGTGTGTGCGTGCCCCGGCGCTCGTTCGGATCCGGGAGGCGCAGCCGCTGCCCCGCAGTCGTGATCCGCGATTCTATCGCTACTGGGTGCAGGAGAACGAGCCAAGCATTGATGTTGAGTCGATCTGTGCGCGCTGGGAAGGAAAGGGTCATGAGGACGCTGAGTAGCCACACGAGCCACTCCTGCATGTCGGACGTCCGACATTGCCACGACCGAAACCACAAAAAGGTGACTGCATGAGAATTCTCCACAACACGGGAACCGACCGCGTTCTGGATATTATTCGACCTTACCTCGGCCCCGGAGCGCAGGCCGACGTAGTCACACCAACCCTATCTCTCTTCGCATTCGCGGAGCTTATTGGAGATCTAGCCAAACTCGGTGCTGTGCGCCTGGTATTGCCCTCTGATGCTGATGATCTCGCCCTTCTCGGTTCTGCTGCCGACCGCGGCTCCCGAAACCGTCTTCATACACGCTGGCTTGCATCCCAGTGTGCGGAGTGGATCCGTGAGAAGGTTGAGCTACGTTACACAACTGGACCGATTCCCCAAGGAACCATTGTCCTGCGCAACGGAGACTCGATTCCCCTGCAAGTTGTGCTTGGATCCTTCGCGTTCAGCACCCAAGGTTTGGGTATTACTCCCGGCAATCCGTTGAGCCTCATCCAGGCCTCTGAGGGCCCTGAGGAAAGTGCAGCTCTATCCGGCTGGTTCGACAGTCTGTGGACTAATCTGTCACCAGATACAGATGCACCGGCCACTATTCTCAATGCCCTAGACTCTCTTGCCGCACCTCGTGACCCTTTCACGATCTACGCGCTCATCCTTCACAGCCTTTTCTCGGGCCGCGACGACGAGCTTGACGAGGAGCGTGTCGTTAAGTCTGCTACAGGCATCCGCAAGACAATTGTCTGGCAGAAACTCTACAAGTTCCAGCGCGATGGGGTTGTTGGGGCTATCGACAAGCTAAACCGGTTCGGTGGCTGCATCATTGCCGACAGCGTTGGTCTAGGAAAGACGTTCGAAGCACTCGCGATAATCAAGTACCACGAGTTGCGCAATGACCGCGTTCTTGTACTTTGCCCCAAGCGTTTGCGGGACAACTGGACTCTCTATGGAGCCAACGACCGCCGGAATATCCTCGCAGCAGATCGCTTCAACTACGATGTCCTGAACCACACGGATCTTTCCAGGGACGGTGGTCTATCGGGTGATATCGATCTCGCACACGTCAACTGGGGGAACTACGATCTGGTCGTCATCGATGAGTCACACAACTTCCGCAACAAGCGCACTCCCCGGCAAGGTGGAGAGACTCGCTACGATCGCTTGATGCGTCGGATTATACGCGAGGGCGTCAAGACCCGGGTTCTCATGCTCTCCGCAACACCAGTGAACAACCGACTCGCCGACCTGCGGAATCAGATAGCTTTTGCCACGGAAGGCGACGATGCTGCGCTACAGGACCACGGCATTGGCAGTATTGCTTCGACAACCCGACTTGCGCAGAAGCAGTTCAATCGCTGGCTCGACCTATCAGATTCTGCGCGCACGCCGGCCAGGCTTGTCGAGATGCTCGGCTTCGACTACTTTGGCCTGCTCGACGCACTCACTATCGCGCGGTCTCGTCGTCATATCGAAAAGTACTATGGGACGGAAGAGACGGGCCGCTTTCCCGAACGCCTGAAGCCCGTCAACATCAAAGCCGACGTTGACGCTTCAGACTCATTTCCCGCAATCCGCGAAATCAATCAAGAGATTCGGAGGCTACACTTAGCCTCCTACGCGCCGCTCCGATATGTGCTTCCTCACCGGCAGGAAGCCTATGACGCCAAATACAGTACGGAAATTCGGGGGGGCGAAGGATTCTTCCGACAGGTAGACCGCGAAGAGAGTCTGATACACCTAATCCGAGTCAACCTCCTCAAGCGCATGGAAAGCGCGGTGTCGTCCTTCGCGTTGACAGTGGAGCGCCAGCTTCGCGATGTTGAGGTCACTATCGAGCGGATAGATGCACAGGGCGAAGAGCTGGAAGAGATTGATATCAGCGATATCGATCCAGATGACCCTGCTTTTGAAAGCCTGCTCGTTGGGCGCAAGGTCAAGGTTCTTTTGAATGACGTTGACCTAGTACGTTGGCGGCAAGACCTTGTCGAGGATCGCAACCGTCTGGAAATGCTCCGAGCCGCGGCTCGGGATGTCACTCCCGAGCGTGATGCCAAGCTCGCAGCACTGCGCGAAGTGATCCAGAACAAGTGTCAAGATCCCATAAACCCGGGCAACCGCAAGCTCATCATATTTACAGCCTTCGCTGATACCGCTCAGTACCTCTATACGCAGCTTGCCCCCTGGGCACAGGAAGTAATCGGAGTCGAGGCGGCTCTCGTAACCGGAAGTGGTCGCACTCAGACTACCGTTCCCGGTCTTCGGAAAGACCTGGCATCAATACTGACGGCTTTCGCTCCTCGCGCGAAGGAACGACCCGAGGAACTCGAAGCGGATGGCGACTTGGACATCCTCATTGCGACCGACTGCATTTCTGAGGGACAAAACCTGCAAGACTGCGATTGGCTCATTAACTACGACATCCATTGGAATCCTGTGCGCATCATTCAGCGCTTCGGGCGAATTGATCGCCTTGGTTCTCCTAATGAACGCATCCAGCTCGTCAATTTCTGGCCCAACATGGAGCTCGAGGAATATCTCGATCTTGAACAACGAGTAAGTGGCCGCATGGTGTTACTCGACATCTCCGCGACTGGCGAGGAAAATCTCATAGAGAAACAGTCCGGAGATCCAATGAATGACCTCGAGTATCGCCGCAAGCAGCTCCTAAAGTTGCAAGATGCGGTTATCGACCTCGAGGACCTCTCAACTGGGGTTTCCATCGCGGACCTAACCCTTACAGACTTTCGCATCGACCTTGCTGAGTATCGGCGAGAGCATCAGGGTGTGCTTGATTCCCTGCCTCTCGGTGTCTGTGGGGTGACCACAACGCGAGACGCTGAAATCGAACCTGGCATCATCTTTTGCCTTCGGGCCGAAGGGCCAGCGGCCACGCGCGCAGCCGAACCGGGCTACTCACTGGCACCGCACTACCTTGCGCATGTAGGTGTGGATGGAGCCGTTCTGCTGCCCTACTCCCAGACTAAGCAGGCTCTTGACTGCTTGAAGCGCCTCTGTGTCGGGAAGGACCTTCTTGATGCCAATGCTCGTGCTCGTTTCGACAAAGAAACACGTTGCGGGAAGGACATGCGAGGCCCCCAGCAACTACTGGCGACTGCGGTGGCTTCGGTTGTTGGGAAAACCGAGGAACGCGCAATCTCCAGCCTCTTCACCCCTGGAGGCACTCACGCAATGAAGGGCGAATTTGCCGGCAGTGATGACTTCGAAGTAGTTGCCTTCTTCGTTGTGCTATCGGAGGCCCCATCTTGAAAGCCTCCAATTGCATCGCAGCCCTCGACTTACCTTCGGGCGCTCTCGTTGACCAGCGAGTACCCAAGAAGACTCTCTCGGAATACGGCGCGAAGACCGCTGCGGCGCGCCGCTACATCCAGGAGGGAATTGAATCGCTGCGTTGGGTTGCGGCAATAAAGCCAACAACGGCCGGTGTTCCTGAATTCTCTAACGAGGTGCGCGAGTACTTAGAGATAGCAGTGCTCCATCTGCATCTTCGACCAGCGGCCCAGGGATCCCGGCTTGCGACACTAATTCACCGTGCGATTCCATATCCCATCCTGCTCTTCTCCTCTGGTGCAGAGTCCTTCGCCATCTCTCTAGCGCACAAGCGTTGGTCTCAAGGGGAGAAAAACCATGTGGTCGTCGACGGCGACGTCGTGTTCCTATGCATCGACGAGTATGTGCCAGTAGATGCACTATCGGGGTTCCTCTCGGCGCTCTCCTTGACTAAACAGCCCCGCGACACGTTGTATGAACTCTACCAAGGTTGGCTCGATACGGTGTTGGCGCTGAAAACGGCCTGTGTGCTCGGAGACTTTGCTCTCCCGCGCTCTCGTGAACACGCCGATGCCCGGAGCGAGGCGCTACTTGAGTGTGCGCGACTTGAGTCGGAGATGGCCTCACTACGTGCCGCAGCAGCTCGAGAGAAGCAAATCCCGCGGCAAGTCGAACTCAACCTTAAATTGAAGCGCCTAGAAGAAGTCCACGCGGCTGCTCGGGCACGATTGTGAACATGTAAAGGACCCCAGCATGAAAAAGCTCATCCCAGATGATCCCGAAACTCACTCGACAGATATTATCGCCGAGAACGTAGAACAGCTCCGCGCGCTGTTCCCCGAAGCCTTCACAGAAAACAAGGTCAACTTCGAGGTACTCAAGCAGCTTCTTGGCGGACTCGTCGATGAGAGTGAGGAGAAGTACGGCCTCAACTGGCATGGTAAGCGCCGTGCTCGGCAGCTCGCTTTGACACCGAGTACAGGGACCCTCCGACCACGTCCTGAGGAAAGTGTCGACTGGGACACGACGAGAAATCTGATGATTGAGGGTGACAACCTCGAGGTTCTGAAGCTCCTACAGAAGAGTTACTCCGGCAAGGTCAAGCTTATCTACATCGACCCTCCGTACAACACGGGCAAGGACTTCGTTTATCCAGATAATTTCCGCGACGGCATTCAGAACTACCTCGCGCTGACGGGGCAAATCGACGGCGAAAACGCGAAGCTCTCGTCAAACACTGAAGCCTCAGGTAGGTTTCACACAGACTGGCTCAACATGATGCTCCCACGCCTGAAGCTGGCCCGCAATCTGCTCACTCCAGATGGCCTCATCTTTGTCTCGTGCAACGACAGAGAGGTTGCGAACCTGAGGCACTGCCTGCACGAGCTTTTCGGCGAAGAGAACCTCGTGGCACAACTCGTTTGGAAGAAGTCCTACGGAGGTGGGGCTAAGGTCAAGCACGTTGTTGTTTCACATGAGTACATTCTCTGCTTCGCCAAGGACCTCGATGGCCTTGGGCGTCTTGAGCTTCCCCCAAACGTCAGCACTCGGCGTTACTATAAGTACAAAGACTCCAAGTTCGACACGCGCGGACCGTATAGGCTACAGCCGCTGGCTACCAACAGCAACGACGACCGAGCGAATCTCCGCTATTCTATCCCATACGGCGGCGAGGAAATCTGGCCAGAGAAGCAGTGGCAGTGGCAACGAGAGCGCACCATGGTGGCGCTCGCGAACGACGACCTTGTAATTGAGCACGTCAAATCGGGTTGGTCCGTCAACTACAAACAGTACTTGAAAGACGAGGATGGCATTGAACGGGGTGCGAAACCGTTCTCGATACTAGATGGCCCCTACACCCAGTCAGGCACCGCCGAGATTGCTCGCTTGCTTGGAGACGCCAAGACCTTCCCGTTTCCCAAGCCCTCCGCCCTCATCTGTCAGTTGGTGCAGTATGCGCACCCCGCGACCGATTTCATATTCTTGGACTTCTTCGCGGGTTCTGGGTCCAGTGCTGAAGCGATCCTTCGCCTAAACGCAGAAGATGGCGGAACTCGGCGATTCATCACAGTGCAGCTTCCTGAACCCACTGGGCGAGAGGACTTCGCAACCATTGCAGACATCACCACACAACGTGTGCGGCGGGTGGCCGAAGAGGTGCGACATGAATCACCGATGTTCACTGGCGATCTTGGCTTTCGGGTCTTTAAGCTCGACCGCTCGAACATCCGCGCGTGGGACCCGAACCCCGCGGACATTGAGAAGGCCCTCTTCGATGGCGTGGAACACCTTCGTCAAGACCGCACGGAGCAAGACGTACTCTACGAGTTGCTGCTGAAGCTCGGTCTCGACCTCTGTGTTCCTATCGAGGAGCGAAGCATTTCTGGGAAGGCGGTTCACTCAGTAGGCGCTGGAACTATCCTGGTCTGCCTGGCTAAACAAATCGAGGCCGATGTCGCCGAAGAACTGGCGCTTGGCATGGCGGCATGGAGTGAAGAGCAAAACCCAGCGGGCGATACTACCGCGGTCTTCCGTGACAGTGCCTTCGTCGATGACATCGCGAAGACGAACATCGCGGCCATCCTTGAACAGCATGGCCTAGAGAATGTGAGGAACTTGTAAGCCCATGGCAATGAAGCTGCACTTCGAACCAAACCTTGACTACCAGCTCCAAGCCATCGAGGCTGTCTGCGACCTCTTTCGTGGTCAGGAGACCTGTCGCACGGAGTTCACCGTCACTCGAACCGCAGCCAAGGGTTCGTCCTTCTTTCCCGGAATGGGGAGCGACTTGGGGCTCGGCAATAGACTCTCCCTGCTTGACGACGAGATTCTCGCCAACCTCAACGCCGTGCAGCTCCGGAACGGGTTGGCTCAATCTGGAATTCTCGCGTCTGGCGACTTCACCGTCGAGATGGAGACCGGTACGGGCAAGACATATGTCTACCTGCGCACGATCTTCGAGCTAAACAAGCGCTTCGGGTTTACCAAGTTCGTTATTGTCGTGCCATCAATCGCCATCAAGGAGGGGGTCTATAAGGCGCTCCAGATGACAGAGGACCACTTCAAGGGCCTCTATGCAGGAACTCCCTTCGACTATTTTCTTTACGATTCCTTGAAGCTCGGCCAGGTTCGCAACTTCGCGACTAGCTCGCAGATTCAGGTCATGGTGGTAACCGTTGGGGCTATCAATAAGAAAGACGTGAACAACCTCTACAAGGACAGCGAGAAGACTGGTGGAGAAAGACCCATTGACCTTATCAAGGCCACACAGCCGATCCTAATCGTCGATGAACCACAGTCTGTCGACGGTGGACTCAAAGGCAAGGGTCGCGAAGCTCTTGATGCTATGAATCCGCTTTGCACGCTTCGCTATTCGGCTACCCACGTTGAAAAACATCATATGGTCTACCGCCTTGATGCCGTTGACGCCTACGAGCAGAAGCTGGTGAAGCAGATCGAGGTGGCGGCTGCCACTCTTGAAGACGCACACAACAAGCCCTACGTTCGCTTCGTCTCGGCCACGAACAGGAGAGGAATCATCTCAGCCAACGTTGAGCTAGACGTCGAAACTAAGGCCGGTGTTCGGCGCAAGGAGGTCACGGTCCAAGACGGAGACGACCTGGAGCAAACCACCAACCGGGCTGTCTATGAAGATTGTCGCGTCGGCGAAATTCGGGTCCCGAAAGGTTCAGAGTCGCTAGAGCTGAGAGTTCCCGGTGGCGAGCACTATCTTACCAAAGGAGAGGCCTACGGAGATGTTGATGCGCTCGCAGTTGCTCGGGAAATGATCCGTCGCACCATCCGCGAGCACCTCGATAAGGAGAAACGCTTCCGTCCGCAGGGCATCAAGGTTCTCTCTCTTTTCTTCATCGACGCAGTGAGTCGCTACCGAAGCTATGATGACTGTGGGAACCCCGTGAAGGGTGACTACGCACGTATCTTTGAAGAGGAGTACCGCCGGCTTGCCTCGCACCCCGACTACCGGACTCTCTTCGGTGAGGTCGACCTAGATGCAGCCGCGGAAGAGGTCCACAACGGATACTTCTCCATCGACAAGAAGGGCGGGTGGACTGATACCGCCGAGAACAACGAATCAAACCGAGGCAACGCTGAACGGGCCTATAATCTCATCATGAAGGAGAAAGAGCTCCTTCTTAGCTTCGAGACTCCGCTCAAGTTCATCTTCTCCCACTCCGCTCTTCGTGAGGGTTGGGACAACCCTAACGTTTTTCAGATTTGTGGTCTGCGCGATATACGAAGCGAGCGAGAACGCCGACAGACAATTGGTCGCGGCCTGCGCCTGTGTGTGGATCAGAACGGAGATCGGCTACGCGGATTTGAAGTCAACACTCTCACGGTAATAGCAACCGAGAACTACGAGCAGTTCGCCGAGAATCTCCAGAAGGAAATCGAGGCAGACACTGGCATTCGCTTTGGTGTTGTAGAACCACACCAGTTTGCCACCATCGCCATCACTGACAAAGACGGGCAGGTCGCCGCCCTTGGTACGGAGCAGTCGAAAGTTCTTTGGGAACACTTGAAGGACCAGGGGCATATCGACTCCAAAGGCAGAGTTCAGGACTCCCTAAGAGAGGCCATCAAGAAGGGAACCCTCGAGGTCCCAGGGGAATTTGCTCCACAGCACGACCAGATTTCTGAGGTTCTGCGCAAGCTCGCTGGTCGCCTTGAGGTCAAGAATGCTGACGAGAGACGTCCCGTGCGTCCTCGTCAAGCCATCCTCCACAGTGAAGAATTCAAGGCGCTCTGGGACCGCATCAAGCATAAGACGACCTACCGTGTCGAATTCGACAACGAGCTGCTGCTTGAGAAATGTGTTAGTGCGCTCCAAGATGCACCTCGAATCCCAAAGACGCGCCTTCAGTGGCGTAAGGCAGATCTTGCAATCGGTAAGGCAGGGGTTGAGACGATGGAGCGAGAAGGGGCGGCCACCGTCATTCTTGATGAGGGGGATATAGACCTACCAGACGTCCTGACGGATCTGCAAGATCGCACGCAACTCACCCGTCGTAGCATCTATCGCATCCTTGTTGGTAGTGAGCGTCTCGACGACTTCAAGCGCAACCCGCAGCAGTTCATAGAGCTTGCCGCAGATGCCATCAATCGATGCAAGCGAATGGCTCTTATTGACGGAATTAGATACCAGCGCCTTGGCGACGAGCACTACTACGCTCAGGAGTTGTTCGAGCAGGAAGAGCTGACCGGTTATCTAAAGAACATGCTCGAGGAGACCCAGAAATCGGTTTACGAGCATGTTGTCTATGATTCGGATACCGAGCGATGCTTCGCCGATGAGCTCGAAAAGAACGACGCAGTTCGTGTGTACGCGAAGCTTCCCGGTTGGTTCAAAGTGCCAACTCCGCTCGGATCCTACAACCCGGACTGGGCCGTTCTTCTGAGGACAGAAGCGGGTGAACGCCTCTACTTCGTTGTTGAGACAAAGGGCGGCCTGTTCCTTGACGACCTCAGAGACCGTGAGGGTGCAAAGATTGCCTGCGGCAAAGCACACTTCGGAGCCCTGCACGCGAAGGAGCCCTCAGCCGAATATGTCGTCGCACGCTCTTTGGACGATGTCCTGCGCTAATCTCACTAAATGGAGGGCGACGATGCCACCGACAAGTGCAATCCTGACGAATGCTGCCGTAGTCCAGCCCGGAATACCTCAGCATGGAACGTTTTGGTGTATACCCGCGAGCATCGAAAATATGCTCCATTGTGTTGGGTGTACCAATTTGAGCCAAGAAGATCTTGTTGAAGCCTTCATCCGTACTCAAATGAGCGGGGGCAGCGTCCAAGCATCACGCCAGACAGTTCTCGAACACTTCCGTAGTAGACCCCTTCCGGGCGCGCATTTCGGTTCATTTACGAGCATCGTAGAACGCAAACTCGCTGGCTCACTTCCAAGCCGGGAACTTTCCCACGAAGGAAATCTGACCACAGCAGATTATCTCCTCAAAATCAAAACTCACATAGCAAACGATGAACCAGTTCTAATCTCCGCTCGCAGTGGCGGGAATCTTTGTCACATAACCGTTGTCTTTGGTTACAATGGCGACGTCATTAACACATATGATCCGGGTCAAGACCTGATGCTTGATCTTCATGTTTCCAATTACACCTTCGAGCAAGATATGCTCATACTCAAAACCACTCCCGATGCTGGCGCGAATCCCTAATCAGCCCGACCAAAATCTGCAGCCGGTTGACACTCCCCCTTTCTCCTTGACAGGCGATGATAACAGATTTTATCATCGTTCGTGATGACTGCCAAAAAAGAACTCATTCCGACTCGCGAGCTCCCCTCGGGCGCCGTGCCGGGGCTCCCCCGCATCCTCCCCGACCACGACACTCCCGTGGTCCAGGAACGCGTCAGGAGCTTCTATGGCTCCGTTGCAGCCATGCTCGAGGCTTGGATCACCCGAAGCCCTGTCTACAATACACAGAGAAGCTACAGGCGGGCCGTTATGAGCTTCATTGAGTTCATGGCCATCCGTTGGCCCGAAGAGGCCTGGAGACTCCTTGCCGCCTCGGTTGCTGACGTGCGCGCCTGGCGCCAATTCCTCGACGAGGAGCTCGACCAGGCACCCAAGACACTCAATCACCGGATCTCTGCCCTCTCTGGTTTCTACGAGTTTGCCCGGGAGGCTGCCGCCGCGGGCAAACTCCCGATTCTGGTTCACAATCCCGCTCACAAGGACTTCATCAAGCGCCCTTCAACCGATCCCGTAGACGAGACGCCGGCGCTCTCAGCAAGAAACGCGAGGAAGCTGATGGAGC
>Ga0180429_10001674_pt1 | contig 18665 bp, 12 predicted proteins | sample SS_ome_FD_132428 | JGI IMG/M metagenome (GOLD analysis project Ga0180429, IMG submission 132428) | Hypersaline lake sediment archaeal communities from the Salton Sea, California, USA - SS_1_S_1 metaG | ecosystem: Environmental > Aquatic > Non-marine Saline and Alkaline > Hypersaline > Sediment ...
AAAGCCAATTCGAGCGCGATGTTGCGACACAGTTGATCTCGCGGGGATACCGAGTAGTCCCCCAGTATCCGTATGCCGGCAAGAGAATCGATCTTGTTGTCGAAGGTGCGACATCCCGGCTGGCGATTGAGTGCGACGGAGACGCGTGGCACGGTCCAGACCACTACGACGCAGACATGCAGCGTCAACGGCTCTTGGAACGAGCAGGATGGAAGTTCGTGCGGATTCGCGGGAGTCGGTTCTATGCCAGCCGACAGACTGAGGCAGCGCGGTTACTAGCCGAGATGGAGGCACAAGGCATCGAGCCGGTTGCAAACGATGATCTGGACGACACCGACTGCTCTTTCATAGGTGAAGTCCGAGGACAGGACCGTCTGGAATCACTTGGCATCGGGAACGCCAGTGACTCACCTGATCCACATGAGTCAGCAAGTTCGGAGCCGGATCAGGACCGCTCTGCCGATGAGCCCCACAGCAACGATGGCACTGCGGACCTGGGTGACGAAGATGCCGAAGATTGATCGGATGAAACCGGTGGGAATGATGAGACTTCCGGGCCAGCGAATGAGTCTCACCAGCTTGTCGAATAGCATCCGACATCAACTTGGCGAAACTGTCCCTGCTGGGAGGGCGGTTCTTGGCAGAGAATCCCATGGTCGAGCTTTCCTGGGGCACGGCTGGCGAAGCGTGTCCGGCATATCACACGGCAGCTTGGCGTAGAAGGGCTGGTGTGTCCCATCTCTGCCTCTTGCAAGTTCGTCGCCAACAGGGCATCATGTGTGCATCGAGAGGAGCCGACTATGCCCAAGAAACTCCCCCAAGCCACCAACCCTATCGTCCGTCAACTCATACTCATCCAACGGCTAACCAACAATCCGGAGGGCGTTGCCGTTGCCGAGCTTGCTGAGGAAGCCGGGACAAGCCAGAAGACGATTCGTCGTGACCTCATCCGGATTCGGGAAGTCGGCTTCCACCTCAAAGAAACGGTCGGTGAGTTCGGGAGAGAGTATTGGCGGATTTACCAGCCATGGGAACGGCTTCGGTCGAAGAGGAAGCGGTATGTTTTGATCCAGGATTCGTTGGACTTGCTCATCGAACAGGCGGTTGAGGTCGGGGATAAGCGGTTGGAAAATGACTTTCGGTCGATTAGGAAAAGGCTGGGGAGGAAGTGTCGGTGAACGAGGCCGTGATCGTGGTGTTTCCCGCTGAGCACATCAGCGTGGCAACCGGACGATCCTCGAAGAAACACGTCCTTGGCAGTCTGGATGGGGATATTACCTGAAGACTACTGCCTCTTCCACGCCCTGACATACTCCACGCTAAACGTGGATGGCAAGTCCTCGTCATTCGGCATTCCAAACCACTTGGGCATGGTCTCACTGTCGAAGATCAGGTAGAGCGGCTGATGCCAGTGCGTGTTCTCGACGGAACGGACCAACACGCCATCGACGTAATACTCGATTTCCTCCGGCGTCCATTCCAGGCCGTAGACGTGGTAATCGTCGGCAAGCTTCCAGGGAGCCACCCACACGCCGCCGACGCTCCAGTGCTTCTTCTCCTTCGGCGTTCGGAACACATGGAGGTTCATGTTGTACTTGTGCTCGAAGCCCTTCGCTTTGCCGCCGGCTCCTCCCGACGCAGCAACATCAATACAACCTCCCGCCGCTGCGGAATCGTTAAATCCGATCGCTTGCCTATTGAAGGCTCCTTTCTGGTTAGAACTTCTATACTCTATACTCTACCCGAAAGAAGTCTCACTCTCGACGATTCCCATTAACCCCGAGTTATACACCGTCCCGCCGACCTGCATTCCAAAAAGGGTCGTATTACGGGACGTCTCACAAAACCCATGAGTATATCGGACTTTCACTGTCGCAACCGTTCAGCGACTGCGACGCCGCGGTCCCAGGTCACAACTCGGATGGGATGAAGTCCAGGACGTCGGGAAACTTATCCTCGCTCAGGCCGGTTGCCTCGTGCGTATCCGTGAAGACCCAATCGGAGCCCGCCGAGCTGGAGGGCTCATCCCTGCGACTAACTTCCAACGATCCGGATCTCGTCACCATCCTTGAGTGCCTTGTTCAAGTCGGTGATTTTGTCGCCGTCATTGATGATGAACAGGTCCGCTCCGGAACTACCGGTTAGCATGTCGCGGTCCTCGTCGGTAATGAGCGTCTCATCCAGCACATCATCGACGGTTCCGTCGTCGTCCTCTCTACCATAGATCCAATCTGCCAGAGCGGCCCGGAAATCTTCTTCGGTGAATGAGCACGCCACGCCGCCGGCGACCAGAATGTCGTGGCCGGCCGAGCCGACGATCCGATCGGAGCCGTCACCGCCGATGAGGAAGTCGTTGCCGGACCCTCCGGTCAGCTTGTCGTTGCCCAGGCTGCCGAAGATCAGGTCGCTGCCGGCGGCACCGATCAACTCATCGTCACCCACGCCGCCGTCGAGCATCGACGTGATGGTCAGGTCGATCAGCTCGGCGCGATCGTTTCCGGCTCGGCTCCAGACGCGGACTTCGGCGACATCGGCCAGGGCGATGCTGTTGTGAACGGTTCCGTTGACGGTGACCTCCAGATTCAGCGCGTCGGCCGTGTGGGTGACCAGGATGTCGTCGTCGCCGGCGGTGCCGCCGACCCGCACGATGCCGTCCGCGTCGATCGTCACGTTACCCTCGGCCACTGCCGGCAAGATGTCGACATCGATCGTGACCGGACCGACGGTAATCGGCCCCGCACCGTTGTCGCCCGTGTCGGTCACGCTGAACGCGAACGAACCGCTCGCCATGCCGCCGCAGCCGATCCCCGCCTCGAACCGGGCCGTATGGCCATCGGCCAGAAGCACCGCCGTGCCGCCGGTGGCATCGTCGACCGTGAAGACAAGATCGTCATCGCCGGTCTCCACGTCCTCGACGAGCGTTCGCAAGTCGATCTCCACCGAACCGTCTTCGGCGACCTCCAAGGTTATCGGGGAAATCACCGGCGCGTCGTTGACCGGGTCGATGGTGATCGAAACCGTGGCAACGTTCGATTCAAACGTACCGTCGCTGACCTTGTAGGAAAAACTGTCCGGGCCGTTGTAGTTGGCGCTCGGCGTATAAGTCAGCTCCGGCGCCGTGCCGCTGAGCGTGCCGTGGGCCGGCTGTGCCACGATTTCGTAGGTGAGCGGGTCCTCGTCCGGGTCCGAGGCCGTCAGTAGGACATCTAGCGGCGTATCCTCATTGCCGACAACTGACTGATCTTCGGCCACCGGTGGTCTGTTCACAGCGGTCAAGACCACGTCGTTCCCGTCGCCCCCGACGTAACTGATCTCAAATTGCTGGCCGTCGGCAGTCAGCAGGCCCCCTTCCGCCAGGCCGTTGAACGTATCGACGATCGGATCGGTGCCGTCGTTGTTGAGGATCGTGAACGTATCGCCGAAGGCCGCCACAAAGCCGCCGAGTGTGCTGACGTCGAGAGCACCGTCGAGCGTGACGCCGCCGACCACGTCGAGTTGGTCGTGGCCGTTCTCGCCGATCTCGATATCCAGTGACCCGGTAGAACTTAGCGGATAGCCTCCGTTGAAGGTTAGCGTACGTGTGTAGTGTGTGTCAAATCCGGGGCTGACCGTTCCATCAACCGTCGCGTCCACTGGACCCCAAGAAGAGCCAAAATACACCGTACCGGCGCCCTCCACTATCGAATCCGCGTCCAGCAGATGTGTTCCGGAGAAAAACCAGAGTTGGGCGCCGGCTGCCACACTGAACTGTCCGCTGCTGGTGCCGCCCCCCCTGAGGTACAGTATGCCTCCTTGCAGATCTAACGTCCCGCTGTTGTTGAAAACCACTCCGCTTGTCAGATCGGAGACACCTGTTCCGGCAGACCTCTGGAACGTCCCATAGTTATTGAAAGTCCCATTGCCGGTAACAGCTTGGGAGGCATCACCTGGGACATCGAAGATGCCGTAATTGTCAAACACCGCCCCATTCGCCAGCGCCATGTTCCTGAGAACCGTGGCCGTCCCTTCATTGCGTAGGGTTCGGCCATCCAAAGACACGTGGCCATGATCCATCGTCAGCTCATCGGCGACGGTCGTGGTGCCCGTCCCCGTCATCGTGCCGGTCTTCCAGATCAACTTGCTCACGGTCACGTCACCAGAGGGTAGATTCGTGCCTTGCATGTAGAGTTCGTTTGTGGTGATGGACGTGCCGTGGAAATCGACGTCCGCGTATCCGTAAAGGCTCAGCTTCGCTCCTACGCTGAGGACCTCACCGGTGAAGTTGACTTCTCCAGCCCACTCTCCAATCGTGGTGAGGCCGGTGACATTGTATGTGCCACCGATCTCCGCCGTGCCTGACCACATGTGAAACTCACCCGCTCCACTGATGCTTGAATCGACATCCAAGATGTGATCGCCGAGGAACTGCAGCCGGGCGTCCACGTCCACGATGAATGCCCCGCTACTGTTGCCGCCGCCTGCTAGCGCGACGGTCCCGCTCTGCACCGCTAACGTCCCGCTGTTGCTGGTTGTGCCCGAGACGTTCAAGGAGCCGCCACCAGAGACAACCAAGGTCTCCTTGCAGTCGAGACTGTTGATGGTACGCGTGCCGGCCGTGGAAAGACTGACGGTGATATCTCCGTCCAGATCGGGTATCACCACATCGTCGCCGCCCATGGGCACATAACCGGTGTCCCAGTTCGACGGGTCGGTCCAACTGATGCCGTCGCCGCCGCCGTCCCAGGCGACCACTGCCAACAGTGCCCGCTGTTCCAGCGGCTCGACTTTCAGATGTCGGCTGTGTAGCGACTTATTCCCATGAGATCGGCGGCCTGCCTTACGGCGGGGGCGTCCAGTATCAAGGGGGCAAGAAACGGTTCCGCGACGTCGAAAGAATGGGGTGAACAACATGGCTGGGTCTCCTTCGGTTGCGGTCTACGGTATAATGAAGATAGCCATCGCCCGGGCGCGTAAACCGACCGTCCGGGAGATGCCAGGCCGGTGAGGAGTCTCGTTGTCAGCGTGCCCTCACCGGCCGCTCTTGTTTAGCTGTCAGTAGTCAGTGTTCAGTTGTCAGTAAGCAGGCCGTCGGCTTCCAGCCTTTCCTATTGCTTCATCGTTCGCTTACCCGTGTCTTGGCGGTTGGCCGCTTCCGTGTGCGTCAGGCAGACGTTCCGGCTGCTCAGCAGGTTCCTGTCGAGCCACGCCGAGGCCTTCGCATACCAACGCTGGGCGGTCCGGTGACGGCCCGCTCGTTCGGCGACGCGGGCCAGATATAGACATCGCACGGCATCGACGCTGGAACAAACCTCCGGGTTACTGCTCATCATTGCTCCTTGATGCCTAATACGTCGGCCGCTTCGGCGCGGAACAGTTTCAACGTCAGTCGGCGGTTCCAGGCTAACCGAGCACCGCCCTTTGTCTCATCTCCCTCAATGACCTTGTCAGTCCACGCGGCGGCCTTCTCGAACCACTTCTTGGCCTCCTCCGCCTGGCCGTGGGCCTGGTGGGCCATGGCCAGGAAGAACCAGGTATAGGCGGGTGAGGATAACGGTTCCTCATCGGCATCTTGTATCAGTTGGTCCGCTTCGGTGAGGCGTTGGATCGCTTCCTCAAACTTTCCCGCCCGGTAAAGGACGGCCCCCAGAGCGTGCAGACACACAACCGATGTGGGGTAGCTTTCGGCCGCCTTGCGGGCCAGGGCAACCGGGGTAGAGAAATCGGCAACTGCATCCGGAGCCAAGCCGCAGGTCCAAGCCACCCAATGGGCGTTATCGGCGTCTTCGGTATCGCCAAAGTGGTCGAGCATCTCGCGGAAGCTGCTGCGATAACCATCGATCCGGCCGGCGCCCAATCGCGCTAAACTGGAGTAATACCAATGCTACGCATGGTCCGGTTGGAGTCGGATCGCTTCGCTGAAGTCGGCGTCGGCTTCGTCCAAGTTGCCCATAATGCTATGCAAATCGGCCCGACGGGCGTAGTGAATCGCAAGTATTGGCCAATGTCGCGCATAGCGTCCCTATTCTGGGTAATTCACGACGTGAGACTCCATGACCCGCCCAACCCCCGATCCGCACCTCCACGGCTCTCCGAAAATACGGTCGTTAAAGGGTGACTGTCAAGAATCAAAACCCGTTCCCACGGGTTCTCGGGACTCCTTTCACGCTGGCCCGCTAACCTGCTTGGGTGTCCGCCACCTCGAGCAGTTGCGCAGGGATACGGAACGATTGGGGCAAACGAAGGCAACGAAGTGCGGCGGGATGATCCTCGCGGACCAGACAGTGCGGCAGGGTAATACTCTCCCGGTCTCGGGCTAACGTCAACGGTTTGCCCTGGGCTACTCGGCACGCTCAGCCATCGCCAAGGTGCCTCAATCGCATTCGTCCGGGCGAGACCCGGCTTACGACGGCTACCGGCAGCAAAAGGAGCCGCACCCTCGGCACGCCATGCCCCGCATGCTCAGTGCCGCTAACACCGGCTGAATTGATTACGTCGACACTATTTCCTCACGCGGAGGACTTCGGTGATCGGAGCGACACGTCTTGGACCGAAGGTTGCATGCCGGCCAGCCACTGGCGACGCCGTGCGTCCCGCGTTAGCTTCCAATGAACAACGGTCGGTCCGCGTTGCGGATGACGTGCAGGGCCGTGGTGCCGAAAAGACTTCGGGTGATCACGCTTGCCCGCGTCGCGCCGAGCACGATCAGGTCCGCGTCCCACTGGGCGGCCTCGGCGAGGATCTCGCGCTTGGCCGACTTGGGCCGATGGCAGGTTTCGGCCTCGTAGCCGTGCCATCGGCAATACTCGGCCGCGTCGGCCAGGCATCGGGAAGCGGCCGTCTCGGTGCCGTTGCACGCCAGCAGTCGCAACGTGATGTCCGGCCACAGGCGAAGTCTGACGAGTTGTTTCATGGTCTCGGCGGCCCGGAGCGAACCGCCGTAGGCGACAAGCACGCGGCGTATCGGTCGATATCGCTCGGACACCGCGATGATCGATCGGGCGCCGCCCGTGGCCAGCCGGTTCAGCACGTCGGCCGGCTTGACGTCCGTATTGCCGAGCACTCCGCACTCGAACATGCTCCGCAGGCCGAACACGCTGACGTCATGGTATCGAGCGTACCTGATCATCAGTTCGAACGGGTCACCTTTTTCGCGATGCACGTCCAGAGACACTTGACCCGCTTCGCACGCCGAAGTGAGAGCTTCAATCGCCGCCTCCACGAGTTCCCGGGTCGCCGATGATCGGTGTTCTCGCAGCTCGGCCGCCGCGCCGCCGGCGCCCGCGGGCACTGAACCGAGCCGGTTGAGTCGCTCCTGGTCGACGACGGTCACTGCGGTCAACTGTGCGTCGTGCAATCGGCACAACTCCACAGCCCGGTGTATCGCTACGGTCGTAAACGGCGTGCCGCCAATGCCTATCAACACCCTGCGCATCATGGTTCTTGCTCTCGAATCGGGATCGTTCCCAACGGAAGCGGTCTGCCACCCATGCAGGGCGAGTCACTCGAACCGCTCGAGACCCGCTTTCGTCATGGATTTGTTCGCCACGCCGACCATAGTGGATTATACTTAGCAGAACCTTTCGGAATACCGCCTTAGATGGGGGGTACTTGGGCTTCGAGGATGTGCAGGGGGCGGTTTCGGTTCGGCGCGCTTTGTCCCCTGGGTCGCTCCCACCCAATGCACGAACCTGCACTACCGCCCCAGGTCAGAAAACCTTGGGATTACGGCGTGTCCGAGGTCTGCTCCAGGTCGACGTGATCGCTGCGCCTGCTGGCTTGAGTTCGGATGCCGTATCCTCGACCGTGAGACATTGTGGCCATGGGACTTCTACTCGAAGAAGGTTTGGGCGTTGGTTTCGACCGCCGAGCAGAAGAAGCAGTTTGTTTGGTGTCGCGCATCGTGATAGAATCGCCAGGTGACGATGGTCGCCGGCTGGAGACTAATACGGGAAATCTCGGCTCAGGAGAAGGTGGCATGATATCTGTGGGAACAGATGGAAGGAAGTGGCTTGCGCTAGTCGCGGTGGCCGTGGGAAGCATCTTATTGGCGGCGGCGGAGACGGTTTGGTCTCAAACAGGCCCCGCGTCTGTGCAGCGGACGGCGTATTCGCCCGATTCGCCGGCACAGTGGCTCAGCTACGAGGGCAAGTTCGACGCCTGGTACACGGCTACCGAGCCCTGCCGCCGTTTGCTGGGCAAGCTCGACATCGGCGACCCGTTGGTCAAACAGCACCTGCCCCGCATCCAGCGGCAAGCACAGATGCTTGGCCGTGTCAGCGGGTTCGACTGGAAGACCGTCACGGCGCCCAAGTTCCTCCAGAACATGCTGGAGGACCTCTCCGCCGGCAAACAACCCAACGTACGGTACGCCGGCAAGGGGATGGCTTTTCCGTACTGGTCCAAGACGATGGGGCGGATCGAGGCCATTTGGACCCACGTGCCTCTCGACTACGATCCGACCAAGGGCTATCAGGTCTTCATGTACTACAAGTGCGGCGGGGGAATCCACAACAAAAATGGCAGGGCCGCCGGCGGCTACCGACCGACGGTCCAGGTGGCCAACCAGACCGACACGTTCCACTGCTGGAGCAGCCTCAACATCCAGATCAAGGGCCGGATGGGGGGACACATCGAGTTGTCGGAGGCCATGGACGCCCTCTGCCGCGAATTCTCCGTGGATCGCGATCGTGTGTTCCTGACCGGCTGGTCGGACGGAGGCTTCACGGCCGTGTGGCTGGCGTCACACTACCCTCATCTGGTCGCAGGGATTGCTCCCAACTGCGGCAACTGGCAGTACACCAACGTGGAATACCTCGGGCTGACGAACCTGCCGACGCTGAACGTGGACGGATGGTTCGACGGCGGGTACAACAACATCTCCTTCGTACGCTGGCAGACGCTCCACAGCGACAAGGCCAACACGGCTTGCATCTGGGGCCAGCACGGACACTCCTACCAGCCCTACGAGGACGTGGAGGAGTTCAAGTACATTCTCGACTGGGCCAAGAATTATAGGCGAGACCTGTACCCCAAACGCGTCCGCTACGCGACCTGGAACCTTGCCTGGCACCAAGCCTACTGGGCCTCCATCGAGCGGATGATCGACCCGCTGCTTGCGTGCCAGATCGACTTGGAGGTCAAGCCGGACAACCGAATCGACGGCCGAACGTGGAACGTTGCCGAGTTGAAGCTCTCGCTTTGCAACAAACTGCTTGACATGAGCCAGCCGGTCAAGGTGATCATCAACGGCAAGGAAGTCTACGCCGGTCCGGCCAGGGCCGAGTTGGACATCGAGATGGTCGAGCGGCCGAAGGCGCCTTTTGTCAAAGACGCCGCCATTCCCGACGAGATCACGGCCGTGGTCGTCGGCAGCTCTTACGACACCAACGGCGGCCTGGCCATTCCGGACCGTCGCTGGATCTCCGTCCGGCCGACGGGCCTGGACGAGGCGACCGCCAGGTTGCTAACCAAGTGGTGGCCTGAAAACGCCAAGGCCGACAGCGATGTGACGGACCAGGACCTTGTCGAGTGTAACCTGATGCTCTACGGCGGCCCGGAGATGAACAAGCTGACGGCCCGGATGGCCGACCGGCTGCCGGTGAAGTTCGACGCCAGGCGCTTCTCGCTCGGTTCGGCCGTTTACGATCGGCCAACGCACTGCATTGCCTTGCTGCATCCCAACCCGCTGAATCCGAAAAAGTATGTGCTCGTCTACGCCTGCAACGACCCGGCCGCATTCGCCGCGAACGGCTTCTTCGAGATGACCGGTGAGAGCATCTGGAAGTTCCGCCGCGGCGACGCGGTGATCTCGGGCATCCCCGCCGAACCGATCAAGTGGGGTGTGGCCGTCCATGGCTCGCGGTTTCAGCAGCGTCACGTGATGTTCGGGGCCGACTGGCGCCCCGACGAGCGCCCGCCTCTTGGCGAGGCCACGGCCCCGCTGGACTACCTCCAACTCCTGCGATTGCGCGCGGACGCCCTGCGCGAGGTCGCCGATGTGGACATCGGCATCATCTGGGAACATGCTGCACGCTGGAACCGCTGGGAGGACAGCATGCCCTCCGGGCCGGTCACCTTCGAGGCCCTTGCCACCCAGGACGCCTGTCCGGAGCAGGTCTGCGTGGGCGAGATGACCGGTGAAAGTCTACTCCGCCAGCGGTCGGAGCCGGCAGCCTGGTCGCTACTGGCCGATAAGCGCCAGCCGGGGTACGTCGCCGGGAAGACCCTCGCGGTGTCTGACATCGACCCGGAGAAGACGTACCACGTCGCCATGGGATTCCGCGGCATTCCTTCTTACGGAACGAATCCCAAAGAAATGCCCCGGCTTTTCAAGTGGACTACCCAGGAGGAGTTCCTGGCCGACAGGAACAACTCAATCCGCATTCGTAACCTCACCCGGACACCGATGCAAGTCGCCCAAGCCGTCGCCCGGTACGTCCACAAGCATAAGAAGATCGCGCCGCGCGCCACGTACTTCAACCTGACCGACTATATTATCAACCCCGAGTTCAATCATTTCGGCGCCTGCGATTGGCTGCATCTGGCTGCGGAGGTGGCGTGGCCCGACAAGCGTGTCGGCGGCGCCGAACACTATACCTTCAGTCTCGGAGTGCGTCGCTGCGATGCTCCCGATCTGGCCGGACCTCGAAAGGGCGCCAAGTATTTCGCGGAACTGGATCTGGCCAAGGAGATCCCAGCCACCTTTGACTTCGCGAGCCTGGAAATGAAGCTGCCGCTGGCCTTGACGACCGCTACGCGCCTCTGGGCGATTGCCGCCGATCCGTCCGGCAAGTCGTACGTCCTGTCGGAACCGGGCGCCGAGGGGGCGGTCGGAGGGGTGACGCTGCTTCTAATGCGGCTGACGAGCCGGGCCGACAAGGACCTCGCCGTGCAGGTTGTGCTCAACCGCCCCGTCATGTCGCGGGTCCACGGAGAGGTCTGGCCGGACGCTTCCAGCAAGGACAAAGACTCCTATTTCGCCGGCTATCATCGCGTCATCGGACAGTACCGCCAGCCACCGGACCACGAAGACGGCGTTCTGTTTCTCTCAGCCGGTGAACCTCCGGCCCTGAGCAAACTTATTGCCGATAACGCCGGATACAACTTCGGCCTGGTCGGCCTGGAGTATCAGGCGACGATTCAGGCCGGGAAGACCCTCGTCGTCCCGGTACTTGTCGTCTGGGTCGCCCGGCCGGAGAAGGCAGCCGAGTTCAGCCTGCTGGACGTTCTATTCGCCCTCAAGGCCGACCTGATCCGCCAACTGCCGGCCGAGGTCATCGGGCGGTAGAGCAATCCAAGACCGGTCGGTGACACAACGGCAGGTATCTCGAACGAGTGACCCGCCGGGTAACCGAAAGTCAGCCTCATCCGAGAAGTCCTTTCTTTGATGGAACGCGAATTCCGCCGAATACGGGCCGTGTGGCTGGCGCATCAACCCTCTTTGATGCCTCCGAACGTCGTCTGAGATTCATGCTGTTGGCGAGCGTGAAATCCGTATTCTCAAGGGGTTTCGATGTCGGCTCAATTGTTTGACCTCACGGGGTCAGATTACCTAAACTGAACGGCCCCTTCTTCAGGGCCTCCATAGTCGCTTCGTCGATCTTGTGGTAGCTGGTCTGTCGCGAAGTGATTGCGATGAGTGCCGCCTTTCCCTCCAGCTTGACACGGCTGGCCTTTACCCACCGACTGCCTTCATTGGCCGGAATCCTCTTCCGCCGGTTGCTACTGAAGGTCATCTTCCATCCCGTGGGTACTTCCACGTCGAAAAAACCGTGAACCGGATCGGGAGTAAGCTGGACATTTTCGCGGAGTTGGTAATCCCTCGACTTCGGCAAGACGATTCCGTATTCCTTTTGGAGACGATTGACCTTTTGCGTTTTCCCGATCTCGGCCTGATCGCCGATATAGCGCAGGGTCCCGCCAACCACGCCGACAATCAATACTCCAACTATCCCCTGCAACAACAACGAACCAACGTCTGTGGCCTCTTTTGCCATTGCCTTGCGCAGCGTCGGAGATTTCGAGGCGCTGTGGTCCGTCCGTGTTGTATCGATGAAGAACTCGGAGGCCGCGTCAGCCGTCTGAGTCTGACTTACCGAAACCTGCTTGCCAGCCCCGCTATAGTCAGGCAGAGAGGCGGGCATCACGAACTCCAAGCCACAGTTCGCGTAAGGGCAGGAGACAATGTGTCCGCCCCAACCGGCTTCATACTGGACGACGCCACCGCAATGTGGACAGGCCACCTGCTGCTCACTCGGCGGCGCGGTCTGCATCGACCCCTGCAACGTGTTTGGTTTCCCCGACATGGTTGTCCCTCCCCTTTTGTGTCGGCGCGGATTGTCACCCCCGACAAGACGCCGAAATGTCATTTGTGCCGTTTCAGTCCACCGGCTTGGACCACACTTTCGACGGGTCGTTCTTCCAGCCGTACTTGGCGGCGAACTCGTCGGGCGTAAGTGTGAGTTGCTCGCCCGGTTCCGCCTGGACCACGTAGACCAACTCCTTTTCGACACCCAGGGAGCCAGCGAAGTGGCCGTCCGGGTTGAATGCCGTCGCCCAGACGAATTCATCGTGACCGGCAAGCTCTTTGAGTTCGATGCTGGTCGTCAAGCCCCAGAGCTTCACCGTCCGGTCTCCTCTGCCCGTGGCCAACACCTTGCCGGTCGGGTCAAAATCCATCCAATTGATGTGTCCTCCATGTTTCATGCGGGCCTCGCCGAAGACGGCCACCAGTACCTCGGGGACCTTCTTCTCGGGAATATCGACAGACATCACCTCCATTTCATCGGCCGGGACACCTTCGCGCCGGAGGTTGTCAATCGGCCAAGCAACTCCGGCCGACAGCTCGCCGATGAGTTCGGGTGGGCGCCATAACTTGACGGCCTGATCGGTGCCCCCCGTAGCCAGCAGCGACCCGTCGGGACTGAAGGCGACGGAGACCACCGCGTGCTGCGGATGGCCTTCCAACTCTTCGCGAAGCTCGCCGGTGTTCGCGTCCCAGATCTTTACTACCGTAGAATGCTGCCCGGATGCCAATACCGCTCCGTCCGGGCTGAACGCCACGCGATATACCGTGGCCTCTACGTCCAGCGTCCGCGTGGGCTCGGCGGTCGTCACGTCCCAAAGTCTGACTGTCCGGTCTGCGCTTCCTGAGGCCAGCGTCGATCCGTCGGGGCTGAAGGTCACGCAATGCACCTCACGGGAGTGTCCGTTCAGCGTCCGCAATAGCTTGCCGGTCGCCAAGTCCCAAAGCTTCACCGTTCTGTCCCAACTCGCCGAAGCCAGCGTCGATCCGTCCGGGTTGAAGGCAATCGACGTGATGGGGGAACCATCAACCTTGATCGTCCTCAAGGGTTTTCCCGTCGCGGCGTCCCAAACTGTCACTCGCCCCGCATTTCCCGCCCCGGCCAGAGTCTTTCCGTCGGGGCTGAACTCAAGATCCAGCAAATCACCGGTATGCCCTTCAAGAGTCCGCGTCTCTTTCCCCATGGCCATCGCAAAACACGTTACCGGGCCCGCACCACCGATGGCCAGAACCGAACCGTCGGGGCTAAAGACCACGGCACGGACCGTAGGGGTGCTGGTGTCAAGCGTCCGGTCAATCGTTCCTTTGGACACGTTCCAGAGTGTCACCTGGCTGTCTTTCGGTGCCCAGCCCGCACCGGCGAGAATCGATCCGCCAGGATGGAAAGCAAGCGATTTGCGGAAGTACCCGCGCCAACCGGGCAGTGGCGGCGGCGGTTGGGCCGTGCCCACCGGTGCGATCTCAACCTTGCTGAATCGGAAAGTCGAGTCCCAGGCACCCAGAAACAGCTTGTCGTTGTCCCGAACCGGCCAGCGCCCGGACGACGAGAGCCGTTGGGGATGTCCGCTCCAATCGATTAGCTCCTCTCCATCGCAGTTGACGCGCACGCCCGTCTTGCGGACGGTACAGACGATGGTGTGCGGCTCTCCGATCGGCAGGAAGGGGCCATCTCGGCGGGTGGTTTCGTTGTGACCCGAAAACTCGTTGTCCACCTTCTCCAAACCGCAACAGTGGCCACTGGTCTCGTCGATCACCACGTGGATCAGCCCACCGGCCACCGGCAGACCGATGCGCAGCTCGCAGTCACACGACTTCCGCTCGGCAACCACGGTCAGGTCGTATTCCTCTGGGAGGGCATACGGGATCTGGACGATAGCAGCCACACTTTGTGGCGAGATCAAGCACCGACCTTCACGTCGCCACTGGCCGCGGACGGCGTCGCGCTTAACGTCGATGAGGTTGAGCAAATCAACGGGCTTGTGGAGCGGGGCCACCGCCAACCGGCGGGAATACCAGAGGTCTATGTCGTACTGGCGATCCGGCCGTATTCTGTGAAAGTACAGCGTCTGTCCGTCAGCCGACATCTCTGGACCGCCACAAAAACGGCCAGGCGGTAGGATTCTCACCGGCTTGCCGAACGGTGCGTTGGTGTCAGATCGAGTTCGAAGCGACAATCCCGGGCCACCGTGAATCATTCTCAAGGCGTCCGGCAAGAGATACGGGCCCCACGGAGGCATCGGGCTGGTGACTTCCCCACCCAGCATGACCGGTTCACCGAAAGGTTCTTCGACACTGGCTCGGGTTGCCATCCATGTTTGGTAGCAGTATTCGTTTCCTCCAGTATCGTTCCGAACAAGTTTATGCCGACCAAACAACAACATCAGGCCATCGGCTGAGACGGAGGGACTTGCCTCATTATCTTTGGTGTTGATTCGAGAACCGAGATTGACAGGTTTGCCGAACGCTTCGTCAACGCGTGGCCGCCTGCTCATCCAAAGATCGTGGCCACCTTCCCCGCCGGGCCCCTGACTGGAAAACAGCAGCATCAGTCCGTCGGCCGAAAGGCACGCTTGTTTGTCACTAGCGCGAGTATTGACGGGCCGACCCAGATTCACCGGCTTGCCAAACGGCTCGTCGACACTTGACCGCCTGCTCATCCAAAGATCGTCGCGACCTTCCCCACCGGGCCGGTCACTCGCAAACAGCAGTGTCAGCCCATCAGCCGAGAGCGCCGGATCCAGATCCTTGTCACTGCTATTGACCACCGGGCCGAGGTTGACCGGCTCGGACCAGGTCCTCTGATCGTCGACACCCGTCGGGGCAAGTTCCGCGCTGACCGCCACCAACTGTACCGGAAGGTCTGAGTTGTCTCCTCGCTGCACGGTGAACCGCTTGCTGACGGTCTGGATGTCCTTGCCAGCGACCTCTAGCGTGTGCTCGCCCACGGCGAGCCGAAGTGGCTCGTTCAATTTCGTTTTCTCAATGACTTTGCGATCGAGTTTGACCTGATCTGCCAGGGCGGGATCGCTCAGCACGATCGCAAAGCGGCCCCATTTCGATTGAAGTGTTGCCGTGACCTTCGTGGTCTCGCCGCGGCGGACCGTGAATGACTGACAGCAGGTCTCGTAGTCGGGACCCGTCACTTCCAGGTCGTGCTCGCGTGCACGGATGCGAATGGGCTGGCCCGGCCCTCCGATTTCGATCTCTTGGCCATCGACCGTGATCCGTACACCCTTGGCGTCGGGGGGATCGATGGTAATCACCACCTCGCCGGTGTCCGTGGCAATGTGAAGCACTACGCCGAAGGCCAGCAGCAAGGCGGCGGCAGCCGTACCGATAGCGATCCACCGTTTCGGCGGTAGTCTCTTGGCGGCAGGGCCGGGTCGCCCGGCGCCCGCCTCCCGGCTCGTTCGGTCGAGCATTTGGGCCAGGCCGGGATCGGTCCTGCTACGCACCGGGGGCTGCTGCTTACTGGCTGGCGGGCTTTGCTTCGTGTGGGCAGGGGGCTTCGCGCGGGCAGGGGCCGCCGCCTTCTCGCGGAGCTTCGCGTCGTAGGCGGCCTTCTTCGTTGGATTCAACAGGCACACCCTGGCGGAGGCGACTTCGTTGAGCACTCTGGCTGCCTGCTCGGAACGTTTGCCCGTCTGAAAAGTGCGGAGATGGGCCATCTGCCGGTCGGCGGCACCGTCGATGACGTCCGCGTCGGTTTCGAACGGCTTGATGCCCAGCAGGCGGTAGTGGTTCGGCGGCTGTTCCTCCGGCGAAATGCTCAGCCAGCGGTGATAAGGATCGAACGGACCCTCCTTGACGGGCGCCGGGGGTGGAACCGCCATCTGCGCTGCTCCCGGCTGGGTGCCGACCAGGGCCGAGGAATGACCCGGATCGGTACCGGCGTGTGCGCTGTCCGCCTGGGCCAGGGCCTCGTCCGTCTGCTCGGCCTGTTTCAACAGGGCCGGCAAGTCCCGGCTGGCGGTATATGGCGCCAAGGCGATGGCCACGTCGGCCGCGACGGCGTACCGCTTCGTGGCGTCCCTGGCCAACATGCAATAGACTACCGCCGCCAGTTTCTCGGGAATCTCGACGTGAAGCTGCCGGATTGGCGGCACCGGCTTGGTGGCCAAGGCCATCATCTTCTTCATCGGTGTGTCATACTCCCTGCCCGCGAAGGGCGCCCGGTCGCAGAGCAGCTTGTAGAGGGTGGCGCCCAGGCTGTAGACGTCTGCCCGGATGTCGACCTGGTGGCTGTCGGAGGCCTGCTCGGGGGCCATGTAGTCGGCCGTGCCCAGGGTCTGGCCCGTGTCGGTCAACTCGCGGGCTGCGTCGGCGCCCAAGTCTTGCAGCAGCGCCAGGCCCAGGTCCATGAGCTTCACTTGTCCGGCCGTGGTGAGCATCAGGTTGGACGGCTTCACGTCGCGGTGGACCATGCCCTGGTCGTGGACGTATTGCAGGGCCACGGCGGCCTGGCGGACCAACTCGCATGCGTCGGCCACCGGCAAGGGGCCTAGACGATGGACGAGTTGACCAAGGTCGAGGCCGTCGACGTATTCCATGACCAGGTACGGGGTGCCGTCGATCTCGCCGGCGTCGGTCGCCCGGACGATGTTCGGGTGGTCGAGCCGGCCGACGGCCTTCATTTCGCGCTCGAACCGGGCGATGGCGTGTTCGTCGACCATTCGGGCCCCGGAAAGCACCTTCAGGGCGACGATCCGATCGAGCTTCACGTGCCGGGCCTTGTAGACCACGCCCATGCCACCCTGGCCGAGCTTCTCCAGCAGTTCGTATTGGCCCAAGGTGCCCAGATCGGCCGTCTCGACCGCGGTTTTCTCGGGCAGCAGAATCGCTTGGCCGAAATCCGCCGCCCGGGCTAAGGCCTGGTAACATTCGGTCTCTTCGGCGAACTCATCACCGAGAGCCGGCTGGCGGACCCGGCCGATCAGGCTGTCGGCCGTGTCTTCCAGGTTCTGGATCGTGGTCTCGCACTCCAGGCAGGTTTCCACGTGTCGGAGCAGTTGGTCCGTCTCTTCCTCGGGCAGCGTGCCCAGCAGGTAGGCGGAAAGCCGCTCCGGGCTCGGGCAAGGCTCGGCGGGCATCGGTTGGATCCTCGCTGGAAGGGTTCTCGTTGCACCCTGTAGAGGGTCGATGAGTGTCCCTCTACAAGAACAACGGAAGGGCGCAACGCAGGCTCTTTTAGGATGGACATTCATGTCCGTCAAATCCGTGTCGGACAACAACCTACTTCAACCGTGTCGGACAAAAACGTCCAACCTACTTCAACTCCTCTCGGAGCCGGCGGAGCACCCGGTACTTGGCCTGGCGGACGGCGCTTCTGGCCATGCCCAACTCGGCGGCGATCTCGGCCGAGGTGTGGCCGTCGACGGTCATCCGCCAGAAGCACTGCCACGTGGAGTCCTCGAACTCGCCGCGGACGGCCTCCATGGCCCGGTGGACCAGGGCGACCTCGGCCGGCTCGTCGCCGGAGCCGTCGGAAGAGGACGGCTCGGACTGCGGCAGTTGGGCCAGTTGCTGCTGGAGTTCGGTGCCGCCGACCGTCTCGGGGCGGTTCACTCCGGCGCGGAAGTGGTCGCGGATCTTGTTTCGCGTGATCGTCCAGAGCCAGCCGCGGAAGCTGTCGCCTTGGCCCGAGCGGCGGAAGTCGGCCACGCCGGCGGCCAACGCGCGGAAGACCTCCTGGACCACGTCGCTGGAATCGGCCGGCTGCAGGCCCGATTGTCGGCACCACCGATAGACCAGCGGGCCGTACAGATGCACCAGCCGCGCCCAGGCATCCGGCCGGCGGCATTGCACCTGGTGGAGCAGGGTGGATGAAATCGAACCGCTGACGATCGACTCTGGCACGGCCATCTCCTGCCGCAGGACCGCAAAGACGGCACCACTTCAGGATAATGCTATGGGGTGGCAAGTCAAGCGGCTACCGTCCGGCGTGCTGCACGCGCCAGAGGGTGTGGTCGACCATCCGCCAGCCGTCCATGGTACCGCTGCATAGCAAGCGAAACATCCGGAGCCCCTCGCCGCCTTCGACCTTTATCGCAAGGTCTTCCGTCACATAGCCCAACTACACCCGCATCCAGAAACAGAGCCCGCATTACGAACAATCCGTTTCCCGAATAACGTTCCTTTTCCGACGCAAACGCCGCAACCCCTTTTTAGCACGCAAGTTCTGTTCAGGGTGTCCGAAATTCCCATCTCGTAATTCAAAACCCCATAAACCCGTGCCGCCAGAGGTTTTTGACACAGCTTGTTTCGCCACGAACCTGCCACCGACACCCCTCTCTGGGAGTAACGTGGGCAAGCCGGATGATCGCGGAGTTCGACATTGTATCCGCCCGGTTCCCGCTTATGCAACGAATCCCGAATGGATTTG
>Ga0180429_10001676_pt1 | contig 18651 bp, 19 predicted proteins | sample SS_ome_FD_132428 | JGI IMG/M metagenome (GOLD analysis project Ga0180429, IMG submission 132428) | Hypersaline lake sediment archaeal communities from the Salton Sea, California, USA - SS_1_S_1 metaG | ecosystem: Environmental > Aquatic > Non-marine Saline and Alkaline > Hypersaline > Sediment ...
ATCTGGAAGGAGTTGCGCGCGGGAAATCTCCTCGGGAGTGAAGGGTTCATCGAGCAGATGAAGCCGCGACTCGCCGAGGCTCCACTCGATCCCAACGTCCTGCGGCGCGAACGAAGCGCGGCAAGGCCGCCGCTTGAGAGCCTGTTCTCTGACGTTGTCGGCAAGGGCGCGCGGAACCAGCGCATCCACGATGCTGTTCGCGAGCACCACTACACGCTCCAGGAAGTCGGAGACTATCTGAGGCTTCACTTCTCGACGATCAGCGTCATCGCCAAGCGAGTGGCTGAGAGGGCGGATTCAAAAATAAAGGCCTGACCCCACAATGTGCGCTACACGCCTCTTCGCATCTCGACGAACTCGTGCGTTCCGCCGTTGGTCTCTTGCTGAAAGGTGCGCGTGCGCGTGAAGCCGAGTCGCTCGTAGACACGGATCGCGCGCTCGTTGAAGCTCGCCACGCTGAGCTCGAAGCCTCGTGGCGCGAACCGCTTTGCCGCGAAGTCGAGACCGGCAGCGACGAACGCTTCTCCTCGTCCTCGCCCGGTCAGATCCGGCCGCAGGCCGAGCCCGAGAACCAAGGTTCCCTCCGCGCACTCGAACGCGAAGAACCCGACCAGATCGTCGACATCGTCCAGGACGGCGAAGTAGGTTTCCGGCCAGCCCGCAGGATCCATGAATTCCTGGTAGTCCTCGGGGTCCTGGTCGAGATCGTAGAAGGTGTAGATGCCGGGGTAGTGCCACTTCGCGACATCTTCGGCGTAGCTCGCCGTCATCGGGACGAACCGGTACTTGGTCACGCCTCGATCTTCAGTTCTTCGAATGTTCCATTCAACTGGGTGCCGCACGCATCATAGGCGTAGGGATGCATTCGTCGGCTCGGCGCGCCATCCGTCTAGAGCAACGGCCCCTCGATGAGCCGATGGAGAAGCTGCCCGGCGACGCGGAGCGTCATCCCATTCCGGTCCTTTGTTGGGTTGACCTCGACCAGTTCGACCAGAGCGAGCGTCTCAAGCTGGTGCGCCTGCTCCATGATGACGGATCCCTCTCGCGTCGTGAGGCCGCCCAGCTCCGGATAGTCGACGCCCGGCGCGAAGACCGGATCCAACACGTCGATGTCGAACGTGAGAACGATGGCGTCCGTGCGCGCAGAGAGGTGCGCGAACGCCTCACGGCAGACGTCGACAATCCCCGATCGTTCGACATCGGACGCGGTGTAGGCACGGATGCCTCGCTCGTGGATCGCGCGCCTCTCCTCGGCCAGAACGTCGCGAAGGCCGACGAAGACAAGGTTCTCCGGGTCGATGCTTTCCGCGAGCTCGGGAAGAACCCGAAGGCCTCCCACGTCGTCCCCGAGAAGGTGCGTCACGGGCATCGCGTTGAGCGTATTGGTTCCATGCGGGCCCGGGGTCTCGAAGTCCGGGTGTGCGTCGACCCACACAAGCCCGATCGAGGGCTCGTCGATCCCCCGTGTCCGGAGACTCCCGGCGACGGCCGCGATGCTGGCAACCGTGATCGAGTGATCGCCGCCGAGGACGATCGGGACTGCACTTTCGTTGAGCGGCTCGCGAAGGCGGGCAACGAGCGACGGCGCGTACGCCAGCATCTCCTCCAGGCCCCGCGGGCTGCGTTCGGGGTCGATCGATTTCGGAGGAAGGGCATCACCACAATCGGCGACGTCGAAGCCGACGGAACGAAGATGTTCCACGCGACGCGTGAGCCCCGCCTCCCGGATTGCCGCCGGCGCCTGTCCGGTCCCTTCGTGCTCTGATCCGAGGTCGAAGGGGGCTCCGATGATCTGCCACGTTCTGCCCTGCATGGTGTGGACCTCCTTGAGCAATCGCAGTTGCGGAGGGCTCCCTCGTCGTGCGTCTCCTCTGCATCGATGGCGAGGGGACGAAGGGGAGGTTCGGGCGTTTCGCCCGAGTTCGCTTGGTCGCGTTTGCCGGACTGCAAGGCGTCGACTGCAAGACGGAGTGTATCCGATCGCGCCCGATGGATCGGCGGGGACCCGCAGGATGAGGCTCTCCGCGACCCGATTGCCGACGGTGCTTCCGGAGGGAAGGACGTGGGGACGCAGCTTCGTTGTGTGCGGAGGCGCCCCGAATCGTGATGGACTACTCGCTGTCGACGATGAGCCTCCGGTAGACCTCGAAGTCGGGCTCGAGGGTCCAGTCGTGGGCGATCAAGCCGAGGTTCTGTTCCCAGTTGCCCGGATCGAGACCGGTGTCGCGGAGGTTGTACCAGAACAGGACGTCCACGAGGTCCATTTCCTCCACGGCGGTGAAGCATTCGATCAGCCACTCGCTCTGGCGGGCCTCGGTCACGCCGGTGGCGGGCGTCGCTGCGTAGCCGATCTCCGTCAGCCAGATCGGCTTCTCTGCGTCGCCGTTGGCCTCCATCACGAGCCGGAAGGAGCGTAGGCGTTCGGACAATGCGCCGATGCCTTGGTCCGGATGTGTGTAGGGATGGCGTGCGGCCACGTCGAAATACGCGCGCCCGCCGTGATCGTAGACAGTCTGGAGGAACGCCTCGGGCGGATACCACGGGTACGCGGGCTGGTACTGACTCTCGTCGTTGGCGAGGCCTCCGAGGACGACGATGGCCGTGGGATCGGCGTACTTGATCGCCAGGTAGGCGTTCTTCAGGAGCTCGACGTATCGCGCGGGGTCGGGTTCTGGTCGCCAGTAGAGGCCTGCATTCGGCTCGCTCCAGATCTCCCACGCGGTGACGCGACCCGCGTACCGCGCGGCGGCCTGGTACGCGAACCACGCGTACGCGGCCGTCGCCGGAGGGGCGAAGAACCAGTCCGCCCAGTCGCTCGGGCTCGCCGAGGAGGAGGCCCACCGCGTGCTGAAGCCGAGGATCGGCATCAGATCGAACCCGTACTCCGAGGCAAGCTGCACGACATCATCGAAGTCCCGCCAGTGGTACGCATCGGGAGTCGGCTGGATCGCCGACCAGGCCAGATCGACGCGAACGACGTCGACCCCGAGATCGCGGATCAGCTCGGCCGCCCGCACGGCTTCCGCATCCGTCTCGTAGAGCCCGTAGCTTCGGTTGAGGTGTGCGACGAGTCCGAATCGCCAATCCGGACGGTCGGGTGGCCCGATGACGACGATCCGTTGGGTCGCCGTCGCCTCCTGCCCCGTGCTGTCGCGCACACTGACGGTGGCGCCGTAGACGCCGGGCGATGCGTAGACGAACGCCGGGGGATCGAGTGATGTGCTGTCGGTACTCCCGTCCCCGTCGAAGTCCCAGGCGCACGCGATCGCGCCCTCCCCGCCTTCGACGCTCGCGGAGAACGGTACGGAGAACGGAGGATGCCCTGCGAGTCGGTGGAAGCCCTCTGCGCGCGCCAGTTCCGGATTGGGAGAGACGGTCACAACGAGCGGCTTCGCCGCTGCGCAGCAGCAGGCGGCGAGAAGCAGGCCGCAAACCAGAATCGTGATCCTTCCGAGATGCTGCATCCGGGTGACTCCCCTCGCTCGTCTCCAGCGTCCGATAGCCGGGCGACGAAACGCGTCTCGCGATTCTACTCGGGACGGCTGCCCCATCCCGCCATTGCACGTCCGGCACCAACAAGGCATCGGATCATGCGGAGGAGGTGAGACCCGCTACACTGCCCCCATGGATTCCGCGGCCGTCACCCTCCGAGACGCGAATCCTGCCCGCGACGAAGGCGCCGCCTTCGCTCGGTACCTCGCCGCCGTCTCTCCGCTCTACCGGATCGTGCTCGGTCGACGTGCCCAGGATCTCCTCGCGAAGGCGTTCGCGAAGCCCGGCCACGACCTCTCGTACGAGCGGGCGATCGTCGCCGAGCGCGACGGAGCCGTCGTCGGGATGATTTCGGGTCACCCCGCGGATCGACCCCTCCGTGCTGCGGACGGCCTCGGGAGGCGGATGCAGTCTCTCGCGAGGCTGATGGCGTGCCAGCGATGGTTCCTCGGCCGGTTTGGCGACGGCGACTACGTCATCCCGGCGCTCGCGGTCGACGAGTCAAACCGCCGTCAGGGCATCGGGTCGGCGCTGATCGATGCGATGGAGGAGCAGGCGCGCGCTGCCGGCGCGAACAGACTGGTCCTCAACGTGAAGGCCGGTAACTTGGCCGCTCGCAGTCTGTACGCTCGCTGCGGGATGGTCGTCGAGCGCGCCTGGCCGAGGATTCCACTCATCCCGGCCCTCGTTCTTCGGATGGCCAAGACGATCTGAGGTCGGGACCCTCTCGCCCGCAAACTCGAAGACGTCCGTCGGGATTGCTGCGGGTTGTGCGTGGAGGGCGAGCGTACCCAAGACCAAGACGTGAGGCTTCGGGTTATACTCGATGCAGGGAGGTGTCATGAGACTCCGCGACCTTCTGCTTCTTGCAGCTCTCGTCTCGATTTCAGTCCACGCGGCGGCCTGATCGAGTGTGCTGGTGAATCCAGGTACATCGGCGACAGGCGACGCGTACATCACGTACAGCTGCGGTCTCGGGGCGATCCGCCTTGTGGAGGCCGTCCGCGCTGCCTACGCGTCCCTCGTGAACTACCTGCTCGTCACGTACTACACACCGTATGGCCCGTCCATGCCGCGAGAGTTGCCCGTGATCAGCTTCCCGGCGCTCGGTCTTCCCGACGGGCAGAACTAGGCTGTGTGGCCGAAGCCTGAGTCTAGGGATGCAGGTGTTCGCGACAAGGCACGGCCCTCCGCCAATCCGGCGATGTGGCCAATGTGCGACATCGCTGGGGGTGCCGCGCTGTGCGGTAGAAGGATCGGGACGAGAGGAGCATGCATGGAGACGAATCGGGCGACGGAGCACATGGCGCAGAACTACGTCTGTTCGGAGTCGGTCCTTCTCGGTGTCTGCGAGGAGTTCGGGCTCGATATCGACGAGAAGGTCATCCCGAAGATCGCCTACGGGTTCGCCGGCGGGATCGGGAACACGGGCTCTGTCTGCGGCGCGGTCGCCGGTGCCGTCATGGCGATCGGCCTCGTCAAGGAGCGTGGCAAGACGATGGAGGAGATGTTCGCGACGCTTGGACTGGCCGCCGAGTTTCGACGGTGGTTCGAGGCGGAGAAGGGGACGATCCTGTGCCGCGAGCTCACCGGACTCGATCTGACCGCGGCGGAGGGAATCGAGCAGTTGATGAACTCCGATGTGGCCCAGACGGTCTGCTTCCCGGCGGTCGCCGCCGCCTACCGCATCGTGGTGGATCTGCTCAAGGACCCGTCGTAGCTCGATCGGGGTGCAGGGTTGAGACGACACGCCCAGGATCCCAGCAGATCGCGTCGCAGGCAGGATCCTGGCCTTCGCGACCCTGTGTCCCGGAGGCCGGTGCGGCAGGCCGGCCCGGACGGATGAGCAGATCTGTCTGCGCTACGCCCTACCGCTTGAGAATCTGCAGTGCACGGGTTATCACCACCGGCGCGCTCTCCTCACCGTCGATCGTCTGCGTGACCTCGACGTACTGGTAGGGCGGCGTGCCGAGAACAGGCGCTGCTCCGCTCGGGGCCATGTCGAAGCCCGAGCCGACATCGCCTGTTGCCTGATCGACGATGCTGAGGAAGACGTGCTCCTCGGGGTTGTGGTTGTAGGAGAATGATCCATCCCACTCGGCGGGGAGTGTCGCCGGGGGGGCGGCGATCGAGTAGTAGACGTTCACCAGCGCGCCGGGTTCGACGGCGCCGGGACCGCCGGAGAGACTCATCGAACCGGCTTGCGTCATGTCGAGTGTGAGCAGCGCAGCGTCGGGAGCGGTGGGAAGCCCGAGCAGTTGATTCAGCTTGTCTTGGACGGCGTAGATGGCGGCCAGCTGGAACAGCGACTGCAGCACGCACTGCTCCGGGCAGCCATCGCCGATCGTTCCGATGAAGACAGGGTCGATCGGGATGTACCCCTCGGATGCGCTTCCCGGCGTGTCCGACTGCCCGTCGCTCTCGGCTGGCTCCTCCGAAGTGCCGCCCGTGGTGGGACTGGACGTGGAATCGGGTTCGTCTTCTTCCATCGTTTCAGCTAGGTCAACCATGTCGTCAAACAGTCCGCCCAGCGTCTCTCCGAGGGTGCCGAATACACCGCCTGACGTCTCTCCGCCCTCCTCGCCGGGAATGCCTGTTCCAGTCACGGTGATAGCCTTCAATCCGGAGGTCTCCGCGCCCAGCACCGTCCACCGGATGATGATCCGACTGGAGAACGTCCCCGCCTCGACCGGCCGGAAGTGGATGAGGAAGACAACCAGACCCGATCCCTCCGGGAACAGCCCCTGGAGCTCGGTGAACACCGAAGTCAAGGGCGCGCCTTCGCGCTCCGCAGCTTCGCTCCTCTGCGTGCTGCCGCCCGCCTGGAGGAAGAACGGAGGATCCGTTGTCGCGCCATTCTGGAAGCGAACGCTGTAGTCCGTGGAGAGGCGAAGGCCGAGCGCACGCAGCTGGAACGTGTACGTCGCCGTCGTGTTCTCGCCGACGGGCACATCTCCAAGGCTGATTGCATCGGGGGGCTGAGCCTGAGCACCTGCGAGCAGCGCGCAGACGGCAATCGTCGCTAGCACCACTAGACATACGCGAAGGTTGCGGATCGGCATGATTCATTCCTCCTTTGACCGTTCAAGCGATCGCGTGGCACGCGATGAAGTAGTTCATCGTGAACCCTACGTCAGTTCATCGCAAGATGTCAATTGCAGAACCGATAAGTCATTCGGTTGGCCGATCCATGAGACGTCGACCCTCGCTCTCACGCTTCGGGGGGCTTCCGTTGATGGGCCGCGCGTGTACAGGCATGTCCCGCGACTTGGAGGACGGCGGGAGTCAAGAACGAAGATCTGAGCCCTTCTTGTGCGGCCGTTGCCGCCGCATCGGACGACGGCCAGATGGCCGATCTGGAGCGTGGGATTGCCCGGCTCCGGCTAGAACGCGAGGTCGACGCCGACGAGAAGGTCGATCAAGCCTTCCGCTTCCGTCAGCCGTAGACCTCCGCGAAGCGTGAGGCGCTCCGACAGCCCAACGGCGCCGTCGATGTCGAACTCGGCGATGTTGAAGATCCAGGAACTCGGATCGTCCCCGAGATCGTCAAACCAGACGAAGATCGATCCGGACGATCGTCCGCCGCAGCACCCGGACTCGTTGACGAGGATCCCGATGAACTCGTCGTAGTGCGAGTTCGGCCAGGCGCACCGCCGGTATCCCGGAGGAGTGGTCGAGAACCCATAGAGCGGATGGGACGTTGCGATGAGGTTCCCGCGCGTGTCGAAGACGTCCAGGCGGAATTCCCCGAAGTAGCTGCCCGCGCGAAGCGTCACGTTCCCGAACACGAATTCTGCGTGCAGGCCGTAGAGGGAGAAGCCTTTGAGGGCAGGCGCGTCGTAGCCGAAGAACGCGTCGTCGAACAGGGTGGTGAACAGGGGCGTGACGCAGCCGACCTCCTCGACGCGCAGGCTGAGCCAACCGTCCACACTCTTGCCGGCCGGTGTGAACGTCACGGTCGGTTCGATGACCAGCCAGGAAAGCCCCAGTGCGTCGTCGAGCCGCGCCGTGAACGCCGCCGAGAAGGACGGCGTCTGGTTGGAGAACAGGTCGAGGGTGACGTCGATCGCGACGTCGATGCAGCCGATGCGGTGCGTGGCGATGACGTTGACCCACTCGAACGCTGATTCCGGGCAAGTCTGAAGGACCTGAGGGACGTAGAACGAGAACCCGGCGTTGTCGCCGCAGCTCGCGAGGCGGAACGGGTTCCAGCTTCCCATCTCCCCTTCCGGGAACAGCCAGCCGTCGCCGAGGGTCTCCGCGCGCAGCTTGGTCGCGTAGCTCATCCAGCTGCCCGTGGTGTTGTAGATCCAGAGCCGAGACTGGTCGGTCGCGTTGAACCCGGCCTCGAACGACAACGTGGAGTCCCCCAGCCATCCCATCGCGCCGAACGTCGCTCCCACCCCCGTTGCGTAGAAGTTGCCCAATCCCAGGCCCGACATCGAAAGACCGGTGTAGGGGTTGATGAGGTAGCCGATGTGGCTGTCGCAGAACGCCATCCCGAACAGCTCCAGCCCGCCGAGATCGATCCACCCGCCGACAACCCCGGACCGAAACGTTGCCGTCCCGCCGTCAAACCAGCCGTTCGCCGCGAAGCCGAATGGCCCGAAGCGGCCGTGCGCATCTGTGAGGAGGGCGATGTCCGACGGTCCGGACCACCAGTCAGGGTGCGTAGTCTCAAGCCCGATGTAGACGGGGCCGAGGACCGGTGTCAGACCGAACGTGACCGAGCCGATCGTGTAGTCGAGATCGAGAGTGCCCGTTGGCCCGCGGACATCCGTGGTCGATGTCGGGGTCTGTGACGGGTTCAGCACGAACGTTCCGCGCACGACGCCCGAAAGCTCGCCTGCTGCGACGACGCCGCTGATCCCGGCGACCGCGGAAAGCACGAGACAGACAATCACGCCACGCAGCCAGGATCTCACCGCGACTCCACCCCCCAGACTCGCGACGGAGCCGATTCGCCGCCACACGGCGGCTTTTCCGAGCCGCCCGTCCTCTTCTGAGCAGGCTAGCAGGAGTTCATAGCGGTGTCAAACCCCGTTCTGATGAAACGTTCGCAGTATCGACCACCGCGATCGGCGAGAAAGCGAGACGATCAATGGACCGGGAGACAGACCACAACCTGGAAGAAGACAGATGGCGTGTGATCCTCGGAGTCGAGACGTGCCTCCCAAGCGCCACGCGGATGCAGGGCAGTGGGAATCGGGGCACGGGCCGACGACGGGCTCCAGTGAGTTGGGTGTCGTGTCCCCGGAACTCGGACCCCGGAAGCGTGCTAGACGAGGTGCTCCTTCCCCAGGAGGCGGCGGATCATTGAGAGTGCACCGGTGTGGTGGGCCTCGTGGGCGGCGGCCATGGCGAGGACGTGTCCCTTCGTCTCGAAACTCGGCTCATCGATGGCGAGGGGACCCTCGAAGTCCTCGACGCCGGCCGTCTCGAGGTAGGCCTTCAAGTCGGCCAGTCGCGTGTCAAGGACGGTGCGGATCTCTTCGACCGACGGATACTCCGATGGGTCTCGCTGGTCGTCTTCACGCACGGGCACTTCGACCACATCGGTGCGGCATCCGAACTCAAGGAGGCGACGGGCGCGAAGCTGGCGATACACGAGAAGGATGCTCCGTTGCTCGAAGGCGCACAAACCCCGTTCCCGCCCGGCATCACACCGTGGGGCCGCTTCCTCAGCAGGCTCTACACGCCATTCATGCCTCTCGTGCGATTTCCGCCGGCGACGGTCGATCTCGTGCTGGGAGATGACGGTCTGTCGCTCCGCGACTACGGGATCCCCGGCCGGGTGATCCACACCCCCGGCCACACGGCAGGATCGATCAGCGTCCTCCTCGAGACGGGGGAGGCGTTCGTCGGCGATCTGGCGATGAGCAAGCTTCCGCTGCGGCGGTCTCCGGGCCTCCCCGTCCTCGCAGAGGATCGGGATGCGATCGTCAGAAGCTGGAGGCTTCTGCTCGATGCCGGAGCCACGACGGTCTACCTATCTCACGGCAGACCGTTCCCGGCCGAGGTCATCCAAGACGCGATCGGCGCCTAGCCCCCGATCCAGTTCAGCGAGGAAGCAGCGTGCTGCTTCTTCCGAGCCGTACCCCCGCCGTAGCCCCCTACTCCCCCGCCCCACGGAGTTCAAGTCCCTATCAGGAACTCCCTCTGGCACTTCATCGAGCCGGCTAGCGAACGAGGAAGACGAACCGGCAGGTGCAGCTATCCAGCCCGCAGTCAGTCGTGAGGACGTCGAAGCTGACGCCGTTGTCGTTGGAGAATCTCAGTCCTCCTTCCGTGGCCGCGTAGATGTGTCGATCGTGCACAGCGACGCCGAGAACGGCTGCTGCTGAGGTTAGACCAAGGCTTGGGTATGTGAACGTGGCTCCGCAGTCGCGCGAGATGTTCAGACTGCTATAGGTGCCCACGACGATGCGGCTGCCCTGAGCGGCGACAGCGATCGCGGAGTTCATGCCGCTTCCGATTGCCGCACGATTCACGAAGGCGAGGTTCGGGAAGGTGCAGGAAACGTCATAGGCAATGCTGAGTCCCCCCGGGCGCGTCGCAACGTAGAGGATGTCGCGGTCGGTGTCGTAGTGGAGCCCGTTGACCTCGTCCGCTGCGAGACCGTCGGCTTTCGTGTAAGTCACAATGGTGGCCCCACCATCGTCAGAGATGCTCAGCCCGCCATGGGTGCCCACGAAGAGCATCCCGTTGCCGACGCGGACGTCATAGGTTCTGGTAGTCCCCAATTCGTGTGACGCTGTGAGCGTCGTGAACGTGGCCCCCCCGTCTGACGAAATGCAGAGACCGCCAAGCGTTGCGGCGTAGATGGTTCCATCATCCACCACGACGTCACGGATGTGGAGGGTCTCATCGTCGTTCGGGTCTGGCGCAAGAAGCTGGAACGTCCTTACTCCAGACGTCTCGTTCGAGATGCACAGCCCATTCCACGTTCCGATGTACCAGTCAGTTCCGTCGACGTAGACGGCCGTGACATTGGAGTTGCCGGGGTCGTATCGTGTGAAGGTCTGTCCCCAATCCTCCGATACGCACAGGCCGTTCACGGTCGCGACGTAGATGCCCTGGGGAGGGTCGCCTGGTAGCATCACGATCGGTTCTGTCGTGATCTGGGCGCCGATGCCGAGGATGGATGCCACCAGAACCAAGGCAACAAGAGCCAGCCATCTCAGATAGAGTAGTCTTCCGCGCATGCTAGTCCTCCTTCGTCCCCGATGTCCCTCTCACGGGAGGGATGTGAGTGCATGGAGTATACACAGAAGCACGCAGACTGGGAATACAGAGGTCACATTCACTCATTGCGCCAAAGGGAGCATGCTGAAGGACTGTCTGGGGGCGCGGCAGTGGCTCTCCTGGGAGAGTGAAGGCTCTTGCGAGGAACTGCCGCGCAAGCTGCGAAGTGGCTTCCGCCCGGGCGATGCGCCCCGCGACGAGTTCCGACAATAGGGTCAGGTCTTGCAATACCGCATCCGGCAGTCACGCGTCCAAGGACTCCTGCTTGTGGAGTCGCCGACTGACCGTTGAGTAGTGCACGCCGAGGAAGTTCGAGATCTCTCGGAGCGTGTATCCAAACTCGCGATAGGCGGAGGCAATCGCGGGCCCTTGGGGAGCAGATGCGAAGACGTCAAGAAGGGATGGCCGATTGACCAGCCGCTGCTCGCGCGGAATCTCGCGAGACGCGCTGCCACCTTCGGGAACGTGCTGATCGATGAACTCATCGCTGCCTAGGTAGATCTGGCCGCGAAGAGCCTCCCACATCGTCAGACCTCGTCCCTCGGACACAAACCTGCGATAGGCACGTTGCGCCTTGGCTGGGGATGCGTCGAATTGAGAGAGAATCCACTCGGTACTCAGAAACGGTTCGGGCGATTCAATGCCTGCTGTGGCCCTGTAGCTACTCCATCGCCAGTCCTTGCAGGAGCGAACCATCTTCGCTCTCACTGGATTGAGGACGACGTAGCGAGACAACTCAAGCAAGTGAGCATCCCTCTCAACAAGGATCGCTTTGTAGCGTCCCTGGAACACGTGCCCAGATCGTGCATGCCGTCGGTTCAATGCTTGCGTATAGACACCATTCAGATGACGCATGCCACGAGCGAGAGTGGGATCCACTGTTTCGAGCAGCAAATGGTAGTGGTTGCCCATCAGGCAGTAGCCGTGACAGTGCCAATTGAAGCGGTCGATTGCCTGCGCAAGGACCTCAAGGAACCCTATCCGATCGCCGTCATCGAAGAAGATCTCCTGGCGGGCGTTCCCACGCGAAGTGATGTGGTACACGGCTCCCGGGTACTCGATACGCAATGGTCGCACCATGGCGTCAGCCTAGCGGCTCGTGTGCGTGATTGCAAGACCCGACCCCGACCTCTCCAAGACCCGACCCCGACCTCTCCCTTCCTTCTTCAGGAGGAGGGAAGTCTTCCCACGCTCCGAAGGCACACACGAACTGGCAGACCGCTCGGAGGCAAGTCATTCCTGGAACACCTCGAACGCCTCACAGGGCGCCGCCTCCTTCCAAGGAAGCCAGGCCCGAAGCCTTCAAGATAGGTATTGTGTCCCTCGAACTCCCTAGTTCGCCAGAGCTTCGGCACCAGTGTCTCGCTTGGACCAAGCGATTCCATGGACATCATAGGAGCCCAGGGCGCCGACAACGTCTGCAGGAACAGGGTTCTCCTGGTCATTCAGAAAGGCATAGGCCTCCGACCCTGCTCCGCGAGCCTCTCGTGTGTCAGTGAGAGCGAACAGGTACGAGCCGATGTTCTGGCGGTTCGGCGTGCTGATTGCTTGGACGATTCGCTCGGGCCGAGAGCTGGATGCTGGGATGAGGAAGTTGACTGCGTGATCGAATCCGCTCTTGCCAGTCAGCTTCACGTTCTCGTTGAATCGAATCTCGCTACTTTGCAGGAACAATCGGACATCTTCAAGAAAGAACGAGCGAACGTGTGATTGCGCAGTTATGAACATGTCATTGACTGCGAGTATCGCCTGTATTAGAGAGTGGAGCTTGTTGGGGATTGCTTCGCGTGCTGCTTCGACTTCGAGCTCACTTCGACTACGTTTCACGCCGAGCCCTCGAAGGATAATCCCAAGCTCCTCCGTGCGTCTTGGCGTGTTCATGTCCACTCCGGATTGAGCGAGATCGGAGAGAGTGTGACCGTCGTCGGTAATGAAGAGCTGGTCCCCTCGCCGCTCGACGTAGACTATGAGATGATCGTTGTGACGGTCAACGAAGGGCGTGATGACTTCGCATACGCCGTTCACTTCTTCAGCTTGGAATCCACCCTTCAGCCAGTCTGCGTACTGCTTGGCCAGCTGGTGACACTCGAAGCGACTCATGCCAGAGCCTCCTGAATCGGCGGTGGGCTGTGAATCCTGCAGTATCGCATGAACCACTCAAGCACGGCTGGGGAGTCCGAGTGATTGACGTCGGCGTAGTCAACCAGCGGGTATGCCCATTTGTCGGCGAATCCCTCTTTGTAGACGTGGATGTGATCTCGGCCAACAAGCGTTCCGTCTGGATTCCTGTGCGTCGGGCCATTGACGTCCAGACGAGCTAGGACAACGACTCGCCTTCCCCGGGTTTGATACTTCACCTTGAGCCGCCCTCGCTTCCCAACAGCGATATCAAGAAGGAACTCCTCGTGTGACGAGAGCCCCTTCAGTGGTCTAGCGTAGTCCGCGCCCGGGTGCAGTTCAATGACATCGCGGGTGACGAATTCCTTCGCCTCTGCCAAGAGATCGTCCGCGAGCTGCTGGGACAACATGATGCCGTATTCTACTGCAATACCCGTAGTTGGTGCTGAACTCAGTTCGCAAAGAGGGCGGACACCGGATGGCGCCCGCCCGCGTACTTCGCAGTTCTCGCCGGACTCCTGATTGCCACCAGGTGTGACTGACGAAGGTGGATCAGACGGTCGAGTGCTGTGCCAACCGAGAGAAAGGGGCGCCGTTGGGCGCCCCTTTCTCTGAACTGACGGCCGGAAGCCGTCAGTCGACGATCAGATTCTCCGTAAACCGGTCTGGACTGGCGAGGAGGTACTCCTCGCTCGTCGCGAGGGCGTTGACCGGGCAGACGTCGACGCACTGCGCGCAGAAGGTGCAGCGGGCGACGTACATTCGGATCTTCTTCTTCTCTTCGCCTTCCGGCGTGTAGAGCTCGATCACGCGGGCCGGGCAGACGGTCTCGCAGAGGCCGCAGCCGATGCACTTCTCTCGGTCGTAGACGATCTTCCCGCGAAGGTCCTCCGGCACGGGGATCGGCGGGTGGATCTGCGCCTTCCCCGCGGCGACCTTCTTCAGGACCGCGGTGACCGAGGGCGGCATGTACTTGACCGGGAACGGGTTCGTCGCCGGCTTGGAGAACAGCTGCTTCATCAGCGTTCCGAGGATCATGGTTCCCTCCTAGACGAACCGGTCGAAGGTCAACAGCAAGAGCCCGAGAAGGCTCACCCCGGTGACCGGAAGCCAGAACAAGCGCGTCGCTTGCCCGATCTTGAGACGGGCGAAGCCGACGCGCACCGTGATGACGGCGACGAAGATCACGGCGAACACCTTGACGAGGTAGAACAGGACGTCAATGAGTCCGCCCCAGAAGCCGGCGACGCCGAAGACGTTCGCCAGCCCGTACGGGATGAACAGGGCGACGGCGAGCGACGCCATCACCACCATCTTCACCGCGTCGGCGAGGTAGAACATCGCCAGGTTCCGCCCCGAGTACTCGGCGAGGAGCCCGCCGGCGATTTCCGTCTCCGCCTCCGGGATGTCGAACGGGATCTTGGCGAGCTCGCCGGGCATCACGACCAGGAGCGCCCCGAACAGGAGCAGCAGGCCGATGAATCCGAGCGGGCCGACGAGGCCCCACAGCGGATTGACGGCGAGGACCGACAGCGAGAAGACGTTGGCGCCGGGGAGGACGGCCGACAGACGCCAGGCGAGGGAGACGAGGGTGACCGCGAGCGGGAACTCGTAGGCCATCATCATCACCATCTCGCGCTGCGCGCCGACGGTCGCGTACGGGCTCCCGGCGGCGAATCCGCCGACGACCATCGCCAGCGACGGCACGGCGAGCAGGTACAGGATCAGGATCAGATCGCCGAACCCGCCGAGGAGCGGCGCCTGTCCCCCGAGCGGGACGTAGAACAGAAGCGTCGCTGACGCCACGAGGGCGATGACCGGCATCAGGTTGTACAGCCAGCCGACGGCGTGCTCGGGGACGATGTTCTCCTTGATCATCAGCTTGACGACGTCGAAGAACGGCTGCCGCAACGGAGGGCCGATCCGCCCCTGCATCTGGGCGGCGAGCTTGCGGTCAAACCCCTTGTAGACCATACCGAGGAGCACGGATCCGAACAGGATCACGATCCCCTGCCAGACTGCGTTCGCGATCGTTACGGTCATCCGCACACCCTCCTTGTCTTCTCCCGAGAGAGTCGGACGAGTTCCTCCTTGACGCGGACCGACTCGGTCCCGGCTTCATCGACGAGATGGACGCGATCCATGCAGCACATGCACGGATCGATCGACGCGGCGATGATCGGGATGTCGGCGACCTCGTCGCCGAGGAACTTCGGAACCCACGGCATGAGGTTGTTGTACGTGGGAGCGCGAACCTTCCAGACGGCCATTTCGTCCTGTCCTTCGACGAGTCGGACGTAGTGGAAGACTTCGCCCCGCGGCGCCTCGTGTCGCCCGATCCCTTCGCCTTCCGCCTTCTTCACCGCGGCGAGGAGGGCGGGGACCTTCGGGATCGACGTCAGCTCTCCCTCGGGCATGTTCTCGAGGCAGAACTCGATGATCTCGATCGACTGCGCGACTTCGAGGAGCCGGACGATGATGTTGTCGTAGACGTCGCCGATCGGCTCGGTTCCGAAGTCCTCCGGCGTGATTGCGTGGAGGTCCATGTCGGCGTAGGCCAGGTACGGCATGTCGACGCGGACGTCCTTCTTGACGCCGGACGCGCGTGTGGTCGGCCCGACGGCGCAGAGCTCGACCGCTTGGTCGTAGGTCATCACGCCGACGTTCCGCGTCCGCATCCGGACCGACTTGTCGTGCAGGTACGCGTCGATCATCTGCTGGAGCAGGTCCTTGTAGTACTCGAGGGCCTGGTAGGCGAGCGGCGCCTTCTCCGCCGGGATGTCCCGCCGGACGCCGCCGAAGATCGGGATCGCGTAGTCGACCCGGTTCCCGGTCAGCTGCTCGAGGAGGTCCATGCACTTCTCGCGGACGTTCCACGTGAGGTGCAGGAGCGTGTCGAACCCGAGCTCGTGCGCGCCGACACCGGCCCACAGGAGGTGCGAGTGGATCCGCTCCAGCTCGCCGATGATCGTGCGGATGTACTGCGCGCGCGGTGGGACCTCGATCCCAGCCGCATTCTCGACCGCCTGCGTGAACGCGAGCGGGTGAGAGATCGAGCAGATGCCGCAGATGCGCTCGGAGAGGTAGAGTGTCTGGATCACGTTTCGCCGCATCCCCATGTACTCGATGCCGCGGTGCGCGAATCCGGGCTTGATATCGACGCCGACGATCTGCTCGCCGGAGAGGTCGAACGTGAACCGGATCGGCTCTTTCAGGGCCGGATGCGTCGGCCCGATCGGGACGGTGTAGCAGGTCTGCTCCCCGCCGCCGATCTCGAGGTGAATCGATCGGTTATTCATTGCGTTCCTCCCACTTCACCAACCGCTTGACGCTTCCGTTGGTCTCTTCCTGAAGATCGTGGCGCCAGGGATGGATCGTCATGTCCTCGGGGAGGAACAGGTTCCTCTTGTCCGGGATGCCGTCGACCTCGATCCCGAAGAACTCCCGCTTCTCCCGCTCCGACGTCTGCGCGCCGGGGAGGAGGTCGGTGATCGTTGGGATGTGGAGGTCGCTCTTCGGCACAACGGTGCGGATCGTGAACGTCACCTCGCCGTACCGCTCGCCCCATCCGGCCGAGAAGTGGTAGTTGAGGGCGATGCCGTCGCCGAGGTCGTCGCCCGAGATCACCGACAGGTGCGGGTCGAACTCGGCGCAGAGGTGCTCGACCGCGGCGCGGAAGTCGGCGCGATCGACGACGATCCACAGATCGTAGACCGACTGCGGGTCGACGTTGCCGACCTGCCGTTCGATCGTGCGCTCGTCGAGCAGCTTGCCCCCGAGGGCCGTGCGGAAGGAACCGAGGATGGTTTCAGGCTTCATCAGCTCACCCCCGCTTTCTCCAGCGTCTCCAGCTTGGCGACCGCTTTCACGACGCCGTCGATGATCGCCTCCGGCCGCGACGGGCATCCCGGGACGTAGACGTCGACCGGGATGATCTCGTCGACCGGACCGACCGTGTTGTACGACTCGTAGAAGACGCCGCCGGTGCAGCCGCAGCCGCCGACGACGACGACCGCCTTCGGATCCGGCGTCTGATCGTAGACCCGCTTCAGCCGCGAGGCCATCGGTCGCGTGACCGGGCCGGTCACCAGGAGGACGTCCGCGTGTCGCGGAGTCCCGGTGAGCATGATCCCGAATCGCTCGACGTCATAGCGCGGCGTGAGGGCGGCGACGATCTCGATGTCGCATCCGTTGCAGGACCCGGTGGCGATGTGGAACACCCACAGGGCCCGTTTGAATGATCGAGGTAGTGCCATACGTCTCACCCAATCCAGAAGAGAATCACGAACACGAGCCCGAGGGCGCCGATGAACCACGCGACGTAGTCGTTCAGGATCCCCGTGTGCCACGCGCGAACGCGTTCGTAGTACTCGGCCAAGCCGTGCACCATGCCCCAGTAGAGGTTCTCGCCGCGAACGTGCAGCGCCTCCGCCGTCTCGGGCTCCGCGTTACCGGAGAGAAACGGCTGGGTCTGGTCGGTGCCGCGCTTGTAGTCCTTGCGACCGCGCGAACGGACGAAGAACCCGATGACGAGAACGCCCAGGAAGAGGAGCGTCCAGGCGATCGGATTCCACGCACCGAAGCCGGAACTGATTCCGCCCATCGCTATCCACCTCCCAGAACGGCACCGATGTACGCGTCACGCCCGTACCAGAGTGCCTTGGCCGCCGGCGTGACGATCGTGTCGACGAAGAAGCCGGGGAACAGGCCGAACGCGATCACGACGAGCGCGAGGACGGCCATCGGGACGAGCATCCCGAGCGGCGCCTCCTCGGCGTCGACCGCGAGGCCGACCTTCGGACCGAGGAACGCGCCCTGGAACGCCTTCACGAAGACCGCCAACAGCATGATGCTCGACAGGATCGCGATGACTGACAGGAACGGGCTCAGCTTGAACGATGCCTCGTAGATCAGGAACTTCGAGGCGAACCCGTTGAACGGCGGGATCCCGGCGAGCGCGAACGCGCCGATGATGAAGAAGACGGTCGTCCACTTCATCCGGTGCGCCAGGCCGCCCATCTTGTTCAGGTCGCGTGTGCCGCTGGCGCGGATCACGGCGCCCGAGGTCAAGAACAGGAGCCCGATGCAGGCGGCGTCGTTCAGCATGTGGAAGATGCCTCCCTGCATCGCGACGAACCCGTAGTCGAGTGCGGTTGCCTTGTCGGCGAGGGCCGCGCCCCCGACGACGAGCGACGCCCGTCGGACGAGTCCGACGCCGACGCCGAGCAGCATGTACCCGATCTGCGAGACCGCACCGTAGGCGATCAGCCGCTTGAGGTCGTTCTGAACGAGCGCCATCGTGACGCCGACGAAGATCGTCAGCACCGCGAGGACGATCAGGATCCAGCCGTTGGTGGCGATCGACGCGCCGATACCGAACAGCGTGAACAGGACACGGAAGACGGCGTAGAGGCTCGCCTGACTGTTGGCGACGAGAATCGCCGACGTCGGGGCGGGGGCCTCGCCGTACGCGTCCGGCGCCCACATGTGCATCGGGACCGCGCCCGCCTTCATCGCGAGACCGGTCAGAAGCAGCCCGAGGGCGATCTTGTCGACGACGGTCACCCCGAGGGTGCCGATCTGCGAGGCGATGAACGCCATGTTCAGCGCGCCGTGCTGCCCGTAGAGGAGGGCGACGGCGAGGAGAACGAACAGCCCGGACAGGGTGTAGAGCGTCATCACCTTGAATCCGGCTTCCTGCGACTTCTTGAGCCAGACGCGGAAGCCGATCAGCCCGCAGGCCGCGATCGACGTGATCTCGAGGAAGACGAAGAAGTTGAACATGTCGCCGGTCAG
>Ga0180429_10001680_pt1 | contig 18623 bp, 17 predicted proteins | sample SS_ome_FD_132428 | JGI IMG/M metagenome (GOLD analysis project Ga0180429, IMG submission 132428) | Hypersaline lake sediment archaeal communities from the Salton Sea, California, USA - SS_1_S_1 metaG | ecosystem: Environmental > Aquatic > Non-marine Saline and Alkaline > Hypersaline > Sediment ...
GCCTTCGCCCGCTACGCGGCCTTCGTGGCCGGACATTTCCAAGGCCGGGTGGGCCGCTACGAGGTGTGGAACGAATGGGAGGGGCATGCGGGAGGAGCGGAAGGGGGGACTCTGGACGAATACGTCGCCCTGGCGAAGGAAGTTTGCAAGGAGGTGGAAGCGACCGTTCCGGAAGCGGAAATTCTGGTGGGCGGATTCTCTTCCCGAGCGGTGAAAGACGGGTGGATCGAGGAGCTGGTGAGGCGAGGCATGCTGGACCATGCCGACGGCCTTTCCCTGCACTCCTACAATTATTGGGAGAAGGAGCGAAAGCCCGAGGACTGGGCGGAATGGATGGCTTCCTTGGCGTCGGAGCTTCGAGAAGCCAACGGGGGCGAGCCGGTGCCGCTGTACGTCACGGAAATGGGCTGGCCGTCCCATCGGGGCCCTCAAGGGGTGAGCCCGGAGCAACAAGCCCGATACTTGGCCAGGCTTTTTTTGCTGGCCCGCACGGTCCCCGGCCTTCAAGGGCTTTGGTGGTACGATTTTCAAAACGACGGCTGGAACGAAGACTACAGGGAGGAGAATTTCGGAGTGGTCTTTCACGATCTGGCCCCCAAGCCCGCCTATTTCGCCCTTCGGGCGATCGCTCGCGCAGTGGCGCGGGCCCGGTTTCTCGGACGCATCCCCAGCGGGGAGGAAAGCTTCTGGGGGCTGCGCTTCGGGGATGAAGACGGCGAAGAGGCTTGGGCTTTGTGGTGCAGCGAAGAGGATTGCCTTTGCCGGGTGGTTTTGGAAAGCGAAGCGGCCCCGCCCCTTGAAATCGGGGAAACGGGGTGGGAAACGGTTCCCGTGGAATGGCGCGAGGACGGAGAGGAAAGCCTGCCCCGATTTTCCGTCACCGTGGGGGAAATGCCCTGGATCGTCAAGGGAGACCTGAGCCGCGTGACCATCTTGTCCGACGTGAATCCGTGATCTTCGGGGCCCCGCTCATGAAGATCGCCGTCGTGCACGAGTGGCTCGCCCTCTACGCGGGCTCGGAGCGCGTGCTCGAGCAGATTCTTCTGTGCTACCCGCAAGCCGATCTGTTCGCGGTGGCCGATTTCCTCCCCGACGAGGACCGGGGCTTTCTTCGCGGAAAAGTCCCGACGACGACGTTCGTTCAACATTTGCCTTGGGCGCCCAAGCGTTACAGGGCCTACATGCCCCTCATGCCCCTTGCCGTGGAGCAGCTCGACCTGTCCGCCTACGATGTGGTGATCTCCAGCTCCCACGCCGTCGCCAAAGGGATCCTGACGGGCCCCGAGCAATTCCACGTCTCCTACGTGCATTCCCCCATGCGTTACGCTTGGGACCTCCAGCACCAGTATCTGCGGGCGTCGGGTCTCGAGCGCGGCCCCAAGAGCTGGCTGGCGCGCTGGATGCTGCACAGGCTTCGCATCTGGGACGCCCGCACGGCCAACGGGGTGGACGAATTCGTCGCCAATTCGGCGTTCGTCGCCCGGCGCATCTGGAAAACGTACCGGAGGAAGTCCCGGGTCGTTCATCCCCCCGTGGACGTGAACCGGTTCTCCATGCGCGAAGAAAAGGAGGATTTCTACCTGGCTGCCTCCCGGATGGCCCCCTACAAGCGCATGGACCTGGTCGTGGAGGCGTTCGGGGCCATGCCGGACAAGCGCCTCGTGGTCATGGGGGACGGTCCCGAAATGGCCAAGGTGAGAGGAAAGGCCGGCGGGAACGTCGAGATTCTGGGGCACCGACCCTCCGACGAGCTGAAGCGGGCCATGCAACGCGCCAAGGCTTTCGTGTTCGCCGCCGAAGAGGATTTCGGAATCGCTCCCGTGGAGGCCCAGGCCTGCGGGACGCCCGTGATCGCCTACGGGAGGGGCGGGGTCGCGGAAACCGTGCGGGGACTGGGCTCCGGCGACGCCCCCACGGGGGTCTTTTTCTCCAAGCAGGATGTGCCATCCATCGTCGAAGCCGTGGAGAAATTCGAGAGCAACCGCCACAGGCTCTCACCGACGCTCTGCCGACAAAACGCTCTGAGGTTTTCCGAAGAACGGTTCCGCAAGGAGCTCCGGTCCCTGATCGAGGGGTCTTGGGAGCTTTGGAAATCGAGCCGAATCCCAACTTTTCCTTGACAACGCGGGGAGCACTCCTCTATACAAAAGAGCTTTGAATTGGCACACGGGACTCTCGACACAACGGAGAAGGACGGATGAAAACGCTCAGCAAGAAATTCGATGCCGACGCACGCAAGTGGGTGGTCGTGGACGCCGAGGGGCAGGTGCTGGGACGCCTCGCCAGCCAGATCGCCGTGCGCCTTCGGGGAAAGCACCTGCCCAGCTTCACCCCCCACGTGGACACGGGCGATTTCGTCGTGGTGATCAACGCCGAAAAGGTCCGCCTCACGGGCAGGAAGTGGGACCAGAAAAACTACTATCGCCACAGCGGATACATGGGCGGATTGAAAGCCACGCCGGCCAAGAAGCTCAACCAGGAGCACCCCGACCGGATCATCACCTTCGCCGTGCGAGGCATGCTTCCCAAAAACCGCCTGGGCCGCAAGCTGATCAAGAAGCTCAAGGTGTACGCGGGCCCCGACCATCCCCACGAGGCCCAGCAGCCCGAGAAGCTGGCCCTGTGATGGAGGCGGATTTCGCCATTGGAGACCTTCAAGGCGGCCGGAAGCCGCTTCCACCTTTCAGGAGAGATAAAGCGCAATGCAGGAGCAACGTTATTCCGCCACGGGAAAGCGCAAGTCTTCGGTGGCCCGGGTGTGGCTGCAGCCGGGAACGGGCCGCATCGTCATCAACAAGAAGCCCATCGACGAATACGTCGACAGGGAAACCCACAAGATGCTCATCGCCCAGCCGTTGATGCTCACGGGCACCCACGGCAAGCTGGACATCATGGTCAACGTCAAGGGCGGCGGCACGTCGGGACAGGCCGGGGCCATCAAGCACGGCATTTCCAAGGCCCTTCTGGACTACAATCCGGAATTCCGGCAGGTGCTCAAGCGCGCGGGCTTCCTCACCCGCGACTCCCGCGTCAAGGAGCGCAAGAAGTACGGACAGCCCGGAGCCCGCGCCCGCTACCAGTACTCCAAGCGCTGACGGCGGCGCCTTGCCGTTGTTTCGGACGGGGAGCATCGTCGAAATTTTAAATACCCGACCATGATTTTCCGAACTTTCCGTCTTTGGAAAAATCCCCCTGAACCCCCCTTTGCGAAAGGGGGACTTCGCGGAAAATGCTTGGTCAAGTCAAGTGGCGGCTTGGCGAAAGGCCCGTGCGAGGGCGCTTCAGCGCCCTTTTCCATTGGCAAGCGCGTGGCGCGAGCTATCCCGGGAGCGAGGGCATCCTGCCCTCGATGATGCGGGCGCGTGGCGCGAGCTTGTCGGCGCCCGTCCAGCCAGGGACCGGAAACCCAATTCGGGGAGTCGTCTGAAAAATGGTGCGAACGGCCATTGCCGGGGCTTCGGGCTACACGGGCTTCGAGCTGATCCGCCTGCTGGCGCAGCATCCGGAAGCCGAGCTGACCGCCGTCGCTTCCAGATCGCGGGCGGGAGAGCGGTTGGACAGCGTCTATCCGGCCCTGGGGGGCCATTGCGACCTCGTCTTCCAGGCCCCGGACCCCGACGCCCTGACTTCCCGGGCGGACGTGGTCTTCACCGCCCTTCCCCACCAGGCCGCCATGGATTTGGTCCCCCTTCTTCTGGAGCGCGGGGTGAAAGTGGTGGATCTGAGCGCCGACTACCGGTTCCGGGACGCCGAGGCTTACGAAGCCTGGTACCAGCCCCACAAAACCCCGGAGCTGCTGGCCGAGGCCGTTTACGGGCTGCCCGAGCTGCACCGCGAAGCCATCCGCAAGGCCCGCCTGACGGGCAACCCCGGCTGCTACACCACCAGCGTCATTCTGGCGGCGGCCCCCCTCGTGGCCCGGGGGCTGGCGGACCCGGGATCCGTCATCGCCGACGCCAAGTCCGGAGTGTCCGGAGCGGGCCGGGGACTTTCCCTGACCACCCATTTCTGCGAGGTCAACGAAGGGTTCAAAGCCTACAAGGTGGCCTCCCATCGCCACACGCCCGAGATCGAGCAGGAATTGAGCCTCCTGGCGGGAGAGCCGCTGCGCATCGTCTTCACGCCCCATCTGGTGCCCATGAGCCGCGGGATTCTCAGCACCGTGTACGCCTCCCTGAAGGAAGGCGTGGAGGAAGGGGCCGTGGACGACGCCTTCCGCTCCTTTTACGAAGACGCCCCCTTCGTGCGCCTGCGCGGGGCCGACGTTCCCGGGACCCTGCAAGTGAGGGGCTCCAACTACTGCGACATCGGATGGAAGGTGGATCCGAGGACCCGGCGCGTCATCGTGGTCTCCACGCTGGACAACCTGACCCGGGGGGCCTCGGGACAGGCCGTGTGCAACATGAACCTCATGAGCGGCTTGCCGGAAGCTTCGGGGCTTCTTTTCCCTCCGTGGCAGCCGTGATCTTCCGTTCGGGATGGACCCTCAAGCCAAGCGCAATTTCAAGCTCGTCCTGGAATACGACGGGGGCGGCTACCACGGGTGGCAACGGCAGCAGGGATTTCTCACCATCCAGGAAGTGCTGGAATCCCGGCTGGAGATCATGCTTGGGGATTCCGTACGGGTCCGGGGATCGGGACGCACGGACGCGGGGGTCCACGCCAAAGGGCAGACGGCCAATTTCTACGCGCGCACCCGGCTGAAGCCGGAAGAGATCCTGAGGGGCCTCAACAGTCTGCTTCCTCCCGACATCGCCGTTCTCGACTGTCGTCAAGTGGATCACTCCTTTCACGCTCGCTTCTCGGCCACCCGCAAGACCTACGAGTACGTCATCCTCAACCGGGCCGTGCCTTCGGCTTTGGAGCGACGCTACGCCTGGCACGTGCGTCCCCCCTTGGACGCCTCGGCCATGGAAAGCTGCCTGGAGCCGATTCGCGGGGAGCGCGACTTTTCCGCCTTCATGGCCTCGGGCTCGTCGGTGCGCTCCACGGTGCGCCGCATGTATCGAGCGGAATTGCACCGGCCGGACGCGGACCACGTGAAACTGGTGTTCGAAGCCAACGGCTTTCTGCGCCACATGGTGCGCAACCTCGTGGGGACCCTGGTGGACGCGGGAAAAGGCAAGCGGAATCGGGAGGGATTCGCGGCGGTTCTCGCCGGGGGAGACCGACGGTTGGCGGGCATGACCGCCCCGGCCCACGGATTGTATTTGTTGGAAGTGCGATACGACAAGGAGCATGAGCAACCCTCAGCAGGGAGCGATTCGAGATGAAACTGGCCCAGAGAGTGTCCCGCATCAAGCCTTCGGCGACCCTGACCATCAGCGCCAAGGCCACGGCCCTGAAGCAGCAGGGCGTCCAGGTGGTGAATTTCGGAGCCGGGGAGCCCGACTTCAACACCCCCCAGCACATCGCCCAGATGGCGATGCAGTCCATCCGGCAAGGGCACACGCGCTACACGGCGGTGGGAGGCACCGACGAGCTCAAAGACGCCATCCGGGAAACCATCGAAAAGGACTACGGCCTTTCCTACGGGCGGCAGAGCGTGCTGGTGTCCTGCGGCGGCAAGCACGCCCTCTACAACCTGTTCCTGTCGGTGCTGGACCCCGGGGACGAAGTGCTCGTTCCTTCGCCCTACTGGGTGTCCTATCCCGACATGGTGGAGCTGGCCGAAGGGGTTCCCGTGGTGGTCCCCTGCCCCGAGGAGGACGGCTTCAAGCTGCGTCCCGAGACCCTGGAGCGGGCCATCACTCCGAAAACCCGTCTGCTCGTCCTCAACAGCCCCTCCAACCCCACGGGAGTACACTACCGACCGGAGGAGCTGAAGGGGCTGGCCGAGGTGCTGGCGCGTCACGAGAACGTGCTCGTCGCTTCCGACGACATCTACTACCGCATCCTGTTCGACGGGCGGCGATGGGCCAACATCGCCATGGTGGACGAGGGTCTGCGCGAGCGCGTTTTCATCGTCAACGGGGTGAGCAAGACCTACTGCATGACGGGGTGGCGCATCGGATATCTCGTGGGCGACGAAGCCGTGGTGAAGGCCGCCACCAAGCTGCAGAGCCAGTCCACGAGCAATCCTTGCTCCATCGCCCAGCGGGCTTGCGTGGCGGCCCTCAAGGGCGACCAGACGATCGTGGAGAAGATGGTGGAGGCTTTCGAAGAGCGCTGCCGATACGTGCTGGGACGGCTGAAAAAGCTCGACGGGGTGACCTGTCCGCCGCCCGACGGGGCCTTCTATCTCTTTCCCAACTTCAGCGCCTGGTACGGCAAGCGGGCCGGGGATCGCGTCCTTGAAAATTCCATTCAATTGGCCGAATATTTCATGGAGGAGGCCCACGTGGCCCTGGTGCCCGGGGAGCCCTTCGGCGAAGACCGCTGCATCCGCATCTCCTGCGCCCTGTCCATGGAAGACCTCGAGGAGGGCCTGAACCGCATGGAGGAGGCCCTGGCCCGTTTGAGCTGACGGCCGACGATGGGGGATGGGCACCTGAACGGAAGGAACGTTCAGGCAAAATTCGAAGTCGAAACAAATTCAAAGGACGGATAGAATTTTCGAAGAGTTGAACGGTGAAATTCGAAATCGTCGGTAGAATCGAAAAAATCGAAATCATCGCTATCGACAAGAACATCCGCGAACTTGATCATCTGGAGAAAATGTACGGACGGGGTCGCTGGAGAAAGCTAAAAGGAAGAGCGCAAGTGAAACTTCCTAATGGCAATACCATGCATGTTGAGCTTCATTGGTACGAAGCTCACGGCATAGGTCGGAAAGACATAAAAATAAAATTTTATCTGGACTGAAAAATGGATACTTCTAACAAGCGTTTTGTTGTTTGCATTGACAATACAGACTATCGGGCATCTTTGATCCTCAAAAAGATATACGAGATCGTCCCTGATGAAATGGCGGCCAGAGATGAATTGATCAGAATCGTCGATGAAAGTGGAGAGGATTACCTCTATCACAAAAGCCATTTCGTTCCCGTCGATTTGCCGGCGGAAACAGAGCGGGTGCTGGTCGGCATTCATGACGCAAGGATGCCGCCAAGCGCTCGGGAAGGAGAGCCGTCTTGAAGGAGACCCGCCCGCCGGAAAACCCGGAGGATCCGCAAAGGGAGGAGGCCCGACCCTCCAAGGAAGACCTCAACACCTGGGCTTCCCTGTGCCACTTTTCCGCCTTGCTGGGCATCATCTGGTGGATGCCCGTGGGGCCCATCTGGCTCCCCTTCGGCCATCTTCTGGCCCCGGCGACGGTGTGGCTTCTCAAGCGGGGCCTTTCCCCCTCCATCAACGAAGCGGGCAAGGAATCCCTCAACTTCCAACTGTCCATGACGGCCTACGGCATCCTGTGCGCCGTTTTTCTGAGGTCCTGGATGCCGTTCCCCCTGGTGCATCTTTTCGTCCTCGCGGATTCGGTTCTGGCCGTCACGGCGGGGGTGCGGGCCAGCAACGGCCAATCCTACCGGTATCCTTTGACCCTTCTACGGGTGCTCCGCTGACGGGGGCCGAAAATCGATCTCCACCCGGGAGGCCGGCTCCCATCGCGCGCCGGGGACGCCCTTCATGAAATTCTCGAGGTCCTGGAAGCTTTCGGGCTCCCAACGGGTGAAGGCCTCGAGCTTTCCGGGGGCTTGGTCCAGGGAGGCGAAATCCATGTCCATGAGCACGACGGCCTCCCCGTCCCGGTGGGCCGCGTCGGTACGGACGATCTTCCCTTCCACTTCCACGGCCAGCCGGACCTTCATTCCCCGGAGCAGCGCCCTGGTTTGCTCCACCTGCATGGCCGTCTCCAAGTCCTCGGCGTCTTCGGGCTCGTCGGGCACGTCCCCCTGGGGATAGGCGTCGGAGCCACCCATGGAAGGCTCCGTCGCCTCGTCGGGCGCGTGGGGGGCGTGCTCGCCGGAGAGGGGCTTGTGGGGCAAGTCCACGAACAGCCGCACCGGATCGCCGGCAACGAGATGGAACAGCACCCATTGGTCCCCCTCCTCTCCCGCATCGTCTTCGGGGGCCCCTCCGGGGAGGCTGTCCATGGGATTCAGGTTGAGCTTCAAACGGTTGACGCCCTTGAAACGAAAAACGGCCCGGTATCCCTTCCCCCAATCCGTCTCCAGGGGCTCGGCGGAAGCCAGGGACACGCCGTCTCCCATGGCGGCGGCTTCGCGCCGCAGCTCGTCCTTGCGAAGCACCTCGAAGCCCTGCCGCACTTCCTCGCGGGGCGGGCGGACCCCCAGCCCTTCGGCCATTCTCTTCATGGACGTTTCGATGCGCTCGAGGAAATCCCGGCTCATGACGAAGGTTTTGCGCACGGTGCCGCTTCCGTCGGCGTTCACCCGCACGACGGTGTCCATCTGGATGCAGCCGGCCAGGAGAACCGGGACCGCCAGCGCGGCCGGAAGGACCTTGGAGATCTTCATGATCGCTCCTTTCCGCCGTTGAAAGGCTTCGGGGATGTTGTGCAACGGGCTTGTCGGGTTTATCATGGGCGAGCTTCTACCATGGAGCGGTCGCGATGGCAATGTCGGACGCGAGGACTGAAGATCGAGTCCGGCCCCTCGCCGCGCTCGATCGCGAGAGTTGGCTTGCGCCGTCGTGCCCGCGAAAGCGGGGATCGAGGATGTTCTCCCCGGGTCCCGGATCTTCGCCGCGCTTCGCCCGGAACGACGAGGCTTCCAGGCCCCCGCTAGCGAAACCGACGGAGCACGAGGAGAAAAAGGTTTCATGCTTCGGTTCATTGTACGGCGCTCCCTGACGGCCGTGCCCACGGTCTGGATCATCGTCACTCTGGCTTTCTTCATGATCCGCGTGGCCCCCGGCGGTCCCTTCGACGCAGAAAGGAACCTGCCCGACGAGATCGTCGAGAACCTCCGGAAAGCCTACCATCTGGACCGGCCGGTTTGGGAGCAGTATTTTCACTATTTGAAAGGAATCCTTCAAGGGGATTTCGGCCCGTCCTATCGCTACAAGGATTTCAGCGTCACGGAGCTGGTGCGCACGGGCTTTCCCGTCTCCCTGCGCCTGGGCTTGTGGGCCATGGGCCTGGCCGTGGTCCTGGGCACCGCCCTGGGCAGCGTCGCGGCCCTGCGCCAGAATCGAATGACGGACCATGCGGTCATGACCCTGGCCATGACGGGCATCACCATTCCCAACTTCGTCATGGCCCCGGTCCTGACGCTGGCTTTGGGGGTCTATCTGCACTGGCTGCCCGTGGGGGGGTGGGCGGGAGGCTCCCTGGAAAACATGGTCCTGCCCGTTACGGCCCTTTGCCTGCCTCAAGTGGCCGCCGTGGCGCGATTGGCTCGCGGGGGCATGGTCGAAGTGCTGCGAAGCGACTACATCCGCACGGCCCGGGCCAAGGGGCTGCCCGAGCGCGTCATCGTCGCGCGCCACGCCCTCAAGGGGGCCCTCCTGCCCGTGGTCACCTATCTGGGGCCCGCCACGGCGGGGATCGTCACGGGCTCCGTGGTCATCGAGCAAATCTTCGACCTGCCGGGCATCGGGCGGTATTTCGTCCAGGGGGCCCTCAACCGGGACTACACCCTGGTCATGGGCGTGGTGATCTTCTTTTCCGCCCTGATCATCCTGCTGAACCTGGTGGTGGACGTTTTGTACGGCTTTCTGGACCCCAGGGTGCGCCACCAGTGAGGAACGGCGCCGTGAACGAATGCCGAGCCGAAGGCGACGGAGCGCGGGACCCCATGGGAAGCGCGCCGGATTCCGTTTTTCGCGTGAATGACGGTGGATGGCTATGCCGGGAGCGACGGCGAAGGGAGCTTTTGCCGGAGAGCGCGCACTCGCGCAATGGACCGGCCGTGGTAGAGACGTCATGACGAGATTTTCCATCAAAGGGATTTTGGAAAAGGCCCCTTCCGTCCCGGGCCTTTCCAAGCGGCTGGAAGCCGCTTCGACCTTGTCGGAGGAGCAACGGCTCGAAGACCGGGAAGCTCCCGCCATCGCGGGGCGGAGCCTGTGGGCCGACGCCAGGAGGCGGCTCGCGCGAAACCGCATGGCCATGGGCGCCCTGGTGGTGCTCGCCCTCGTCGGAGGGGCCGCCCTGCTGGCTCCCTGGATCAGTCCCCACCCCTACGACGAGATCTACTGGGACCGCATCGGCTCCCCTCCCGACTGGGCCAACGCCCACTGGTTCGGCACCGACGCCAACGGGCGGGACCTCTTCGCCCGCACCCTCCACGGAGCCCGCGTCTCTCTGGCCGTGGGGCTTCTGGCCACCGTGGTGAGCCTGATCATCGGGGTGGCCTACGGAGCCGTGGCGGGATATTTCGGGGGGCGAACGGACGGCGTCATGATGCGGCTGGTGGACGTGCTCTACTCCCTGCCCTTCATGTTCTTCGTCATTCTTCTGATGGTGTTTTTCGGGCGGAACATCTACCTGATCTTCGTGGCCATCGGGGCCGTGGAGTGGCTCACCATGGCCCGCATCGTGCGGGGCCAGACCCTTTCGGTGAAGCGGCGGGAGTTCGTGGAAGCCGCTCGGGCCCTGGGGGTGAGCAGTCCCGTCATCATCCGCCGCCACATCGTCCCCAACGTGCTGGGGCCCGTGGTCGTTTACGCCACCCTGACGGTCCCCCAGGTGATCCTCATGGAATCCTTTCTGAGCTTCCTGGGACTGGGAGTCCAGGAGCCTCTGACCAGTTGGGGGGTGCTCATCAGCGAAGGGGCCCGCCAGATGGAATCGGCCCCCTGGATGCTCGTCTTTCCGGCCCTTTTCCTGGCGACGACCCTTTTCTGCTTCAACTTCGTCGGGGACGGCCTCCGGGACGCCCTGGACCCCCGGGACCGCTGACCATGGCCCCTCTTCTCGAAGTCCGCGACCTGCACGTCGAGCTCTCCACGCCCGAAGGGAAAGTCCATGCGGTCAACGGGACGAGCTTCCAACTGGAAGAGGGGGAGATTCTGGGGGTGGCGGGAGAGTCGGGGTCGGGCAAGAGCCAGGTGTTTCTGGCGGTCATGGGGCTTTTGGCCGACAACGGCCGAGCCCGGGGCAGCGTCCGATTTCAAGGGGAAGAGCTCCTCCATCTTTCGAGCCGGGCCATGAACCGGTATCGCGGCCGTCGGATGGCCATGGTCTTCCAGGACCCCATGACCTCCCTGAACCCCTATCTCAAGATCCGCCGGCAGATGACCGAAGGCGTTCGGTTCCACCTGAAGGCGACCCGGCGGGAAGCCCGCGCCAAGGCCCTGGCCCTGCTGGAAAGGGTGGGCATCCCCGACGCCGCCCGACGGCTGGGCATGTACCCTCACGAGCTTTCGGGAGGCATGCGCCAGAGGGTGACCATCGCCATGGCCCTCATGTGCGAGCCCCGGCTGCTCGTGGCCGACGAGCCCACCACCGCCCTGGACGTCACCTTCCAGGCGCAGATTCTGGAGCTTCTCAAGGAGCTGAGCGTCGAGGATGCCTCCCGCTCCCTGGTGACGATCACGCACGATATGGGAGTCATGGCCGGGCTGGCCCACCGCGTGGCCGTGATGTACGGAGGCCGCATCGTGGAAACGGGCCCCGTGGACGACGTGTTCTACGAGCCCCTCCATCCCTACACCCGGGGACTGCTGGAAAGCGTGCCCCGCGTGGACGCCCCTTCGGCGGACCTGGCCGTCGCCCTCCCGGGGCAGCCCCCCAACCTTCAGCGACTGCCCCGGGGATGCCTCTTTCGGGAACGCTGCCCCCGCCCTCGGGACGAGTGCGCCGTCCGCTCGCCCTCCCTCCTCCCCCTCGACGGCGAGCACGCGGTGGCGTGCCACGAGGTGAATCCGTGACGGAGCCTTTGTTGTCGGTTCGAGACTTGGCGGTCCACTTCGCCACGAAGGCCTCGTGGGCGGATCGTTTCAAAGGGAACGGGGGCGGCAGCGCGGTGAAGGCCCTGGACGGCGTCCACTTCCATTTGAGGGAGGGGGAGACCTTGGGCATCGTGGGGGAATCCGGGTGCGGCAAGACCACCCTGGCCCGGGCCGTGCTGGGGCTCGTGGAGTCCTCGCGAGGAGAAATCCGCTACCGGGGCCGGGAATTGTCCAAGCTCGGGCGCGGCGAGCTCCACGCCTTGCGCCGCGAGGTGCAGATGGTCTTCCAGGACCCCCTGGCGTCCCTCGACCCCCGCATGACCGCGGGCGACATCGTCGCGGAGCCGTTGAAGACCCACGAGCCGCGCCGGTCCAGGGAGGAAGTGCGCCGGAAGGTGCGGGACATGCTGGCCAAGGTGGGGCTCCAGCCGGAAATGATCAATCGGTATCCCCACGAGTTTTCGGGGGGCCAGTGCCAGCGCATCGGCATCGCCCGCGCCATGGTCCTCGCCCCCCGGCTCGTCGTCTGCGACGAGCCCGTCAGCGCCCTGGACGTTTCCATCCAGGCGCAAATCCTGCGCCTTCTGACGGAGCTCCAGCGGGAATCGGGACTTTCCCTTCTTTTCATCAGCCACGACCTGAGCGTGGTGAGGACGATCTGCCACCGGGTGACGGTGCTGTATCTGGGGCGGGTGATGGAGTCGGCCCCTTGCGACATCCTTTACCGAAGGCCGCGCCACCCCTACACCCGGGCCCTCCTTTCCGCCGTCCCCGTGCCCGATCCCCGCAAGGAGCGGGCCCGCCGGCGCATTCTTCTGAAGGGGGAGCTTCCTTCTCCTTGGGACCCTCCTTCGGGATGCGTCTTTCGCACCCGCTGCTTCATGGCCCGTCCCCGGTGCGCCGCGGACGTTCCCCTTTGGCGAAGCGCGGGGAAGGACCGCGGGGCGGCCTGTCATTTCCTCCCCTCTTCCTGAAAGAGCCTCCATGCCCTTTACCAGCGACTTGACCACCGCTCCCGTTCCCGAGCTGATCCGGCGCATCGCCGTACCGGCCAGCGTGGGCTTTTTCTTCCACACCATGTACAACGTGGTGGACACCTTTTTCGGGGGGCTCATCTCCACTCAGGCCCTGGCCGCCCTTTCCCTGGCCTTTCCGGTCTTCTTCATCCTCATCGCCCTGGGCAACGGCCTCGCCACCGGAGCCACGGCCCTCACCGCCAACGCCCTGGGATCGGGGGACAAGGAGCAGGCCCGGCGCTACGCCCTTCAAGGGGTGGCTTTCGGAGTGACGGCTTCGGCGGCCCTCGCCGTTTTCGGGACCAGCGTCTCCCCCTTCCTGTTCTCGCTCCTGGGAGCTTCGGGGGAATACCTGGACATGGCCGTGGCCTACATGAGCACCATCTTCGGGGGCAGCGTCTTCTTCATGCTGGTGTACATGCTCAACTCCGTGCTCAACGCCCTGGGGGAGACCCGCCCCTTCCGCAACTTTCTCATCCTGGGGTTCTTTCTGAACATCGTCCTGGACCCCTGGCTCATCTACGGGGGGCTGGGGGTCCCCGCCCTGGGGTTCGAGGGCATCGCCCTGGCCACGGTGCTGACCCAGGTGACGGGATGCTTCTATCTCGGCTTCCGAGCGCACAAGACGGGGCTCCTCCGATGGGAGCGGGCTTCCGACGCGCTACCCCAATGGGGGCCTTTCAAGGAGATCGCCCGTCAAGGCTTGCCGGCGAGCCTCAACGTCCTCACCGTGGGGCTGGGCATCTTCGTCATCACCTACTTCATCAGCGGCTTCGGCAGGGAGGTGGTGGCCGCCTACGGCATCGCCACCCGCATCGAGCAGATGGTGCTTCTGCCCGCCCTGGGGCTCAACGTGGCCACCCTGACCCTCTCGGCCCAGAACAACGGGGCGCGGCGATTCGACCGCATCGCCGAAACCCTGGCCACGGTGCTCCGCTACGGCGCCTGGCTCATGGGGGGAGGGGCCCTTGTCGTCTTCTTCCTGGCCCCCTGGGTCATGACCCTGTTCACTTCGGACGCCCGGGTCGTCGGAAGCGGCGTCACCTACCTGCGCATCGACGCCTTTCTTCTTTTCGGCTACGTGGTTCTTTTCTGCCACGTGTCCGCCCTTCAGGGAATGAAAAGGCCCATGTTCGCCATCTGGATCGGCTTGTTCCGGCAGATCGCCGCCCCGGCGCTGGTGTTCCATCTCGCGACGCAGGTGCTGGACTGGGGAGTGACGGGCGTCTGGTGGGGGATTTTCTTCATCAACTGGACGGCGGCGGGCATCACCGTCTTCTACGCCCGGCGGGTGTTGGCGAGGATCGAAGGCTCAGGCGAAGCTCGACGCGAATCCCAATGATCAAACCTTCAAAATTCGAAACCTGTTCAGGTCATTGCCAAGCGCCCCCCGGGCCATTGGGATTCCGATATCGGGAGAAACCGCCTTCAGCGACCGAGAAGGGCCTGGACGCGGTCGTTGGCTTCCCAAAGGGCTTCGTCGGGAGAGACCCCTTCCGTCAGAACCTGTCGCAGGCACCGGCTCAAGACGGCTTCCACTTCGGGCCAGTTGGCCATGCGGGGACGGGGAACGGCGCTTTCCAGGGCTTCCAGTTGAGCCGGATACCAGCGGTATTTGGAGACCGTTTCCGGGTCCGTGTAAACACTGCGGCGCGTGGGCGGCAGTCCCGTCCTCAAGGCCAATTCCTTCTGCACGGAGCCGGAAGTGAGAAAGCCGACGAACTTCATGGCCAGCTCCGTGCGGCGGGTGCCCGAGGAAGCTCCCAGCAGCCAGGCTTCCAACAAGGGGGAAGAGACGCCGATCAGTCCCGGGGAAGGCAGCGGTTGCAACTGTCCCGCCACCTTCGAGGTTTTGGGGTCGTCCAAAATGGGCATCCAAGCGGGCCAGACTTCCAGGGCCATGGCCGATCTTCCGTCCCGCAAATGCTCCAGGGCTTTTCGATCGTCGAAATCCCGAACGCCTCGAGGCGCCAGCTTTTCGAACTTGAGAAAAAGCTTGAGGGCGGCTTCGGCGTTGCCGGTGTTCAAGTAGGCGTTTCCGCGGGGCCCCACCACCCGGGCGCCGAATTCCCGCAACAAGGGAAGAAAGACCGAGACCACGGGACGCCCCTCGGCCCCTTGGAAAACCACCCCGTCGATGTCGCTTTCCAATGCGTCGATCTTCACCGCCGCCTCGAGAACGTCCAGCCAGTCGCGAGGCTCCCCCAAGCCGTGCTTTTCGAAAAGGTCCTGGCGGTAGGCCAGCAGGGCCACGTTGCCCACCATGGGCAAAGCATGGGCGGCCCCTCTCTCGTAGGGATAGCGCCCCGCGGCCATGACGTTGCCGATGAAATCGGTATCCACCGCCAAACCGAACTTCTCCAGGTCCAGCAGCCACCCGTTGCCCATGAATTCCGCGGCCCATCCGTCTTCGAGCATCACCACGTCAACGTTCCCCGGAGCGTCCTGAAAGGACGAGGTCAACAGCGCGTAAAGCTCCGAGGCGGGGCGTTTCACCAATTCCACTTCCACGCCGGGGTTTTCCTTTTGGAAGAGCTCGGCCCCTTCCTGCAAGGCGTCTCCGTAGATGCCGTCCAGGCCGGCCACCGTCAGCTTTTCCGCTCCCGCAGGCCAGGGCGATGCCAGAAGTCCCACCATGACGACAAGCATCCACGCCCCTTGCAGGGACCGCTTCCTTCTTTCCATGACCGCTCCTCCCCTCATCCCCGCCGATTCTCCTCTCGCCTTCGAATCCCTCGCACAGCTTCCAACGAAACGGCCTTATGATACCCTTCCGGCTTTATCCTGTCATCCCCTTTGGCGAAAAGAGGCCAAGGATTGCGTCCTTCTCGACGAGCGGCTATATTGTGCCCGAGCGAAAAGCCCGTTCAGCCGAAATCCGAACATCGAGGCGAAAAGGAGAACGGCTCATGATCCCTTTTCGAAGAAGAACCTTCCCCAAGGCGGGCCTTCCTCCCGGCTCTCTCGTTTACGTGGGACCTCCGCGCGCGGGAACGGTCCGTATCGTCCAAGCCGCCTACGACGGATCCCGGTACGAAGAAAAAGAAGTGCCTTCTCCTTCGGAGCTGGAAAGCGGAGAAGGTCGAGAGGGGGTGAACTGGATTCACGTTCTGGGCCTTCACGATCCGGCGGTCGTCGAAGCCGTGGGCCGATGCCGCCGTCTCCACCCCCTCCTTCTGGAGGATGTGCTCGACACGGCTCAGCGCACCAAGGTGGAAGAATACGAAGACATGCTGTTCATCGTCCTGAAGGCTTTCGAATCTCAAGGGGACGGCTTCCGGGTTTCCATGGAGCAGGTGAGCATCGTTCTGGGGCCTCGATTCGTCATTTCCTTCCAGGAGGGAGAGAAGGATCTTTTTCAATCCATTCGCAAGAGACTGGGCAGATCCAAGAACCGGCTGCGGAGCAAGGGAGCGGATTATCTGGCGTACGCCCTCATGGATTCCCTGGTGGACCAATATCTTTCCACATTGGAAAGTTTGACGGACTGGACCGAATCCCTGGAAGAGGAGATCGCCACGGAGCCCTCCCAGGACACTCTGCGCAAAATCCACCAACTGAAGCGCGAAATCCTTCTCCTTCGCAGGTGCGTATGGCCCTTGAGAGAATTCATCGGACGGCTGGAAAGAACGCGCCACCCCCTCGTCGAGGAGGGGACGCGCATTTATTTTCGAGACCTCTACGATCATGCCATTCAGGTGAGCGAAGGCGTCGAGACTCTTTGGGAGATGACCTCGGGGCTCATGGACGTCTATCTTTCCACGGTGAGCAACCGCATGAACCAAGTCATGAAGACCCTCACCATCATCGCCACCCTGTTCATCCCCCTCACCTTCATTGCGGGCATCTACGGGATGAACTTCGAGTACATGCCCGAGCTGGAATGGCGTTGGGGCTACCCCCTCATCTGGGCGGTCATGCTGGGCGTAGCCGCTCTACTGCTGCTTTTCTTTCGAAGCCGCAAGTGGCTTTGAGCGATCCGTCAACAATGTTCTTTCGCCCCGGGAGGGAGGGCATCCCCGCCTTCCGTACCGGCGGATGGCGAGCTCGCAGTCGAGGGCTGGAAGCCCTCGCTCCCGGGAACGACCGTCCTCGTCGAGGGCTGGAAGCCCTCGCTCCCGGGAACGACCGTCCTAGTCGAGGGCTGGAAGCTCTCGCTCCCGGGAACGGGCGTTCCGCTCTCCTCTCGTCTGCAAGCGAATCGAATCGACCGGCCAAACGAGCCCGGTTCACAAGCCAGAGGGCTCTTCGGATTCGATCGTCACGGTGAGCCGGATCGTTTCCTGCTCGGGAGGAAAGCTCCGTCCGGGCAAAGCTTCGACGATTATGGCTTCGTCGTCGTACTTGGCCCAGAGACATTGAGAAACGAATCCATCGCCGCGAGCCCGAAGAAATTGCTCCAAGTCTTCGCGGGGCAAACCGATCCCTTTCATGAGGAACCTTGTCCCCAGCTCCTCCACCAGGAGGTTGAACAGCTTCAAGGTCACGACTCCTTCCCTGCTCTCCCCGTCATCCCGTCCTTCGCCGCCGTGGCTGATGCCCGAGCGCATGGCCGAATAGAACCCTCCGCGCCGCAACGTGGCTCCCGCCAATCCCGGCATGGCGGCGGAAAGGGCCAGGGTGGATCCGTTCCCGACCCGGGAGCCCTCCATATCGTCCACGGTCTTTCCATCGAGAAAAATGGTTTGAACCTTGCGATCCACGTAGTCGGAGTCCAGCTCCAACTGCCGGCACAACACGTCCCGCACGCTGTGCCCCACTTGGAGCTTCATAAAAAAACGATTCTGCAACAATCCAAAGAACTGAGGCAGCCCTTTGGGAGTCATGGCAAGGCACAAGCAGGGCCATGGCTGCTTCTCTTCCGTCGCCCTTTCCCTCGATGCGAGGTTTTCGGAGCTCATCGCGATCTTCCTCCTTTTGTCTTCGTCTTTTTGTTTCAGGGCTCCAGATTACCATCTTTCCAAAGAATGGAAATTTCTTTTTGACTTTTTGCACTGGATGTGTACAGAAAGGAGCGTTTTCCGTTTGTTTTTCTCCCTGCGCAGCCGGTTTGGAAAAACACAAGGAAATTTCCTTCGCATTCTCACCGAGAGGGGTCCAGCCAACCGCCCTTGGCCGAAAAATATCGCTTCAAGGGACGCTTTTGGTGGCTTTCTCCTTTCGAGGGCAAACGGTCGATGAAGCTCCCTTTGAAAGCGGTCCTGATCGTTCCCTTCGTCGTCCAGATTCTTCTGGTAGCCGGATTGGTGGGCTACCTTTCCTTTCGAAACGGCCATCAGGCCGTGAACGATCTCGCCTTGCAACTGCGCGACGAAGTCACCCACCGAATCAAGGAGCACTTGAACACTTTCCTGAACACTCCGCATCAAATCAATCGCCTCAACGCCGCAGCCCTTGCCGACGGCTTCTTGAACATCGACGATCCCCGTGCTCTGGAGCGCTATTTCCGGGAGCAGATTCTGGTCTTCCCTTCCGTTTCCAGCATCTACTTCGGCAATCCCCGCGGAGGTCTCGCCAACAGCGGTCGCCAAGTCGAGAACGACACCGTTTACGTCATCGCCACGGACGATTTCGCCCGGGGTCCGTTCAAAAAATACGCCACGGACGAAAAGGGGAACCGCACCGAGCTGCTGGCCACGGTACCGGATTTCGACGCCCGCACCCGTCCGTGGTACACCGGTGCCGTGGCTGCGGGGGACGCCGCGTGGAGCGCCCCGTACATTCTCTTCACCCGCCAGGACATGGCCATCGCCGCCAGTCGGCCCGTTTACGACGAATCGGGCGATCTCCTGGGAGTGGTCTCCGTGGACA